>PDWJ01000410.1_pt1 | contig 64719 bp, 44 predicted proteins | sample 1430881 | NCBI WGS metagenome assembly PDWJ01 (sample SAMN01162460, study PRJNA174530) | Oral metagenome, whole genome shotgun sequencing project. | biome: Marine environment; feature: Marine mammal; material: Swab sample of the gingival sulcus; isolation source: swab sample of gingival sulcus... | reverse complement strand
AACTTCGGGGAACACCAACTTCAATAAATCATTGTTGAAATCCAAAACGCTGTTTTTCGACAAAAATCAGAATTTTTCAAATATTCCTCCACAGGTTTTGTCGTTGATCCGGCATCTCCACAGCATCCATTCGTGACATATTTGATATGCCATGTATAGGGACAAAATCAGGCCTCAATACTTTTCATCTGTGTTAGTGTTAATCGAGATGATTTACGAGAAATTCTACAGAAAACGAACAATTGATAATCCACATACGGGGTTATATCATCCTAGAGAGTTTGATTTCTGGGCATGATGTAATAGTTGATGACACGAACCTAAATCCAATGGCATAATACGAGCTTCGAAAACGATTCTCTAGAATCGCCGGAATAACGTTAAAGACTTCACTCACGTTCCATGGGAGGTTTGCCTAGAAAGAAATCATACCAGAGAAAGAAAGATCCCAGTGGAAGCTCTTATTAATACGCATGACATATACAATTATCCCAAGTAAATCAGGCTTCGAAAAACATGGGTGTAACCAGATAAGTAGAACTCTATATTTTAATAACCGGAATTCTCGTCCTTCCCTTTTCAGAAATTAAGGTGATAAAATATAGTCCAGGTTCCGAGCCAAGCGATAATTCAACCTTCAAGGCATCCGAATAATATCTTTGTTCAATCAATTGACCTAAAGGATTAATAACCTCAACAATGAATTCGCCCATTAATTCATGGAGTTCGATGGTAACTTTATCCGCTGTTGGGTTCGGATGAACCGTCCAATTATATCCTTCACCTAACTCAAAAATCCCCACTTGATTGATTGCTACGCAATAACTTGTATCCACGCAGCCACTGTCTTCAATTTGAACTGCGTAGAGTCCGTTTTGTTGAGCGATGAACGTTGAGCTTGTTTCTCCTGAAATTGGAGCGAAGCTGTTGTCGCAATCAAGCCATTGGTACGAAGTCATTCCTGATGGAGCGACTAATTCGGGATCGTTGTTGGTGATGGTGGTGCTGACAGTGTTGATGGTCAAATCGAGTGTAACGATTGAATCGCAGCCAAGCGCATTGGTGAGGGTAACTGTTGAGGTATCGTTGTCACTATAATAGGTAATTCCATTTATCCACGTGTATTCGAAACAAGCGGATATTTGGTCGGTCGTTTCATCTGGAGTAATAATGGTTAAATCAAGTGTGATAGTGGAATCACAACCGAACGTATTTTGAAGGACGTAAGTGGCTGTATTATTGCTCGCAGTATAGGTGTTTCCATCAATCCATGTGTAGGATTCACAGGCGGAGACTACATCGGTACCTGAGTTTGAATTTACTATTGTCAAGTCTAAAGTAACAATTGAATCGCAGCCTTGAGCACTGGTTAATGTCCATTGCGCAGAGTTGTTGGAGGATGTGTAGGTGTTCCCGTCGATCCATGTAAAATTGTCGCAAGCAGAATGAACATCTGTTCCGAATGATGGCTGAATAATAGATAAGTCCAAGGTCACAACTGAATCACAACCCTGTGCGTTCGTTAACGTCCATTGCGCAGAATTGTTAGACAACGTGTATGTGTTTCCATCTAGCCAGATATACGATTCGCATGCTGAAACAACATCGATGCCCGTAGTAGGTGTATTGATCGTAAGGTTTAAGGTGACAAGTGAATCGCAACCTTCAGCGTTCAAGAGCGTATACGTTGCGGAGTTGTTGTTCACCGTATAGGTGTTACCATCTATCCAAGTGTAACTAGTACAGGCAGAAACCACGTCAATGCCTGTGGTTGGCGACAATAAACTTAGATTCACGGTGTCCGAAAAAGCACATCCGTTTATGTCAGTCACTTCAACGAACCACTCTCCTGCCGTTGAAACGAAAAGGGAGTTCGTACTTGCAAAACCATTATTCCAGATATAATTCACAAAACCACTAGGAGCAACAAACTCGATTGAATCTCCTGAACAGATTTCCTGATCAACTCCAAGATCAACAACTGGCAAGGAATAAAAAAAGACGTGCGCAGTGTCTATGTTCGAACAACCATTCACATCAGTGACTTCCAAAAAATAATCACCCGAACTCGTTACTACGAGTGAATCAGCAGTCGATAATCCACCGTTCCAATCGTAAGCAACGTATCCTGAATCGGCGTAAATAATAAGCGATTCTCCCTGACACAAGGAATCTCCCACAATACTGATAGTTGGTAGTGGATTTTCATCAATGGTAATAGTATCAGACTTGGCAGAACAACCATTCGTGTCCAAAACAGAATAATAATACGAACCGATCGCATTTACCACCAAAGAATCTGCTGTGCTCAAACCATCGTTCCAATCATAGATGAATGGCCCTGAATCTGCAAAGAGCATTGTTGAATCACCTTGACAAATATTGAAATCCGCACCCAAAGAGGAAAGTACTGGCAATGAAAAGTACGCAACGGGAATAACGGAAGACGTATCGGCATTGTAACCGTTTGAAACTATGCATCGGTAATCTCCTGCATTCAGTGTTGTTCCGAAAATAGTCAGCGAATCAGCCGTTGCGCCTGGAATATCTATACCATTAAATTGCCACTGGAAGGTCATTGGAGGCACGCCACCCGTCGAAATGGAAATGGTTGTGCTATCGCCTGAACAAATGCCTGCGTTCTGCGATGTTGCCAATACTTCGGCCTCCAGAAAAACTTCGTAAGCACCAATATCGACAGTATCGAGAACTACTCGTGTTCCTCCGCCTACATCGGTTGATGGAAGGTTTAGTCCAAGTGTGTCTGGGGTTCCTGCGTTGAAGCAAGGGGAAGAGCTCGCAATGCGCCAATCAGCATTGAGTCCGTCAAACAATTCTCCAGCACCGGCAGATGGTGCGATAAACTGTGGGGCCTGATCGATATTGTTTGTATAAGCAGGGACTGGACCTGCACCGTAATCAATGCTGGCAATTCCTCCTTCGATATTGCAATGAATAAATGATGCACTGGAAGGATTCCAGCCATTATATTCAATAAATCCATTTTCATAATTACCAGTACTTGTATTTCCATTCAGTATACAGTTGGTGAGTTCGATGTTAGAGCCAGAAGAGGAAACCAACACTCCAATAATTGAGTTTGATTGATTATTTACGAAACTTGAATTAGTAAAAACACCTGTGGAACTGCTAACAATAGAGGCAGCAACACCTCCTCCTCCAACATTATTGGCAAAAATGCAATTTACAGCCTCGCAGGATGAGTTTCCGCTGACTAAAACAGTTACACCTCCATCGTTATTTGTGAATGAGCAATTTTGCAGAGAAATGTTGCTATTATCTAAAGCTCTGATAGCAGAACCACTTTGATTGGATATATTCTCATGAAATACCTCATTCACAAATGAAACTTCGCATTGATTAGTTATGTAAAAAGCCCCGCCTCCACCACTTCCACTGGAAATGTTACCTTCGAAATAATTACCACTGAATTCTGCATCCGTATTCGATTGAAAAAATGCGACCCCTGCCTTTCCTCCTGCAATATTATTGGTGAAAATATTGTTAATTACAGTTGGAAATAGGTTTCCTCCCCAGAGCACTGCACCATCGTAGGTTGAGCTATTGCTATCAAAGGTATTTCCGTCAAGAATGAATGAGCAGTAATTCCATGAATGAATCGCTCCTCCCGTTAGTGCATGGTTGTTTGAGATGATATTATTTGTAAATATCGGAGTGGCAGGAGAACTCATGGTAAAAGCTCCACCGAAATTTCCAGCAGTATTTTGAATGATCGTATTCCCTTCAAAAACACATGATCCGGTTCCAGAAATAGAAAAGGCTCCTCCGTTGTCTTGACATGTATTGTATTGAATTAGATTATTCTTGAAAATAGCACTCGTATTCGCTAGGAATGCACAACCCGCTCCAAATGCCTGACCGTATTGAAGTGTACAATTCTCAATTCTAACCTTACTGAAATTGGTAATTCGAAAAAGTCCTGTTCCTTTTCCATATTCAATGGTACAGTATTCAAAAATCGTACTATCACTAGCGACATTCACAGAGTCCATGAAGATGCTCTTCCAACCGCTTGCCTGATTTTGCGCTGTGAACGTAATTGGATCCGTCAAAGTCCCTGAGGCCAGAACATTTCCTTTGATTCGCAGCCTTCCTGTAGAACCAAACTGTATGGTTGCCCCAGGTTCTACCGTTAAGGTTTGACCATCCTGAACAACAATAAGACCTTGTACCTGATAGGGAGAATTGGCTGCAGTCCATGTACCACTCACATTACCGGATGGGATGATTGTTTGAGATAAACCTTGAAAGATCCAAATGAGCAGAATTGACAGGAAGAATTTCATATCCAACAATTTTGTGTAAAGTTACGCAACCTCCTATCCGGAAACAAAGAACAATACGAAAACAATACCAGCTGCACAGAATTACGTAGCTGGTTATCATTATGTTTCGCAAAATCTAAATGGTAAACTCTTTCTTCTTGCTATTAATTAATCCTGAAGAGTTCTCAACATCTACTCTAAACCTGTGGTAAACACTATTAAAACCAGCATCTTCTTTAGGTAAAATATTGGAGCCAAGATCAGTGTCTGCCAAATCAATGCTGATGCTTGTAGAATTTCCATGATCAACTGGTTTCAATTCATGAATCAACTCCCAATTTCCTTTCTCATTTTGGATAAAAAGCCTGTAGATAGCATTATATGACGTTTGATCAAAGGATATATTTACGTTGTCAATTTCCATTGGAGCACCTGTCGGTGGATCATGTATGGGCTATCAATAATGAATAGAGTTCACTCTCATTCTGATGCCCCACTACTGCCACTTCATCATCAATTGTACCGTCATTCAAAATATCAAGTAGAATGGTCGTTTCCTGAATATCTAATTCTTTCTCCCATTGTAAAGTTAGAGAAGAATCAAACCTGCAGACTATCGACTTCTGTTGTTGTTTCGAGAATTGCAGAACGTAATAAGCGGTACCTGTTTTAATAATGCGCTTAGGGCCAGTTCCGTCTCCTGAGAAATAATCAAACGAAGAAACGGAATGCGCGTAGTATTAGTAGGGTCAATATGTTTCTCACCTTATTCCCCTTCCACGGGGTTGACACTTTTCTTCATACCAAGTACCTTCCTATCAAATCGCAAATTCCACTATCGCTCCTGATTGCAACTCTTTGAATTACGATTATCCCGTTCGTAGGATTTCGAAATACCGAAAATTGTTCATTCTTTCCTCAATTATGGAAAACCTCGAAGGGGTCGTATTCATTTTTAATGACGTGTAAATCATTTCAATCACAAATGCACAAATGCACAAATGCCGTTTAAATCTATCTAAATGCTCACGCCTTTCAAAAGTTCATTTTTACGCAAAAAACATTACAAAATAGAGCCATTACAAACACTTAAGTGTTACTTATAAATGTTAATCGTGACATTTTTTTTCATTGTTGTTTAGTTTTTTTTTCTGATATTACACATCAACGACCCGCTAAAACCACTACTATGAAAAAGCAAAAGCTTGGTAATTCTCAGTACCGATTGCGTCAATTAATTGGATATTTAGGAGTCCTTTTACCTATAATTGTTTATTGGAATCACGGTAAATTGCTTTCCTCAATAAGCCATTATTATTACACATCCTCTAGTGTTTTTTTTATAGGAATTCTTTTTGCCTTTGGATTAATTTTAATTGCCTACAAGGGATATCCCAAAAATCCAGAAGATAAACGTCCTAAAAAAAGGGAATGGCTTAACGACTCTCAACTGACCACAATAGCGGGAGTATTAATTCTGATAGCTGTAATTATTCCTACACGTTGTTCGAACTCTCTAGATATCGCGCTACCTCAATGCGATCAGAACTATTTATTCGGACACAAGGATGAATTTTTAATGAATACAATTCATCTCCCCAGCGCAGGAGGTTTTCTTTCAATTCTTGGCTACATGAGTTTAAAGAAATTTACACGAAGCGAAGACCCCAATTCTCAGAAGAAACATGGCATATATAGGCGTTGTGGATATATCGTTTTAGGCAGCGTTGGGCTTTTAATACTTCTATTTATAGTTGAATCAATTGTGCATCGAACCTCTAACGATATTGAGTTCTCTTTTAATCGATACGTACCTGGTTATGTTTTCATTCTTGAAACCGTAGCCGTTTGGTCATTTGGAATATCCTGGCTCATCAAAGGAAAAGTCGAGAATGACCTCGCACAATTAGGCTCACTACTATTTCGAAGATAGATAGATAGATAGATAGATAGAAAAAGAACACTCACTAGAAAATATACATAGATACAGATGAAACACGTAGTCATAAACTCAATTGGAACAGCTCATCCCTCAGCTGCTCAATTATTAGCAAGTTCTCTAAAGCTTCCTCAAGAGTATTTTTTGAAACAGTTTTACAATACTCCTTCCCTACTCTTCGAAAGTATTGATGATGAACTAGCTTTTCAAACTATGTCTGTATTGAGCGAACTCGGCTTGGAAGTATCCATTCAAGAGAAACTTGACGAACTAAATTTCACTCATGAACAGGGAGACATAAGCATTACGATCGAAAACATAAATGAATTACCAACAGTCCTCCAAAGTATAGCGAATTTCCTAGGAAGTTCACGTGAACAAGTATTTGGTTTATTGTTGAACGAACCTGCCACCATTATTGGTCAAGTCTCTGAAGCAACCGCCCTGGCACTGCAAAAACGGACTACTGCCAACGTGTGCTTTACTATTCCCAAACACGATTTTTATACAATATTCGTGAAATCAGGAACCCCAGAAAGAACTATCCAATTAATCGAAAAAGAGAGCTCCCAACAGTTTAGTTCTGCCTCCACGGGTCGGATTATTAAAGATCTCCCCTACAAGTTTGCTTCTAAAATTTGGAGTCAATTTCGCGACGATCCTTACGTCACAGTATTAAATCAAGAACACCAAGAACATCGTATTGAACTAGTTCAGTTCAACGTAAATAATGATGCTCACAAAACATTCCTTCATGAAATAATTGGAATTCCGGAAAACGTGATGCCCTTGATCAAGAAAGATTTACCCATCACCTTATTCGAATCGATTTCTGGTAAGCATGGAAGAGAAATACAGAAATCCGCAGAATCAGTTGGGGTTGAATTGAACAGAATTCCATTATATCCTGAAACGTTTCATTTACAACTTAATGAAATTGGCAATTTGTTCGAAATTAACGAAGTTCTGAAGGTATTCTTTTCGGATAAGGACCTTCCGACTCGGTCATCTTGGGTATCTCCCAAACCAATCTCTCGAATAGTGATGCGCTATTTGGCTCACCAATTAGGGCATAAAAACTGTCAACTAACCATAACGACAACATGAAGCAAACTACACTGCATATCAGAATTGCTGAACAGGGAAAACTTCACAGTATTGAAGGGAACTATGAGGAAGCACTAAGACATTTCCGCGAGGCGATGAGAATGGTTCATGATCAAAACGAAAGTGATATTTTCTTCCAGCACTATAGCCAATGTACAATGGAAGCTTTAGAGCTATCAGGTGCCCACGACGAGGTAATATCATTCTGTGTGAAGTATGCTAATTTTCTCGAACAGAAGGAAGAAGATAATCTTATAAAAAAACATAAGGCCTTCGTTTGGCAGCGACAAGCTATTCAACATTTATTGAAAAATGAAACTGAAGAAGCAAAATTACTATTTCAGCAATCGCAGCATCTCATTGGTCATGGGAAACAGCCTTTAACTGATGAACTTTTAAACTGGATTCAACGAGGTTACATGATACAAAAGCACCAAGTCAAACAGCTTCAGGACAAACACGATTATTTCATCGTACGTGAAGATCAAGTTAACAGAAAACTGGCGTTGCCAATTCCTGAAAGTATTAAACAACTCTAATTACACACAAAATGACAAAATCATTAGATAAATTTAACCAAGGTATACAAGTACTCCATGATGTTGATGTGGCTAGTATATTCTCAAGTTTAGCATTGGGAGTTGCTGACGTTCAGAAGAAACTTGACGATAACTCAATTGCACAATTATCTCGTTTATCGTCTGAGGAAATAGCGGGAAAATCACTCCTTGAACTTGGATTTGCTCCTGCCTTCTACGCTTTCGACTATGTAGATATATCTGCTTCAATCAATCTAAAAATAGCCGTAAGCGAAGAACAATCATTTGATGCCAGTATTTACGCAAGCTACGAGAAGAATACGAATTTTGACAAAGAATTCTTCAAACGACTTGAGAAAAGCAAGGATGAATCTTTAATCAAGCATGTGTCCAAATACAAAACGAAAGCTGTAAAAGCTAGCAGAAGTGTTAGTGTGGAACTGGAAGGAAGAACATCTACTATCCATCAAGATAAGGGATCGTTTCAAATGATCGAAAATGCAAAAAATGCTATGCGTAACGAGTCCGAATTTATTGCCAGCGAGGCGCATATAGACGACCAAAAGGAGTTAGAAAAAGTTTCTCAGGATAGTGCAGTAATCTATAAAACGAACGGAATCGTCACAATTTCTATACCTCCTGAACCATTTGAAAAGAAGCAAGCTTTGCTTAAAATGAAAGGCTACCCTGAAAATGAAAGTGAAAGTGACGTCATCACCATCGATTCAAATTCGCAACCAACCGTAACGTTTCCAAAAGGGAGTAACTTTATCTCAACGTTGAATAATGCGAGGGGAACGAGTAGCGGCTTGGTAATAGGTATTTCTGGAAAGAATATTTATACGCCTTCTAATAATAGCTTTGCCTCAAAGGAAATGTCTTTTTACTTCGACTTTGACGATTATAGTCTCAATGAAGAATACACATTTGACAACAAACCAAATAGCTTATCAAAGAAAGAGTTAAAACTCATTGCACACCTTTTAAAAAATTGTGAGGATCTTACAATAATAATCGAAGGATATACAGACGGTAGTGGTTCAAATTCATACAATTCAGCTTTAAGTAGAAAACGTATCAAGTCCGTTGTTGACTTTTTGAATAATGAAAGCGGAGTTAATCTTGAATCAAACAAAATAATTGAAAAGCCAAAAGGAGAGAATGAAGCATCTTCGCAATCTCCCGATCCTACGGACCGCAAAATTACTATTCATTTTCCAAACGGATATGATTACATTTATTTCAGTGATGCGGTGAATAATCCGCTGGTAACTAACGGAGATTTAGATTCGTTCTGTACAATCGACCCAATCGCCGCTGCGCCTGGTACAGTAACGTTTACCTATGGTGAAAATGAATATTCTTTTAACATCACCGAAAAGCTACTAGCCTCCAGTAATGTTTCGCAAGAGGAGAATTTTTACATTGAAAGGCATGATAAACATCTGTTTTACCTGCTAGATAAGGAATCCGAAATCACCTATTTCGTTTACAGTACGAAAGATAAGGAGTTTGAATTTAAAATGGATGGGAAAAAGGATTCTGAAATAGACAAAGAAAAAACATCTATTTACTCGGAAGAATCTGATAAATCAAAGGATAAACTCAAAAAACTTTCGACGAATTTCGACGGAGATAAAACATTTGCAATTGGTGGTTCAGTCAATGTTCGAACATCACGACAATTTAACATGTCTATGGAAGGAAATGCGTCCGTTTCCGCGCGAATGATCTCGATGCCAATGCCGGATGGTTTGAAGTTGCACATTGAAAGTCTATACGAGTAAATTATTAAAACTCTTACACATGGCAGTTAAAACTCCGCAAATAATGCAAACTCTCTCTTCAATGCCTGTTCCGATGATGCTGGAGCAATTGGGAGTAAGCATTGCCAAAGCACAAGCCGCACTAGATGCCAATTCCATTCGAATGGCTAAAGAAATGTCGGAAGTGGAAGTTGAAATGGGTGACAAATCCTATAATCTTCTTTCTCTCGGGTTCACCCCCACCTTTTATGCGTTCACCGAAGCAACCATAGAAGTAAAAATGGAAATGTCCATAGCTGAATCCGAAAGTTATGGAGGTACCGCTTCTTTGAATTATGGAAAAAGCCATAATCAAGAAGGTGAATCTGGTACCGAATCGAGTATGTTTGGTATATCTGTATCGGCCCATTACTCAAGGAAGTTTTCCGTAAATGCCGAAGCCTCATCTTCTATCGCGGCCAAGTTGGTCTCGCTGCCTGCGCCAGACGCCTTTAATGCAATTATTAAAAATAAAATAGAAAAAACTAACAAATAAAATCCCAATAGTATGTTTCCACAAAACCCAAGAATAGGTCAAGAATTACTTGATGTCCCAATGGGAAAAATGATTAGAGATATGGCATTTGCAATCGCCGATGCCCAAATGAGATTAGATGAAAACTCCATTGAAGTTGCCGAAATGATGGGCGGACTCCAGACAATTAAAGAAACGATTAACGGTAAAGAGGTAATAACATTCTCCGACAGTCGTGTATTTTTTGGTAAGGAAAAAGTTTCGTTATCTGAAGCTGTAGGCATCTATAATCAATCAAGCGATAGTTCCTTAAAAGCAATAATTATAGGAAAATTAGGTGCAAATTTCGCTAGATTATATGACAAGCCCGTGGTAGATGTTACCACAGTTCCTGAAGTCAACTCTACCGATATATTCACTCCAAATCAACCAAAAGATGAGAACGTTTATTATCGATACACTGTTACTGGGAATGAAGAATTCTTCATTTGGGATGACTCGAACCAGATCTATACTAAGCTAGACATTTCTCCTTCTCCCAAAGAGCAAATTGCATTAAAACCAGATTGTGAAGATAGTACAATATTCATTCCTCAACGTCTCTCCATGTTAGAACTAGGTTTTTCCCCTACCTTCTATCAATTCGTGGACACCATTATTGAAGTAAAAATAAGCATCAAGTACTCTAGAAGTGCCGACAAATCGATGAGTGTAGGAATAACCCAAACAAATCGAAGAGGTAAAGTCAAATTTGGATTTGGCAGAGGGATTTCTACTTCCTCGGTTGTAACTACAACACAAGTTAACGCAAGTTATTCTCAAAAATACTCATACTCTGCTGAAGGGTCGAGTTTAATGAGAACTAAGCTTGTTCCTATTCCACCACCAGCAATTCTAGAAAAACGCATTGAGCAACAGATGGAGATAGCGATGAAGGAAACGGACGCGTCTAGCAACGACTAATGGGTAGGAATAATATATCCAGAGAGTTACAAAACGTACCTCTTCCTCAGATGGTGCAAAGTTTGGGTGTTGGAATTGCCCGAGCTCAGCGAGCATTGGACAGAGTTTCCCTGGAAATGGCACAAGAACTGGTCAATACAGAGGTAGCATTACAAGAAGGCGGTGAAACTTACACCTTACTTGAACTTGGTTTTACCCCAACCTTCTATCAATATACCGATACTATTATTGAGCTAAAAATGTCTTTTTCTATGCAAGAGAGTAAAGAGTTTGGGGCTAAAGCTACCATCGAAGGAAAAGCAGGTTTTGGTCCAATTGCTGTTTCAGCCTCTGTGACCGCAAGTTATTCTCAGAAGTATCAGTATTCAGCAGAAGGAAGCTCCTATATACGTACTAAACTGGTTACTGTACCTAATCCTGTAATATTCGAACAAAAACTTAACGCTCTCTTAGAACAGAAAAAATCCTAATACTTATCCCGTCAAAACATGTCATTATGTCAAAACACTGGAAAGATTACCTTCCTAATGATCCAAAAACTAAAACAGACTTGAATGCTTCCATTCCGAGGACATTAGATGAGGCTGCCGAATTATCGGGAACACTCAGAGGACTTATTAATGAGAGAAAAGAATTAGAAGATGAAATAAGAACTCTTTCGCACGGAAACCGCGAAAAACTACCCTGGAAGCCCGCTGCCATTCTCAATATTGATCGAAAAAGGAAAAACGATAAAGATTGGGAAAGAAAGCGAAAACGACAGAAATCCCCCAATGGCTTTGTCAATATGATCGAGAAGAAAGAGAGAAAAAAACAGGTTGACAAAAAGACGGTAAATCGCCTTACGATTGCTTCAAAAAAGGTAGCGAAAGATCAGAGGTTAAAGAACGAAATGATCGATGGATCAAAAACTCATCGGGATGGTGTTGATCGCTTCAAAATAACAACCAAAGACGCACAGGGACTGGGAAATGATAGCAATCTCGAAGTAAAATTTATCAACAAAGTAATTGATAAAGCAAAACAGGCATCAGAAAAGCTCAATACTGTTGAGAAAGTTTTTAAAAGAGCTAAAGAACAACAAAATGCTTTAAAGCGTCATGTTAAAAAAGTTGATACTTCAATGAAGAACGAAGTGATAGATCGAATCAAAAAAAAATCGGGGGGCACCAAGCAAGAGAGTCGATTTTCGCTTAACGATGCAATGCAGTTAAGAAATGATATTGTTCGAGTAAAAGAACTCACGGATGAATGGATGAGTAAACGTGATATTCAGAGGAAGACACGTAAGTCAAAAACAGGATTTAACGTATAAATTATGAGTGTAAATAAAGTGTCTTTATCTTTAAATGAACTTCTTGCTAGTATTGCTGACAGTCTAAATGAAGCCCAAGAAGAATTACGCAGTATTCAGCCATACGATGAATTTGGTCGTCCCAATACCTTATATACTCTACCCTATTTAGACTTTGATATCAAAGTGGATATCCAGACTTCTCAAAATGAGTATCAAACAGAGAACCAAAGCCTGGTTAGTAGAAGAGCACAAATCGCTAAAATAAAGATGAGCCCAGTAAATAATCAAAAGTTGCCTTCAAACACACAGCGGATCGTGAGCAGTATTAAAGGTCGTTTTGTGGCCATCCCTCCTAACGAAAACTTACCGCAAATCTATTTGGAAGGGTCCATCGAGGACCTTAAAAATAACTCCTATAAAATAAGAGTATTGGTAGGTAACTCTGCAGGAGAAAAAATTTCTGCGGCAAAAGTCGAGATCAACTTCGTTCCAGAAATGTCAGACACTTTAAAGTCTATTCCCAAACTGGAATCTGCAGAATTATTCACCTCTGCGGAAAATGACGATTTAGGGTTTGCAGAAACAACCTTTACAATCGAGCAAGAAGACGAGTCAAAATTGATAGTCTTCGAAATTAACGTCGGGCCAATTTCAAAATTCGTTTCAATCAAATAAGTCGTCTATTTATGAGTTTCTATAAGATATTTTTTTCTGCGACCATCTATTCGGAAAAAAGAGAGTTAATGGAAAACTTGCCAACTTCCATTCAATTTTTCAATGCCAAGAGTAATCAATGGCTCACTTTAATTGAGAATGCAAAAATCGAAAAAGGCAGTCTACAAGCACAGCTTGAAATTCCCTCGAGAATTCTGCGAATCAATGAAGAAATAAGAATTATCAGGGATACCATTTCTTCAGGTGCAATTCCAACATTTAGACTGATCGAATCGAGATCTCCTAGAATGAAAGCGACACGTGTAATCAGTATGGCTATTGAAATGAGTGTAAATAATACCACACGTTCAATTGACATTGATTTTGGTGATAGCACTTATACTACTAAAGAAAAACATATCGCCCTAAACGAGAGTACTTTTCTCGTTGCCTCAAAATATACATTAGAAGAATTTATTAGGCAAGAAAAAACACGTGGTAATGAGGAGATCAAAGCACTGAAAATTACTCTTGATGAAAAAGTGTCCATAGCCCAGTCTTCGCAAAATGACTTAAAGAAATCTCAAGCAGAACTAACGAAGTTCACTAAACTATTAAACAAATCCAATAGCAGTCTAGAAAAACTCAAAGAGAAATATAATGCTTTGAAAGAGGCTTCATCATTAAACAAGAAAAAAAAGCCGAAAGACCTTCCAGATTATGAGACACGACTAACAGAATTGAACCTATGTATCGCACAACAAGAAAATACTATTTCGAATCTTCGCAACGAAAATCGAGAATTGAATAATAGTAATACCGAGATTAGAAAAGTAAAAGAGGCCATAGAAAAGGATCTTTATGATTTCCAAGAGTTTTACGCGAAAGAAAACCCCAATAAAGTTGAGGGGAATCAGTTTATGGGAGAAATTGCACGCCAATTTAGTGCCGCTCAAAAAACATTATCCAATACAGACGTAAAGCTTGGAAGTCTTTCTGTGAAACTAAAAGCTCTTGTTACAAAATCTCCCAAAGGTTTGTCATATGAAACCTTAGACTTTGACAACGTACAGAAATTACCTGCAGAAGCACTAAGTACTATTGAGTTGGAATTGACTCCAGATCAACCGGTATATAATGAATCACCCGTTCCCAACCTTGTACCTGATTTATTAGGGCTAACGGAAACTGCTGTGAGAAAAAGGTTAAGTAGGTTTGGGCTAAAACTCAACCCTGTTTTTAGTGGTAAAGAAGTAGAAGGTATCGTAAATGGACAATCCTACAAGCAAATTCCTACTGCTGGAAGCGAAAGCAATCAAGAAAAGATAATAACCGTTTTTTTCAATCGAAAAACTAAATAAGATAATACCATGGCAAACAACTCGTTCAATTTTATGAAAGACGTCTTAGCATCTCCTTTGGGCGAATTAATCGCCTCCATAGGAAAAGGAGTAGGAGAAGCACAAGCTGCATTAGACAGAGGTTCACTACAACAAACTTTGGAATTATACAATGGAGATCCTGAAAATTCAGACGAAGCACTAAAACTTCTTCGTGAAATAGGTTATATACCTACTTTTTATGTACTACCAAAGACTACAGTAAAAGCAAAAATAACACTAGCAATCTCTCAATCAAAAGAATCGCCAACTAAAAATAATGAACGTTTCGCTACAAAAATGTACGCATCTCCAATGAATGCGACGCATACAAACACCTACAACCTTGACATAAATGCTTGCGCTGAACTACAGTTTGAAATAGTCCCCGTTCCTCCATCAGAATCAAGTGCTGTGCGAATAATGCCTCCTATCAGTGCTAATGCAGATGGAAAGAACTACTTTGAACTTAAGAAAGTACTCAGCATTCTAGATAATTATTCGATAAAGTATGAACTGGAGAGCAAGTCAGACTCATACGAAAAAGCCTTCATTTCATCAGTAGAGATTAAGTCCGGAAGAATTATCTTGAAAGAAGGAGAAACGGTAATTTATCCGTATGATATCTTAATTCTTCAATTAGACGAATAACTCTCTAATTCGGACATGATGAGAAGTTTAGATTGGAAATTCCCAACTTCTACCAGTTTTCCTTCCTCATCAACTCGAGCTTATGAAATAATAAACGATTCGGTTTCAACCCATCCATAAAGTTGATTTCCACGTCATTGAACATAAAGAGTTCCTTGGCAGTTTTACTTTTTTAAATATCAAATCTCTAACGATCACTCGAAATTAATTGGCAAATTACTTCAATGACCACTAATCAACAATCCGAAATAAACGAATTGGTTTCTAATCTTCGTTTCAATGAAATTGCTTTGGTTTTTAAACGAAAGTCTTTCTCTTTTGAAGAGCTCCGTAGGCTGTACAAAAAGCAATCGTTATTTGATAAACCTGAATTTTGGAATTCGAAATTACCTCTTCTCTATCTTCCTGAATTACTCAATTCTAACCTAAAAACTGCGTTTTACCATAAATATTTAACTATTGATAAAAATGCGAACAACGATCTGAACTTGTACTTGTTCTCAAATTTTGAAGATGAATTCATTCATTATTTCAAAATGAAGCGGTCATTTTTATTGCCCAATTTTCTCAATTCGCTTGAAAATATTTCTACCGAGGCACCGAAGGTTCTAAAACTTCTCAAGGAAAGTAAAGTTCTACTTGAAGAATGGAAATCGATAGAAACGGCAGAAATTAACGATGATAATTTTCTGAATCAACTTCGTGTAGACGAAATCTTTATGGGGATTGTACTCTATTACGAAAATATGAAATCGCAGACAAATATAACTGCAAATCAAGCTCGTCAATTTGAGAAAGAAAATGCCCTGATCGATTTTTTACAACATACCATCTCGCTTGTTAAAAAACGCAAGAATATTCAATTTGAATTCTCGTCAAATGATGAAATGCAAAAAGAATTTAATCGATATTATACATCCACTTCGCATCGAAGAGAGAATGAACTTATCTTACCCTTGAATCCTATATATAAATTCATTTATTCCATTTCTAAACGCTTCATTCATATCTCTGGTCGAAAAAACTTGATTGAATTATATCAATCCGGCTATGCCGATATTGTCTCAACACCCCCAAAACCTGCCCAGTTGTCGCTCAATAATAAATATGAACGTTTCCGTGTAAATGATGCAAAAAAGGGAGTGGAAGAACTTTATTTTTTGGGAATGTCATCCCTACAACTTTTAGCTGATCCAATGAAACGTGTGTCCATTGATTCTGATTTGAAGATGTTCGATTTTTATGGGATTCCTCATACGTTAGATTTACCCTCAACACCAATTGATCTAGAGAAAGTTCTTAAGTTACTATTATATTTTTCTGTATTCAAAGGACCGAAAGAACGAACGGTAGCTGATCATTTATTCATAGAACTTTTCGGACAAAATGAGGCTATAAGTTTATTCGATGAACAAAAATTAAAAACAGGTATTAAAAGTTACTTTACATGGCCTGAGCCTGAGGTTAATGAAATAATGAATTTTCTCACATTTGATTTAAAAAATGACGTTACTCCCAAACTTTGGATTCATAGACCATTTTTGAAAATTGATAAAAAAGTAATTTGGCTAGGGACTTTTCTTAAAGATAGACGTTGGAGCAATGTTCTTCTAAATAAGGTGAAAAGTGAGCTTGCTACAAGCAGAGATAACAAGGGATTAGAACTCAGTAAAGCCGAGAAAAGCGCAAACAAAGCATTCATCCGATCAATTTCAACGAACCTTGAAAAGAAAATTGAGGCAGTATTTAAGTTAGCTGGTTTCCGAACGACACAAGGTCTAAAATACAAATCTAACGGAGTTGAGCTGGGAGACCTAGATGTTGTAGCATTTAAAGATAATCACCTATTCATCTGTGAAGCTAAGTCTGGTGAACGAAGTCATGATCCCTCTCAAGCAGCATACACCGAAACGGTAAAACTGGAGAATAAAGCCGTAAGACAGTTAAAACGAGCTCTTGAGAACAAGGAACTTTACAAAACGGAGCTTGAAAAGAGGTTAGGTTGCAAAATTGATTATAATACTGCAAAGGTTTCACTCTTAATCGTTACTGACACCTTCGAAGGAGATCATTTTTTCAATCGGAGTGATATTTACAAAGTTTCACTGTTAGAATTAGATGTCATTCTAAAAAACAAAAAAAAGGAATTAGCTCTAGCCTGTACTCTGTTCGATTCAGGTACAAAATCTAATAAATTTACTATACCTCGAAATGTCAACCTAAACCTATGGAACAACCAAAAATACTTATCTCCAAAAAGGTTTCTTGAGATCATCGAAAATCAAGAAGTTTGGAGCGACCTTACATCAAAAAATATAATTAAAAAAGACCACTAGTAATCACTTTCGATCCGTCATCCTCCGCAAAGTATCCACAAACGCGCGTCTAAACGCATCATCTTGCGCATACAACTTATATAAATCCAGTTCATTTTTGCGCGTGGCACGCATTTCCGCATCTACGAGCTTTTCAAACGCCATGTCTCCGTTTTGCTTGTCTTGATTTTGTTGAACCTTCGAAATGAAGTCTGGGTTTGCCTTTAAATGTTCTGACAAAGTAACCAACTTTACGCGTTGCGCGTCTGGCGAAGCCTCCCAGCCACCAAACCATCTTTCATTAAAATGTTTAATGATCGCCTCCAACTCGTCATATTCATCCTCTCCACCATGCGCTCCTCTTGGATTCGGATTCTGCGGATCCAACTCCGTTTCCGCATCATCCATATCTATGGATTCATCTACTTTTGTGCGCTCTAATCCATAGGTAGAAAGGTCGACAGCCTCCAAGATTTCATCCAACTCCTCTTCCTCTTTGTTCACAACAATCAAGAGTGGAATCAAGAATTTCAAGAACCAATACAACTGCTCCCACTCTATTTTTTCAAAAGGAATGATCGAGGCCATCTGACTATAAATTTTCACGAACTGTTTCGCTTTAATTTTAAAATCGGCTTTGTCTTCATCCGATAAATTCAACTCAACGTTAAAGCGTTCCGCTGCCACTTGAATGAGTGGACTCACGCGTTGAGCATCGACTCCATCAAAATATAATTCATTGAATTCTTCCACTTCCGACCATTCATACACGCCTTCTTCGTTCAGGAATTCTTTCAAGTCAAACAAAATACTCACATCTGTAGCTCCATTCAGCGATGTAGACGAGTAGAACTGATCAAACGATTTCTTGATTTCTTCGGTGGTATTGAAAAAATCGAGGATGAATAAATCTTCTGTTTTCTTTCCGTACTTATTCGAAGAACGATTGAGTCGCGAAAGTGCCTGAACCGCCAGAACTCCCTGCAACTTCTTATCGACATACATCGTACACAATTTGGGCTGATCGAATCCAGTCAAATATTTATTCGCGACAATGAGTAAGCGATATTCTGGCTGATCGAAGTATTCCTTCGTCTTCGAATCGGGAAAACCGTTGAAATCCGCTTCGGTGTATTCGATGCCGTCTACTGTTTTCTTTCCAGAGAAGGCTATTATCGCCTTGAATGGTTTACCTTTTTTATCCAGAATTTCATTGATCGCTTGATAATAACGAATCGCTGATTCGATGCTTTGCGTCACCACCATTCCTTTCGCGTGACCTTTTAATTTCTTCGTATTGTAAATTTTCGTGATGAAGTGGTCAATCATCACTTCTGCTTTTGTGGCAATGGTTCGCGCATCTTTTTCAACGAAGGCTTTCAGTTTCTTTTGTGCCTTGATCACATCGAACTCGGGATTATCCAAAACGGATTTCTCGATTTCGTAGTAACTTTTATACGTAGTATAATTCGAGAGCACATCCAAAATAAACCCTTCTTCAATGGCTTGTTTCATGGAGTACAGATGAAACGGCTTGAATGATCCGTCCTCCTGTTTGTTGCCAAAACGTTCCAAAGTTGCATTTTTCGGAGTTGCGGTAAAGGCGAAATACGAGGCATTGTCCTTCATTTTACGTTGACAAACGGCTTGCAAAATCTTATCTTGAAAATCGATAGCGTCTTGGTCTTCTTCCGAACTTGACCCCATTGCTTCGTTTAATTTCGCCGCGGCTGTTCCACTTTGCGAGCTATGCGCTTCATCAATAATGACTGCGAAATTACGGTGACTCAAATCTTCCAAACCTTCCACGATGAACGGAAACTTTTGGATCGTTGTGATATTTATTTTCTTCCCCTGCTCTAAATTTTCCTTGAGTTGTTTTGATGAATGAGCTGGCGCAACAATGTTTTTCACATCGGAGAACTCATTGATGTTGTCTCGCAATTGCTTGTCGAGAATGGTTCTGTCCGTTACCACAATCACGGAGTCGAACAAAGGGTGCTCCAGGTCTTTTGCTCCAGGAATCGACATACTCTCTGGATATGCTTCAATCAATTGAAAAGCTGCCCAAGTGATCGAATTCGTTTTACCCGATCCAGCGGAATGTTGAATCAAATACGTTTGTCCAACGCCCTTCGTCGTTACATCTTTGATGATATTTCGAACCACTTTCATCTGATGATACCGCGGGAAGAACAAAGTACGTGTCGACAATTGATCTTTGCTTTTCCCATCAAAACGGACAAAATGCTGAATTAAATTCGCCAGGCTCTTTTTCGTCAGCACTTCACTCCACAAGTATTCCGTTCGATGTCCGAATGGGTTCACTGGATTCCCTTTTCCATGCTTGTCGGAACCTTTATTGAAAGGCAGAAAAAAGGTGCTTTGTCCTTGCAAACGTGTCGTCATGTACACTTCTTCAGTATCTACCGCGAAATGCACCAAACAACGCCAGAATTGTAACAAGGGTTGAGTGAAATCTCTGTCTTGTTTGTATTGTTTGATACCATGCACTTTCGCTGTTTGATGTGTCCATGCGTTTTTCAATTCCAAGGTTGAAATGGGCAAACCATTGATAAAAATTACCATGTCGATTTCTTCTCGCTGATTGGAGACGTTGTATTTGATCTGCCGCGTTACACTGAACTCATTTTTTTCGAAATTTGCTTTTACTTCTTCGCTGCTACTCGCCAATGACGCTTCATAAAACATTATGAATTTAGCATCGTCCACTTCGAATCCTTTCTTCAACACCCGCAAGAGACCGAACTTTTTTATGGTGCGGTCCAATTTCTGGATCACTTTTAGTTTCCAATCGGAATAGCCGCTAATTTTCGCAATCTCTTTGGGCTGCGTTTCGTTGAGGAAATGCCAAAACCGCACCTCATCGATGGCATATTGCGGGTTGAAGTCATCTGCGAAGCCAACTTCAAAGCGATTTGAGCCGTAATTCATGGGCGATTCGGAAACAATTCCACTGCAGACGTCTTCGATGGTAGTTCCGGTTAAGGCTTTTTCTATGGCTTGTTCGAGTGCTAGTTCGTTGGTTTGTGATTTCATTGCGGTTACGTATTTGCCCAATTAATTAGTTCTTGAAAATAATCTCTTCCATCCTCTGCGTTTTCCTGAACCCAAAGGCCATTGCTCGTTTGATAACCTACGTTATATCTCCATTGTGCATTGTATCGTTCGAATATATGACCTGAATCGAATAGGGAATTTAGACTTAGGTATTGTGCGTCTTCAGCACTTTCGTATACCCCAAAATTCCACTTGTCCCACTTCCATTCTTCTCCAAGGTATCTTGTTAGTGCGTAATAAATGCTTAATTGATTCATCAGGTCAAGTTCACCCTTCATGGTTGTTACAACTGTATAACTTCGGATAAATCCTTTTCTACCATTCAATAAAAATGAACTCAGATCGATTGTCGCTTCATTCATCCTTTCTAGAGTGAACTCCATCATTGGAGCATTTTTATACCATGTCGCAGGACGTATTATTCTGTTATTTTGAACATGATATAGTCCTTTTTTTACAAGATCTCCCCAAATCTTGTATTCGTTCTCGATCAGTTCTTCATAAACATTGAAGAGCTTTTTGAATGTTTCATAGGAATCCGTTTGCTCATCTTCGCCTAAGACTTTATTAGTCGTTTCTATGAGGTGAGAAATTGACCCTTTGTTGTATTTAAAATCCTCTGCGCGCCAAAAGACATCTTCAATGTTGACTCGATTGTTAGAAGATTTAATCAAATTCATTTTTGTCTTCTCTTCTTCGCTCAACAATGTTGCGGAGATTCCTTCACTGTTCTCTAAAATGCTTAAAATGTCACCACTCTCTTCCAACGCCGAAACGAACTTAATCCCTGCCCCAATAACAAGATCTGTAGACTTGGCAAGGTTTCGGTCTTCTGAGCGGTTGTGAAAAAAGCGAATTACTCGAAACAAATCTATATGTGTTATCTCTAATTTATCCACAAGTTGTTTTCGAACATAATAAAGAGCAGGTAGGAACTTGAATAGTTCAATTTGTTTCAGGGAAGTATTTCTCGACAAAAACATTCCATTATGGATCAAGTCAAAGTGATCATAATCGTCATAAATCGGTGACAGTTCTTTTTCAAATTCAGAATTGAATTCCTTGAGAACGAGTAGGGCATCCATCGTTCTATCTATACTTGTAAGGCTTAAGAAATCTATCGGCAGTTTGTCTTCTATATTTCGATACAATCTTCCTAAGAGCGCTGGGTTTTGTTCGTTGTCTTCAACTGGCTCCCCATTCAATATCATTTCCAAAACAACCACCCATCTTAAGAACTCATTGAATCCTTTATCTGCACTGCTCGAGTTTTTTTGATCTCTGTGCTTCCAAAAAAAATCTTGCCATTCTTCCCATTTTGTACTCCATCCAATAGGATCTGCTTTCGCTTCGTCGGTCTCAAACAACTTTGCTCGAATATTTTCATTGTCCTCTAGTTGTTGCCCCCTAGAGTTCATAGTTATGTAAAGCTCCTCTCCCTGTGAAGTCTCCTCCGTCTTAAAATGCCAAAATTTTATTCTATTCAGTATAAAGTCAAAATATTGTCTTGAGTCATTGTTAAAATGTTTGATTAAAAGGGGAAAAGTCCCATTTTCCTTTCCTTGTTCACCAACAACCGCCTTAACAGTTGTGTCGTTCTTATATGTCGCTAAAAACCAGTTTTTTTCTCTAACTTCTGAAAAGTCATGAATGGAGTCAACATGACTAATTAAATCAATGAAGAAATCATGCGTAATATTTCTCACGCGGTAATCGAAGGCAACCTTTTCCAGCTTTAAATCGAATCGGCAGAGTTTCATAAACTCATCTTTTCTGCTTTCTTTTATTGCGAAATAAAAAAGAAACAAGAACAAGGTTGTAAATCGTTGCTGCCCATCAATAAGAAACACTTCTTTTGACGTATTGTCGAGTATATAGTTCGGGCGGTAAGAATACAGAAAACCAATATTCAGGTCTTCTCCCTTTGCCTTTTGTCTTAGTTGTTCAATCGTTGGGGTTAGAACCTTTTTGGTGTCTTCGTTAGCTGTTTCATATACTGCGAGCAAAGCTTGCAACTGATCATAATCCTCACCCGAAGATTTCTCACCATTCTGATAAGCTGATTTAATATCTTCGATAAAACTGGTAATAATTTCGTATTCATTAAATCCCCAGACGTATTCTCTTTGAATTTCGGGAACAATTAGATTGTGCTGATCAAGTATCTGAGCAACCGATTTTTCTTCCATTGTATCTTGATAACTCATCGCTCTATTCGTTTAAAAAATTCGTAATCGTTTCATCTATTTTTTGAGCGTTCGCTTCAATATCTATGTTCGTCCAATGCTCTAGGTCGTGGTTCTCTCCTTTTTGGTCGTTGAAATAACGCACAAACACATGGAAAGTATGAGGTTGTATGTAATTTCCCTGATTAAAATACTCAATGACCCTACTTCTCTTTTCACCATAGGAAGAATTGCTGATACTTCTATTTAAACTGGAATATAGCAATACCAAGTTTCCAATTGAATGTGTTTTGATCGATTTGACCTGTGCTTCGATAAAGGAGTCAACGCTTTGAATGTACTCTTCTTCCTCTTTTCGTTCATCAAATTCAGAAATGTCTAATCGGTCTGTGACAATTTGAACAACATACTTATTCAAAAAATCTACGTACGCCTTCTTCTCCTTTTGTTCCTTTGGACGCTGCGGAAAAATATGCTCAATGTCGTTCGTTTTTTTTGAAAATCCGCTAAACGGCACAAAAGGTTGATTTTCTCTCATAGAATGAATCACGTCGAGTAGAACTAATGTGCTGACCAACTTAGCGGTATTGTTGTGGTACCAGTTTTCATCGAGATCAGCAAAATTTATCAATTCACCATCTTCATCCTCATAATCGTTTTTTATATGTTTTTTGAGTCGAAGGATAAACTCATCGCGGTTTCCTGATTGTTTCCACCAACCAAAAACTTCTTTGAATGATCTTGAATTCGTTTGATTAAACAAATACCCGAGTAAATGATAAATTTTTCGATCCTGATACCAGTCTTGAAGCGTGTTGTTGAGCTTGAGTAATTCCTTGTATAGACTTGTCGCGTGGTTGTTCTTTGTTTCAATAAACTCCAAGGTCAACTTATCCTGCTCTTCCGACTCGGCATATAAAAAATAGAGAAGATTGATCGGGTGCTTTTTCCTATTGAACAAACTATATCCGCCTGTTTCTTCTGATTTGATACTCACAAACTTCTCAAAATAGTTTGCTACATTCTGCTCGCTCCACCAATTGTTCATTTGATCAATGACCCAACCGATTTTGATCCGGCGCTCATTCACCATTACAATGTTCTTGACGTCTGTTTCGCGTTTTGATTCTTCTATGGCCACACGAGTAACAAGTGCCGCACGAATAAGGTCCGCGCCGTCAAGAGGAATTTGTTTGGAGTTGAGGTTAGAAAAAATCTTTTCTTCACCTGTAGATTCCACGACTTTGTTGACAATGAACTTGACGTGCTGCAACAGTTTTTCCTTGTAGTCATCGAGATAGAAACCCTGTTTTTCCTGCTTCAACATAAACCATCTATCTATCTCTTTATAGGCGTGAAACAGATGGAAAATATCCTGATGATCAAAATCGGAGTGTGATTTCAAAAAAGTAGACCAATCGAGCTCTGTGATATCAAAGTCTGGACTGTCTAACAACTCATGGAGGAAGGTGTTAGTTTCTTGTCGAATGGAATTTTCGGGGAATTTTACTTTATTTTTTACCAATTCTCCCTCGTTTAAATAATGAAGTAAAAGGGTAAGAGTGGTAAGGCGTTGCTGCCCATCAACAACATTGAAGACATTGTCATTCGGTACAATTGTAATATTTTGCAAGCAGTAGAATTTATCATCCCCGTAGTTGAATTTATCAATGTCTTCCAGAAGTTTACGCACGTGTTTCGGCTTCCACTTGTATCCACGTTGATAGAGAGGAATGTTGTAGTAGTCAATACATTGATTTTGTAAATACCCGTCGTTGGCATATACCTCCCGAACAGAAAATAGTAGTTCACTCATGTTTGCTTATTAATAGTGTTAGGTCGTTCTCTTATTTTTCTCTGTAAATCAATTGTACCAACCACTCTGGGTTGTTACTCAATATAGCTTCTGAAACGATGATCCAATCATTGTTCTGCTTATCATGTTCAATGTTTGCTTCGAGTTCATTTAGGTTCATACCACGATACTCTTTTCTCCTTCTTTCATCTTTTCGTTTTTTCATTTTACTCTTTAAGCTGAGGCACCCGAATCTTACCCGTTACAGCACTGTCAATTAATACTGATTTGTACTCTTTGAGCTTTGCGATTTGAGTTTGTTGTAAATTTATTGATACTTCAATTTGGTTAGACTTGTTTTTGATATAGCTTAAAATGGATTCCTGTTCCTTAATATCAGGCAGTGCTATTTCAAGAGGGTTTATGTGCTTGTTATTTATTTGCGGAATCGTTGTGGTGTCAGCTATGGTGATTAAATTTCTTAGCTTAATCCATACCGCAATCAGTTCTGTTAGTACTATCCTATTATCAAACAATAACCCCATTACGTTTGTGTCAAAGGTGCCTTCAATTGTGGAAATAGCAATTTTATTCGTTCCAATCGCACCACCTCTTTTTGGTATTAGCAAAGTTCCTTCAGGAGCAACTTTAACGTTCCTTTTTTGCTCTATCTTCCAACTACTATTAGCCAGAAAGTAATTTTCATCAACATCATTTAAGTTGTCAACTTTGAAATAATCTAGCTCAGCATTTTCTGAAAACATGACTTGTTCTGGGGAATAACCAGATAGAATTTTTGTAAAATGTTTAAATCTCTTCACCTCCCATCCCTTCGGAATCTTACCTATCCATTCCACACCAGAATCGACCATCTCGACTCCGCTCGATGTCCGACTGTCGATCCAGCTTTGCGTCGCTTCATCCCATACTTTTTTGCCCGTCACCAATTCCTGAATGAGAATTTGCTTGCGCTCTTTGAGCAATTCAATGAGTCGTTCTTTTTGCGCAATGGCTTGGTCTATTTTGGCGGTTTTGTCGTCGAGAAATTGAGCAATGGCTGTTTGTTCGGGGAGAGGAGGAAAAGGCATTTTCAAAGATCTCAAATCATCTCTCGAAACTTTCAATCTCAAAGTATTATACTTCCCATCTCCCCTATCTATTGCCATTAATCCTTTGCCGAGACTATACAAAACACCTTGAACCGTTCTACATTTGAATAAGTATTCGTAAAATTTAGTCGAGTAATGTGCATCAACCCTTCCATGAAACGTGTAGTAAACGGGACTAACACAACCAAAATAGTTCGACACTCCAACTGCACCAACTATCATGTTCATACTATTCAAAACCAAATCACCTTTATGAGCTAATTTATATTGTGTAAAATCATCTTTAAATCGATCTAAATTTGTAGTTTTTTCCGAGTAGAGAGTAACTCCCTTATCGATGGAAAGCGATAACCGCTCCTTAGTTCTTATCGGATCGTTTTTTTCATTCCTTTCACTTAAAATATGTTTAAACGACTCAACCTTCCAATTCTCGGGAATCTCCCCGATCCAACCCACTCCCGAATCCCGATACCCCTTATACTTCTCCAACTTCCCTTTCATCACTTCCATCCTATCCCAAGTTTAATATGTCCATGATCAAGCCATCATTTTCCTTTTCCAGTTGCAGAATTTCCGCGTCGACTTCTTCCAAGGAACGCAAAGGCTTGTGCTGGTAGAAATACTTATTAAAGGAAATTTCGTAGCCAATTTTTGTTTTGTCGAGATCGATCCAGGCTTCGGCTACGTGTGGTTTTACTTCGCGCAAGAAGTAGTCGTACACATTTTCCTTGAGCGGGATATTTTCAAAATCGCGGAGGTCGCTTTCTGTTTCGTAGATGATGAATTCATTCCCTCCTGAACGGCCGGCAAGTTTTCCCGTAGGGAAATACCCGTAATCGAGCAATTGTTTGGATGTGCAATTCAAATGCGCCAATAACTCCTTCAATTTCGCGTCGGTGAACTTTTTGGTTTGCTTCACCACTTTTTCGGCGGTTTCATCGTACCAACTTACGGCTGCCAAAATCTGTTTCAACTGCGAAGCGCCCACTTTCACTTTCTGAGTTTTGAGCGTTTTGCTCACTTCATCCTCGAACGCATTGAAGTTCGAATACTCAGTCGTTCCCAATTCGTTCAGCAACAATTCAGCTGTTTCGTAGATTTCTTTGTACTTCGCCCAGTTATCGTCGGAGAGCAATGCCTTGCGTTTTTTCGTGTTCAACTCGATATCCTGATCCTCGCACCAACGCAGCAAATCTTCTTCGAGGGAACTCAACTCCGAATACACCTTCTCGCCAAACTCTTCGTATGCCCATTGCATCGGCTCGAGGAGTGTTCTATCGAAACGCAGATCATTAATTCGCTCTTGCGAAAATTGCGCTTTCAAACGTTTGGGGCGTTCAATGGTGACTTTGTAATATCCAAAATCGTTGTTATCGAAGACTTTCGCTACGAGATCATCATCCTTTTTTCGATCTTTCGTTTCAAACGCGAAGTAGGCCTCCATGATTTCCTGAATGTGCTCAGGCTTGAATTCACAGTTTTTATTTCCAAGTGCCTTACGTAGTTTGGCGTAACGTTCGGAAGCATCAATCAATTGCACTTTTCCCTTTTGCTGATCGGATTTATTGTTGCTCAACAACCAAATATAGGTCGTGATGCCCGTGTTGTAGAACATGTTATTCGGCAACTGGATAATGGCACTCAATAAATCATTTTCGATGATGTGGCGGCGAATGTTGCTCTCTCCACCTCCTGCATCGCCCGTAAACAAACTCGACCCATTGTGCACCGAAGCAATGCGCGAACCGTGTGGACTTTTATCCAAGCTTTTCATCTTATCGACCATTTCCATGAGGAAGAGCAGCTGTCCGTCTGAAGAGCGCGGTGTTGCATCGCAGGTTTCGAGATTTCCCCGGTAATCGGTGAGTTCAATTTCAAAGCGCGGATCGATGATGTCTTTCCCATCTTTGATGTACTTTGCTTCCGTGGACCATGATTTCCCGTAAGGCGGATTGGAAAGCATAAAATCGAAAGATTCTCCTGCGAATTCATCTGTTGAAAGCGTTGATCCTACACGGATGTTTTCAGGATCGTTTCCTTTGATCATCATATCCGACTTACAAATAGCGTAGGTTTCATCGTTGATTTCCTTTCCGTAGAGGTAAACATCGCTTTTTGCTCGGATGCTTCCCTCGGGATCGACAATGAAATTTTGTGCTTCGGTAAGCATTCCTCCACTTCCACACGCTGGGTCGTAGATTTTCATTACGGGCGGTAGTTGATCTTTGATCGGGTCAAACACCAGGTGCGTCATTAAATCGATTACTTCGCGAGGTGTGAAGTGTTCTCCTGCTTCCTCGTTGTTCTCTTCGTTGAACTTTCGAATTAATTCTTCGAACACGTACCCCATTCCAAGATTGGACAGCTCGGGCAATTTTCTGCCTTCGGGATCTTCCACTTCAAATGGCGTCAGGTTGATGTAGGGCGAGGTAAATTTCTCGAGAACATCCATCAACACATCTTTGTTCGCCATGTGCGCAATCTGACTCGAAAGTTTAAATTTTTCAATGATCTCCTTTACGTTTCCACTGAATCCATTCAGGTACTCCTGAAAATTGGATTGTAAGATCTGCTGACTGTTCGATGCCGTTTCGAGTAAACGTTTTAATGTCCATTTACTGGTATTGTAAAACACGTATCCAGAAGCTTCTTGCAGTCCGAGCTCGTCCCACTCGGTGAATCCAGCTTCTTCTTTTTGGAAACGGAGTTCTTCGGTTACGGCGTCTTTTGTTGGTTCGAGAAGCACGTCGAGACGTCGAAGGACAACCATTGGAAGGATGACGTCGCGGTATTTTCCTCGGACGTAGACATCTCGGAGGCAGTCGTCTGCAATAGACCAAATAAAGGAAACGAGTTTATTGTGTGATTGTGTATTCATTCTTAGTGTTCAATTCGTGTTTGTCCCGCCAATTTCTTGCGGAATTTCGGGTTATTCTTTCTGAAAATCACTGCTAGTATTGGCGTGCATCTTTGGAACTTCTAAGCTAAGAAAAATCCGTTGTTGTGCGCAGGAAACTTCACAAAAAGGCTTGAAATCGCTCATAAATTGGAGAATCAACGTTGATAACGATCTCTGATATGTTTGTGATAATATTTTCCTTTCGACGGTGCTGATTTGAATTTCTTCCATACATCCATTGGAACATTTACGAATTCGTAGTCTTTTTCGTCCGTTTTGAGGATCATGGTTCCTGTTTTTCCGTTTTCGCTATTGTATGTTGCGCCTTCAATCCATGAGCTTTCTGGGGATGAAAAGGAGTCAGTATTAGTAGAATTGCAGGAAGCCGTTAGCAGAATTATGAGCAGCCACTCTAAGGCAAAGAAGTGTGACTTACTCAGATACAATATTTCGGGTATAACCGTTTTCATTACCCCTTCAACACCAACCACAACTCACTCAAAAATACCACCTCCGACTTATTGCTTTGTGCAAACGAAGCGGCAATCTTTGAAGCCGTATCCATGATCAGTTTTGACATTTTTTCCGTGAAGAGACTGGTGTGAATCGCTTTGAACTCGTTTAAATCTTCTAGCACGTTTTCCACGACGATTTCATTTTCGAGTAAGTAATCAAATACAATTTCGATTTGAAATGCAGCATCCGAGCTGAATTCGTCGGTAGCATCTTCTACATCGAGCCATAAATCCTTCACGATTTGCTTCAGCGTAGCTACTTCCTTTTCGTGCACATGATTATCTGCCTGTGCCGTTGCATAAAACACTCTACCCAGCATTTGGTAGAAGGACGTCATTGTTGAATCTTTAGGTTCCATCTTCTTTGGTTAAGTTCATGAATCTCTTTCTAATTTAAGCATAAATTAAGTGCTTCTTCGTGCTTTCTCTTAATTTTGATCTTGACCACATAATTCTAACTTCGCACAAGATCTACACGCATGAAGGAGTTACGTACATATTTACAGGAAGAGATTGGACTCAGTCAGGGTGAAGTGGAACGCCTCAGCTCCAAGTTGGTTCGAAAAGAATTCGAAGCGAGAACAGAAATTGTTCGATCGGGAACAATCGCAAGAGGCATCTATTTCATTGAAAACGGTTTACTGCGCACCTATCACCTGATGGATGGGAAAGAAATCACAACCTATTTCGCGTGCGACCATCAATTTATTTCGACCTACGCCAGTTTTATCGATCAATCTCCTTCGTTTGAAACACTCGAAGCGATAGAAAACAGCACGGTTTACGAACTTTCGTACAACACCTTGAAAGAGCTCTATGATGAATCTTCCAACTTTGAAAGATTGGGACGTGTTCTCGCCGAACGAAATTACTTGTGTATTCTCGATCGAACACTCACGATGCAGACAAAAACGGCCAAGCAGAAATACCTCGAATTTATGGAAACGTATGATAAAAAAATCGTGCAACGCGTTCCGCAGCATCAAATTGCGAGCTTTTTGGGAATGACACCCGAATCGTTGAGCCGCATTCGCAAGCAATTAGTCACTTCTTAACAAATGTCAATGCAGAGCAGAAAGAGGACGAATAGCTTTGCAACTGAACAAAAAAGCATCAATCATGAATAGAAGACAAAATACATTCGTTTCCCTTGGATTATTTTCCATTTTCGCACTTGCATTGTTAAACAGTTGCTCCCTCCAACCACTGGCGTGGACGCCTCCCGAAAAACCCGAATTAACAGGTACATTGGCAGAAAATGATTTGTTAGAATCCACTGAATGGATTGATTTGGAAGGATGGTATGGTCCCGAAGACATTGCAGTAGACAATGATGGAAATATTTTCTGCGGCGTACACGTATCTGAAAAAGACTTTTCTGATGGAAGGATTATCAAAATAGACACGAACGGTGTTTTGACTACGTTTTGCAATACAAATTCATGGGTAGCTGGGATGCATTTTGATCACGAAGGAAATCTCGTTGCCTGCGATCAATCACGTGGATTGGTTCGTATTGATCCTTTCGGAAAAATCACCACCTTGGCGAGTCAAGATGAACACGGAAATCCGTTTTTGATTCCCAACGATGTAGACATTGCCAGTGATGGGAAAATTTACTTCTCGAATACCTCATCGCGTACCTCATTTGGTAAAAAAGCAGTTCGTAAGATCATCATGGAAATGAAGCCCGACGGAGGACTTTACTGCTACGATCCACAAACGGAAAAGGTCAAAACACTTGTGGACAGCTCATTTTTCGGGAATGGAGTGGCGGTTTCACAAAACGACGAGTTCGTATTGATGGTGGACCTCACGAAATACCGTATTGTTCGGCACTGGTTAAAGGGTGAAAAAACAGGAGAAACTGACATTTTCATAGATAATCTCCCTGGATTGCCCAACGGAATTTCACGTCGCGAAGATGGGAGTTTTTGGCTCGGATTTACCACACGACGCGACGACATGCTGGACAAAATTCAACCGAAAGTTGGATTAAAAAAGTTTGTTTACGCGCTGCCCATTTGGCTTCAACCGAAACAAGAATCGTTTGGAATGATCATGCACCTCAGTCCAGATGGGAAAATTCTAAAAACGTATTACGATACAACGGGAAAGAAAGTACCCGAAGCGAGTTCAGTCGAAGAACACGATGGTTACCTCTATTTGGGAGGAGACTTGATCGATCATATTGGAAAGTATAAGTTGGATTGAGCCGATTCTAAAAAGTCGAAACATAGCATCGATTCAAAAGGGATATTCCTTCGGAAATAGACTATCCAAACATCTTATCTTCTTTCAAATATTCCTTTTTGATTCCATTCAAAAGATCCTCAAGCTGAATCGCCTCTACTTCTTTCTTCAATTTCTGTAGACAGGCGTACTGAACAATATTTACGATGTTGGCTCCCGTGACTTCATACATACTCGCGAGCTTGTCGATTGAAACATCCTCTGCCAGAGGAATTCCTTTTGGAAGACTTTTCTCCCACAATTGCTTGCGCTCGTTTTGATTCGGCACCTTGTATTCGATAATGGAGTGAAATCTTCGCGAAAAGGCCGTGTCAATATTGCTTTTAAAGTTTGATGCGAGAATCACCAAGCCAGGATGTGCTTCAATGCGCTGGAGGAGATAAGAAACTTCTTGGTTGGCGTATTTATCATGAGCATCGCGGACACTTGTTCGCTTTCCGAAAACCGAATCTGCTTCGTCAAAAAAGAGAATCCAATCTTTGTTCTCCGCTTTATCGAAGAGTTTACCCAAGTTTTTCTCTGTTTCCCCTATGTATTTCGATACCACCATGGATAAATCGATTCGATACACATCGCGATTGGTGAATTTTCCAAGGAGTGCAGCCGTCAGAGTTTTCCCTGTTCCTGGCGGGCCATACAACATCACGCGGTAACCGGGCTTAATAATGCCACTCATCCCCCACTCGTTCAGGATCACATTATTGTATTGCAACCATGTTTCGATCTCTTTGACTTCATTCAGTGTATCGTTGTTTAACACCAAATCCTCCCACGTCAAGCCTGTTTCAATGAGCGAAGCAGGAAAATCTGTATTCAACGATGGTTTTACTTGTCGTCCTGTTGTCATGAGTTCCATCGTTTCGTGATCTACCATCAGCAAACCACTGATTAACGACTCACCCTTTGCAACGGGTCCGAGCGTGACGATATTTTGTTCCGACAATCGAGAGCTCCCATCCAAGAGCTTTTTTGCTTCCATGCGTGCCAGCGGATCATTTCCCGCCAATACATATACTGCTGTTTCGCCTGTTGGGATAATTCCGCGATGCGTTTTCCCTTTGATTCCTCCGAACTCCGCAAATTCTCCTCCAGCAGGTAATAAACTCGTGATGATGCGTGTGATGAAACCTGCGTCGATGTGTGGCACGATCGCCAAGAGACAAATCACGATTTCCGCTTCTGAAAAGTTGTGTTCGATCAGGAAGCGTTCGAGCGCGTCAGGGCTTTCTGACTCTCCGAGTTCGAGGTTCGGTTTTGCTGTCACTGTTTCAGCGCCTAGTTCTGTTTCGATTCGAAATCGGATGTAGTATTCGAGGAATGTTAGGAGGTGTTTCATGGTGTTAATCCATTGGTTCAAATGAAAATGTGAGTCCAGGTATTTCAGGAAGTTGATCTTTTTGAGATTCTACAGGACAACCTGAAAGATAAACCGTTACGTTCTTCGCTTTTTTCATACCTACTAAGCTCTCTTCAATTTGTTCGAGGTTTATGGGGCATTCGCACAAGAAGAGGTGTAAGCCCGAGTAATCATAAACCCAACTCGCAACACTACCAATCGGATTTCCAGATAACTTGAGTTCTCCCAACTCTGGAAGTTTTGAAAGAACATCGGGAATATCCACAAACTGATTTTCCTCAAGATACAACAAACCCAGTTCTTTCATATTTCCTATCGACTCGGGTAGACTGGTGAGCATGTTACTATTGAGATTAAGTAATCCCAACTCAGTACAGCCTGAAATTTCTATGGGAAGTTCTGAAATCAGATTTGCAGATAAATTTAGATGGGAAAGACGCTTCAGATTACCGATGGCTTTTGGTAGAAACTCTAGTTGATTACCTTCAGCTACGAGATACTCTAGCTTACTCAAGTCTCCAATTTCTTCTGGCAATCCCAATAACCCGTTGGTCGACAAGTCGAGTCTTTCTAGTGATACCAAGGCATCAATATTTGAATCATCCAGACTTCCAATTCTATTGAAACTCAAGTCAATGCTTCGTAGTTTAGTAAGACCTCCTGGTTTAAACCGAACCTTCTCAATACGCCCTTTCTCCATACGTACTCGTATTACATTACTGAGTTCGGCGATGGTTTCAGGAAACTCTGAAAGTCGATGTTTAGAAAGTATAATTGCTTGCAATTTGGACAAAACACTCGATTCAATCTCAAAATGTGTAAGAGGGTTTTCTCTCAGATCAAGATCTGTCAGCAAGGGCGAAGCTAAATCACTTTTACCCACCTCTGAGATCTTATTAAAAGCCAGATTCAGCGCTTCCAGATTTGGAAGATTTCTTATGAATAGTGGTATCCGCTCTAATTCGTCTCGCGTCATTTGAATGTCCTCCATTCTCTCGAGCTCCTCTTCGCTCCAATGATTGTTTAACACATCTAGAAGTTCGCTGCTATTACCAATTGGAAAACCAACAAGGTCAAACTCGGTATCTCTAGAACCGAAACTATTAATCAATTTTTTCTTTAAATCCTGCATAAAACACATTATTTAGACGCTAGGTATGCCGTAAGTTGTGAAATTAATGTTCCGTGCATATTCTCGATAGTTATTCGTTGACTTTCTGACAAATTCATGTCATTATATTTCTTTCCTGTTCTACTCTTCACATAGCGACTTAATGAGGCATCTCTCAGTGTTTCCAATTCTTCGCGGCCTCCATCGGTGGCAAAAACTTCATCAAAAGAATCTTGATCTTTTTGTAATTCTAAGGTCAATTTCTGATACTCGGTATTGGAGTCTCCTTGCTTTAACTTTAATCTAGCTTTCGAGTCCTGCATCAACTTCTTGATTTCAGAACGTTGCTTTTGGTTGGCTTCTGCAATGCTCAGGAATTTGTTACTGCCATTATCATCAGTTCGAATCTTTTCCAAAGACTCTTCGAGTTCTCCTAACTTTTTGGTCGGGAATTCCTGATTCCATTGGACGATTCTCGCGACAAGCGCATCGTAAATTGCCTGCGTTGCATCTGCATTATTCTCGTTTACAAGAGACCAAGCCGAGATAAACAATTGCGCCATGGTTGGTTTCAAATCCTGAATCAACTTTGCTTTGAACTTCTCCTTTTCGATTTCATCAGTTGCAACGCCTTCAATGGCTTTCTTCAATCGGGCAATCGGTTCAAAGGATATTCCTTTTATACTTCTGCGATTGTCTCCATTTAAGTATGCCTCTAGTGATGTTTTATCAGTTCTGAGATTATTCTTGTTACTGTTGATGTGAGCCACTAAACTTGCTGTTGTAACTCCGGATAAAGAGTCTAACCCACTAATCAAAGCCTCGGCATGTCTTTTGGCGTTAATCAGGACTTCATCATACGTTTGGGCACCGCGGATATCGGCGTTATCTCCCAGAGATGATTGCTTTTTGGTAAACTCTTGTTTAATGGTCTTTCCGATATCAGTTTTACCATACCCTTTCTTTACACCTGTTGCCTTTTGAAGAGCACTTTCATTCCTTTTAACAAATACATCCCATGACCAATTCCCTTTCGGTTCAGTTGAGAAGAACTTATCTATCTTTCCAAGCATCGTCGCCATGAAATCGATATCAGTTGCTCCATCCTTCTTGATAACAAGATCACTTTTCGAGATTCCTACATCAGTTGTTGGAATGTCTTTATCTTTTTGAGTCCATTTATCAGGGTTTTTAAGATCATCTCCTGTTGTTCCCTCAATTGGTTTTAAGGTATACGCCGTTGCAGAAATGTTATCGGCAATGAGGTCATCTTCTGGAATCGATCCTCCGGATGCCGTTTGTCCAGAGACACTAGTTTTGGTGTAAGAAACAGTTACCTGATAATACACAACTTCATTCTCTTCAAGCACCTTTTTCTTCACTGGAGCTTCAATATCCGCCTCCATTTTCGTGTTCTTCGCAGCTGGAATTGGAGTAAGATTCTCTGTACTGTTTCCTTTTCCAAACAGTTGATGATTCAAAAGGTGGGCGGCAACTACTTTTCGTCCATTTTGAATTAACACATCGTACAATTCCGAGTACCCCGCGCTATTAGGTTGACTTCCTTTAGTATTTCCTGGTCCTCTTCTGGATAGAACCGCTGCAGTCATGGAAATTCCGTCGGTACTCGCTGTTCCATCCGCCAACGTTAAAGTTGTTGAGTTAAACACGACATTCTTCGATACAGGGCGTTCCTGACTCGTACCAGCAATAAATTTACCTTTTTCATCTATCTCTGGAACTTTTGCTAATTCATCTGCAATTTTTCCAAGGTAAGCCTTTATCTGTTTACCCATTTGGATAGTGAAGCCCGTTTTCTTCACCTCCTCTGTAGATCCGTCATCGCCTGTTTTCGTTCTCTTGAACAATGGCTCTACTTCTTCGTTAATTACTTTCATAACAGCTGCATGAGCCTTAGTGATTTCCTTCAAAGCCTGTTTAGCCTCTTCTTTCACTTCAGTATCTTCCTCTTTCTTTATTGCAGCGGCAATCTTATCCGCATGAACTTTGACATCAACAGGAATACTTTTTCTATAGAGAATGATGTCTTTTCCTTGCTGCTCGAAATCAAGGTTATGCTTTTCTTTGGATACATTAACGAATGGCTCTTTCATGGCCAAGACACCCTGAATGAACTTCTTGCCTTCAGCGTCTAATTTCGATGTATCTACTCCTTCCTTAGCAGGATCAACTTCAGCTTTAAGTAGTCCAGTTTCGGTGTTGCTCTTATCTCCAATATCAACAAAATAATCCCAAGTCTTTCCTCCATCCACAACTCGAACCTCCTCAACCACTGGATGCGCTTTCTTCCAAGCATTTATCAATTCTTTCGCTTTCGACTCTTCGATTTTACCTTCTTTTCCGCCCTCTTTCTTGTTGCGAACCTTCAGGTCGTCCATTGTCTTTTTGAGCAACTTATATCGTTCAGCAGCACTCATCAACGGTACTTTCAGGATATTGTTCTTGTTGTTATCCTTCTTGTGCTTCACGCTGATTTCCGCCTGATCTTTTTTGTCTTTAACGGTAATCGAATCAATGCCATATTTGCTCTTGACCTTACTCGCTTTCGCTTTCACGACTTCGAGTGTTGGTTTTGGATCGGCTTTTTCGAGCTTGGACATTTCATCCAACGAGCGCATGTATTTCTGTTGATCTGGCAATTTCTTGAGATCTTCCTTCTTCTTATCACTGCCCTCGATTCCTTTTCCATCCTTTTGCTCAGGTGGATCTTTCTTCTCCGCAGGTTTGTTTTTGTCTTCCCATTTTCCAGGCTTATTTTCTTCGGATTTCCCCTTCTTTCCGGGAGGAGGATCAGCCATGACATCAGCCGTGAACTTATCGGGGTCGAACTCGACAGGAGAGAATTTCAACTCTGGAATCTCGGGCGACCCGATTAGCCAATCCATATCGGCGCCAATTCCCATGCTATCGCCAATTGGGTATTGTACCTCTCCAAGTGGATAGTCTTCTCTTCCATCTGGCGCTGGCGACCACCACGGACTATCTAACTCGTAGAACAACGAACCTGACAATTGCATAAATAATTGTGCTGCTGCCTCAAAATGCCCTTTCAATCGAGATTCTCCTACTTTCCCTCCTTGTGGTGATTGCTGTTCTTTGTACTCTAATGTTGGTGTTGCCTCGGCGTAGGCTCGTAATCCTGCGGCAGCCGTTACGTTTACTCCAGCTTTGACATCGTGACCAAGAATTGTAACGCCAACTCCCGCTTCTGCCTCCAATCCAATAATGGCAAAAGCATTGATGTTCAGCGTTCCCGTAATTTCGAATTCTTGCAAGACACTTGGGTCGGTTGAATACGTTCCTTTGAAACCAACATTTTTCAAGACAAGCGGACCAAAGCCTGCATTCATGAACATACCAATACTCGCGAATAAGAATACCTGTCCGACAAGTGGAATTCCATATCCAGCTCTGATTTCTACTTTGAACAAATCGACTTTTTTGCCGCGTTGTTCCATCAATTCGACATCATCTGGAACGGTAATTTCTCCAACAATTGTTACATGTCCTTCACTGTCGATTCCCACTTTTGCTGTGCCCGACAACCAAGGTGTGATGTTGGCCGTCACTTCTCCCCAACCAGCAAGCACTTGATTTTCCTTCGTTTTCGGTGCGGGCTTGGCTGCTGGAGTTCCTGCTTCGTCTTTCTCGGTATCCATTGCCTCTACGCCGAGTGCCGCATTCATCATCTGCTTCGACTTCACAGCATCTGTTACCAGCAATGTTATTTCACCTGAGAATTTCTCTGATTGAATTTTTCCTGTTCCCTGAATTGTAACGGCTCCTTCGATGTATTCAACCATCAATTTAGCGTTCACATTGGCGATTTCCGCTTCAATGTCAAGTTTACCGCTCAACTTTCCACTTTCGCCTCGAGCAAGCATTAATTCTCCACTTGCCAGTCCAGCGACATCCACTTTTGCATTAACGTTGAATGTGAAGGTGTCCCCCGTAATTCCGAGTCCTCCTCCTGCTTCGAGGAAACCATCCACAACGGTAGTCATGGCGCCGACTTTGAAAATCAGTCGACCCTGCTCGAATGTATTTTCGAAGCCATCCGTAATTGTGATCGGTTCGATTCCCAAGAATCCCATTTTGTCGAGATTCTCGTTCAAGCTATCAATAAATCCTTTCGCGTTTCCAACGGCAATTCCTTTCACTGCCACACTTAGGAATCCTGTTGTTTGCTGTTCATCACCAAACTTATTCAGGACTAAAACAGGATCAATTCCAGCATCACGAAGCGGCTGTAGGAAGCCCCATCCGTTAATGTTTAGGAAATTCTTCTCGGTTCCCTTTGTTATCTCATACTTCGCCAACTCACCTTCCGCTGTTCCGCTTTTCTTGCTGAGTTCGATTGTACCACTGTAGCGCTCGCCAATTTTCACATCCACCTCAAACTTTCGATTTCCAGACGCGTATTGTTCATCCAAATATTTCGACCATGCATCCGTAAGGTTTAATCGATGTGATATATCGATAGGCGTTGTTGGCTTCGTAGCTGGTACATCTTCTGGTTGTGCAGCGTCGGTTGCTTTCTGAACATTCGCGTGAGGAGAAGCTCCTTGCTGAATCGTATGTGTTAACTCGTGGGCTAATAAATGCTGACCATCTTTAGATGAAGGATCGTATTTTCCTTCGTTGAAATAAATATCGTTTCCATTTGCGAAAGCCTGAGCGCCCAAATCTTTGTTCATTTGTACCGCATTCGAGTCGTTGTGGATGCGAACTCCACTGAAGTCAGCACCGAAACCAGATTCCATTTGAGAACGTGTTGAATCGTCCATGGGACTTCCGCCTCCCTTTGAACTTTGTAAGTTATTCTCAAGGTTCGATGTGTCTCCAGTATCTACAGACGAACTACGTTGAACTTCCTCATCCTCCTTCTCTTGAATTTCTTCTTCCTTCTCTTGAATCTCATCATCTTTCCGCTGAATGGGCGACACATCGCTTGAGTTGGATGTCTCCGTTCCTTTGCGCTGAACAGAAGCTTCACCCGTATCTCGTTCGGGAATTAGTTTCTGCTGAATGTCATTTTCTTCCGGCTGCTTTTGGATAGACTCCTCCTCGGATTGCTTTTGAACTTCATCCTCTTCTTTTGTTTGAACCTCTTCTTCTTCCTTTTGCTGCACCTCTTCGTCAGCCATCATTTGAACTTCTTCCTCCTGCGACTTTTGCTGCACTTCCTCATCCTCTTTTCTTTGTACTAGAGGTGTGATGCTCTCCGCAATGGGCTTCTCTTGAATCTGTTCTGTCTCCTCCGATTTTTGAAGTTCTTGATCATCGCTACGCTGCACAGAGGGCGACGGAGCGAGAAAAGGTTGATTTCCAAAGATTCCGTCTTTATTTACCACTTTATCTGCTACGGCATCCGCTTCTTTCTCGTATTTATCGTTCGACTTTCCAATGTTGAGCTTGGCTTGTATCCCCACAAACGGCGAGTTAGCCGATCTCGAAGAGTCGGCATCCGATGATGTGGTATGTGATGGTTTGAAGAAGCTCATCCGAAACTCGTCTCTATTCTGCTTTTACCAATTTGTATTTATCCTGATCCCATTCGATGTGATAACCTTTCTCTTCAAGTCTCTTTTTAAACTCCGAGAACATGGCATTTGATTCACCCTTTGAAACGAGTCCTTCAATCGGGTGATTTGGATCTCCACCAGCATTCACTGCATCGTTAACTCCATCGAGGAGGTTTTGTATCTCTTTATCTTCAATTATCTCACTCATATTCTCTTTGTTAGTCGTTTCTATCTCTGTTTGTTCTTCGTTTTCTCCTGTTTCAGAATTGACATCACAGCTTTGGACGCACCATAATAAACAACTCAGAATGAAGATGATATTTCGTCTTTTCATAATTACTTTTTAATGAGAGAAAGTTCCCGTCGCGGAGACCTTCACATGATATTTCCAAAATACTGTCGCAATTGCCTTAGACTCCGCTCCTCCAAGTGTACCTGTCGTAGTCTTGGGAATATCTGATAGTCGATATACTTGCAGTTTAAAGTCCAGTTTGAAGTGAGACCCTTTTTGAGTGCTCTTTGCTTGACCTGGATCATCTGTAGCAGTAAACGATCTTTTCCCAGATTTTGTATAATTCCATCTGCTGCCTGCCGTACTCCAATAAACAGGGTCTTTATCAAGAGAATCCACTTGCCATGTAGCAAAATTGACTTCACGGGACGTCCCATAATCCTGAGCCTTGTAATAGGTCCCATCTCCTTTCTTATAAAACCCTTTATTCCAATTAACGAGAGCATAATCTTCTCTTTTTAAACCTTTTGGAACGGTTACTTTAAAGGTAATCTTTTTTCGAGATTCAGTTGCAGAATCGTTGTACGTATCATTGGACAAGGAGAGCACAATACCTCGTTCAAGCATTCGAATAGCTTCTGGTTTGAGCGAAGCATCGATCTTGGACTCTTGTAGCATTTCGTAACCAATTACTGCTGCCGTTCTTGGACCAATTTTTCCATCGACCTTTAAATTATTCTCTGCTTGCCATTGAGCTACCGTTTGAACAAATTCCTTATCGATCGTTGCAACGTCGTGCGAAAGTCCCAAAACATCTCGCAAGGTTTTCAATTCTGATTCGCGCTTAAATCGCTTTTTATTGTACTTAATCGCACTTTCTACCTCACTATCCGTCAATGTTTTGGCAACTGCTTTTGGATTAGGAGGCTCAACAGCTAAGTCTCGCTGCACCTTCTTCTGTACCATTCCTTTCTGCTGAATGGTATGCGTCAACTCGTGCGCCAATAAATGTTTTCCTTCGGAAGATTCGGGATTGTATTGTCCCTTGTTGAAATAAATGTCGTTTCCATGCGCAAATGCCTTAGCACCTAATTCTTGACTCATTTGAGCGGCATTTTGATCGGTATGGATATTCACATTGCTAAAATCATTACCGAAGCCCGATTCCATTTCGTTTTTGGTCTTACCGGTTAACTTTTTTCCGCGACCGCTTGAATTATTCAATCGACTTTCGAGCGAAGGTGTTCCTGAATTTGGACAAGCTTGTGCTTTCGTCTGTATTGATTCTTCCTCCTCTTTAGTTTGAGCTACTTCCTCTTCTTGCATTTGAACAGACTCCTCTTCCTCTTTACTCTGCACGGTATCTTGTTCCTCCTGCATCTGAACAGATTCCTCTTCTTCCTTACTCTGCACCGATTCTTCTTCCTCTTGCTTCTGTACAGGTTCCTCATCCGTCATCTTCTGCACAGGTTCTTCCTCTGCTGTTCCTTTCTTCTGAACCAAAGGCGTTACTTCACTTGCAATTGGCTTTTTCTGAACTTCTTCCTCTCCCTCTTTTGTTTGAACAGCATCTCCTTTTGATTGATTAACCACTTTGTCGGCTACTCGATCTGCTTCCTGCTCATACTTATCGTTCGACTCACCAATTTTTAATTTTTGCTGAACCGTAGGTTTAATGAAGCTACCAGAGTGCGGTTGTGACTCTTCGTTCTTTTTTATTTTTTTTCGTGAAAACATAGGCTCAATATTTTACCATTCAACAAAAATTAGGTTGTCCAACCATGAAAACTTAATCATCGAATAACTCCATGGAAGCTTATCCAACAGTAAATCGTATGATTTTTTCTCTACAATTACGCGATGATTGGAGCTCTCGGTTAATAATTTACCTGAACGCGATAAAAACTCGTGCTGCAGCAATTCAGTCGATTTTGACTTCAATGCCGTCCAATATTCCAAAACGGCCGAAAGCATATTTTTGACCTCCTTCTTTTGAATTTCCGTTAATACAATGTCCTTTTTCAAGGTAAACGAAGGGGAAATGCCACACAAGTATTTTTCAAAGGCCATTTCAAACTCAAAATCACCCTCTCGACCCGTTGCCGCGTAATGCAATATGTGAGCCACTAACTCAGGCTTGATTAACTGCTTCTCTTCGTTAATTAACTCTAATTGTTTGAAAAGTGATGGCAAAAACGGATTCAAAAGCACGAGTCCTGCATTTTGAACGAACAATTCCTTCGGTAAAACGGCATTCTCTCGATTCGCGCTAGCAGTATCAACTTCTTCACCACTAGTCGAACTCAGTAGTTCATGAAGGGCCTCTACCGATTTTTGCTCAGAAGAAGCATTCGCTTTTGTGTCTTCAGCGCTGAGCGCATCCTGCTCAATTTCCTCGTCCGACTCCTCAATCGCCTTTTGAATAGCGTCTTGATTCTTTTGCAGCTCATCATTTCCTGACATTTCTTCTTTGCTCAGGATATCTTGCGGTTTTGAAGAGTCGACTTCCGAGCTTGATTCCGAAACGATATCTTGCGGTTGCTTTTGTTCGTTTTGCGTCTCATTTATCTCCGATTCATCGTCACCTTTGGAAACATCAGAACTAAGCTCTTCACGTTTTTTTACAGCTTGATTCTCTTCGCTTGTTGTATCTCCTAGCTCCGATTCGACGGTGGTTTTCGTATCATCTTTAGGTGAAATATCTTCCTTTTGAATGGCACGATCTGTATCTTCTACGGAATTCGATTGCCCTTCACTTTCATTTACCTCAGAGAAATGGGGAGAATCATTGTTTTTGGGTTGCTCCTTCATTCTCAGCTTTTCCGATTTCTCGTACGCCTTCAATTGATCTTCCTCAAGTAAATTCTGTCTCAAATCGAACTCAACGTTTCCTGAGAAGGTATTCTGGAACATCTTTGATTGCTTGATGTTGTTCTTTTCATTACTCCGCAATTCATCATTCAACGATTGAACAACCAGTTGCTTCACCCTACTTGTTTGCCATTTTTTAGTTGATAGCGAATTGAGAAGACGAAGCGTGTGATATACCAAAGCAAACGATTTTTTATCCAACTGGCTTTTTTCTGCTTCGTTCTGAAACAGATGTTCACGGGCGTAACGAAAAATCGTAATTACTCCGTTTTTATGAAACAGTTGATTCACCTCTGATTTCGACTTTGCCAGTTTCCACGTCACATTGATCACTTGTGTGGCCATTTCCTTAGGAATTTCATTTACCAATTGCTTCAACGCAGCGATGTTAGTTTCACCAGTTTGCGCTACTTCCTTCAGTCGGATCTCCACACATTTCAACACCACTAAAGGCGAGAACTGCTTCAACAGTCGATTCTGGGAAGTATGATTACCTGCATTGCGCTCAAAGTAGCTGCGAATGAGGTCTGGCTTCTCTGAAAACCCTTTCAATAATTGATCGTCTGAGAACAACTCCTTCGATTCTTCCGTAGGCTGAATCCACCATGGCAATGTGCCTGTATTCAAAAAATGAAAAAAGGTATTGATCAGTCGCTGATCTTGGCTTAAAACCGTGACATCATCCGATTGAAAGGATTCTTCCGATGTCTTGCCTGCCGCGGATGAAACCTGTGCCTTACTGCGGGCGATCTGAATTACTGGACGTAACTTTTCTTCCACCTCCACTCTCACCTCTTCCTTCAAAAGAACTGAATTTGTATTCCAATGATCCGCATCAATATTGAGTTCTAACTTATCCAACTGAACAGTTTTGTCCTGAAGTAAAGCTTCGAATTCTTTCTCTCCAGCAATGGCTTCATCCAAGAAGGATTCAAGAATGGGCATTATTTCGAATTGAATAAAATCACTGATTTCCGACTTGATTTTTTCAGCCAGTTCGGTCGACGTCACATTGACGTCAACCTTTACTTTTTCAATGATATGTTGTCCTTCAACTCTCACTTTTATGCGCTAATGATAAACTCAATGGTCATCCATGGTTGTTTCGTTACTCCCTTTTCATTCAATAATTCAACGAATGGACCTGTATTTGTCGAATCGAATACTTTCACACTCTTCGATATCAACGAATCAGGGTTCGACACATCAAAATGACTTTTGAGAAGGTTGTTCAAAGCGATTCCACTCGGGAAATCTTTAAAATCAAACTGATCTTGGCAGCGGAAAGCAATTGCATACATCGCTACGGCCATTCGGTACAAACGCGTAAGGAAGTTCAGTAGGTTCTCATTTTTCATTTCCAATGCTTCGTTGATCTTTCCTTCAAGGAACTTGAGGAATCCACCTATTTCGTTCACAATCTCATCATTCATTTGACCGCCAACAACATTAGGTGCATTTTTCATCATACTGTCGAGTAAATTGTACAATTTCCCAACTGCTTCTTGGTCATTTTGATCTTTGAAGAAACTTTGTATCAGCGTTGGCGTTGGTGCGTTATTTCGAATGGTATCCAACTCCGTAAACATTGTTGTTTCGCAATTTTCTATCACCGAAGGAATTTTAAAAGAACCTTCCTCTTGTTTCGTTCCGCACAATTCACTGGTCAAGATCATTTCATACAATAAGGTATCACCTGGAGCCAGTTTGAGTTTTTCCGTCGAAATTGTATAGTTTGAGCTTGTAGAACCAGGTAAATCTCCCAATTCTTCCCTTCCGATTCTCCACTCCACGTTTGGAAGCATTGTACTACCACCAATCGGCGTGAAACTCAAGGTTATTTCATTCTTTTGATTGTCATATACGGGAGTATTCATCATACCGATTCTTGAATCAACGATGTTTACCGTTAATTGATCGCCATTTTCAGAAATGATTGTATATGCTCCTGGCGTTAATCCATTCGGACTAAATGCCGTTCCTGTTGTGTTCACTCCAGGACCAGACATCATCATCGGTTGGTCGGGCGTAAAGATGAAATCGTATGTTCCTTTGTCATCTTGACAGAAGTTGTATTTCGGTAAAGACACCGTTACATCAACAATGACAGGTTTTGTATACTTCGCACTATCGGAAATACTTCCACATGGACCTGCAATAGCTGATAATGTAATTTCAACATCGGTCCATTCATTGGTAAAGTTGTTAAAGTCTACCTGAATACTTGTTGATGCAGCAATTGGTGGGTGCAATTCTTCACCTGTTGCTGGATCCGTAAACGTCCATTGAACAGATTTCAACAATACACCTGCAGGCAACACCGTTGAAGTCGAGAACCCATTTGTTTGGGACGTAATTATCCCAATTTGCAAGGTTGGTTTCTCGTAAATTGTTACCGATAAGGTATTACCATTTGAAGCTGTTAAGATGTATGATCCTGCTGCTAATCCACCTGGAGAGAAAGACGTTCCAGTTGAATCGACCCCACTTCCAGACATCGTCACTGTTCCCGTATCTGGAGTGAAGGAGAACTTGTAACTCGCCGTATCTCCCACACAGAAATTATATCGAGGTAGCGCAACGCTTACTTCTAGCGGTCGGGAAAATGTCTGATTTGTTGTAACCGGTCCACAAGGTCCTGCCAGCCCAGTAACGACTACTCGAACGGATGTCCATTTCTCATCTGTAAAATCACTAAAGTTCACTTCAATTGATTTCTTTCCAAGAATAGACTCGTGTAGTGTTGCTCCCGATTCAGGATCTAGGAATTTCCACACTAGTGATTCTTCGGTAACACCCGTTGGTACGGTTGCTGATGCCGCTAATCCATTCACAGTTGAGTTGAGTTCAGCTATTTCAATGGTTGGTTTATCTACCACGATCACCGTATCGACCACTTTTCCATCAACAGTAATTTCGTATTCACCAGGCACTAATCCCATTGGAGAGAATGTTGGAGGTTTTACTGCTGCATTTACTCCTTCTCCTTCTATGACCGTATTCGACGTGAAATTTTCTATTGTGAAATCATATACGGTTTTATCATTGCTACAATATCTCAACTGATCCAACTGAGCATTTGGTTCGCTTTTATCTGGAATAACCCACGAAATTTCCGTGCTTACATTTCCACATTTGTTCGACAATTTAACCGCGATGTTGATCTCCTCACCTGCTTTGTATCCATCAATTACCTCGAAAGGAATGCTTGGATTGGATTTTACTGAAGTTCGTGTCTTACCATCAGGAAGTGTGATCGTCCATGCGTACGTTTCTACATCCTTCGCCTCAACAGAAAGGTCGAGGTCTACATCATTCACTTTTGTGATGATTTTGCTTGTGATTTCAGGTTGTGATTTCACCGTAATTGTAGCGAACACATTTCCATCAAAAATCATCGGATACGATCCAGGTCCCACGAGTGAAGGATCAAAATGCGTTTTTTTCTCATTTACACCATCACCTTTAATGTCGGCTGTGGCACCTTCTGGTGAAATGATGAACGGAATAGGATCTCCATCCTCACATACGATATCCGTTTCCACAGATACGGTTACTTCCACAAAGGTTAAGGTATGCGAAACAATTTTTGGACACACAGCGCCAATTCCGGTTACTGTTAACGTAACAATGAACTCATCGCGTGCTCCAGAATCAGAATAGTCGTGCGTTGGTTCTCTTTCCGTGCTTGTCATTCCATCTCCAAACTCCCAGAGGTAAGTGAAATCGGGCGAATCGTCACCAGAAACGGTAAAGTTTACGATTCGGTTGGCACCTGGCTCAGGAAGCGCGAAATCAATTACAGGCGTTTTCGACACAAATAGTTCGGCATCTGTTTCTTCTCCATCAACTTTAAATTTCAACACAGTTCCCAGCAATTCCTCTGGAAAAATTGTTCCGTCAATATTGAGTTTCTTTCCTAAAATATTCACTCCAGAAACGGCATCCACCACTGTAACAACTCCATCATCAGGTGTAATTGTCAAATCGATTTGTTTGTTTGAATCGTCGATGCAATACGTAGTATCGGATAGTGTAAGCGACACGGGAATCTTCGGCAGCACAAAACTAATGGGCGCACAATCTGAACAGCATAGGTACGGAAGCGTAAAGTCTGCCACAACAGCTCCCTTCCGAATGATGGTCTCAAATCTTCCGAAGTAACCCGTTTTACCTGTTTCATCAATTACGAGTTTTTCTGAACTTTCCTCTTTTGCGGTCTTTCCGGTTGGATCTCCTTCAACTGAAACAGCCATTCTTTCGAAAGATCTCTCTGCTTCTCTATAAAACTTCTTAGGTTGCTCAATCTCCATTGAATTGTTCAATGCGTCTTTTACATATCCGATAGTGTCTTTAATTCTTCGTTGTACCGGATGATTGACATAAACAATAACAAATGTCTCTCCTGGTCCAGCTCCAGCTTTATGTTCCAAGCCTGGATGATTTTCAGCGAATTTGCTAAAGTTTAAGCGTTCCAATATCGACTCTTTGCGTTCCTTCACTTCTTCAAGAAGAGCTTGCAATTTTTTCGAACTACAACAGATTACGGTCAGTTGATTTATCAACAAAGACACCATAGAACGCGTCTTTTCCGTGATTTTCGCTACAAGATTTGGACTTTGGTACTTGTTCTGAAGTTGTTTAGTGTAACTACACAGCTTTTCAATTTCAACATTGTATGAATCCAATGTAGAATCACTTAGTTCTTCGATCGAATTAGGGATTAGTTCGATCAAACTTGTACAGGCTACCATGATCTGCAACGGAAGCTTCACGGTACTATCTACAATTGCATCTTCCCATTGATTTACACGTGGATAAAGTTCATTGGCAGTGTAAGCTAATGCATTCGCGTAATTTCCGTTTGCATTCTTAATGGATTGATCCAAGTAATATCCAACTGTATTCGGCTCGTTATTAATGTACGTCAGTATTGGGTTGGTACCAGTTGTCTTTCCTGCAGTTGCTTTCGAATCGGCTGTGTTATCGTACATGTACTCCGACTCGGAATAGGTCATTTTTCGAGAATACACCTTATCTCCATACAAATCTGGACCTAGCTCATTATTGGTCATTTCTCCTTTGTAACCGAAATAGGTAGCTCTTTTGATCGAATAGAAGTCATTTTCAATAATATTCTTACCCGGATATTTTGTACTAAAACTAGAGAGCACTCGCGTCACCTCTGAAGCAATGCATTCTTGTTCAGACGACCACGCATCGAGCAATACATTCAGATCCCTAAAATCACACTTGTACTGATCCTCCAACAACTCATCAAACTCCTCAACATTAATTCCGAGCACCTTGATGTCGAATGGTAAGCTAAAGTCTTCCTTGATTTTAGTCAATTCTTCAAATACATCATCGTAAAAAGATCCTTGATGTCCTTCGATTCTAAAGAAATTGTACGCATCCAATGTATATTGAAGTGGAATCGAGATGGGATAATTATTCGGATATTCCAGCGCTTGTCTGTATCCGAGAATGGACTTGTATCGGTTGAATTTTCGTTTATCGAAATCCCAATTTTTCATCAATTTCTCGGAAAATCTATAGTAAAACGGCACTGCTCTTTTGGCCAATGGCACACGCACATTGGATGGCGTAATTCGGATGGGCTCGATCTTGAACCTATTTCTGTTGAGGAATCCATTTGGACTCACCATTGTCAATATTCGTTCGATAACGGATTCAAAACGTCCGTTTCCATCATCGTTATCCATTAAAATTGGAGACTTGTGGAACTTATGTCGATAGGTGATCTCCTCACCCGGCTCCTTTAATCTTCCAAGAAGTAAATGTTTAGGGAATGCCGTAATACTTGGACAGCACGTACTGTAATTTTCGAGGAACAGTTCCTTCAATTCATTGTATGAATCTGCCAGGTCTTTTAGTAAATCATATTTGTATTGGAAGAGAACTTTATTCGTACCTGTGTTGGCTGAAAATATTCTATTCATGTTACTATTAAACTGAATCGCCTGATCAGATTTCCCGAGGCTATTCAGAATTAAACCAACACCCGAGGTTAAGTTCTCGATACTGTCCTTTATCGGCTGCTCATCCTGATAGGCACGAGCAAGTTCCGTAATATTTTTCGTATTCGTTTTGTTCAGAATTACGCGCGGGACGTACACCGTTTTAGTCTCTAAAAAGGCTTCTAATGTTACATAACTATTGAACAGTTCATCGCTCTTGGTAATTCTGTTAACATTATCTAGATCAACCAATAAGACACGCAGCTTATTAACTTGTTCGATTCCTTGGTTATCACAGTCGACGCCCACACAATTATCTGCCTCTTTCGGGTAGCATTCTAAATAAAACAGAGCAATTTTATCATTTAAGTTAAGTTCAGACAAGTCCTTGTCACCATCTTGCTTGTCTTGCTCCGAAACCACTTCTATTAACGGAATGATTTCAAAGTCGGAAACACTGTCGAGCTTATTAAACTGTGGGTCGTAGTTCACTTTTTCTCCAGTATACGCTCTATAGTACTTGTAGATTAGCTTGTCGTCTTCAAATACGTTCAGTGTTTTTCCATTCTCCGACTTTTTTTTCACCAAGTGAATCAAGTCTCCATCGGTCGTAACTCCCGCACCTTTACCGATGGTTATATGGTTCTCTGAATTCGTTGATAATTCAAATCCACATGTGATTCCTACCCCACTCAGGCAAATTCGGCTCAATCGGTCTTGCTCGTCGAAATACTCGAGAAATTCATTGAGTTGATCAGCAGTTAAAACCTGATCATTTTCAAAAGAGTGATAGGAAGTGGTTAAATCGTTTAATTTCTGTGCCATGATTTCTTGTGTTATAGTGATCCAAGGTTCGTTCTGCCTAGTATTATTTTCCCTTCGAGGTCTTCGTCGCTTTCACAATCGTGGAGTCTACCTACTGGGTATAAAGTGAATAAATCGAATAGAATTGTTTTGAAGTCAACAAGTGTTTCCTTCTGAATAGATGTTCCTGTTTTCCTGTTTGCTTTCAGTTCTTCGAGGTATTTTTTGTACGCTTCTTCGAGCACCATGAGTTGATTGATTTCGTCTTCTTCCAACTCATAATTATCTCGATGACCAATCCAACAAATTCGGGGAACGATATGCGCTGGTAATTCAGCTTGAATCATCAATTCCATATACGCCCTAAAATCTGGATCGCTGAATCGCTGCGTGTATCCGGGAAGGATAATACTCACTTTGAAAGAGTACGGATCCATTGAGCAGCAATCGTTGCAATCGTCGATGCAAACAGGTAGGAATTTTTCCAGTTCTGCATCATCATCTTGAAGGTCTGGAAGTAAGAATACGTGTTCAATTGTAAACAGTCCTTCCTCGCTAAATTCTCTCTTCAAATAGGTGATGATTTCAATGATGTGTTTTTCTAAATCTTCGAGTGTTTCATCCCATTCGGCGAAGATTCCAATAATTTCGAACTCTCCAGCTGGATTCAATCTTGATTTATCAATCACATTGAATTTGTATTGTCCATTTGGTCGCTGGTAAATCACGATATTATCAATGATATCTTTGTGCTTCACCCCATTTTCAAATGCCTTCTTGACCTTCTCAATATCTACATTCACGAGCTTTCGAATCGCCATGTATAGTTCCTTACTCGCAGTTGAAGATTCATCAAATCCGATAGCCGAATTCAATATTTTCACGCCATTGTGCGTTCGAATTCTCCACATGTATCTGCCTGTCGTGGATGCTGCAGGGATGTAGACCTCAGCTAGTGATCGGGATAAATTTCTTCGATCGTAATTTCTAATTCCTGTCAAACGTGCAATTCGCTTCTGAGCTCCCGCCACATTTGAGGTATCCCAAACATCACCATAAACGTTGTATCCTGTTCCTCTCGACGCTCCAAACTCAACATATTCGCTCAAAAACTGCTCTTTCGAGTACAACACCATTTCATCTGAAACACTTCCATACAATTCATGCATCAAGAAGGTATATTCGCTGAAATTTTCTGCAAATCGAGCCAAAAGGTGATCCAGAATTGCGTTTCTTCTTTCGATATTATTGTCGAGATCTTGGAAGAGGCGTTTTGCCAAAAGCGGATCATCTTCCATCGGATAATCTTCCACCAGTTTCTCAAAATCCTTCACATCGTTAATCGCCTGTGTAAAGTAAGTTGGAACCACACCTGTTTTGATCGACAGTAAGTCCTTTACTTTTGAAAGGTGAGCGAAATAAGATGCCAAAACTTGATCGAAAAACGAAAGGTATCCTTTCAATTGAAGCGCTTGTGCTTTGCGCGCTTCACTCGCATTGGATGGTAATCCGAACGGACTAATTCCATACGTTTCTGGTAATTCATTTTGAATGGTTGTAGTTTCTCCCGTTTCAAAATATTGACCTCTTTTCACTGAAAGCTTCCTGTTCAATCCCGCTAAGGTGCTCGCTTCCATACGCTTTTTTTGTAAATTCTTTCGGTGCTGCGTTACGCGTTTGTCATTCAACGTAATAGGAAGGATATCTTTTACATAGCTGAACGAACTCACGGTGCAGCATCCCTTACTTTTCTCTTTTTTGGTAGAACACAAAACAGGCTTTGTGTATGGAGCTATGTCTATCACCCATTTCGAACCATCTTTGTTTTGGTCGCAATCTTTGATGGTGATATCCGTAATGAGCTTCACCCCTTCCACTTCCATAATGACTTTTACCAAGTCGGAAAGACGAACATCTGATCGTAGGTCCGCTTTTTCAAGTTCTTTTGGGTCGATGAATCCTTTTTCCAGATAAGGTCCTTCAAAAATTTCATCTGTTCGATAATTTCGATCAAGCATTTCCTTCAGCGAATGGTGCTGAATTTCAGGAGCGAAATAATGATCAATAACGTCTAGAACTTTTGCATGAACTAGATCTTCATCTACCGACTTATCCAGTTCTATATCAGCACAAACACCAATTGGATGCTCCTTAACAGGGACAATTTCCGCCAAATCTTCGCATAGATTTCTGTTTTTGTAGTAAGCAATCTTGATCTGTTTATTGATCCATTCTTCGGTTACCGTCTCACCATTTTTTCTCTTCGCCGTGAGGTCGTAATCCACAATTACTTTGTTCAATCCTTTGATACGGATTTGTTTCTTTTCCTCGTCCGTAGAGTTTCCAAGTACCTCATCGCTGAATGCAATTTTACTTCGCTTGCAATCTACATGAAGCATGCGTTCGTAAGGAACAATCCACGAATTGCGTACTCCCGGAATATCAGCAAACAACTTTCTGTAATCGAGGGCAGTTGTGGCTTTCGTTGGGAGAATTTCATGCGCCTGATTAAATTGTCGAGAAAGATCCAAATCATCTTCAGAAGCAATCAGACTTTCAATTGGCAATTTCATACGATTTGCCAAATCCGTTATCGCATACGCCAAAGTTTCCAGAAAGGTAACACCAGGATCATGATCGTTCAGATCAGTCCATAGACTTCCTCCCATGGATTCGATGTATTCAACTCCTGTTGACTTCAAAAAAGCGAAATCCAGATCATCTTGAGATGAGACGTCCTTTGAAATTTTTATATGTTTAATTTCCTCTAACATTCTACTTCAATTGTTGAATCGGTTTCTGCCTTTTCGGGCAATGACTTGACTGTATGTTGTTCTGCAGATACCAGAATTGACTTTGGATTTGCAGGTGTTGCGTTCTTCGTTGGTTCTCCCAGTTTGCCTACCTCTCCCACTTCCATCACAATGGATGAGATGTAATCGACATAGTGGAGACGTTCTACAAAGTCAATCAACACACTGCGGTGCAAGGTGACGCCGAACTCCACACTTTTCGTTTCATCATACGCCCAAGGAGAGAGAAACTTCTTTAAATCTTTATTCAGTTCGAGTTCGTACAAGGTTCGGTCAAACTGACTGTAAAACTTCACTTCGATGATGATCTTTACTTCCTGATACTCTGGATTAATCACATCAAGGTTTACGTGTAGTGAAGTCAATTTCGAAACGTACTTTTTGATTTTATTCAGATAAGCAGTGCTCACTCGGGGTTGAAGAATATTGAACAAATTCTTGTTTACCGTATCAGGAACCACCACCAATGTCACACATCCCGCGGCCAAATACGACTTTGCGTTCGTGTGATTAAGGCATTTTACCCGATAAATGTCTGGGAACTCTTGAAGAACAATGCTCTCGTAGTCCCACAGCATGATTGCTCTATTCTTGTGGCGAAGACGTTCACTCACCCGCTTGTAATACAACGCATCATTTTCTGTAGGTTTACCTCCAAATGAGTTATACGGCTGAACTACCGATTTCACTGAGGATAAACGCTCCTCCAATTTGGCAATCGTTTCAGCAGGAAGACCATTTTCCAAATGCGATAATTCGTTGTCATTATCAACAAACGTTGCCATTGCTCCCTGCGCCTTAATGTCTAAAACACGACATACGGCATCATAAGATTTCGGCATCACCGCTTTGATCCATACGAGACCTTTGTCTAGCTGTCGATTATCAGCAGTTGCATTTTTGGGAATCTCAAGGCGAACCAATCCTGAATCAAGGAAGTTATCAATTTCGTTCATCTTGATTGCGGTGGAATTCAGTTTTTGCCAAAAATCAGAGCACAGTACTTCCCATGTTACTCCTTCAGCATCAAACGACTCGGCCAACGGATTTTCACTTCCTTCGAGTAGTTGAACGTACAAAGAAACTGTTTGCAAGTTGACCACATTTTCTAACCCAATGTACAATTCCCCTCCTCGTTTAATTCGAGGCGCCAAAGAGCATTTTTTCGTTTGCGCATTGTGAAGTGATCGGAGGTAATCGTGTTCGATGGTTTGACCAAACGGAAGTTCATGAAACAATGTTATTTTTCGCCCTTCAAACTCTTCTTCTGAGCTTCCACCCAACGAAATAGACTCGCTCGCCGCATAGCTGACAATGATTTCTTGACAAAAAGGCGTGTATGGTTTATTCGGAATCAGTAGGTTTTTATCTTCGCTGGATAAGGCAATTGCGTACAACTGCGGATACATATCATGCAAGAAAGATGCGTTCAATGAAAGTCGAATTGGTCCAGCTGAATCACCCGAACTGGCTGGATTTACAACTGAAAAGACACACTCATAATCAATCCCATCCTCTACACCATCGGTAGTAGCATCTTGAAACAGCGCTACTTTTGTTTGTCCTGTGTTGTTTTCCGCAAGTTTCCATTGATTATTGGATTTCACGTATTTTGTTGCTTCGAAATACGTATCGCCTGAAACAATTGGATCATTCCCTGCTGAATTCAAGGTACGTACCGAAATCATTCGTTCTTGTTCTTCTCCCTCTTGTTGACCATCTACCTTGACAATTTCCTCTGCAAATTCAGGTGTTTGAGAATTACTGTAAACATGACCTGAAATATTACCAATGAGTTCATTTTGATAGGCTTCATACCATTTTTTAAATCCAACTGACGGTGTATTTTGCCATCGAATTTGCGCTTCAACCGAAGACCAATTCTTACTGAAAATTTCATTGTGATCGATCACTAAGTTTGACCCTACAACAGGAGTTGTTGAGAAAGGATACATCGGCTTCGTTGGGTTGAGTTTTCCGATATCAGAATCCAATACCAACTGTCGCATTCCTTCCACTAGGACATTCACCTCCAAGCCTGAAATTGTTTTGGAAAATGCCTTATACACTTTAGCCCCTGCCTCAGAATTCACGTCAATAATGAATCGGAAAACGGGTGCATCACAATCATAATTTTCAAGGTGAATCTCTTGATTGTATGCTGCTGTCGCATAATCCTTGTAATCCAACTTCACGTAAAGCTTGGCTTGATTATCCGCGACATTCGTTTTATAGATTAAATCGTCTGATGCAGCCTCCACTAAACGAATCGGGCCTACCCATTTCTTTTCAGCGGTATAAAACACCTGTATGGATTGCATTAACTCCTCGTAAGTAGGAGCTTCAGGAGAGTCTGGATCTGCAAACGACTGTTCGAAATCAATTGTAAACTGGATGTGTCGTTCCCCTTCCGATAAATTGAGAACTTCGGCTGCCACAGCAAATCCAACCGTTGCTTTTTGAAGCGACGGGTTCTCCAGAACTTTATTAGGGTCCGTTTCATCTTGGAAGTACCCAAATGGAAGCCACGACGGATCTTCGTCTGGAAGTTCTTCACCCTGACCGTCTAATGAATTCGCGACACTTGAAGAGCACATGTAATAATCCCCTCCTGGATCATCTCCATCATTTGGATGATAATATAGATTTTTCAGTTGAGCGACCTCAATTTTATTCGCCGCCAATTCCTCAGTCAACTCGTAAATACGTTGTTGACCGTTGGCATCTTTTCCTCCATCGAGTCCGAGACCTTTCTCCAATTTCTGTTGATCAAAACTTTTTGCGAGTTCAAATACTACGTAAGCGCTATCGCTTTGCGCAGGAATTCGATCAATTTTGAGCACTTCGGAGTAGAAGAAATCAAGGTGGCGCTTGGTAATCTTATTGAATCTATCCTTAGAAAAATCAAGCAGACGTAAAAAACAGATGAATAGCGTTAAGTGCGGAGTCAAATTATTTGATTCATCCAAATTTTCTAACAGTTCCTCTAAATCATCATTGTCTTTGAAGAAACTTTGCCAATCTCCATCCGAAACTTTACTGTTTTCCTCGCTGAAGTAGTTTACGTGCTTTGCGAAGTTGTATGCAAACTTCATCCATTCCTCCACGCCAAAATCCATCAACTGAACAGAAGTAGGATCTAACTCAGGCTTATTTCGCAAGAGTTGATCTGTTCCTTTTCGCTGAAGAACGCCGGTAATTGTATTGCACTTTTCGCTCATCTACTGATGTTTTTAAATATCTGTTGCCTCACCGCGGTAGAATGGATACACAAGGTTTCTTCGTGTATTTGTAGATCGAATTCGGTAATTGAGTTCAATCAGTAATTCTCCTTCGAGGTCGTCATTTTCACTAATCTGTACTTTGTCTAGGTCAATTCTTGGCTCGAAATAAAGGATGGCCGTTTCAATTAAGTTGGCCACATAAGTTTTGAGCGTCAAGTTGAGTGGAGAAAAGATGAGATCATCCAAGTTGCATCCATACAGCGGATTCATCACACGTTCACCAGGACGCGTAGAAAGCAAAATCATCAAGCTTTCATGAATATCTTCTTCATCGGAAACCAGAGCGACCTTATTTGTACGCTTCTCGAACCGTGGTGGAAAGCTCCAGCCTGTTCCTAAAAATGATGTAAAATTTTCCATAATTAGCCTATTAATACTGTGGGTTCTCCCAAAACAATTGTTCCTCCATGTGCAGTTGAATCTCCCATTCTCGCTGCAGGCATTCCGCCAATAAGCACCGTTCCTGATCCTGCCACAATAGAATCGGGCGGCCCTGTGCATGTTGCCATGTCCCCTACTTTTGCTGCAGGCATTCCCCCAATAAGTACAGTTGGTTCTCCGGGTGGTAAAATTGGACCTCCCACGTGCGGAACCGTTCCCGTTACCATTGGACAAACATGCATATCATTTATTCTTGCTGCTGGTGCTCCCATTTTTTCTAGTTTATTTGAACTAATGAACCTTTTAACACGGCGATTGCGCTCGTTGACACTTCCGCTCCTGCAGATCCTTCCGCTTTGAATTCAGCGTTGGCTGTGATGCCCACATTCATTCCTTCTACATTCACATCTCCTGTTGCTTTGATGCCAATATCTCCTGCACTTTCAATCGTTATTCCGTTACTATCCATTGTGATGACATTCGAATGGTCATCTTCAATTGTAATCACATCTGCGTCTTCATCCATCGTGAATTTTTTCCCGGCAGGCGTTTCAATTGTCACCGACACTTTATCATCATCGAACATCAGTTTCATTTCACTTCGCGTCACAAAGCCTTTTTCGTGATTGTCGTCTGCTGCCACAATTGGCGCAGGTTTTGCGCTGCTGTGAAGCATTCCTAACACTACTGGATCATTTGGATCTTCGTTGATAAACCCAACAATCACTTCATCCTTGATTTCAGGTCTGAAAAAAGAACCTCGTTTGTTCCCTGCGTCTAGGGTTGCAACGCGGCACCAAATTCCTTTTTTATCGCCATCGACAATTGGCAGGTTTACCAAGATTCGGTCCTCTCCATCAGGATCTTCCTCTAACTGAGATACAATTCCAACATGCAAGCCTTTTATTGCTGGCAACAATCCCGAAGCTGGTGGTGTATTGATTTCAAAACTCTCTGAAAACCATTTTGGATCTAAGCCGAACTGTGCATCAACCGTCCAATTTCCATCGCTAATCGTATGCAACACGCCCGTCACATAAATTTTCCCATTGAAGCGCTCTCCAACACCTTCTAATTTCAGCGTTGTATTGGGTTTCACTCCGGCAATTCCTTGAAATTTGACTCTTCCTCTAACTTTTGACAGTTGTTGGTAGAGCATTGTCGCATCCGACCAGTCTTGTAATTGCTTTTCGTCGAGATTACCGCCATGCCGCAATTGCAAATTATCCAGTTCAATCACCTTTGCGAGATCACCACTTGACAGATTTCCGTTTAGGCTTACCGAGGGATCTTTCCCCTCTGCTTCCACAATCTTCTGATCGGCCTGATTCCAACTATACGAAGTGACTTTCTTCAACTGATGACGGGCATCGATTTCCCCATCGAAATCCAGCATGGTACTTCCATATGCAATGGTTTCCACTTCGGATTGCCCAAGATCTGGTTTCGCGATCGTCAATTTTCCATCGTCAGCAATGCACAACTTTCCGTTTGCCTGCGCTCGAGAGAGCACAAAGTCCCAATCCGTTGCATTGTATTGCACGAGTTCTTTGTGTTCGAATTGAGTTGCCTCAACATCTTTCGATAAGGAATAAGTTCCGATAATATCTTCGAAAATGTCGCTGTCTTTACTATCATAAAAGTAGGCTGACTTGCGCCCCACGGTCATTTTGACTGCTTCATCTTTACATTCAATAATGAGCATTGACGAGTTCTTACGAATCTTAATGTTGTGTTTGATGATGATTCCTTTGAAGACGGTTTCTTCATCCGAGTGGTAGCCCGCCTTGATTTCAATCTTCTTTCCAGGAATTAACAAGTCTTCATTACTCAACGAGAAATCTTGCGATGCCGTGTCACCGTCACTAACCACAATCGTTGCGGTTGGAATTCGGTTGATTTCCTTCGCAATTGATACGGAATGTACGTGTTCAGCACCTGAAATGGGATTTCCTTCCACCAATACGGTGAAGGTTACCAAATCTGGATTGCTGCTTGTTTGTATAACTCCGCTGTTGTTCATTTATGTCGTTTTTTCAATGGGTGGGAACACGATTTTTTGACCTGGTGTCAATTTTCGAAAGTTGGTTAAGCCATTCACTCTTGCCACTTCGAGGTAATACTTTGGATCTCCGTAAATGCGATGCGTCATCAATGGTAAGTTGTCGCCTTCTTTCACGATTCGGTAATGCGTAAGATCGGGCGAAGACTTTTTTTCTCGTGCTGCACGCTCCGCTTCTGCAACTGTATTTTTCAGCGTTGTTTTAACATTCGCTCGAATTGGCTTTCCGTTTGAATTGAATAGTTTGTATTCAATATTTAACTCGGTCACCACGCACTGAAACAGTAAATCGCCCCATGACACTTTCAAGTAGTTCGGACTATGGATGTCACCATTGAATTCGTAGGTTATTTTCTTGAACTCTTTGATATCATCAATCACCCCATTTTCCTGCGGAGGAGAATCTTTAAAAACTCCGGTGCGATCAAACAAGAAATCCAGCGTTAAATTCTCGGGTAAGGAACGGTGAAACTTGACCCCACCTTTACTGGATCCCGAAGCATTTTCGATCGCGTATTCCGATTTAAAATTGAGCGAGTACGACTCAGGATTAATGGCCACTTCGTACGGTTTTTTATCATCCGTGAGAAACAGCTCTGATTCAAACTTTGGATCGCTAAACGCCCGAATCATCAATTTTTGAAGTTTTCCATCTTGCGCCATGCTTTCTACCTTTCGTCTTTATTTTTTAACACCTTCATTACCTGATCAAGACACTCTTGAACGAGTTCACCTTTTCCCTCATTACCAGAACTAGCGGATTTTTGTCCCCCCTCTTTCACATTGATCTTGATATGCAATTCCTTAATTTCAATTGGCATCTACTTGGACTTTAAAATAGTTGTAGGACAGTTCCAATGTTTCCATCAGAATTTTACTTTCTTGAGCATTCAAATCGTCGACTGCCCACTTTACAGGGATTGCGTGAATGATTTTCCATGTCACGATGGGCTTGATTTCTTCTTTTTTCTTTTCTCCTTCGGAGCTGTACAAAGAAATCGTTAGGTCTAGCGGTTTGAACTCAAAGCTTTCGAAGGCATTTTCACACCATTTGATCAATCCTGATGTCCGCAGTAAGCCCCGTTTGAGAACCAAGTTCGGAAACTTGGTTCTCCCCGGTAACTTATGTTTGAAGCGGTTTTCTCCACCCTCGGCAAATTCTTCCGTTTCAATATCTACGGATAACCCACTGACTGACTGGAAGTAAATATCTTCTCCCACTTCATCATCGAGTCCTTCAAATTTGACCTTAAAACGGAAACCAACAGGTGGATAATAACTCATCTATCTTAATCGTTTACGATTGTTAATCCTTCATGAACGATTTCCATCGACTCAATTGCTGCTTCACTTGAATCAGCTTTCAAACTAGCCGACTGCACTTTTGTTGGCCAAGCATTTGCCACGTTGTACGTGATTACAGGGTCGCCATCTTCGTTCAACAGTTTGATGGTGATATCGCGACGTTCAATCGTATTTAACTGAACCGTGTTCCACCAATCGTAGTACTCATTATCACTTGCAAAAACTCCTCGTTTCAGAGTGATGTTAGAATACTTCTGCATTCCTGGCATTTTGATTTTACTATGGACTGGACTAGCGCCATGACGGTATTCGATTACTTCTGTTTCTACGTCCAATCCCGAGACTTCTGTGAAGCCGATTTTGGTTCCTCCCCACTGTACTTCAAATCGGAAGGTTACCAATGGATATACTGAATTGCTCATTTTTTTCTTTTTTAATTAGTTAAATAGTTGATTACGCTTCCTGCATTTTGTGAGAGAAACGAAGGATAATGAACTCTGCTGGACGTACCGCAGCCATTCCAATTTCAATAATCATTCTTCCTTCCAGGATATCTTGAGCCGTCATTGTTTGTCCCAATCCAACTCTTACGTAGTAAGCTTGTTCTGCTTTTGCTCCTGCCAATGCTCCTGCTTTCCATTGTAAATTCAAGAAGTTTTCGATCATTGCACGAACACGTACCCAAGTACTTGCATCGTTTCCTTCAAACACAAATTGCTCTGTTGCTTTTCCAACTGATTCTTCCACCATGTTGAAGAAACGACGAACGTTAATGTAACGCCATTCATTGTCATTACCAGCAAGTGTTCGAGCACCCCATACGAGTGTTCCTTTTCCAGTAAATGTGCGAATCGCATTGATTGATTTTCCTGTTGTATGTACGTTCAAATCAGCTTGTTCGTCATGTGAAATTTGCAATGTTGGCTTAATCACGTAGCTCAAACTTACATTTGCTGGTGCTTTCCATACTCCACGTGTCGCGTCAATTCTTGCATAAATTCCCGCCATTGCTGCTGCTGGAGGCAAAGTCATTGAAAGTGCACTAATTTCCAGCTTAATCTTGTTGTATGTTGCATTGTCGATATCCTCAATCGTACCGAGAACACGACCGTTCATTGCACCATTGTTTGTATCAACTTTGTTATCCGAAGCAATTTGAACCGCTCCTTCAACCGCATCAATATTCGAAACAACATCTTGAATCAAGTAAGGAGATGGATCATCGTACTCTGTAAGAACATCCACTCCGAAAGTATACGCTACAACTTTCTCTACTGTAGTAATCATTTCGTGTACCAACGAAGCTACTTCTCCAGATTTTGCTTTTTTCATTGTTGGCACGAGATCAGCCAGTTCAGCGTGTGCATCATCAATCGTTCCATTGAAGTCTGCTACCAAATTTGCCAATGCCGCACGAGTTGCATCATCAGCAGAATCGTCATCGTCCTCAACGGAAGCAATTACAGAGTTGGCATCTGCCGCCACTTTATTCTTGATTTCAATTAATTCCCCCAGTTTCTCAACAAGTGATTCCAATTGCGTTCCTGCAAAGGTCTTACACGTAGCTACTGTTGAATCACCCAATGGATCTGAATCTGAAACATACCCGAAACCTGTTGTTCCGTTAAGATCGTATGTAAAATCGATCACCTCTTTGAACAATCCTGAGTACGCTTCAGGGTCAGTCGTATTCAACAACTCATCTACTGTAGTTTCTGCGTCTGCTTTCAATGCTTGAATGCTCAATAGTGCTTCTGGCACTGCACGCGGAACCGTAGAAATATGATTGATGAGGATATCATTTTCAGAATATTGATAATCCAAAATTGTTTCCAAATATGGGAAATAAGCAGCTCCGTACTTTCGTAGGTCTCCTTCGCTAGTGATCGCTGTTCTGAAATTTTCAATTGGAGTAGATACATTTTCAGCTGATCTCAAATCGATCAATGTAAAGCGATCTTGTAGTTTCAAACTCTGAGCGAGGGCTGCATTAAATACGCTGTAAAAATCCGTATCTGTCAACGCTCCATCCATTTCAGTTGCATCTGGAAATAAAAGAAGTGTTGGCTCATCTTCTCTTTCGATTTCATTCAAACCTTCGATCAACTGTGCAGGAATCACTCCCGCAGCTGCACGTCCGTCCGCATGCGTATCTGTTTCATATTGTCCAACGGAAGTGATGTAACATGGTCCACCGCCATTTGCAAAATACATTTGCATCGAGTAATACATCAAATAAGGTTGCTTCGATGTAGGCTGTTGCACTTTGATTGAACGAGAAACGAGTTCTCCTTCGCTATCTGTAACATCCTTAATATCTACGCTAATCGAAGTTTCATTCGCCGCTACGCCGAAATATGTTTCATAATCGAGCAGGGATGTGATTCTTGTTGGCTTCAAATGAAGCGAATCTCCGTTTAGTTTCTCCGCTTTCTCCGTATATCCGATAAAAGCAGGAATTGCTGTCTCTACCTGTGCTACCGAAGGGGGAAACTTGGAAATCTCCTCGACGTAAACACCCGGTGTTTTGTAATTTGCCATAATTTAATTGTTGATTTGTACTTGATTGATTATTTGTTAAATGAATATTCTCGAATATTTTTTTGTCTTTTCCTCTGATACAGGCGTACCACCTTTGTCTTTGTAGACCTCGTCCTCTCCATTATAGATCATATTTACCGATGGGTTTGGATATTGCTTTTCGTCGACATCTTCCACAGTGATGTAACCATATTTTGTAAGTGGTAATTCTTCCGAAGAAGCGTGCACTTGAACAGAATCACTCGATCGATGGTACTTCCATGTCGTAGCCCTATTTTCGAAAATCCAATTGACCTCTGGTAAGGTACCATTGAATGCTCCTGCTCCATCTGACAGGTCAATTTCACTGCCCTCTCCGTTAAGATGAATACGGATGATTGCGAAAATTCCTAGCAATTCGCGGGAACCAATTTCATCCAAATCGATGCGCTTCTCAACCATGGGGAAGGTCGGTGTTTCACCGTTCGTAAGATTTGTCTCAAAATCAGATAATAGGCAAAAGCGCACAGGAACAGCCGTTTCTTCTATTGAATCGGAGGGCGTCTGATTGGATAAGAAAAGTGGTGCAGTGCGATCAATCGTAATATTCGTATAATTCTCGAAGAATGGATCTTTTATTGTCGCGATAAAATCAAGCTGGAGGTCATTCGAAAATGGAATGAAGGGCTTATCGTCTTCATCTTCCGCCGTTGCCACTTGAAAGCCAACTCTTGTTTGTGTAAATCTGGATCGTGTATTGCGCAGTAGTTGTACTGTCTTTTTCGAGGGACGGATATCCATAAAATCGGAAAGCTTGTACAAGCTCAGGTTTTTCTCCATTTTAGATTCACTCAGATCATCTCCGTACACCTCTGTTCCTTCATCTAAAAAATAGTGATGTAAAATTTCAATATTGAACAGGCTGCGGTATCGTTTATTGAATCCCATTTAGAAACTGTTTGATTGACCAATTGATTCTTTGATTGCTCCTGCCTCACCGATCACATTTCCTCTTTCGATTTCAATGATGCTCAGTTTATACAGTACCGAAGGTAATTGTCGCCCTCCCAGGGTTCCCCATATGAAATTGAGCTCTTCGAATGAAGGAGTATAGAGTTCAGCGGTAAAGTGAAAATTTCCAACATTCAAGAGTGGCGCTTTCCGCTCGAAGATTGTATTTGCCTGAGTGAACACGCGTTTACCTTGGAAAAACTCAATCACTTTCGAGATATCTGCCAGCGACTGCGCATACGTACTTCGGTTCGCACAGAACAGCACAAACAAATTGACATTTACAACTGGGTTCTTATATTGAACGCGACCATTTTTAGCAGTTGTATTGGGAAAATTCTTGAGTGTTTTTTCTTCCTCTATATTGAGTAAAGTCATTACGACCTTATTCTCTACAGGGTTCTCCGCACCTTCAGAGGATTGATCTACGGATGTAATATTTTCGATCACGATAACATCGTTCTCGAAGTATGCCGAGACCTCTTTGGACAGTATGCTCAGTGTTTCAAAAATCACGTGCGTTAGGTTTACGTAACTGTGGAGAAGTCCTAACAAAACATACTGAAGTGTTACACTATCTACGGGAGTAAATAAGTCACAACGAACTTTAAAAAACGTCCGTTCTTCCTAACATGCACCTTCCTCGTTTCATAGAAAGTACAGCCGAGTTACAGCATTATCATTCAAGATTGAACGAATCACACTGGTTCTTCTATTACATTAAAATACCCGTTTGAAGTGGTTAGCTTCGTAAAGTTCTGTTTGGTTCTTAAACCACTTAACTTCCCATCAACTCGACACAAGAAATATATTAGAAAATTTTCTGCGATCTGAGTGATTAGGCTCTGAAACAAATATAACGAAATTTGCTTCCCCATCATAGTCGTTTTGGAATACTTTTCGGATATGAAAAAAAAGTAGTATTTCCCGAATCTCAAAAGGTTAAAAACTCCACCCTAGGTTTACACAATAATCAACATATCAGATACTTTTGAGGATTTACAGGCACTAAGAAACTTGTTTCAACGACTTTTTTTAGTTGACATGATACGAGTGTTTAAATTATTGTTTAACTATGCATACGGCTAATTAAACAATTTTAACAAAAAAGTATAGGTTTAACCTGCATAGTTAATAGTAATACTATTATATTTGCATTTCGAATAGCACGAAAAGATATATGATTGAGTCATCCACATCTGGTCAACTTCCTCTGCTCCGTATTGTTGCGGCTTTGGCAATTGTCCTGTTTTCTTATCAGATGATTTCAACTTTCACTCTTTCTGAAGAACAAGAAATGGAAATTGTGGATATTGATCTGGACGATGACTCTGAAGAAGAAATAGACGAAGTTGATTTAATCAATTCCTCCACATTTTTTCCTGCTGAACTGTACCTACCGACGGCTTCATTTGTGCCAGTTGAACAAAAATCACGTTTGCATGCGCAAGCGCGGTCTGAGTTGCATTCTCCTCCTCCCGAAAGAATTTTCATCTTTCCATTAGCCTAAGTGCTTCGATTCTCAGCAGAATCATTAATTTACATTTCAACTCATTTTATATTATCAAATGGCTCAAAAAGTCGTATCACCTTTACATCGTTTCTGGCTTCTTATCAAACCAGACAAGAAGGAAATCCGTAATGTGTACGTTTACGCGATCTTCTACGGATTGGTTCAACTGTCACTCCCAATTGGAATTCAGGCCATCATCAACCTGATCCAAGGAGGTCAAATGAGCACGTCGTGGGTTATCCTCGTAGCCTGTGTGATTGGTGGTGTCATTGTTACGGGAATCCTTCAAATTGCTCAACTGCAAATATCGGAGCACCTACAACAAAAGATTTTTGCCCGGGCAGCATTCGAATTCGCTTACCGTATTCCAAAGATCCGAATGGAGGAGTTATACAAAAAGTATGCTCCCGAGCTCATGAACCGCTTTTTTGATATCGTTTCTGTTCAAAAAGGGCTTTCTAAAATTCTTATTGATTTCTCAACTGCTTCTATTCAGACAATATTTGGGTTGTTACTCCTCTCGATGTATCACCCGTTCTTTATTGTGTTTAGCTTGGTGCTTGTTGCGCTCGTCTACTCCATTTTCAAACTGACCTCACGAAAGGGACTCGAAACTAGCTTGAAAGAATCGAAAAGTAAATACTACGTAGCCTCGTGGT
>PDWJ01001355.1_pt1 | contig 64783 bp, 61 predicted proteins | sample 1430881 | NCBI WGS metagenome assembly PDWJ01 (sample SAMN01162460, study PRJNA174530) | Oral metagenome, whole genome shotgun sequencing project. | biome: Marine environment; feature: Marine mammal; material: Swab sample of the gingival sulcus; isolation source: swab sample of gingival sulcus... | reverse complement strand
AGCATAGCATTTTAACAAAAGTAATGAGGGTAAATTGGTGACATTTAAATCCGTAAGTTGATTAGCATTACACCATAGATAAATTAAAGCCGTGTTGTTACTCACATCTAAACTTGTAAGCTGATTAGCAGAGCAATTCAATTCAGTGAGAGCTAAGTTGTTGCTTAAATCTAAGTCCGTTATTTGATTCTCTCCACAAATTAATTTGGTTAAAGCCGTATGATTACTTATATCCAAATTCGTAAGTTGATTACCACCACATATTAATTGAGTTAGAGCCGTATTGTTGCTCACATCTAAATTCGTAAGTTGATTACCGCTACAATCTAATTTGGTTAAAGTCGTACTGTTGCTAATGTTCAAATCGGTTATTTGATTGTTTTTACAAATTAGGTGCGTCAGTTGGGTTAAACCACTTACATCTAAACTCGTTAATTGATTTTGTTGGCAATCTAATTTAGCAATGTTTTTAAATGCGTTTATTCCCGTAAGGTCGGAAACAGGCGAGTATAATATGGTAATTTCCCCAGTATAAGCCTCTGCTTCTGCCACTGAAATTTCTTGGTCGCCATTGGTATTGATAGTTGTATTGTTTATCAAAAATTGTTTAAAATTAGCATCAGGGATGTTTACATTTTGTGCATTTATGATTGTTCCTAAAAATACACTAGCTAAAAACATTAAGGAATTTATTAATTTTATAGATCTATTTTTCATTTTTCTACTTATTGTCTCAACAAATATACTGTTTTTTACATAACCAAAAAATCACCCAAAAACTTGAGTGATTATTAACGAATTCCTAAGAATAAGCATCGTTGAATTATTTTTGACCAATATACTGAATGCCAGACATTAATTTTTTGGTATTCACTTTAATTCCTTTTTTCTTATCAATGCCCATATGTTTCCCTACTTTCACTTTTCCATTCTTGTTTATTTCTATATCTCCTACTTTTACGCCTTTATTTCCAATTTGTATATCCGTTTGATAATCTTTTTGTGAAATCCCTTTACACATTGTTTTGTTATTCAAATTAATTACCACAGAACTGGTCCCTTCATCATCATCTGTATCAAAAATAACACATCCTAATTTTATTTGGTAATCTCCGACCTCTTGAGGAGGAACTGTATAAACGGCAGATGTGCCACCATCAGCAACATATTTTATCGCATAAAAAGTACGATTAGGAATCAAATTTTTAATCCAAATTCTCTTTGTACTTTTACGGTCTGGCTCAATGACTACTTCATACTGGCTATCTCTATATTCGTCTGGTGCAATAATTGAAACTTGTGAATATTGCCCCAAAAAACTTTGTGAAAATAGTGAAGAACTTATGAATAATAATCCAACTAATAATGTAAGCTTAATATTTTTCATTTTATTTGAAATTTTAATATTATGTTATGAGTACATCAATTTTTATACCAAAAAAATGAAAAGTGCAAAATTTGAAATGATTCTTATATTCAAGTACGGGCATCGCATACAAATATACTTTTTTTCATTTAAAGCAGAGTTTGTTATATTACAAAAAAAAAGCCACTGCGATTGCAATGGCTTTTAACTTTTAACTTGTCAACTTTACAAGCTAATCTTAATAATTCAACAAGTGTCCGCCTTTTGGAGGAAGTGTTGTCATTTTTTTCAATGGTGGAGCAAATCTTGTTAGCTCAATTCCTTTCACGGCTTGTTTGTACTCTTCGATGGTTGGTATTCTACCTAAAATCGCCGAAAGTACCACCACAGGGGTTGATGCCAATAAAGATTCTCCTTTTTTACGGTCAGAATCTCTTACGACACGCCCTTGGAACAAACGCGTAGAAGTTGCCATTACGGTATCTCCTTTTTCTGCCTTCTCTTGGTTACCCATACAAAGGTTACAACCTGGTCTTTCTAAATACAAGATATTTTCATATTCCGTTCTTGCAGAAGTTTTAGGAGCGTCATCATTAAATTCAAATCCTGAATATTTCTGTAACATTTCCCAATCTCCTTCTTCTTTTAACTCTTCAATGATGTTATAAGTAGGAGCTGTTACCACCAATGGAGCTTTAAATTCTACTTTTCCTTGTGTTTCCTCTAAGTTTCGTAACATTTTAGAAACAATTTTCATATCGCCCTTGTGTACCATACACGAACCTACGAAACCTAAATCCACTTTCTTCTCACCTCCGTAATAGGTCAAATCTCTAATGGTATCGTGTGTATATCGTTTAGAAACGTCCTCGTTATTTACATCAGGGTCAGCAATCATCGGCTCATCTATAATATCTAAATCTACTACAAATTCAGCGTAATATTTTGCGTTTTCGTCTGGTGTTAATGGTGGTTTTTCTCCTGTTTCTAATTCTTTAATTCGTTTGTTTGCTAAGTCAATTAACCCTTGAAGCACTTGCTTTTCGTTATCCATTCCTTTATCAATCATGATTTGGATACGACTTTTTGCAATTTCCAATGACTGGATTAAAGTATCAGGCTGAGAAATACAAATCGATGCTTTGGCTTTCATCTCTGCTGTCCAATCCGTGAAAGTAAAGGCTTGGTCGGCCAATAAAGTTCCGATATGCACCTCGATAATTCTTCCTTGGAATACATTTTCTCCACCAAAATGCTTTAACATTTGGGCTTGTGTAGCGTGAACCACATCACGGAAATCCATATGCGGTTTCATTTCTCCTTTAAAGGTAACTTTCACTGATTCAGGAATTGGCATTGATGCTTCTCCCGTTGCTAAAGCTAAGGCAACTGTTCCGGAATCCGCTCCGAAAGCTACTCCTTTAGACATTCTCGTATGTGAATCTCCTCCGATAATAATTGCCCAATCATCAACCGTAATATCATTCAATACCTTGTGAATAACATCAGTCATCGGATGATAAACACCTTTTGGATCTCTACCTGTGATTAATCCGAAATCGTTCATAAATTTCATTAATCTTGGAGTATTTTCCTGTGCTTTTTTATCCCAAACCGATGCGGTATGACAACCTGATTGATAACCTGCATCTACAATTGGTGAAATGGTTGTCGCTGCCATAGATTCTAACTCCTGAGAAGTCATCAATCCTGTGGTATCTTGCGAACCAACGATATTTACCTCTACACGAACATAAGAACCTGCGTGTAAAGTCGCCCCTGATGTTCCTACGGCATTTTTATTAAATATTTTTTCTACGGCAGTAAGCCCTTGTCCTTCGTGAGAAATTTCTTTTGATGGAGCAAAAACCGTTGGCATTTCAATACCTAATGTTTTAGCAGCAAAGGTTTGTAATTTTTTACCGAAAACAATCGCATAAGAACCTCCTGCTCTCATAAATTCCATTTTTTGAGGCGTAAAGGCAGATGAAATATCTTTTAATACGTTACCGTTTTCGTCATATAATTTCTTTTCTTTCGTATTGATGGTCAATACCGTTCCTGTATCTACCGAATAAGCTTGTTCTAAAACAATATCCCCATCTTCATCATACATGGTATTTCCGTCTGCATCTTTTTTAGTTACCCAGTTTTTAAGGTCAAGACCGATACCTCCTGTTACTCCAACCGTGGTTAAGAAAATTGGAGAAATACCGTTTGTTCCTCCTACAATCGGAGCGATGTTGATAAATGGCACATACGGACTTGCTTTTTTACCAATCCATAATGCTACATTGTTTACCCCTGACATACGAGATGAACCAACTCCCATTGTTCCTTTTTCAGCAAGTAATAATACTCTTTTATCTGGGTGCTGTGCTTGTAAATCTAAAAGGGCTTGTTGTTGTTCTTTGTTATGCTCAAACATACATTGTCCGTGCAATTCTCTATCCGAACGAGAGTGTGCATCAGACCCTGGAGAAAGTAAATCGGTAGAAATATCTCCAACTCCTGCTACAAAAGTAACTACTTTTATTTCTTCTTCTAATTCAGGTAGTTTGGTAAAAAACTCTGCTTTTGCATAACTTTCCAATAAATCTTTTGCGATTTCTGAATCGTTTTTATAAGCCTCCTCAATACGCTCCATATCTGCCTCGTACAAGAAAACTTGTGTTTTTAAAACTTCTTTGGCTTTTTGTGCGATTTCAGCATCATCCCCTAAGGCTAAATCGATTAAAACATCAATAGAAGGACCTCCTTTCATGTGTGATAATTGCTCAAAAGCAAAATCAGGAGTGATTTCTTTTACGGTTTCTTTTCCAAGTATAATGGCTTTTAAAAAGTCTGCCTTTCCTCGTGCAGCCGCCGTTGTCCCTGGTAATACATTATAAATAAAGAAATCTAAAGACTGTGCTCTGTATTCATTATTTTCATCTTTAATCTGGTCGATTAAGACTTTTAATAAATCTGCTCCGTCAATAGGTTTTGGGTGTAAGCCTTGCGCTTTCCTTTCTTCAATTTCTTTAAGGTAATCTTGATATGTCATATTTTGAGTACTTTTCAATATTAAAAAACAAGCTTTATATTCAAATGCCAAAATTAGACTTTGTTTTATTGGCTAAATGGTAAAAATGCTTATATACTGCAAAAATACAAAAAATAGACCTATTTTTTAACAGAAATAATTTAGATTTCGTATAAATTATAAGTAAGCGAGAGAGGTTAAAAACCAAAATTAACAAGCTGATAACATAAAAAAATGGAACAATCTACCTTGGTGAATTGTTCCATTAATATTAGATGGTTATATCCAATTATTTTCTTCCTTGTTGTTTTTTCTGTTGTTCTTGAGCTTGTTCCATCATTTCTCTCATTCTCTTCGAAAACTTACCTTCTTTTTTAGGCTTTGTTTTATTCATTTGAATTTGAGCGTGGATTTTTTTCTCGTCTAATATCACATATTTAATCACTAAAATAATTAAAATATTAATGGCATTAGAAACAAAGTAATACCAAGATAAACCTGATGCCACACTGTTCAAGAAGAAGAAGAAAGTAACTGGAAAGATGTACATAATCACTTTCATATTAGGCATTCCCTCTTGTGTTGGCTGTTGCATATTCCCTGAACTCATAATCGTATAGATTAAAACCACTGCCGTACACATCAAAGCAAAAACACTGATGTGACCTTGCATAAACGGAATAGCATCAGGGATTTTAATCAAGTCATCAAATGCTGTTAAATCCTTAGCGAACCAAAAACTCTTTCCCCTCAAATCGATAAAGTTCGGGAAGAATCTAAATAAGGCATAGAAAATCGGTAATTGAATCAGTGCTGGTAAACATCCTGCGAGCTGATTAACTCCCGCTTTTCGATAGACCGACATTACTTCTTGTTGCTTTTTCATTGGGTCGGCATCCTTGTATTTTTCATTCACGGCATCGATTTCTGGTCGAATAACCCTCATCATTGCACTCAACTTGTGCTGTTTATACATGATTGGTGATAAAATCAGCTTTACAAAAACCGTCATTAAGAAAATAACCCAGCCTGCTGCTAATCCCCAAGAGGAAATAAAATTATATACAGGAATAAATAAATATCGGTTTGCAATACCAATAATCCACCAACCTAATGGTAAGATTTCATCAAAATTCTTTCCTTCATACTCCTTTAATAATGGTAAATCTAAAGGTAAGAAGTACCAAGAGAAATTTTGGTTGATTTCGCCACCATTATTGGCGATTTGTCCATTAAAAGAGAAGTCTTTTAAAAACTCTCCTTCTTCGATGAGCTCTTGGTTTCCTTTTGAAAACTTAAATCCTCCATCTTTTGCCTCGATAACAGATGCGAAGAACTGTTGTTTTATCCCTAACCAATTCAAGGTTTCTTCGTCCTCATCCATGTCTGTTCTGGCATCATAATCGTATTCTGAATAATTGTCAAAAGCATAAGAAAACTCAGAATGCGTTTGCTCTTGCGACCTTCCTTTTTCCAAACTTCTCACTTTAAAATTCCAAGTGAACTTTGGTTTTTCAGAAGATGCAACTGCACTTAAGCCTTGTGTTTTCACTTTAAAATCCACGGTGTATTTTGGCAACAAAGTATAAATATACTGAATGGTTGCCGTTCCTACTTTACCCGTCATTGTTACTTCGTTTCCATTAACGGAAGGCGAAAAAACGACGTTTTTGGTATTTACTAAATTCCCTGCCTTGTCCTTGAATTGGAAACCATACTGAGAATTGTTTTTGATTAATTCTAAAGGTAAATTGGCACTGTCAACTTTAGCGTTATAGGCTTTGTATTTTTTCAAATCAACATTGGAAATCTGTCCTCCCAAGGTGCTGAATTCCAACTTTAAATCTTCATTTTCAATATTTACCTTCTGAGCGGTTGCTGAATTAACCGTTGCAATATCCGTTGAAGCGATATTTTCACTTGCATTGGTTTTTGCAGTACTCGTTTCTACTTTCTCCGCTGGTTGCTCTGTGGCTTGTTCCCTTTGGAAATAAAACATTGCTCCCATTGCAATTAATGAGAACAATAAAAAACTAATAATTTGATTTCGGTCTAAACCGTTGTTTTGTTGCATTTTTTTTATTTTAGTTATCTAGTAATTTAGTCATCTAGTAATCAGTTGTCTTTATTGACTACTCGAAGCCCTCTCGGTTTTTTGATTCCTGATTCTTGACTCTAATATCTATCTTACGCCTTATTATCATTCATTGCTTTTACAAAAGCTTTAAATAAAGGATGTGGGGTTTCTACTGTACTTTTATATTCTGGGTGATATTGAACTCCGATGTAAAATGGGTGATCTTTCAATTCTATTGTTTCCACTAAACCTGTATCAGGGTTGAAACCAGTTGCTTCTAAACCATTTTTCTCAAAGTCCTCTTGATATTCACTATTAAATTCGTAGCGGTGTCTGTGTCTTTCGGAAATTTCTTTCGCTCCATAGATTTGAGCTAATTTAGTTCCTTCCTTCAAGCTACACTTCCACGCTCCTAATCTCATTGTTCCGCCTTTTTCTACTACATTTTTTTGGTCTTCCATTATGGAAATCACAGGATATTTTGTTTCAGGATTAAATTCCATAGAATTGGCTTTTTCGAAACCTAATACATTTCTTGCAAATTCAATGGTTAAAACTTGCATTCCTAAACAAATTCCCAATAAAGGAACTTTGTTCTCTCTTGCAAATTTCCCTGCTAAAACTTTACCTTCAATTCCTCTATCTCCAAATCCTGGGGCGATGAGTATTCCATCTATACCTTCAAAAGTTTTGGCTACATTATCTTTGGTAAGGTCGCCACTATATATCCAACGGATTTTCACTTCTGTTTCTAAGTCAGCACCAGCGTGAATAAACGATTCCACAATAGATTTATACGAATCCTGAAGAGAAACATATTTTCCTACCAAAGCTACTTCTATTTTTTTCTTTGGATTTTTATATTTTGTTAAGAAAGTATGCCAATTTTTTAAATCTGCTTGACCTTTGGTTGGTAAACCTAATGTTTTTAAAACAACATCATCAAAATTTTGTTTTTCTAAATATTCTGGCACTGCATAAATGGTGTCCATATCTATACTTTCAATGACATTGGCTTTATCTACATTACAAAACTGAGCCAATTTTGCTTTTACGGTTTTAGGAATTTCGTGTTCTGTTCTACAAACCAAAACATCTGCCTGAACACCACTTTCCATTAAAGATCTTACCGAATGCTGAGAAGGCTTCGTTTTCAATTCCCCACTGGATGCAAGGTAAGGCAATAGTGTTAAATGAATGACCATTGAATTTTGCTCTCCCAATTCCCACTTCAGCTGACGCACAGATTCAATATAAGGTAAAGACTCAATATCACCTACTGTTCCACCGATTTCGGTAATGATAATATCGTAATCTTGATTTCCTAAAATCTTAATTCGTCTTTTAATTTCGTTGGTAATATGCGGAATAACCTGAACGGTTTTTCCTAAAAACTCTCCTTTTCGCTCTTTATTAATAACCGTTTGGTAGATTTTACCTGTGGTAACATTGTTATTTTGAGAAGTCGTAGAGTCCAAGAACCTCTCGTAATGACCTAAGTCCAAATCGGTTTCGGCACCATCTTCGGTTACATAGCATTCTCCGTGTTCGTAAGGGTTTAGAGTCCCTGGATCGATATTCAAATAAGGGTCAAGTTTCTGGATAGTCACTTTATAACCTCTTGATTTTAACAATAATCCGAGCGATGCGGACACTATCCCTTTTCCCAAAGAGGAGGTGACTCCTCCCGTTACGAAAATGTATTTAGTCTTTTTTGTAGTCATTAATTATAGGTTTGTGCAAAATTAAAGGAAAATTTAACGCCAACCAATTTTAAAAACAAAAAATCGTTGATATTAGACTAAATCATCACTGGTATAATTTCTTTTTTTATTCGCAATCCTTTACATATTCCCCTTTCAGATTGATGTAGAAACATTTTTTATTTTTTCGTACCATAGGTAGTTTATTATTTGAAAAACTATATATATAATCATATTCAAGGGGGATGACTACTTTGCCTTTTTTATTGATAAATCCCCATTTTTTATTTTTTGCAATTGAAGCTAATCCATTGTCTGAAAAACCATCTGCGTAATCATATTCAAGTGGAATGATTACTTTGCCTTTTTCATCTATAAAGCCGTATTTTTCGTTTTTTCTAACTAGAGCTAACCCGTTGTTTGAAAGTTTACCAACATCATCAAACTCAAGGGGAAGGATTGTTTCCCCTTTTTTATTGATAAATCTCCATTTTTTGTTTTTTCTAACTGGAGCTAACCCTTTGTTTGAAAAGTGATTAGCGTAATCATATTCGAGCGGTATAACTATTTTACCTTTTTCATTGATAAAACCCCATTTTTTATTTTTTTCAACTGGAGCTAACCCATTTGAAAAGCCGAGACTGTAATCATATTCAAACGGTATAATTACTTTATTTTTTGTATTGATAAATCCCCATTTTTTATTCTTTTTAACTAGGGCTAATCCATTTTCTGAAAAATAACAAGCATAAGTGTATTCAAGTGGTATGACTACTTTGCCTTTTTTATCAATGAAGCCGTATTTTCTGTTCTTTTCAACTTGAGCTAATCCATTGTCTAAAAAGTTCCAAATATAACTATATTCAAGCGGTATGACTATTTTACCTTTTGTATTGACAAAACCCCATTTTTCATTCTTTTCAACTTGAACTAATCCATCATCTGAAAATTCACGAACATTATCATATTCAATAGGTACTACGATATTTTCTTTTTTATCAATGAATCCATATTTTCCATTCTTTCTAATTTTTGCAAATCCATTTTTAGAAAAATGCCAAGTTTTATCACTTAATTTTTTTTCAACCTTTTTAGCGATGCTGATAGCTGGTGGTGTTTCTTGAACTTGAGCTTGGTGAAATCCTCCTAAAAATAGCATCAAAACCAATAATGTTCTTGTCTTCATCTTTTTCTTTTTTCAAATTTATAAATTAAAATTTTATCATAAAATAAAATCTAAATAATTTTGGCGATTGATAACGGTAAAAGACGCATCGGTGTAAGTTTTTTTAAAGCTAGCAGGAACTTTTGCTTTTTTACGCTCGTTCCATTTAAACTCAAAAGCGTTCATTTCGTTTGTTTTACAATCTACCTCTAGCCAATCCAATTCTTGTTGATCGTAAGTTCTCCAAAAATAATTATTGGTTTTTAATTTTTGATAATGTTGTTTTTTAATCCTTTCTGCTATCAAATAATTTTCCCAAAGCTCCCCAACATCAGAGCGCATTTCTAACCGATTAAAATTCCCTATTAATGCATTACGAATACCATTGTCGTAAAAATACCACCTGCTTGATTTCGTAATTTCTTTTCGCAAATTACCACTAAATCCTTCCAGTTTGAAAAGCACAAAAACTTTTGTAAGTAAATCCAAATATTTGGCGACGGTATTTTTAGACATTTGCAATTGTTTACCTAACTCTGACAAAGAGACTTCTTTCCCCAACTGAAAAGCAATTAGCCTCAATAAATCATATATTTTTTGAGAATGTTTGATGCCATCAAAAACCAAAATATCTTTTAATAAATAAGAATTTCTAATTTCGATTAAATACGCTTCTTTATCCTCCCAATCTGAATAAATTTCTAACTCTGGATAAGACCCGAAAATTATTCTCTGTTCTAAATTTTCAAGAGTTTGTTTATAGTTTTCGTGCTTCGAATATTCGATTTGAGAGAGCGGAAACAAATGCAATACATTTTTTCTACCCACTAAAGGTTCTCCCAATTTATTCGTTAAATCAAACATTGAAGAACCTGTTGCTACAACCTTTAATCCTTCTACATTATCGACAATGAATTTCAATATTTTTCCTATATCAGGAACATTTTGTGCTTCATCAATTACCAATAACGATACCCCCGAAAAAACTCTTTGATAATTGGCTTTGGTTCTTTCTTTGAGTAATAATTGGTCGTTTAAATCTTCTCCGTTGAGTAACAAACTTTTATTTTTATAAACCGTTTTTAAGTAATATTTTAAAAACTCTGTTTTCCCCACACGCCTTGCTCCTAACAAAAGCAAAACTTTATTAGGGACTAATTTCTTTTCAAATTCTTTAAAAATAGCTCTTGAATAATATTTCATCATCCTATTATTTAATGCAAATATAGTCTTTTTTTGTTAATTCAGTCAATGGGCTGACGGAATTTATATTAATTCAGTCAATGTACTGACGGAATTTACATTAATTCGGTCAATAGAAGGTTGAGGTTTATTTCAAATGTCAGCATTCAAAAAGTATCTTTTATAGGTTAGAAAAAAAATAAAAAAGGGCAAAAATACCGAACCTGACCAAAAGCCGTTCCAAATCGGGTGTTTTTCAAAGGTGTTAAAAGGTCAAAAACCTAACTTTCAAGTAGTTAGGTTTTTTTATTTGTGGAGTTGGAGGGATTCGAACCCTCGTCCAAACAAGCAATACGCAAACTTTCTACATGCTTAGTTTACCATTCATTTTCGACTATTAACAGAGGGTAAACACCCAATTAATAGCTTATCTTCTATGATTTTCGTCCTTTATGCGAAGCGAATAAAGGCTTAGTTCTACTTTCCTATACCTCAGAACCAGATGCCGTAGAACGGAAGGCGTCTGTGAGATATCTTGTTTCCGTACTGTACTTCGGGAAAACGCAAATCCTACTATGCTTCAGATTATGCAGCAAGAGCAAACTCTTCGTTGCCAGTTAAAAATTTGTAACAAAAGATTAAAGAGATTGCGTTACGGTTCTCTGCATGCTTACTTACCCATTGACCTTGCTGTCGAAACCAGTCAACCCCATTAGTAAAGACTGCAAATATACGATATTCTTTTTTAATGACTCAGATGAAAAAACTTTGAGTATAATTTTATTTCCTGTTTTTCAGCATGATCCAACCCTCTTTTTTAATCACTTTTTGAGTGGTTGGGTCAATCCAAGTGATGTGATACCAATACGTATCTGTTGGTAAGTCGTGATTTAAATATTTCCCATCCCAAGTATTTTTTTCAGGTGTTCCTCTAAATATTACTTTCCCATATCTGTCATAAATAAGAACAGAGAAACCTTCATTATTACTTACTTTAGAGAAGTCAATCTTATCGTTAAATCCATCGGCATTAGGTGAGATGAAATTAGGTACTGCAAAGGCATAGAATTCGGTTTCGTTATAACAATTTTCACCTTGCTCTCTTACTATTATTTGATAAGTTGTATTCGGTTGTACATTCACGAATGTAGGTGAAGTTTGCCAAGTTTGTCCTCCATCAATTGAATACTCAATATTTGTCATCGTATCATTAGGAACGATAATGATTTCGAGTGTATTATCATGATATTCAATATTACTAATAACAGGAACAGGTGTATAACTTACCGTTGCCGTATAGTTTTCACTACAAACACCATTGTTAATGGTAACATTATAAGTTCCTTCTTCTTCTACACTAATGGTTTGGGTGTTTTCTCCTGTATTCCATTGGTAAGTGTAGTTTGGTCCACTTCCTGCATCTAAAATTCCGCTTTCTCCCCTACAAAATTCAATATCAGAAATCGTAGAACTAATCGCAGGTACGACACTAATAGTAATGGTTGCTGTATTTCCCTGACAGCCATTCGTTCCCACTCCTGTAACGGTATAGGTGGTGTCGGTTGTTGGATAGAGCGTTTGAGAAGCTCCATTTCCATTCGTTCCTTCGCCTGACCAAGTGTAAGTTGCTCCACCAGAGGCAGTAAGTATAACAGGGTTGCCATTACAAATACTTAATGAATTAGCAGAAAGGCTAATGGTCGGTGGAGTAGTGTTTTCAATTACGGTTACAGTATAAGCATCGGTACAGAGGTTTCCTTCGGTGCTTGTAAGTGTTAGGGTGTATGTCCCTGCCGAATCTACAGTTGGTGTTAAAGTATTGGCGTCAGCAATAATGTTTCCACCATTTCCTGTCGTCCATTCAATCGTGGTATTAGGTGGCACTATCGAATTACCCGCATCCAAAACTACGGTTTCGTTGTTACAATCTATTTCTTGTGGAGTGGCTATAACGGCACTAACTAACGGATCTGCTGTAACGGTTACAGATTTTTGATATACACAACCACCACTTGTGGTTACGGCTACGGTATAAGTTCCACCTTGATTAACGGTAATACTTTGGGTCGTTTCACCCGTGCTCCAACCATAGGTAAGCCCTGTCCCCGTTGTGGTTGCTGTCAAGATGGTAGAATCTCCTGCACAAATAGATAAATCTCCTGTGATTTGGATATTTGGATTTTCATTTTCTTCCATTGTGATAGAGATGGTTTCGCTTTCACAATCTCCATTACTTACGGTTAAGGTATAAGTTCCTCCTGTAGTAACAGTAATACTTTGAGTTGTTTCCCCAGTTGACCAAAGGTTTCCTGTCGCATAATTGGAAGTTAAAGTAACAGGTGTTCCATCACAAATTACAGGTGCAGAAGGTGTAATCGTAGGATTAGGTGTTGTGGTGTGGTTCAATTGGAGTTCAGCCACTTCAAAGCAGTTTCCTATACTTACACGAACATAAACTGTTGCGGTACTTGAAGCATATGCTGTAGGATTAGCAATGGTGTTGTTGTTTCCTGCAATGGCATCATTTTGATTGGTGTAATAAGTGAAAGTTACGCCATTTGAATTGCTAATCGTATTTTCAGCCGAAGTTAAATCAAAAGTTGCGGTATCTTGGGTAGAGCATTCACTTAGGGTAGCATTCTGCACTTCAGGGCTATTGCCTTCGGTAACTGTAATGCTTTCTTGAAATTCGCAACCTGTACTCGTGGTTAAAGTTACGGTATAAGTTCCACCTGTATTTACGGTTATAGATGGAGTAGTTGCTCCATTAGACCAAGCGTAAGTATTTCCTGTTCCATCAGCAGTTGCAGTAATCGTTGTATTGGTTCCTGTACAGAAGAAATTGTTCCCTGTGATTTGTAAATTAGGGTTTTCGGTTTTATTGATGGTGATTGTTGCTGTTTCGCTTACGCAATCTCCATCAGCTATTGTTAAAGTATAAGTTCCGCCTTCACTTACGGTAATAGTTTGAGTAGTTTCTCCATTAGACCATTGATTGCCTTGCGTAGCACTTGAAGTAAGGGTGACTGTTTCATCTCCACAAATATTCATTGATGAGGCGGTAATGGTAGGTGTTTCAGGAGTTGGATTAATGATTAATTGAAGTTCAGCAATATTAGTACAATCTCCTTTTTTTACTAATACATAAACGGTTGTATTCCCAGAAGAATAGCCCGTTGGATTCTGAATAATATTATTGTTTTGAGCAATAGCATCCGCTTCGTTTTCGTAAAAAGAAAAAGCAACATTGGTATTATTGATATTCGTTTGTGCTGAGGTTAAATTAAATATTGCTGTGCTTTCTGATGAACACATTGTAAGGGAAGTATTGTTGGCATCAGGTATTGGTGTTGTATTAACGGTGATTTCGGCTGTAGAAACGCAATTAGAATTAGGTGTAGTTACCTCTACAGAATATACTCCTCCTTGAGTGACACTATAAGTGTTCGTTGTGGCTCCTGCAATCGCATTGCCATTCAATAACCATTGATAAGTAGCATTATTAGCATTCACTTCTGCAGTAATGGTTTTTGAACTTCCTTCACAAATATTAATAGATTGAGGTAGGTTAGCTCCTGCTTCATCAACGAAATGGACTCCTATATTAAATGAACCTGCTTCCAAGAAGACACCAGAATCAAAATTACCATCAGCGGAATCTGCAATCACCATTTTAAAGTGATAGGTTTCCCCCGGGATTACCTGTGCTGTGGCTGTCAAAGGAACCGTTCTACCGTTGAAATTAGTTGTTGTAAGTGAAGTGTTAAAGCCTCCAAAGTATTGTTCATTAATCGCTGGACAATCTTGAAGTGCAGGGTGAATATTGGTAACACTTACGGCGTCTCCGTTAGGTAAAACGGCTAAGTTGGTATAATTGGCATCACCTTGTTTTTTTAATAATAAGGCAAACGCATCGGTATATTGACAAGGGTAATTGGTGTTAATTAAATATTCTTCTGACGAAAAAATATAATTAAATGAAATCTGATCATTAATAGGTATGAAATCAAATTCGATAAAGGTTGCGTCTTTTAAATCAGATGTGTTAACTCCGACAGCATTTGCCAAATCTGCATCGCCAAATGTTCCTGTAAAATCACTCAAGGTATCAGGCTGTGAATAATTCCCAGCACTATTTGCTTTACCCGTTACCAAAAGTACCCCTTCATTAAAGGGAAAATTGGTTGTTCCTTTATTAAAATATCCCCAAGAACGATCTGCCGAAAAAGCAGAAATATTAGGAGAAACATTTACATTCATGATATTGGTTTCACAATCAGCACCTCCACTAATCAATACTTTTTTTATTAAATCCGTGATATTATAAGTGCTTTGGATATATCCTTGCGAATTAACATCAATGAAAGCTCCAGCTTTTGCATGAGGAATGTTCGACTGAACAGGTGGTGCTTCTCGTCTTTCTTGTCCCAAAAAGAATTGACCAATCAATAACCAACAAAGGCTTACCCATTTTATATCTGATAATTTCATTCTAAATAATCTATTTAATTTGGTAAAGGTAATTATTTTTTTTGAAAATAAGTTGGTTCATTAATTTTAAAATATTTACTTTTGCCCTCAGAAATTAAAAGGGGTGCTGTAAAAAGCTGAGATGATACCCAATGAACCTCGAACAGATAATGCTGTTTAGGGAAAATTGAAAATTTGAAAATGAACTAGTTTGAAAATTTGGTAATGATATTTATTACCTCATTCTTGGAATTCTCTCATTTTCTCATTTTAATAACTCGTCCTCTTTTTATTCCAAATTAAATTTAAAAACGATTAAAATTTTAATAAGAATGAAAGGATTTTTATTTTTAGGGCTGTGTGCAAGTACATTGACTTACGCCCAAGTGAAACCAAAAAAGGATACAGTAAAAGTAGTAACAATATGCGATAGGTCGCCTTATGAAATTGAAGAGGTGAAACTTGTCAGAAAACTTCCTGTAACCAAAGAGATTATCAATGTAAAAAGAGATTTGGCTGGGAAAAATTTAGGGCAAGATTTACCGATGTTGTTGAAAAATCAAACTTCCGTTATTTCTACTTCCGATGCAGGGAATGGCGTTGGTTATACAGGTTTTAGAATTCGTGGAACAGCAGGAACTTCTATTAATGTAATGATGAATGGTGTTCCGTATAACGATTCCGAAAGTCAAGGAACTTACTTTGTAGATGTACCAGATTTAACGAGTTCAGCATCTAAAATAATTATTCAAAGAGGGGTAGGGACTTCATCAAATGGAGTATCGGCTTTTGGAGCAAGTGTGAATATTATCTCTAAAAATCCAGAAGATAAATTCTATGTGAAAACCGATAATTCGTATGGTTCTTTTAATACTTATAAGGTTTCGGGGGAAATTGGTTCAGGAAAAATATTGAACAATACCCTTTCCTTAATGGGAAGATATACCAAAATTCATTCTGACGGTTACCTTGATAGAGCATCTTCGGATTTAGATTCGTATAATTTTACAGCATTGTATAAAAAAAGTGGTACAAGGCTTCGTTTAATGGCTTTTGGAGGTAAAGAAAAAACTTACCAAGCATGGAATGGAGTGGATGCGGAAACGATAAGAGAAAAAGGGAGAACTTTTAACTCTGCGGGAGCTATTTATAATGCCGATTGGAGCGAAATAGTAGATTATTACGATAACGAAACCGATAATTACAGACAAAATCATTATCAATTACTTTGGCAACAAAAATTCAATAGCAATTGGAAATTAGAAACCACCCTTCATTACACCAAAGGAAAAGGATATTATGAAAATTATAAACAAGGTAAAGATTTAGCAGATTATGGATTAAATCCAGTGAATGGGATTGATAATTCGGATTTAATCAGAAAGAAATGGTTAGACAATGATTTCTATGGTGGAATTGTGAATGTATATGGTAGATTTCGTCATTTAGATTTGAATATTGGATTAGTAGGAAACCAATACAAAGGAAAGCACTTTGGGAATGTAACGGGCGTAACTTTACCCGAAATACACGAACACGAATATTACAGAAACAATGCTACGAAAAACGAAATGGCAGGTTTCACAAAAGCGGTTTATAAAATCGGTAAATTGGAATTATTTGGAGATGCACAATTCAGAAAAATAGATTATACAACGGCGATTGTTCAGGAAGGAGATGGCGAAGGAGCGAATATGGATAAAAAATGGAATTTCTTCAATCCAAAAGCAGGACTGAATGTAAGAACACCAAACGGGAAAGTCTATTTCTCTTATGCACAAGCCAATAGAGAGCCGAGTAGGGCAGACTTAATCGCTAATCCTGAAACGCAACCAGAAAGATTGCATGATTTTGAATTAGGGGTGGAAAGTCGTTTTAAAAATTTCCAATATGCAGTGAATTTTTATTATATGAATTACCATAATCAGCTGGTGCTAACAGGAGAGATTAATAATGTAGGTTCTTTTATTAGGGCTAATTCTGGGGAAAGTTTTAGAAGAGGGCTTGAGCTTTCTGCGGGATATAAAATCAATCCATATTGGACTATCGGAGGTAATGCGACCTTTAGTGATAATAAAAATGTGAACTATAAGGTAGAAGGAGAAAATGGAGAACTGAAAAATTTAGGAAGTACCAATATTGCTTTCTCTCCAAACTTTATGGGTAATTTGAGGTTAGTATTCACACCGATTAAAAACCTTCAATTCAGTATTCAGAATCAATTTGTTGGAAAGCAGTATTTAGATAATACGAACAACGAAGATTTAACAACCGCCTCTTATCAGTTGGCAGATTTCAATGCGACCTATAATTTTGATGTAAAAAGAGTGAGCGTTGGATTACAATTCTTATTCAATAATATCTTTAATGAAGAATACATCAATAATGGTTATACTTGGGGAACGACTCCATATTATTACCCACAAGCAGGAAGAAACTTCATGCTAGGATTGAGTTTAAAGTTTAAATAATAGTATTTTTATACAATTAAGGCTACTCCTAAGAGTAGCCTTTTTTATTATATAATATTTACTTTCGATTTTATAGAGATTTCATCAGTTCATCTGTGATTTCCATATTGTGGAATACATTCTGAACATCGTCGTCGTCATTGAATCTTTCTAGCATCTTCATATTAGCAGCAAATTGTTCTTCTGAAACGCTTTTAGTGCTATTAGGTATTCTTTGTAATTCGGCACTTTTAGGTTCTAATTTCAGTTCTTCTAATTTATGGGAAAGTGAGCCAAAATCTTCAAAAGCCGTTGTTATCATTACTTCGTTATCATCTTGGTCTATTTCATCTGCTCCTCCGTCTATCATTTCGAGTTCGAAATCATCCCAATCCATTTCTATCGCTGATTTTTCTAAAGTGAAGATTCCTTTTCTTTCAAATAAAAACGAAAGTTCTCCATTTTTTCCAAGGTTTCCATCGAATTTATTAAAGATAGCTCTTACATTAGCAACCGTTCGTGTTGAATTATTGGTAGTACATTCGACAAAAAAAGCTACACCACCTTGACCGTAACCTTCATACGATATCTCTTCGTAGTTTTCTGCATCTGCACCACTCGCTTTTTTGATGGCTCTGGCAACATTATCTTTCGGCATATTAGCACCTTTCGCATTTTGTATACACCTTCTCAACGCGGGGTTACTATCTGGGTCAGGTCCACCTGCTTTCACTGCTAAGGCAATATCTTTTCCTATTTTGGAAAATGTTTTAGCCATTTTATCCCATCTTGCCATTTTTGAGGCTTTTCTATATTCAAATGCTCTTCCCATTGTATTAAAAATTATTTAGTGCAAAAATAAGGAATTTTGGACATAAAAAAAACACCCTCTATAAAAAGGGTGTTTTTTGATATTATTTAAATTACTTTTTAGTAATCTCTTTTTGGAAGAGAATTCCATTCAGTAGCTCCAATTGATTTCACTACTACTTTTCTATCTACCATTCTAGCTTCGTTAGATGCTTTTTCAGAAACAGTTGCTTCTGCTTCACCTACACCTTTAGATTTCAACTGAGCTGGATTAACTCCTCTCGCCTCTAAAGCTTTCACTACAGCAGCGGCTCTCTTCTGAGAAAGTTTCAAGTTGTACTTCGCAGAACCTTTCTTATCTGTATGTCCTATCAATAAGAACTTACCACCTTTAGACTGCTTAATATATTTAGCAGCTAAGTCTAACTTAGCATTAGATTGTTTTCTAATCGTTGCTTTATTAAAGTTGAACATTACATCTTTCAATGCGATAGTAACATGATCAGCAACTACCTTATCTGGTTTTGGACAACCTTTATATTCTACCAATCCAGGTTCGTTAGGACATTCGTCATCTTTGTCTAATACACCATCATTATCAGTGTCTGGCCAAGGACAACCATTGTTAGCTACTGGACCTGCAACATCTACACAATTGTCATCTTTGTCTAATACACCATCGTTATCAGTGTCTGGCCAAGGACAACCATTGTTAGCTACTGGACCTGCAACATCTGGACAATCATCATTATTATCAGAAATACCATCTCCATCAGTGTCTGGACATCCGTCAAACTGTGCTAAACCTGGCGTTTGAGGACATTTATCGTCTTTATCTACGATTCCATCTCCATCAGTATCTGTGTTACCAAATCTAAATAACAAAGACGCAGATGCTTGCCAAAAGTTAGGGACAGTACTTTTGTTAATAGGAGTAGTTACATAATCTCCCTGAATACCTAAACCGAAAGATTTAGTGAACCAAAAGTTAGATCCGATTCCTCCTGTAGCAGTAAAGTGATTTTTCTCATCTGTCTTAGCTTCTGCTCCGAAATTCACTTTTCCTTCATAATCATGTCTCAAATAACCTGGAGCTACTCTTAAATAAGGATCAAACCAAGAGTCTTCATTCCAAAGTCCATTCAATTTGAATTGTAGACCAAGCTGAGTAGAAAGTAAAAACTCTTTACCCATATTGTACTTCTTGTTGTCAAAATTACCTACAGTCGTCTGCCAATCCAAAACAAAAAGTTTGTTTAAGTTTCTTGCGATTGTTAATTTTGACAATGGCGGACTAAAAGAATAATTGTTAGCCTTGAATAATTCTTCATAGTTTTGTAAAGTCAAATTATCAACAAGACTACCAGATACCGCTTTGTGGTTAATTCCGTTCGCTCCCACTCCAACCAACCAAGGGTTCTTTGTTGTCTGAGCGAAAACAGTAGAGGCAATTGTAAGTGCCAATGCTGAAATTCCTAATTTTAATTTTTTCATAAATTCAAATTATTAAATATTTATAACGCAAATGTAAGTATATTTTAGTTTAGCACAAAGAAAAAAAATGTTTTTTTTAACTTCTTTTAAGAATTCGGTCTAAATTTCGTTTGTTATCTCGGTCTTTTATGCTCTGTCTTTTGTCATAATTTTTCTTACCTCTTGCCAAAGCAATTAAGAGTTTTGCCTTTCCTTTATCGTTGATATATAACTTCAATGGGATTATCGTGAGCCCAATGTCCTTGGTCTTTTTCTGTAATTTCTGTAATTCCCTACGATGGAGTAATAATTTTCGTTCTCGTCGTGTTTTATGATTGTAAAATGTCCCTAATTTATATTCGTCTATGGACATATTAATAACATATAATTCATTTTCGATAAATTGACAAAAAGATTCTGCAATATTGGCTTTTCCACAACGCAATGCTTTTATTTCCGTTCCCTGAAGTACCATTCCAGCCTCCCATTTTTCCAAAATCTCGTATTCAAAACGAGCCTTTCTATTTAATATATTAACTGTTTTTTGTATTTTCATATTTTCAGTTATTTAGTAGTAAGTAATCAGTTGTCGGTTATCAAAAACTTCTTTTTAAAGCTTCATTTGCATTGACTTACTCAACTTTTTCTTATTTTTGCACAAATTTAAGAAACTATATGTTAACAGTATCTAATTTATCATTACAATTTGGAAAAAGAGTTCTTTTTGATGAAGTGAATATCAAATTCACAAAAGGAAATTGCTACGGAATTATCGGTGCCAATGGTGCAGGTAAATCTACTTTTTTGAAAATATTAACAGGAAAACAAGACCCAACATCAGGAAGTGTTTCCTTAGAAAAAGGAAAGAGAATGTCTGTTTTGGAACAGGATCACTTTGCTTATGACGAATTTACCGTTTTGGAAACCGTTCTGAGAGGAAATAAAGAATTATTCAAAATCAAAGAAGAGATGGACGCACTTTATGCCAAGCCAGACTTCTCTGATGAAGACGGAATAAAAGCAGGGGAATTAGGAATCGTTTATGATGAAATGGGAGGTTGGAACGCCGAAACTGACGCTCAGACAATGCTTTCCAATGTCGGAATTAAAGAAGATATGCACTATACCTTAATGTCAGAGTTAGAGAATAAAGACAAAGTAAAAGTGCTTTTAGCACAGGCTTTATTCGGAACTCCTGATGTGTTAATTCTCGATGAGCCTACCAATGACTTGGATATTCAAACGATTTCTTGGTTAGAAGATTTTTTGGCGGGATATGAAAATACCGTAATTGTAGTTTCTCACGACAGACACTTTTTAGATACTGTTTGTACGCATATCGGAGATTTAGATTATTCTAAATTAAACCTTTATACAGGAAACTATTCATTCTGGTATCAGGCATCTCAGTTGGCAACGAAACAAAGACAACAAGCCAATAAAAAAGCCGAAGAGAAGAAAAAAGAATTACAAGAATTTATCGCTCGTTTTAGTTCTAATGTTGCTAAAGCAAAACAAGCAACAGCAAGAAAGAAAATGCTTGATAAATTAAATATCGAAGATATAAAACCAACTTCAAGAAGGTATCCTGCAATTATTTTTCAACAAGATAGAGATGCAGGAGATCAAATTTTGGAAGGGGTTAATTTAAAAGCCGAAAAAGATGGAGAAGTTTTATTCTCTAATGCCAATTTCAAACTGAAAAAAGGCGATAAAGTGGCGATACTTTCTAAAAACAGCTTGGCGATTAGTGAGTTTTTCCAAATTATTTCTGGAAATATTGAACCAACGGAAGGTGAATATATGTGGGGAGTTACCACTTCTCAGTCTTATATGCCTTTGGATAACTCCAGCTTTTTCCAAGATGCAGATATGAATTTAGTAGATTGGCTAAGACAATATACCACTACCGAAGAAGAAAGACACGAGGAATATGTAAGAGGATTTTTAGGAAAAATGCTTTTCTCAGGAGATGAGGCTTTAAAAGCGTGTACGGTACTTTCGGGAGGAGAAAAAATGCGTTGTATGTTCTCAAGAATGATGTTACAGAGAGCCAATGTTCTTTTATTAGATGAACCAACCAACCACTTGGATTTAGAGAGTATAACAACCTTAAACAACTCTTTAACGAACTTTAAAGGAAATGTTTTATTGGCATCTCATGACCACGAAATGCTTCAAACGGTTTGTAATAGAATCATCGAACTAACGCCAAAAGGAATCATCGATAGAGAAATGACTTACGATGAATATTTAGAAGATGAAAAAGTTCAGGAATTAAGAGCGACAATGTACGCTTAATTAGCGTCAAGAACGAAGAATAAAAAGTCAAGATATTCATATCTTGGCTTTTTTTGATGTGTGATTTTCACAACTAATCAATAGAATATTAGAAAAATAAGATAGATTACAAACGCAATAAAAAATGCACCTAGAATAAAAATCAATATATCTAAATACAGATTTCTTTTTTTTACGCAATACAATAAGTAAGCGTAAAAGAGTATATACACCAATACCACTGAGAGAAAAAAATAATAAATGTATATTTTATCGTTATCATAATCATTACTTATTCTAGTGATAAGATAGATAAAAGTAACAACCATAACAAAGAATACACTTCCTCCTAAAATTTTTCTAATTTTCATTATTTTAAATTATTACTACCTTGTGCGAGCTTTAAGGTATTAAAAATCAATTACTTTCAATGCTGTACACATCTGCTTCTGTTTCTAAATTTCCCCAATATTGATTAATCCGAGTTCGAAAAACAAAAAGTTCTTTTTTTAAATCATTGTTAATATCTAAACTATTAAATGAAATAAAATCTGGTTTAAAATCTGATTTTTGTAACGGAATTAATATTTCAGATGATTTATATAAAAGAAAAAAATTACCATCATCCTCTTTTATTTTATAATCTTTTGTATCATAACAGACTTTTTTATTACTTTTTATTAAAACATCATAATCTATATTAAGGAATTTATTTAAATTTTTATTTTTTGTAATACTTTTCCATTGACCTATTTTATGTAGCCAATCTTTATCCTTCATATTAATAGATTCTATTACCTTTCCTTTCTTAAATACCACAAACTGTTCATCTAAAATATCATTAGTAGATTTGGCAAATCCTGTTTCTTTGTAATGAAGGCAAAATAAACTATCATTCGTATAAACTGCTGAACTTTTACCATCTCCTATATCTGTGAGAATTGCACTAAATGTGAATAACTTTTCTAAAGAATATTTTTTTTCTTGGTTTTCTGTATTTTTTATTTGATGAATGTTCTTATCACAAGATATACAACTTAATGTTATTAAGATAATTAGAATGTTTTTCATAATTGAGTGCTTTTGGGTATTGCGTATTTCTTTTCATCTGTGAATATTTCACTAGTATGTATCTTTGTTACTATAAATATATAATTTTTATTTTAAATAATATGAATAAATACAAGCACAATATTTACACCAGCAAAGCGTTTAATTATCCGTAGAAATAGCTTTTTTATCAATAATGACTTTGTTGTTTTCAAAATGGTATTTATACATTAATTCATACCAATCTACACCGTTAGATGTATTATAAATAATAATCACTTTATCTCCTTGTTCAATTTCTCCAAACACACCTACTGCACCAAAATGACACACTTCCTCTTGCTTAAAATCTTCGATAATAGTTTTGATTAAAAAATCCCTCATCGTAATTGAATCTAAGGATTCGTCGTATGTTATTAAATCTTGCCATTCCTCATTCTTATAAATGATGCCAAAAGGGTAAAATTCCTGAGCGTCTTCAAGAAAAACAATACTTCTTTCAATTATTTTATTTATTCCTTTTTCTATTATATTTATATTACCCATTTTTTTAACATTACGATTTATTTTTATATTTTTTCAATAATGGATCCAAAGATTTATAGTTGTAAAGTACCACTATGCCAAAACCTTTCCATCCAAATTCATCGGTAAAATTGAATTTCATGACCAAGGATAATTTATTTCTTCTAAGGATTTCTATAGAGTTTAGTCGATTATAATGAGAAGGATAACCGCCGTATGTGGGAGATGCTTGAAATAAATGCTCATTAGTTTTTTCTAAATCAAAATGATTAAATAGTCCTAAATTAACATCTATCACTTCTTCCGACTTGTTCAAATAAATGAAAGGGCAAAAGGATTTCTCCTCTTTATTCCAATATTTAACCATAGCATTTTCGTAATCATAATGAAAAATAACTTTTTTCATTGATTTATAATTGATTTTATAGGTATCAATAATGACCTCGTCCATTTTCACATTGTCAACCTTTACATCATATCCTCTTGTTATGATTAGAGGTTGATAATGTTCTAGTTGAGCATTCATTAATCCAAACAGAATAATCAATATAAAACTATTTACTTTTTTTCTCATTATATCTTATATTATCAGTGAAAGCATTACAAATATACATTTTTTGTTTCTATGTAAAATTGACACATTACTCAACTGCTACATTGGTACATTAAATAGGTACATTATTAAATAAAAATTGTACATTTGTGGCTATGGTCAGTCAGCAATGGATTTTTAAACCTGAGCCTAATCAGGAAACAGTAGATAGCATCAGTACTTCATTAGGATTTGGTACTTTCGAGTCTAAATTATTAGTGTTGAGAGGTATTGATAATTATGAAAAGGCAAGGGCGTTTTTTAAGCCTAAAATGGAGGATATTCATAATCCTTTTTTAATGGCAGATATGCAAAAAGCCGTAGAGCGAATTGCCAATGCTATCGAAAATGGAGAGAAAATAATGGTGTATGGAGATTATGATGTAGATGGAACAACCGCCGTGGCTTTAATGTATCTTTATCTTTCCAAAATTGTTGAAAAAAAATATTTAGACTTTTATATTCCTAACCGAAATTCAGAAGGTTATGGGATTTCCAAAGAAGGAATTGATTTTGCGAAAGAAAATGACTTTTCATTAATCATTGCCTTAGATTGTGGGATTAAAGCTTTGGATAAGATCGACTATGCTAACGAATTAGGAATTGACTTTATTATTTGCGACCACCATTTACCAGGGGAAACATTACCGAATGCCTACGCTGTACTTGACCCCAAAAGAAAAAATTGTCGTTATCCATACAAAGAGCTATCAGGCTGTGGTGTTGGTTTTAAACTCTGCCAAGGGCTTAATACTATTTATCAAATTCCTGAAAATGAATTATTTGAACTCACTGATTTATTAGCCATTTCTATCGCTGCCGATATTGTGGAAATGACAGGGGAGAACAGGGTTTTAGCCAAAATGGGACTGAAAAAATTGAGGAAAACAAGAAAATTGGGACTTCGTTTATTGGTATCTCAGGAGAAATTGGCAACTTTCAGGATTTCGAATATCGTTTTTGAAATCGCTCCGAAAATCAATGCGGCAGGAAGAATTTCGCACGGAAAGGCAGCAGTAGAATTAATGGTTTCCGAAAACCTACAACAAGCACACAAAATTGTAGATAATATACTGAACCTTAACGATGAAAGGAGAGAATTGGATATGGATTCTACCCAATCGGCTTTAAAACAAATTGAAGAAACCAACCAAATTAATAATGCCTCAACCATTGTTTATGATCCTAGTTGGAATAAAGGAGTCATTGGAATTGTTGCCTCTCGACTTACGGAAAATTATTATAAACCGACTTTGGTGTTTACCGATGGCAACGAAGGCGAAATTGTAGCATCGGCTCGTTCGGTTTCCGATTTTGATGTCCATAATGCTTTAGATCAATGTTCGGAACATTTCTTGAAATTTGGTGGTCATCGTGCTGCTGCGGGATTAGCGATGTTGAAATCCGAATTTGAAGCTTTTAAAATTAAATTTGAAAAGGTAGTTGCCGAAAATATTCAGGAGCATCAAAAACAGCCGTCCATTACCATTGATTCGGTAATGAATTTAGACGATTTAGACCGAGATTTCATTAGTTTTCATCGTAAATTAGCTCCTTTTGGACCTAAAAATATGAAACCTATTATGGTGTTGAGAAACCAAAAAGTGGCAGGTTATGTCAAAACAATGGGAAAAGATGGAAATCATTTAAAATTTTATATTAAGCAACCTTCAACAGGGAGAAATATCGAATGTATTGGCTTTAAATTAGGTCAGTTTGCACAAGATTTTAGAGCGAAAAACTTTGATATCGCCTTTACCCTCGAAGAAAATCACTGGAAAGGAAATGTAACGCATTATTTGGGAATAAAAGATGTGGTGTTTAAATCATAGAGATTAGTATTTAGGGATTGGGAATTGGTTCGTGCCAATTGATATTCAGTCCTATTCGTTATGTGTTTTGGAGTAAAAATAGAGTATAATGGGAAATTTTAGAGCATTAAAAGTTTGGCAAAAATCAGTCGATTTGGTTACGGAGATTTACCGAATAACCGAAAGTTTTCCCAAAAATGAAATATTTGGTTTAACTCAACAGCTGAGGAGAGCCTCGGTTTCTATCCCTTCTAATATCGCCGAAGGACATTCTCGAAGAAGTACACTTGATTATATACAGTTTTTAAAGATAGCGAGAGGAAGTTTAGCAGAACTGGAAACACAAATTCTTATTTCGTATAATCTAAATTTCTTTAACCAAGAACAATATGATATTTTGAACCAAAAAATAATAGAAATAGCAAAAATGCTGAATGCTCTTATTAGAAAAATAGAAGATAGTCTAAGTCCTAATACCCAATCCCTAAATCCTAAAAATTAATTATGAAAAAAATCGGTTTATTTTTTGGTTCGTTCAATCCTATTCATATTGGACATTTGATATTGGCGAATTATATTTTAGAAAATTCGGATATGGAGGAGTTATGGTTTGTGGTCAGTCCTCATAATCCTTTTAAAGCAAAAAAATCACTTCTGCATCAAAATAATCGTTTGGAAATGGTAGAATTGGCAATTCAGAATTATCCTCAAATGAGAGCATCTAATGTTGAGTTTTCTCTGCCTCAGCCGAGTTATACAATTGATACGCTTACTTATCTGAACGAAAAACATCCAAATTATACCTTTGCTTTGATAATGGGAGAGGACAATTTAAAGCATTTACATAAGTGGAAAAACGCCGATTTACTGATGAATAATCATCAAATTATCGTTTATCCAAGGGTTTTTGCGGATAAAGAAATCAATGAAAAATATATTGACCACGATAATATCACCTTGATAGATGCTCCGATTATTGAGCTTTCGGCGAGTAAAATTAGGCAGATGTTAAAAGACCATAAAAATGTTCGTCCAATGCTTCCGCCAGAAGTATTTGCGTATTTGGACGGCAGTAATTTTTATCATTAAATCAAATTAAAATGAAAATAGTAGATCAGTTTTTAAATAAATATCCACAGGACAAAATCGTAAAATGGTTTAAGCAAGTTTGTATTGCAGAGGCGATTTCATGTTTTTTATTATATGGGATAGCAATGATTTGGAAAAGGTATGACCAAGAGGGTCTTCTGCCAACGATTTTTATTATTGTCGTTGGGAATATTCACGGATTATTTTTCACGCTTTATTTATTACTTTGCCTTCCTGCAAGAAAAATTTTCAAATGGGATGATGAAGATTTTGTTTTTGCTCTTCTTTCGGCATTTTTTCCTTTTGCTACGATTTGGATTGATAAAAAATTAGCGAGGTTTGATAGGGAAGAATAATTTTTTAGTATTTTATTGATTGGTAATTTACTTTTTTTAACTTTGAAAAAAAATAATAATGATTAAAAAATCTTTGATATTATTGGTGTTTTGTGTTGCAACTGGCGTTTTCGCACAAAGTATAGAAGAGTTCAAATTGGGGGAATCTTTTTTTGCTCCTATGCAACTTATTGACGCAAAAATTCTTGAAGAAGAAGCAGGAGGACGAATTAAAGAAAATCCTCTTATAACAACAGATAAGGTTGTTATTTCGATGTTAACGAGAGGGGGAGAGGTTTATGTGAAATCCTTATATGGTGAGTTTTATCTAGGCGATAAAAGACACAAAGATGCAGGACTTTTAGTTTATGAATTTTATCATCAAGAAGACATAGAAAAGGTGTTGTTAGAAATGCAAATTCAGGAGAATTACATCCTCTTTACCAAGGGTAATTATTTGTTGAAAGTTTGGGTAGATGATAATCAAGAAGTGGCACAAAAGATTTTCAAAAAAACAACAGACTATTATATCAATCAATTATCCATGAAATTGGCAAAAGCAAAAAAAGAAGTTCCTGTAATAGATGCGGTAAGCGAAACAGATACCGAACCCACAGAAGAGCTTATAGTGGAAGGAGTGCGAGAAGTTGAAGAAGAGCTTATAGTGGAAGGGGCAGTAGGAGTTGAAGAAGCGATAGAGGACGAAACGATACAACACAAAAAAATATCAGGGATAGAATACTCACAGGTAGGGAATAACAGTATTAGAACTGATTTAATCACCGATAAAGAACTAAAAAAGCTTTACGAAAAAACGAAAGCAATAGAAAAAAAATATAATGTGGAGATTTCATTTGATTCCACTAATGACAAAGATGAACTTTATAAAGTAGAAATGGTATTGTCAGAGGATGATGCTCCTGCGAAATCCTCAGTTTGGCTCTATTTTTATGAAGAAACAGGTGAGGTTAGTATTCAATCTGATGTATTGAAAGTAGAAAACAAAATTAAAAAACTACAACCTTATTTTCAAAAAAATTACAATCCTCAAAAAGTGTATCAATCCTTAGATCGTTTTTTCGATAGAATAGTAACTGAATTACAAAAATAATATTTTAAATATAAGATATACAGCTTGTTAAGTTTTTATTTCAGTCTTTATCACTAAAACATTAGTTATAATTAAAAAATATTTTATATATTTGTATCACTAAAACAATAGTGATATGAAAATACCGACATTAACCAAAGCCGAAGAACAAGTCATGAGGTTTCTTTGGCAAATAGAAAAGGGGTTTTTGAAAGAGATTTTAGAATTATTCTCTCCGCCTAAACCTCATACCAATACCGTTTCTACGATTCTTAAAGTTTTAAAACAAAAAGGATTTGTGGATTACGAAGTGGTAGGACGGCAACATTTGTATTTCCCATTGATTAGCAAAGAAGAATACACGGGGAAATCAATGAAAAAATTAGTAAAAAATTATTTTTCGGGTTCTTATAAAAGTGCTGTTTCTTTTTTAGTAGAAAAAAATGAAATCAGTATTGATGACCTTGAAATGCTACTGAACGAACTTAAAAATGAAGACTAATGGAAACTTTTTTAATTTATGCGTTCAAGATGATATTGACTTCAGGAGTGATGTTTCTCTATTATGTGCTCTTTTTGAAAGATAAGACTTTTCATCATTACAACCGATTTTATTTAATTGCTACCGTGCTGATAAGTTGTCTCTTACCTTTCCTGAAAGTGGATTATTTTACAATGGAAATCAGTCCAGATATTTATAAAATTTTAAAACCCGTTGAGGTTTATTATTCAGAACAAGCAACGGATTCGAGCTGGACTAAAGTCATATTATTTTCAGCACTAAGCATTGCACTATTTTTATTAGTGAAATTTTTAATAGGTATTCAAAAGATTTTCCGATTGAAAAAAGAATATGTTAAAAAATATTTCAAAGGCATTTCTTTTTATAATACCAATTTAGAAAACGCTCCGTTTTCATTTTTTAGGAATTTGTTTTGGAGGGAAGATATTGCCCTTGAATCCGATTTAGGGAAGCAAATTTTGAAACACGAAATGGTACATATCGAACAAAAACACACTTATGATAAAATGATATTGGAGATTTTTTGGAGGATATTTTGGTTCAATCCTATTTTTATTTTAATTAAAAAGGAGCTTTATCTTATCCACGAATATTTAGCCGATAAGAAAGCCGTCAAAAATAAAAACACCAAGACTTTTGCCAAGATGTTGCTCGAAACACATTTCGCTACGGAATCTATTCCAGCGACGAATCCATTTATTCATTCTAATCTCAAAAAACGATTAAAAATGTTACAAAAATCAAAGACCAAACGCTCTTATTTAAGGAAATTAGCCGTACTTCCTGTCCTTTTTGCCGTTAGTTTTTTACTATTGGTAAATGCTCAAAATAAGGAAGTAGAAAAAGTGAATAAGGAAGTGAAAATAAGCCTTTCTAAGATCAAACAAGACACCGTAAAAAATAAAATCACCTATGAAACATCTTATGTTGCCTTTTATAACGACGAAGGAAATGCCCAAACGAAAGAGCGAGAGCAAAGGCAAATGCAAACACTCGAAAAGGACATTTTCAAACGGATGAAACCAACAGATGTTTTCAAAGTGAATGGTAAAAAAGTGTCCAAAGCGAAGTTTAAAAAATTCTTTAAGAAAAATTATAAAAACAAGAACTTCCGAATGTCTTTCACTTCTGGAACAAAGACTTCCAAGAAAGTTTGCCAAGCCTCTTTGAGTAATCAAAAAGAGCCAGAAATAACCATTATTAATTCCAATAATAGTGTAAACATTAAAGGAAAAAAGTATTATTATATCGAAGATAAAGAAGTATCTAAAAAAGCCTATCAAGATTATCTCAAAAAATACCAAGGTAAAAATGGCTTTAGTAAGATGCATTATAAAAATGCATGCGACAATACCCAAATATTTTCCGCAATTTTTGGAAAAGATGCAGAAAGACACCAAAAAGCAGTTGAGAAAGCCAAAAAGGCTGTTGAGAAAGCCAAAAGAGCAGTTGAAGAAGCTCAAAAAAAAGCTAACAAAGAAATAATCGCAGACATCTACTTAAGCGATGAAGTGCCAACGGCTCCTCGAGATAAAACGATTGAAGTTAAAGCCATTTATATAGCCGATGATAAAGTTAAAGCGACTAATACCACAAAGTTCAGCAGGGCTTTCAATAAAATATATGTAGATGAAAAATTAATTAAAGGAGGGACACAAAAAATGGATTCTTTAATGAAAAGTAGCCCAAATAAAATTAAGTCTATGACAGTAGATAGAAACTCAAAAGTAATTCATATATTCACAAAATAAAATAATTAAAGATGAAATATTTAAGTTTAGTATTCATTGCTCTAATGGGGTGGGTGAATGCCCAAAATCAAAGGTTTACTTACGAGTATAAGTTTAAGAAGTTCGCTAAGGAGGATTCTCTACGAACGGAGCTAATGGCGCTAGATGTTACCGAAAAAGGTTCCCAATTTTATTCTTGGGATAAAAAAGTTTCGGACTCTATTATGAAAGCTGTTTTTGAAAAACAATACAAAAACGGTGGAAAAATTGACTTTGGAAAAATTAAAAAAAGGGGAAGTGTCGCTTATAAAGTATTTAAAAATTACCCTGATTTTAAAGTCAGTTTTATTGATAATTTTGGCGGTTATTCTTACAAAGTGAAAGACCCAAGGGAAATCAATTGGCAAATGACTTCCGAAACGCAGAAAATAGGCGAATGGAATTGCCAAAAAGCAACCACCGAATTTGCAGGGAGAAAATGGACAGTTTGGTTTACTCCCGAAATACCAATCACCGATGGACCTTATAAGTTTAGAGGTTTGCCAGGACTTATTGTAAAAGCAAATTGCGAAGACAATTCTCATTCTTACTTATTAGTAGGTGTTAAAAAGTTGCCTAAAAAAGTAAAAGAAAAGAAGCAAGGAAGTGGTGTGTTTCTCAGCCTTAATCGTGAGAAAAAACCGATTGAAGTCAACCTTAAAAAATACGCTAAACAAAGAGCTAAATATGAGGCAGATCCCAATGCTGAATTCAGAAGAATGTTGTCAGGTTCAGGAGCGAAAGTCGTTATTAAAGCGACTAAAAACGGTAAAGAAATGTCTGGCAAAGATATATTGCGAGAATTAGATAAAAAGAAAAAAAGAAAAAGGAATCCAATAGAAATTGACCTTTTACATTAAATTTTAATACCATTTAGGCTTTATATGGCCTAAATGGTATCTGTTTTTACCTTCGTCTTCTTGTGCTTTTCAATCCTAACATTCCCAAGACAAATTTTGCTCCTTCTCGGGCAATGGTTCGGGTAAACGTTTTGCCTAAGCTACTTCCCATTACACTTTCCAAAAGTCCTTTTTCTTCTTTTTGAGAACGACTTTTAGTCGTGCGAACAGGTGCTTTTTCCTCTGTTGCTACTACGGCTTTTTCCATTCTTTTGTTCAAGATTTCTAATGCCGATTCCTTATCAATGCTTTTTTCGTATTTTTTCACCAATGCCGATTGACTGGTTAAGGCATCAACTTCGGATTCATTTAAAACATCCATTCGAGATTGTGGCGAGATTAAATAAGTATGAGCCAAAGGCGTTGGAATTCCTTTTTCATCTAATGCCGTAAATAAAGCTTCGCCAATTCCCAAATTCTGGATTAAATTTGCCGTATCATAAAATTCTGTAATAGGATAATTCTCCACTGCTTTATTGATTTCTTTTCTATCTTTTGCAGTAAAACCTCTCAATGCATGTTGGATTTTTAATCCTAATTGAGACAAAACATTTTCTGGAATATCTCCAGGGATTTGCGTAATGAAATAAATTCCCACTCCTTTGGAACGAATCAGCTTTACCATGGTTTCTATTTGCTCCTGAAGTGCTTTTGAAGCTTCCTTGAAAATTAAATGAGCTTCATCAATAAATAATACCAATTTTGGTTTTCCTACATCTCCTTCCTCTTCGAAAGTCATATAAATTTCTGCAAAAAGCGATAACATAAAAGTCGAAAATAACTGAGGTTTCGTCTGAATATCAGATACTCGTAAAATGTTTACCACTCCTTTGCCATCTCTTTTCTCCAACAAGTCTTCTACTTCAAAACTCGGTTCTCCAAAAAAGGTCGTTCCGCCTTGTTGTTCTAATGCTACAATAGCACGCAAAATAGCTCCCAAAGAAGCTTTAGAAACCGAACCGTATTCATCTGCAAGTTCTTCTTTTCCTCTTTCGTCTTCGGTTACATAACGCAAAACTTTCTTTAAATCTTCTAAATCTATTAACGGCAAACCATTATCATCACAATATTTAAAAATAATGGACATAATACTCGACTGAACGGTATTCAGTTCCAAAATTTTACTCAACAGCACGGGACCAAATTCGGTAACGGTAGCTCTTAGTTTCACACCTTTCTCTCCCGAAATAGACATTAGTTCTACTGGAAATTGGTCTGCTTCCCAATTGAGTTTTGTTTTAGCGTACCTCTCTTTAATGATTTTATTTTCTGTACCAGGGACAGCAATTCCCGAAAAATCTCCTTTAATATCCAATACCAAAGACGAAATCCCTGCTTGTGAAAGTTGCTCTACAAAAACCTGAACTGTTTTTGTCTTTCCTGTTCCCGTTGCTCCTCCGATTAGCCCGTGTCTATTAATCGTTTTTAAAGGAATAGTAACATCTACTTCTGGGATGACCTCTCCATCTAAAACCCCTTTTCCAATGATAATGTGTTCTCCTTTTGGAGTATATCTTTCGTTCAGTTCCGAAATGAATTTTGCTTTGTTTTCCATATGAAATTTTTATCGTGTAAAATTAGGAAATTTTATTATTAGAATCAAGAAGCATTTTATAGAATTACCAATGAGGTGATACATGGCTAATCATTGTGTGTTGATCAAAAAAAAGCGGTAGAGTTAAAATTGTAACGGATGTTACACGTTAATTCATTAGAAACAATTACTTTTGTCAAAAAGAAGTAAGGCTAATGGAAATATTTATAGGGTACTTTTTAGCTATTATCATTGGTTTGGTGATGGGACTAATTGGAGGAGGAGGAAGTATTTTGAGCGTTCCTATTTTTGTTTATCTTTTTAAGATGGATGCTGTTACAGCCACTGCATTTTCACTTTTTGTCGTTGGGATTACAAGTTCCTTTGGTTCGGCGAGTTATATTAAACAGGGTTTAGTGGATTTCAAAATCGCTTTATTGTTTGGTTTGCCATCGGTTTTAGGGATTCTTTTTTCAAGACGGTTGGTTTTACCCAATTTGCCCGAATATATTATCAACGATTGGGGAATTAGTATTAAAAAAGATTTATTTATTTTGCTACTTTTTGCAGTACTGATGCTCATTTCATCTTTTAAGATGATTACCGGTTCCAAGAAAAAAGAGTACAAGGCAAAACAAAAACCTAATTATACTTTGTTGGTTTCACAAGGACTTTTAGTTGGTATTATCACTGGGTTTATTGGTGCAGGTGGTGGTTTTTTAATTGTTCCTGCTTTGGTAGTTTTACTAAAAACACCTATTAAAAACGCAATCGCCACTTCTTTATTTATTATTGCCATTAATTCTTTGCTCGGATTTTTGTTTTCGATAGATAAAGTAAATGTAGATTGGCAATTTTTAGGAATATTTAGCAGTTTATCCATTATTGGCATTATTTTAGGAACATTTTTTGCTAAAAAAGTGAACGGAGCCAAACTGAAACCTATTTTTGGTTGGTTCGTCCTTTTAATGGGAACGTGGAAAAAGAGAAAAGTAACTTTGGTTACTGAAAAGTTAAAAAAAAAGAACAAATTTTGCAATTAATAAAATCAAGCATATGAAAATAGAACAAATTTACACAGGTTGTTTAGCTCAGGGAGCCTATTATATCACTTCTGAAAACGAAGCTATTATTATTGACCCATTAAGAGAAACTAAACCTTACCTTGACCGATTAGAAAAAGATGGTGTTCAGTTAAAATACATTTTTGAAACCCATTTCCACGCAGATTTCGTTTCTGGACATTTAGACTTGAGTAAAAAAACAGGAGCAAAAATCGTTTATGGACCAACTGCTGATGCAGACTTTGATATCATCGTCGCTGAAGATAATCAGATTTTTGAAGTAGGAAAAATAAAAATTAAAGTATTACACACGCCAGGGCATACAATGGAAAGTTCTACTTTTTTATTGATTGATGAAAATGGAAAAGAACACGCTATTTTCTCTGGAGATACATTATTTTTAGGAGATGTAGGAAGACCTGATTTAGCCCAAAAAGCAGCTAAAATGACACAGGAGGAATTAGCGGGATTGTTATACGAGAGTTTATACAACAAAATTTTACCTTTAGCAGATGATATTATCGTTTATCCAGCACATGGAGCAGGTTCTGCATGTGGTAAAAATATGCAAAAAGAAACAGTAGATACTTTAGGAAATCAAAAGAAATCCAACTACGCTCTTAATCAACCTAATAAAGAAGCTTTCATCGAAGCTGTTTTAGATGGTTTAACGACGCCTCCTCAGTATTTTGGAATGAATGTCGCAATGAATAAAAAAGGGTATAGCGACTTCGATGAGGTGAAGAACCAAGGACTTAACCCACTTTCTGCCGAAGCATTCGAACAAATGGCAGAAGAAACTGAAGCTTTGATTTTAGATACCAGAAATTCAGGGGAATTTTGCAAAGGATTTATCCCAAATGCGATTAATATTGGTCTAAAAGGAGGTTTTGCACCTTGGGTGGGAGCAATGATTGTAGATGTAAAACAACCGATTTTATTGGTAGTAGATAAGGGAACAGAAGAGGAGACGATTACTCGTTTGTCAAGAGTTGGATTCGATAATGTGGTAGGTTATTTAGACGGAAGCTTTGATGCTTGGAAAAATGCTGGAAAAGAAATTGATACGGTGAAAAGAATTTCGGCAGAAGAATTTGCTCAGAAATTACAAAAAGAAGATAAAATAATTGATGTTAGAAATATCGGAGAATATTCCGCAGAACACATCGAAGAGGCTTATAACAGACCATTAGGAGAGATTGCTAATTGGGCAAGTGATATGAACGACGAGCATTTTTATTTGCACTGTGCAGGAGGTTATAGAAGTATGATTGCGGCAAGTATTCTAAACGCAAGAGGTATCAGAAACTTCACCGAAGTTGATGGAGGTTTTGGAGCAATTAAAAAGCAGGAAAGCATCCCAACAACCGATTTTGTTTGTCCAAGTAAAATGAATAAGTAATCTAGTGGTCAGCATTCTAGTAGGCTAGTAATTACAATTTAAACAATATTGAACAACTTTAAACAAAGTATTAACCCCAATTATATTATGATACAATTTATTAAAAAAATATTAGGAATGGAAACTATTGATTTCAAAGAACTTATTGACAAGAAAGCACAAATCATTGATGTAAGAACACCTGCGGAATTTAAAAATGGGCATATTAAAAATGCTAAAAATATTCCGTTGCAAAGTTTACGAGACCAATTGTCTAAAATTGATAAAAACAAACCTGTCATTACCGTTTGTGCAAGTGGAATGCGTAGTGCTTCTGCAAAATCAATTTTAAAACAAAATAATTTCGAAGTCTATAACGGTGGTGGCTGGACTAGCCTTCAGAATAAAATAAAATAGCATCAAGATGATTTAATGCACAACCAATATTAAAATTTGAACAAATCTAAACATTAAACAAAAGATACAATGAAAAACCTATTGAAATACTGGAAAAGAGGACTTTACCTCATCGGTGGGCTTGGGTTCATCGGCATCGCCATCAAAGACCAAACTTGGTGGATAGGTCTTTTTGGACTTTATTTTTGTGCAATGGCAATTTTTGGTTTTGGTTGTGCAAGTGGAAATTGTGAAATAAAATAATGGTTTAAGTTATATAGTAATCAGTTATTTAGTGTTCAGTTATCTAGTAATTAGTAGTCTAGTAGTATTGCGACTTTAAACAATATTGAACTTGGAACAACTTTAAACCAAATTAAACTTTAATCTAAAAAAGTAGATTAGAAATATAGCAATTCAGCCGTTTGCTAATTTTTTAATCTCTTAATTATTCAATCTTTTAATCTATAAAAATGTCTCAAAAATTTAAAGAATTAATAGCATCAGAAAGACCTGTATTAATCGATTTTTTTGCCACTTGGTGTCAGCCTTGTAAGGTACAATCTTCGGTATTAAATACAGTGAAAGATAATGTGGGAGCCAATGCGAGAATTGTCAAAATTGACATCGACCAATTCCCAAGCATCGCAGGAGAATATGGAGTGAGAAGTGTCCCAACTTTAATGATTTTCAAAAATAGTGAGTTACTTTGGAAGGGAAATGGCGTTCATGATGTACAAACCCTTACTCAATTACTCAATGACAATGTCTAATTTCAAAAGCATATTTTTATTTCTCATTTTCTTTTCTGTGCTAAGTTTTGGTCAGGAAAAGCCCATTTTAAAAGTAATGGAAAAACAAAAAACCGCTTGGAACAAAGGCGACATCAGAGGTTATATGCAAGGTTATTGGCAGAGTGACTCTTTGGTTTTCATTGGTTCAAGAGGCGTGAGTTATGGTTGGAAAACAACCTTGAAAAACTACCAAAAAGGTTATCCTACAAAAGAGAAAATGGGTGTTTTAAGTTTTTCGGATGTTAAAATCACAAAACTCGGTAAAAAATACGCTCTAGTCATTGGAAAATGGCATTTGGAACGAAAAGAAAATACAATAGGTGGAATTTATTCGCTTATTTTCAGAAAGTTTAAAACAGGTTGGAAAATCATTTCCGACCATACAGAATAAATAATAGCATTTCACCTAATCCCTAAAATATGCCAATACAAAAAACAACTTTCGACTTCCTTAGTCAATTAAATCAAAACAATAATAGAAATTGGTTTGCAGAACACAAATCCGATTACGAATCGGCACTGAATAATGCCAAGTCTGTTTTTGCAGAGATTTACCAAAATTTGGAATTTCACGACGAAATAGAAAAACAAAAAATCTATCGTATTTATAGAGACATTCGTTTTTCAAAAGACAAAACGCCTTATAACCCAAGATTTGCAACATCGTTTTCAAGATTAGGGAAAGCATTACGAGGCGGTTATTTTTTAGAAATAAAACCCAACGGAAGCCGATTAGGAGGCGGTTTTTGGCGACCAGAAAAAGAAGATTTATTCAGAATCAGAAAGGAATTTGAACAAGACGATAGCGAAATAAGAAAAATTTTGGCGGAAGGTGATTTTGTAAAACATTTCGGTGGGCAATTATACGGCGAAGAACTCAAAACAGCTCCAAAAGGCTTTGATAAGCATCATACTGCAATAGATTTAATCCGCAAAAAGGGATTTATTGCCCTTCGAAATTTCACCGATGAGGAAGTTTTTTCGGAAAATTTTGTTGATGAAGTGGACAAAAGTTTCCAAGCTTTGCGTCCGTTTTTCGATTTAATGAGTGATATTTTAACCACCGATTTAAATGGTGAAAGTATCATTTAAAGCTGAATTTCAAAATCATCTCTATCGTTTAAAAACTGAAATTTCTTCTTGAATTTCAATAGTTTTTCTTGGTCTAAATCCATTGAAACCCAATTGCCTTTCTCCTCACTAATGTGCGTTCCATCGGCGAAAAACCCGTGGGAACTTTTGGTATAATGGAGTTTGTTTCCGTCTGTTCCTATTCTATTCAGTCCAAAAACATACGCCTGATTTTCCATCGCTCTGGATTGTAAAAGATGATTCCACGCATTCACTCTTCGCTCTGGCCAATTGGCAACATATAACGCCACATCGTAATCGTTTCTATTTCGAGAGAAAACAGGAAATCTCAAATCGTAACATACCTGCAACAAAAATCGCCAACCCTTATATTCGACCACTTTTCTTTCTTTTCCTGCTGTGTAAATTTTATCTTCCCCAGAATAAGAAAACAAATGCCTTTTGTCGTAAAATTCATAGGTTTTATCAGGTTTTACAAAGTACATTCGGTTATAAAAATGATTATTTTCTTTCACAGAAACACTTCCACAAATCGCCATTTGTGTTTGATGAGCTCTATTTTTTAACCATTCTAAGACTTCGTTGTTTTCGTCGGCAATGTCTTCTGCGTCCATACAAAAACCTGTAGAAAACATTTCTGGAAGAACGATTAAATCGGCTTTTTGTTGCTGAATGAGAGGCGTTAATAAATCAAAGTTTTTTTGTTTATCTTTCCACCGAATATCAAAGTTTAATCCCGAAATTGTAAAACTCATCTTTTTATTTATTTTTACAAAAGTAAGATTTGTTAGAAAATTATCGGATAGAAAAACAAAAAAACTTAAAGTGTATTGATATTTTACGAACAATTATTTTAGATAATTTTATAGTCAAAAAGAAAAGACTTAAATTTGCCACCAATGAACATTTCAGATTATATATTAACTTTTTTAACTCAGTACAATAGTGTTGAGGTAAAGGGATTCGGTGTTTTTTCTTTTGAAAACTCAAAAGCAGAAGTCAAAGCCACCGAAAATATCATCTTGCCACCTGCCAAAAAAGTGCTTTTCACTTCCAATGAAAAGGTAGAAGGTATTGTATTCCTAAACTACCTTTCCCAACAAAAAGGCGTTTCTTTGGAGAATGCCGAATTTGAACTGCAAACGCAAGTAGATTTTTGGCAAAAAAAGCAATTGGCAAAAGACGAATTTAGTGTTGGAAAATTAGGGGATTTCAAAAAAGAAAATGAGCGTTTGGTTTTTAAAGGCAAGCGTATCGAAAAGCAAAGTCCAGATTATTTTGGGTTAGAAAAAATATCTTTTTCTGATTTTATACAAACCAAAGTTTCTAATGCTGTTCAGCACTCTAAAGACCATCCATTGACGAAATATGTATTGTGGTTATTTTTGATTTTATTACCAATATTAGGTATTGCTTATGCTTTTTACACCTATCAAGATGTGATTTTAGGTAAGAAAAAAATGAGCGAAATCAAAACCTCTACTCATCGCATTGATGATACTCAAAAAACACCACTCATTATCAAGGATAAACCTCAATCGGATAGTCTTTTTAATGAACAACAACCTGAAATAAATATAGAAAATTCACAACCAAATGAAAATTAAAAAAGCAAATGAATCACTTACGGTGATGACCAATATTGTACTTCCTAATGAAACCAATTCATTAAGGAATCTTTTCGGTGGAGAACTTTTAGCGAGAATGGACAGATGTGCCTCTATCTCTGCCACAAGGCATTGCGAGAGACGAGTAGTAACGGCATCGGTGAATCATGTTTCTTTCAACCACCCAATCCCAGAAGGTGGAATTGTCGTTTTGGAATCGAAAGTAACCAAAGCTTTTTCAACTTCTATGGAAATCTATGTGGATGTTTGGTTGGACGACCCTATTGCAGGTAAAAAAATCCATACCAATGAAGGTATTTATACTTTCGTGGCGGTGGATGAATTCAATAAACCTGTTCCCATTCCAAAAATTGAACCAGAAACAGATTTGGAAAAAGAAAGATACGCCGCAGCACAGAGAAGAAAGGAACTTTCTTTGATTTTGGCAGGGAGAATGAAACCTCAAGAATCCACAGAACTTAAAAAATTATTCTGCGATTCTAAAAAAGAAAATTAAATCCATTTCTTGACTCTTGGTTCTTGACGCTAAAAAAAATAAAAAATGCTTTCAAAAATTTTCATTCAGAATTTTGCACTTATCGACCATTTAGAAATTAATTTGGGTGATAAAATGCAAGTGATTACAGGTGAAACGGGTGCTGGAAAATCCATTATCCTCGGTGCGTTGCGTCTTATTTTAGGCGAAAGAGCCGATGTAAAAAGCATTGCCAATCGTGAGAAAAAAAGCATTATCGAAGCTGAATTTACCATTCAAAAAAACTTAGAACCTTTTTTTGAAACACACGATTTAGATTTTGATACTTCTACCATTATCCGAAGAGAAATCCTTCCAAGTGGAAAATCAAGAGCCTTTGTTAATGATGTGCCAACGACTTTGAATGTCCTTAAAAAACTATCTGAAAATTTAATTGATATTCATTCGCAGTTTGAAACTTCTGACTTACTCAATGAAAAGTTTCAGTTTCAGTTGATTGATGGTTTGGCGAAAAATCAAAAACACCTTAGCGATTACCAAGCAGATTTCAAATCTTTTAACACTACTAAAAAGTTACTTCACGAATACCAAGAAAAATTAACTCAAGGCAAAAAAGAGGTTGATTATCAACAATTTATATTAACCGAATTACAAGAGGCAGAATTGGAAACGGTGAATTTAGAGGAGTTGCAAGGTCAATTATCCACTTTGGAAAATGCAGGAGAGATTACCGAAAATTTGGCTCAAGTTTTAGGATTCATTCAGCAGGAGGAAGTTGGTGTTGCCGATATGATGTATCGTATTCAGCAAGATTTATCGAAAGTTGCCGAGAAATCTTCCAATTTTGTATCTTTAGCAGAGCGATTTGAAAGTAATTATATTGAACTTCAAGATATTATTTCGGAATTGGAATCCGAAGCAGAGCACATCGAACAAAACCCTGAACAATTAGCCGTTCTCAATGCTCGTTTTGATACAGTCAACCAATTACTTACCAAACATCAGGTCAGTACAATAGAGGAACTGATTGAAATTAGAAATCGTTTAGAAAACGAACAAAATAATTTCCTTGAATTAGAACAAAAAATCGAGGAAACACAAAAAGAAATTCATCAGTTAGAGCAAAAAATCCTTGAAAAATCAAGTTTGCTTTCCAAAAACAGAAAAGCGGTTATCGGAAAATTCAAAACCGAATTAGAGCAATTATTCCAACAATTAGGATTAGAAAAAGCCAAAATAGAGGTTGATTTATCGCCATCGAACGATTGTCACAGTTTAGGGAAAGAGCAAATACAGTTGTTATTTCAAGCGAATTCAGGATTTCCATTAAAGCCAATTCAGGAGGCGATTTCTGGTGGAGAACGCTCTCGTGTAATGTTGGCAGTCAAGAAAATGATGGCAGACAATATCAACTTGCCGACTTTAATTTTGGACGAAATAGACACAGGAGTTTCAGGGAAAATAGCTGATGAAATGGGTAATCTAATGCACGAAATGGCAGAAAATAGACAACTTTTAGTCATTACGCATTTGGCTCAGGTGGCAGGAAAAGGAAACCGACATTATAAAGTAATCAAACAAGATGTCAACGGAAAAACTCAATCTAATATCGTGGAGCTTTCAAAAGAGGAAAGGCTTCAAGAATTAGCTCAACTGCTTTCTGGTAAAGAGGTTACCAATTTTGCATTAGAACAAGCGAAAGCCCTCATGAAATAATTTCGACATTCGACTTTACCGAATGGCAATCCTGTCAAAATGTCGCAGTTTAAGAAATCATAAAAAAGGCTTCCAAACGCTTAAATTACTTTAATTATTGTTAAATTTTAGTTAAATACACCCCTGAGAATAGGAGGTCTATACATTTTTAGCATTAAATTTGCTTATCATTACAACAGATAAACAAATAATTTAACTTTAATAAACAATAAAGAATATGAAGAAGACATTAAAGAAATTTTTGACATTGGCAATAGTGGGTGTGCTTTCAGGAGCGACTACTTACGGAACTATCGAGTATTTAAAAAACGATAACAACTCAACCATAACAACAGATCAATCTTATTTTTCAAGCAGTAACAAAAATGCGTCGTTTACAGGAATGAACGCAGCCGCATTAGGAGACAATTTTGTAAAAGCATCCAAAACAACTGTCCCTGCCGTGGTTACCATTAAGAATTATGGAAAGAAAACTTCTTTTAATAATAGAAGAAGACCGAGTGAGTTTGATATTTTTGAGGAGTTTTTCAATAGCCCATTTAGAGGAAATCAGAGAGGTAGAAGAATGCAACCCAAAAGACCATCGAATATGCCAACGAGTTTAGGTTCGGGTGTGATTATCTCCTCTGATGGTTATATTATTTCGAATAATCATGTAGTGGAAGGAGCGAACAAATTAGAGGTTGTTCTAAGTAATAAAAAGACTTATTTGGCAACTTTAGTGGGAACTGACCCTAATACCGATATTTCGCTTTTAAAAATTGAAGAAAAAGGCTTGCCTTACCTTAATTTTGCGAATTCCGACAATGTGAACGTTGGAGAATGGGTCTTGGCAGTGGGTAATCCATTAGGGTTAAATTCTACTGTTACAGCGGGAATTATTTCTGCTAAAGGAAGAGGTATTGGGATTTTATCGAGCAATGGAAACGCTACCAACCCGATTGAAAGTTTCCTACAAACCGATGCTGCCATTAACCAAGGAAATTCTGGTGGTGCATTGGTGAATATTAATGGAGATTTAATCGGTATTAATTCTGCGATTGCCTCAACAAGTGGTTATTACCAAGGTTATGGTTTCGCTGTGCCGTCTAATTTAGCAAGGAAGATTGTAGAAGATATTAAAAAATATGGACTGGTACAAAGAGGTTATTTAGGAATCGGTGTGTTAGACCTTTCTGACGGAGAGCTTGTAAGAAGTTATAATAAACAAGAAAAAACAAACATTAAAGTAGGTTCAGGGATTTTCGTCAAAGAAGTGGTCAAAAATGGAGGAGCCGAAGATGCAGGACTGAGAACAGGTGATATTATCACTAAAATTAATCATCAAAAAATTAAAGATTATTCTGACCTATCCATGATGATTGGAAGTAAAAGACCTGGCGATAGAGTAAGCGTAACCTTTACCAGAAACGGGAAAGAAGAAAAAGTAAGCGTTGTATTAAGAGATAAAAACGGGAAAACCAAAACGAGAAATAGATCAGAACTGACGGTTACTGAGAAAATTGGAGCGGAATTTGAGCCTTTAAGTCAAAGGATTAAAACCAACTATGGTTTACGAAGTGGTATTGTAGCCAAAAATGTAGTTCCGAATAGTGAGATGGCACAAATCGGTGTGGTGGACAATTATATCATTATCGAAGTGAATGGCAAACCTGTTAATTCGCAAAAAGAAGTGGAAAAGATTTTGAAGAAAGCCAAAGAAGCACAAATTAAATATGTAGATGAATATGGACGAATCTACACACGTGGTTTTGTAATGCCAAAATAAAATCAGCTGCTTCTTCATCATGGTGAAGAAATCATTAAAACAATCCTCTAATTATCAAGGTTAGAGGATTGTTTTGGGATAAGAATGCATTGAAAACGAAAAAAAATAAAATATTAGAGATTATTCAGCATAAAAAAAGTGAACATCAATATGCTCACTATAAATTCATCTTTATGATTTATTTTTTTACGCTTTCCACTCCACTACGGCTCTAATGAAAGCCTCGGCGTTTTCTAATGGAATATTGGGTAAAATTCCGTGTCCAAGATTCACGATGTATTTATCTTTACCAAAACCTCGAATCATTTCATCTACCATTTTTCGAATGACAGTAGGAGAAGAATGCAACCTCGTTGGGTCAAAATTCCCTTGCAAAGTAATTTTATTGTCCGTTAATTTCCTTGCTAATGCTGGTTTAACCGTCCAATCAATCCCCAATGCGGAGGCTTTACTGTTTGCCATTTCTTCCAACGCAAACCAACAACCTTTTCCGAAAACAATCGTATGCGTAACTAAACTCAATTCCTCTACAATTTGATTGATGTACTGCCAAGAAAACTCTTGATAATCAGCAGGGGAGAGCATTCCGCCCCAAGAATCAAAAATCTGAACAGCCGAAACGCCTTTTTCTACTTTTCGTTTTAGATAAGCAATCGTGGTGTCGGTAATTTTTTGTAATAATTGATGGGCTGCCTCAGGATATTGGAAGCAGAAAGATTTTGCTATATCAAAATTCTTACTTCCTTGCCCTTGAATGCAATAACAGAAAATCGTCCACGGAGAACCCGCAAAACCAATTAATGGAATATCATTATTTAATTTCTCCAAAGTCATCTCAATGGCATCAAAAACATATCCCAATTCTTCATTTACATCAGGGATTTGTACTTCTTCTACTTGTTTTGGTGTTCTAATTGGGTTTTCCAACCAAGGACCAACGCCTGCTTTCATTTCAAAATTAATACCCATTGCCTGTGGCACGACCAAAATATCGGAGAATAAAATCGCTGCATCTAATGGATACCTTTTAATCGGCATTAGCGTAATATCCGATGCTAATTCTGGTGTTTGACATCTTGTGAAAAAATCATATTTTTCTCTTAATTCCATAAATTCAGGTAAAAATCTACCTGCTTGTCGCATCATCCAAACGGGCGGTCTCTCAACGGTTTCACCTCGTAATGCTTTTAAATATAAGTCGTTTTTTATCATTTTTTAATATTAAATCATTCAATAATTGAAGAATTAAAAGATTAGTGCATTCCTATTTTTTTAATCATTGAGACTACATCTTTTAATGTGTTTTTTGAACTCGTAAAGATAGCTTTTTTTGTGTATTTTTCTATTTCTTTTGTGGTTGTTTTTCCAATAGAAAATATTTTTTCGTTTTGAAAAGCATTGTTTTGGATAAAACTTCTTACTCCACTTGGGCTGAAAAACACAATGATATCATAATTATCAGTGATTTTAGGGAATAATAATTCGGTTTTATAAACGGGTATTTGCTGATAATTGGTATTGTTTCTAAAAATAGGAATACTTAAATCGCTTCCGAAATGTAAAAACTTTTCGTCCTTAGCATTTTCTTTTAAATATAATTTTAATTGCTCAGCGTTCTTTTCAGTTCTAATCGATTGAAACCCTAATGAATTTAAGTGTTTTTCAGTTTTTTCGCCTACGCCATATATTTTTTGGTTTAATTTTAACTGAAATCCATTCTTAAAAAAAGAGTTTACGCCATTTAGACTTGTGAAAATAACCGATTTACCCTCAATGTCATAAGGCGAAATAGTCATCGTTTTAACCTGAATAAAATCTTTACTTTCCACTTCAAAATTGTTGAGTGTTGAAATAATATTATCGTTTATTTTTTTAGTGAAAAGTATTTTTTGCATTAGTCGTTGTTTAGTAGTCAGTTATTTTACCTCTTGATTCTTGATTCTTGGCTCTTGGTTCTACCTTTTCATAATAATACGCTACTGCACCCACGCATATCATCATTGCCAAAGTTGATAAATAAGAACCTTCAAATCCGAAATTTCCACCATTCAGCATATTCAAATCTTTCATTGTAAAATGAATTAATGAATAAAAATCTTGCCCGCTTACATTAAATCCATAAAACGATTGAAAGAAATTCCAACTGAAATGTAAGGCTATCGGAAACCATAAATTTTTGGTATAAATATAAGAAATACCCAAAAATATTCCTGCTAAAAAGATATTAAACAAGGAGAAAAAGTCAGTGTGTGGATTAAAAAAGTGCATTAATGAAAATAGCAACGATGATAATATCAAGGCGATGTATTTATTAAATGATTGCATAAAATTCTTTAAAATATAACCTCGCACTAAAACCTCTTCCACGATTGCGACTACTGTAAATAAACCAAGTGAAGATAATAATCCATCAGTACTAAAAGTCATTTCGGAATAAAAAATATTGCCCGAAAACGCCAAGAAAAAATATCCCAAAGTCATTATCGCAAATCCAAAAACTAAGCCATAGAAAATGTCTTTACTTCTGTTTTTCAAATGAAATCCTAATTGGATGAACTTTTCTTTATCCACAAATTTCATAAAAGTCCAAAGCAATAAAAGCGTACCTATTAGGTCAAAAACTTTAATAATAAATGTCTGGAAATTGGTTTTTGACCTTGCATTTTCAATATCAAGCCCTAAAATTTTGTAGCCCAAAAGTTGAAAAACACCAACTACTACAATGTACGGAATAATAATCAATAATACCTTAACCCAACCTTTTCTCATAATGTTCAATTTTCTTTATTAGTCGTTAATTTTCAAATTTGTTACGGAGAGGTTTTGAAAATAACTGATTTGCCCTCAATATCAAATCTTTACTTTCCACTTCAAAACCTTTGAGTACTGAAATAATATCATTGTTTATTTTTTTTAGTGAAAAGTGTTTTTTGCATAATTTAGTTATATAGTAGGCTAGTTATCTCTTCCATTAATGCTTTGCCTCCATTAGCCAATATGTTTTGAGCCATTTTTTCACCTAAATTTTCAGTTTCATTAAGGGGTACGATTTGTTTTTCTTCCAAGCACTTTTTACCGTCCAACGAACAAAGCCTTCCAACGAAATGTAACTTTTCACCTTTAATAAAAGCAAGTGCTCCAATTGGTGCAGTACAACCACCTTCCAAAGTGTTGAGGAAACTTCTTTCAATTTGAGTGCAAATACTCGTTTCTTGATGATTAATTCGCTGAACGATAGCGTTAATTTCTTTATTTTCGGTGTGTCCTGCGATGGTTACCACACCTTGTGCTGGTGCAGAAACGAAATGCGGAATTTCCTCATACACTAATTCCATATCCATTCGCTTAATCCCTGCCAAAGAAAACATTGTCGCATCAAAATTTTCGCTTTCCAACTTCGCTAACCTCGTTTGTACATTTCCACGAATATCAGCATAAACGGTATTTGGATATTCTTTTGACCAAAAAGCCCTTCTTCTAAGGCTACTTGTAGCGATTTTCAAATCTTCCAAAGGTTTATTTTGAGCAGCTTTACTTCTCACCAATACATCTTGTGGAAAATCTCTTTCCAAGCAAGCGATAAGTTCAATATTTTGAGGTAAAATAGTGGGTACATCTTTTAAAGAATGTACCGCAATATCAATTTCCTGATTGAGTAAAGCAATATCTAAATCTTTGGTAAAAACGCCTGTAATTCCCATTTCGTAAAGCGGTTGCGTTAGGTTTTTATCTCCCGAAGAAACGATAGGGAGAATTTCTGTTGCGTAGCCTAATACATTGAGTTTTTTTGCTACTTCTTCGGCTTGCCACATTGCCAAAGGCGAATTTCTTGTTCCTATTTTAATGTTTTTCATTGAACTCATTATTAGGTTGTTCTACTAAAATTTCGTGCATCAATCGGCTTACTTCCTCTGCTTTATCTGGATTGTCGATGATATATTTAGCAAAGCGATTGGTTATTTTCTGAATTAATTTTTCGGACATTTCCATATCTTCAATTCCCACATATCTGAATTTTTTGTGGATATTGTGCATTTCGTTGTCTTCTATTTTTTTGAGTGCCGCTTTGAAATTATGAATTTTAGGAACTAACTCTCTATTTTTTTCCCAGTCCAAAAACACGGTTGTCATTTCCTCAATGATTTTTTCAGCCTTTGGGATTTCTTTTTTCCTTTGCTCCATTGTGTCGGCAATTTGCTGAGAAAGTTCATCAATATCCACCAAGGTAATATCAGCGTAATCGGTGACATTTTTATCTACATTATTGGGAATGGACAAATCAATAACGAGCATTTTTCGGTCAGAAGAAAGGTGTTTTTTATTGATAATCGGTCGGTCGGCACCTGTGGCAACAATCAGAATATCGGTTAAAAGCAATTCGTTGTCCAAATATTGGAAATTAATATGTGGAATTTGGTATTTCTCAGCGATTTTCTCGGCTTTTTCTTTGGTTCTATTGGCGACCTTAATATTCGGTTGATAGGCGTGTTTTACCAGATTCTCCACCGTGTTTTGTCCAATTTCTCCCACTCCTAACAAAAGGATATTTTGATTGGCAATATTCTGAAAATGATTTAAAATATAATGTACCGCTGCGTAAGAAACAGAAGCGGCGCCATTGGAAATTTCGGTTTCGTTTTTAATTCTTTTTGAAATCTGAATCGCCGAATTAATCGCTCTTTCCATATATGGATTGGCGTCTTTTTTTTCTTTTTTAAAGCGATTATAAGCGTTTTTAATTTGTCCAATAATTTCAAAATCTCCCAGAATCTGACTTTCCAAACCTCCCGCTACCCTAAATAAATGATTCAGAGCTTCCTGTTGATGGAAAACCTGCACGAATTGCATAAATTCTTCGGTGCTAACGCCAATAATTTCGCAATAGACCTCTGCGATTTTCAGATAATCGGTCGTAGTGGCATAAATTTCCGTTCTGTTGCAAGTGGAAACCACAAAAACATCACCTAAGTCTTGTTGGTGAATGATTTTTAAAAAGTCCTTGATATGTGTATCAAAAAAAGCAAACTTCCCTCTAGTAACAGCATCCGCCTTTTCAAAACTAATGCTTAGTACCGAAAAATTCGCAGTATTATAAATATATCTTTTCTTTCTTTCCATAGTCAAGAGGCAAATTTAGTGATTTTTTTGACAAACAGAAATGGGGATTTTGACTTCACTTGTAACTGTTGAGTGGATAACGATAAACGCCTTACACATTCCAAAATTCTCTATCTAAACTTCGGTACTGAATAGCTTCGGAGATGTGGTTGGTTGTGATATGTTCCTTTCCATCTAAGTCGGCGATGGTTCTAGCAACTTTTAATATTCTGTCATAGGCTCTTGCTGAAAGATTGAGTTTGTCCATTGCCATTTTAATGAGTTGTAGTGATTTTTCATCAAGTTGGCAATATTTTTCAATATCTTTGGGTTGCATTTGAGCATTATAATTGATTGTATCGTTTTGGTAACGCATATTTTGTATTTCTCTTGCTTGAATCACTCTTTTTCTAATGACTTCACTTTTTTCGCCTTTCCTTTGGTCGGTAAGTTGTTCAAATTCTACTTTTTGCACTTCGATATGAATATCAATTCTGTCTAATAAAGGTCCCGAAATTTTATTCATATAGCGTTGCATTTCGTGAACAGAGGAAGTATTGTTAGGGTCGTCAGGGAAATAGCCACTTGGACTTGGGTTCATACTTGCTACGAGCATAAAACTCGCAGGATAATCCACGGTGAATTTAGCCCTCGAAATGGTGACAATTCTATCTTCCAAGGGTTGTCGCATAACTTCCAAAACGGTTCGTTTAAACTCGGGCATTTCGTCTAAAAATAAAACGCCATTATGAGCCAAAGATATTTCACCAGGCTGAGGGTAACTTCCTCCACCTACTAATGCTACATCGGAAATCGTATGGTGAGGAGAACGAAAAGGTCGTATGGTCATCAATGAAGTTTCGGCTCCCATTTTTCCTGCCACAGAATGAATTTTAGTGGTTTCCAAAGCTTCTTTTAAATTCAATGGTGGAAGAATACTTGGCACTCTTTTAGCGAGCATTGTTTTTCCACTTCCGGGAGGTCCGATTAAAATAATATTATGTCCTCCTGCGGCGGCTACTTCCATTGCTCTTTTGGCAGTTTCTTGTCCTTTTACTTCGGAAAAATCGAATGGGAAATCGTTAATTTTATTTTGAAATTCCTCACGCGTATTAATAACGGTAGGCGTTAGGCTTTTCTTTTCATTAAAGAAATCAATCGTCTCTTGAATGTTTTCAATACCATAGACTTCCAAGTCATTGACGATGGCAGCTTCTTTGGTGTTTTGTTGTGGTAGAATAATTCCTTTGAATCCTTCTTCCCTTGCTTTAATAGCGATAGGTAGGACGCCTTTGAGGGGTTGCAAACTTCCATCCAAGGATAATTCGCCCATAATAATATAGTCACTAATATGCTTTGCTATAATTTGGTCAGAGCCCGCTAAAATTCCTAATGCAATACTCATATCATAGGCGGAACCTTCTTTTCGTAAGTCGGCAGGAGCCATATTGATGGTGATTTTCTTTCCAGGGATTTTATAACCTACATTTTTGAGGGCAGCGGAAATTCGGTACGAACTTTCCTTAATGGCGTTGTCAGGTAAACCCACCAAATGATACCCAATACCTCCCTTATCGACATTGACTTCTATCGTTATAATCTGTGCCGAAACGCCATGAACGGCGCCTCCATATATTTTGACTAACATATCTTTTTCTTTTTAGGGGTTAGGTAAGTGGATTTTAGGAATTGATGTTAAAGGCTCTATCCCTCTAATACTTGTTTGGCTGCCTCTTTGGTTTTTACTTTTTCGATAACCCGAGAGCAAATACCATTTTCATCAAAAATAAAGGTTGTTCTTACGATGCCCATATATTCTCGTCCCATAAACTTTTTCAGTTGCCAAACTCCAAATTTTTCTATTACTTCTTTTTCTTCATCGGCTAATAAATCGTATTGAAAACCATATTTGGTATGAAAATTAGATTGTCTTTTTACAGAATCTGCTGACACTCCTAATAACTGATAACCAGCCTTTTTCAAATCTTCAAAATGATTATTCAAATCACAAGCCTCTGCGGTACAACCTGGCGTACTGGCTTTGGGATAAAAGAAAACAACGAGTTTCTTACCTTCGAAGTCAGTTGATTTTACGATTTCTCCTTTTTGATTCACTATTTCAAATTTTGGTAATTGGTCTCCTACTTGTAACATATTTTTTATTTTTTTTGAAAGTTAAGGAAAAGTGGTTAAAAAACAAATTATTACATTTTTTATTTTATTTTTTGCAAATCTTCTTTAAATAAGTTTATATCGCTTTCTTTTTGAAAATGATGTTCTTGTATCCTTGCTTCAGGAAACATAAACTCTCTGTTTTTTAAATAAAAAAACTTTTTTCGGATGTCATCATCTATGGAATACAAGCCTATTTTTTTTCTATTTTCGTCTAATATCTGAATGCGTTTTTTATCTGTTTCATTTCTTGTTTTGGGAAACATCATTTTATACGCATAACAACAGTCAAAAATAGCCGTCTTATTTTTCACTTGTTCATAAATAGGCGTAGAACTGCCATTGCTTCTAACAAACTGATGAATAAACATGATTGAGTTAAACTGATTTATTCCTGTATTCAAGTCAAAAAGAAAAGCAGACAGCTCTGGAGATATTTTACCTTGGTTTAAAGCTTTTATAATTTCTTCATAAAAATCAACCTGTTGCTTACCCGTTGATTGGGTTTTTAACTGATGCCAAATGACATAATAAAAACCTTGAAAAAAACTTTTATTCGAAGATGCTAAACCGATATTGTATTCATTAGGAAAGCCTTTTTCTTTGATAAGTTCCAATAAATTTAAGGGACAAATACTATCTGATTTGCCAATTTCTCTTTTGTATTCATCATAATCGCCTTTGGATATTTTCCTGCAGTGCTGATCTATTTTTACTAAACTATCTAATTTTTTTCTATAATTTTCATCTATAGTATTTTCACATTTTGCATTATTAACCTTTAAGTTTTCGGCAACTTTTAATTCATCAAGATATTTAAATTTAAGGCATTTTAATTTATGATATTGCTTTTTAACAAAGGCTTTTTCATCAATTTTTTGAGCAACTTTTAAACTATTATAAAGATCTTTTGCATTAGGCTCTTTATTTATTTTAAAAGCCTTTTTATAAAAATGAAAGGCTTTTTTGTACTGTCCATCAATGATTTTATTTTCGGCGGTATTGATGAGTTCATAATATTTTCTCAATTGTTGATTTTTCAATTCAAAAATTTGAGCATTAGAAAAAACACTTATAAAGAGTAGGCTCATGTAAAAAAGGTTTTTCATTATATTTTTGATATTATTTGGTGGATGTTTTCTATTTTTGCTGAAAAGTTAAGGAAAAATGACTAAAAAACAAAGAGCCAAAATTATTATTGATGAATTAGAAAAGTTATATCCAACGGTTCCTGTGCCGTTATCTCATTACTCGCCTTATACGCTTTTGGTGGCGGTGGCTCTTTCTGCTCAAAGCACCGATAAAAAAGTAAATGAAATCACGCCTGAACTCTTTAAAATAGCGGATACTCCAGAGAAAATGGCACATTTGGAGGTGGAAGAAATCAAAGAATATATCAAACAAATTGGTCTTTCTAATTCTAAATCCAAAAACCTCAAAAAAATGGCAGAGCAATTGGTGGAAAAACACAATGGTGAAGTGCCACAATCTTTTGAGGAGTTAGAAGACTTGGCGGGTGTTGGTCATAAAACAGCATCGGTGGTGATGAGTCAGGCCTTTGGTGTGCCTGCTTTTCCTGTAGATACGCATATTCATCGGTTGATGACGCAGTGGAAATTAACTTCAGGTAAGAATGTCGTGGAAACCGAAAAAGATGCTAAAAAACTTTTCCCTAAAAAATTATGGAACAAACTACATCTACAAATTATTTTCTACGGAAGAGAATATTCCCCAGCAAGAGGTAAAAAAGAAAATGATTTTATTACCGAAATGCTGTTTTCAAAATAATTGATTAACTTCGTAACCATAAAAATAAAAAGTGAAAACAATCTTGAAAATATTAATCTCAACTTTATTTATCATAAACTGCTCTGTCCAAAAAAATAAATCAGAGATTGTATATTTTTTACCGTATTCTGTTACACATGAAATAGTAAAAAAACTTAAAACAATGAATAATGTAGATGATGTTTCGTTTGTATTAGGCAGTGATAAGTTGGGTAATTACACCATCTATTTAAACAAGAAGTCAAAAGAGGGTGATAGGTTTTGGGTGCAAAATTCAAATAGGGTTGTATATATAGATGGGAATTATTACCCTTTAATCTTTACAACAGATGAATTTTTTTCTTTTCCTGAAAGTAAGATTTCCATTGAAAACAAAATCAGTAATGGAAATGGACTTACAAAGCAAATTACTAGAAGATATAATGTTTTCAATGTGAAATTTAAACTTAATGGTGATATATTAAGGTAATAAGGGTAATATTACAGAAATCGTGTTTTCCACCCAAGTGAATGTAAACAGAAATCAAATCATAAAAACAAAGAAGTTTTTCTAAAAATAGTACATTGATATAGCAGAGGGTGTTCTGTGTGTTGTCGTACAAATAATGTCTTAAAATGTGATTTTAGTTAAATTTTATGCCATATTTATTGCAAAATCTATTTATATTTTATATATTTGAAGCACAGGTTGCTACATTGTAAAGCAATAAAGTGTTTAACTAAAAAATAAGTATTATGGCAGTTTTAAAAGTAATTGAAATTTTATCAAGTTCAAAAAAAAGTTGGGAAGATGCAACACAAAGTGCAGTAAAAGAATGTGCTAAAAGTCTAAATAACATTGTATCTGTTTATGTAGAGGATTTTAGCACAACGGTTAAGGGTGGAAAAGTTGATGAATACCGTGTTAATGTAAAAATTACATTTAAAGTTAAAAAATAATTTTTTACTTAAAAAAAGATAGCCAAAGGAATATAATGTTATTTCTTTGGCTTTTTTTATTGAGGAAGTTGTTCATACAAGTGTCTTGCACTCACAAAGATAACAAGCTGTTTAAATGAAAACGCTATATTTGTATGTAATGAGGAGGTAATCAATATACTTGTACGGCGGTGGGTAGAGGAAAAATAACTGGTTGTTTTGTTTTTGAAATAATATAGAAGTTAGTTAGTTTTTATTGGTTTATTTCCTCGATTCGGGTCATATAATCCCACTATTTCATCAACATTATCAAGACCTAATTTATGTTGTTTAATATATTCACATAATTTAGGGTCATCTTTTAAATATTTGCGAACACCTCTCCTAAATGCTGGATTTGCACCAATTACTCCTGGTGTTTTTAACATGCCTACATTTTGTAAAAGTTCATCATTTTTCTTTTGAAAATATATATAGAAGGTAGGTAGATTTTTTGACGCAGCACCATATCCACTACGTGTTGCAATCCCAACTAACTTTATATCTCCATTTTCATCTACTCTATAATTTCTTGACCAAACAAATGCATCAACATATTGTCCAGAACTTATATGCCACACCCAAACATTCTGTTTCTTTATAAATTTAAAAGTTCTCCATCGTAAAGTATAGTATTTTTCTGGGTGTTTAGGATTATAGAAAACCACTTTTTCTACCGAAATAGGTGAAAACGCTTGATTATTTACTTTCACTATCCTTTTTGGACCTACAATACTTACAGCTCCTTCCACTACTTTTTCATTTTTCAAAAAAACCTTTCCTTGTTGTTGTATCAAGGCGTCTAATGGAAGTACGGTGGATAGCGCTGACCCACAACTTGACAACAAACTGAAAAATATACCGATGAATACAATTTTAATTAATTTCATGTTTTTAATTTATGCAAGTATACATAATTATTGTATCATTTTACAAATAAAAAGGAGTAATGTATAATTTTTTAAAATAATTTTGTACAATCCAACATTTTGTTATCTTTGTTCAATAAACAAAATTACGATTTTTTAACAGCAATGAAAGGGATTTTGAAAATCTATCACCCAGAAGAAACGCTACAATACAATATCGAAAAAGCTTATTGTAAAGCGATTTATAGCAACGAAGAACATTTTTTAGAGGTTGATATTATCACCGACGATTCTTTGGACGATGTAGAAGACGATTCTTTAAAGTATCATTTTTCTCAAATTAATTTAAGTGTTTTTGATTTCCCATTAGCATCAGAAGTCTTGGAAGGGAAAGCTTTTCAGGTAGAAGATACCGATGAAGAAGAGTTTACTGAAATGATTTTCAATAATGAGGAAGATGCTTTGATTGATGACAATCAGTTGAGTTTTTCTAAAAATGAAGAAGGCGTTTTAGAGGTGATTTGGAAAGGTAAAATGGAAGATGTGTTTACTGAAACTGATGATAAGATAGATTTTAAACTCAAGTGTCATTTTAAAGAAGATTGTATCGAAATAGACGACGAAGACGAATAAAACACAACCAATATAATTTTAACGAAAATTTTTCGTTTAGTAAAAAAACAAATTATTTATGCCAACAGAAAATACGCAGACAGCAGAAGAACAAGTTTTCTCTCTTTGGGAAATACTTTTCGGAGGACATTGGATTACGACCATTGTTATTATCGCCATTTTATTATTAGGAGCTTTATCCATTTATGTTTTCATAGAAAGATTTTTGTTCATCAGGAGAGCAGGAAAAGAAGTGCCTAATTTTTTGGAAAACATCAAAGATTTTGTTCAAAATGGTAAAATAGAAACAGCAACTGATTATTGTAAAACGGTAGATTTACCAGAGGCAAGAATGATAGAAAAAGGCTTGGCGAGAATCGGAAGACCGATGTCCGATATTACCAATGCCATGCAAAATCAAGGGCAGTTGGAGGTGTCTAAATTAGAGAAAAACTTGAACCTTTTGGCATCTGCATCAGGAGCAGCACCTATGTTGGGATTTTTGGGAACGGTTATCGGAATGATAATGGTATTTTTCGAGATTTCTAATGTTACAGGAGCGGTAAGTCCGAAACTTTTGGCATCGGGAATTTATGCAGCAATGGGAACAACGGCAATGGGATTGGCAATAGGAATTCCAGCGTATTTCTTTTATAATATTTTGGTAACCAAAGTAGATAGATTGATATTAAAAGTACAGACGAAAGTGAACGAATTTTCTGATACCATCAATAAACCTATCTAAGTTATGGAATTAAAAAGACGAAATAAAGCCAGTGCGGAATTTAGTATGTCGTCGATGACGGATATTATTTTCTTACTACTGATTTTCTTTATCATTACGAGTTCAGCGATTAGTCAGTCGGCAATTGAGGTGAAACTTCCTCAAGCCATCGCTACGAATCCGAATGTGCAAGACCCTACTTTTGTAACCATTAATGAAGAAGGTCAATATTTTGTTAATGATAAAGAAATCTTAAAAGAAGAACTGGAAACCTATTTAGTGGATAAGTTAAAAGAGGAAGAAAAACCTGCTTTTACGGTAAGGGCAGATGAGAATACCAAGCATAAAGATTTTGTATTTGTGATGTCTATTGCCGAAAAACATCATTTTAGTTTAGCTGTAGCCACGGTAGAAGAATAAATATGAAGCAAATTTCTACACATAAAAAAGACCAAAGAATCAGTGCGATAATTACCATGATTATTTCGTTGATACTTTTGTTGTGTATCTATTTTTATCGGTTCACTCGAGTGATTCCAAAGTCAGAGGAGGTAGTTACTACGATGTTAATTAATTTCGGTGATAATACCAATGGTAATGGAGAAGAAGAACCAGCTCCACAGGAGGGAAGTTTGGCTTCTGAAGTTAATGAACAACCCGAAATGCAGTCTGCTTCTCAGGCTCAGCCTCAATCTCAGCCAAAATCTAAAATTTTTACAGGAAATGATAAGGCGAAAGTAAAAAATAAAGAAAAGAAAAAAGACAAAAAAAATAAGCATAAATCAACAAGCAAAAACACCAAAAAGTCGAGTGCAAAAAGTCCATCTTCAAAAAACAATAAAAAATCCAGTGCAAAAAAATCCAATGCAAAAGGCAAGTATAGCGGTGATGGAAAAGGTAAAAACGCCATTGGTAATTTATTGAAAGGTAGAGGAAATAAAAAAGGTAGTCAGGGGAAAGGCGGTAAGAGTGGAAATGCTGGTGATCCTCTAGGAGGCAGTGGTAATGGAACCAGTAAAATAGGTGTTGATAGAAAGTTGATCAGATTTATTCCAGGGACGATGAATAGAGGAGGAGTTCAGCCAACTCACAAATGCTCTGCAAGTGGAACGATAAAAATTCGTTATACCGTCGATAAAAATGGGCGAGTGATTTCCGCCAATAGAAAAAGTGGAATTTCTGATCCTTGTGCTGTGCGAACTGCGGTTGCTTGGGTCAAAAAATATGTAAAAGCACAAAAAAGCAATACTCGCTCAACGGGAACTTATACGATTAGATTTTAAGTGCTTTAATACTTAAATTTTATTGTTGATATAACCTTCCGTAGCATTTTCTTTGGCGATAATTTTCGCAGGATTTCCCACCACCACGGAATGGCTCGGAACATCAAAGTTTACATACGCATTGGGAGCGATCAGCACATCGTTTCCAATTTTTATTCCACCAACAATGACCGCGTTAGCACCAATCCAAACTTCATTTCCAATCATAGGAACGCCTTTGTTTTTACCTCTGTTTTGTTGTCCAATGGTTACACCTTGTGCGATATTGCAATTTTTCCCGATTGTCGTATTAGGATTGATGACCAATGCTCCCCAATGCCCTAAATAAAGACCTTCTCCAATTTGTGTTTCAGGGTAAATTTGGAAACCATATTTAATTTGATATTTCCTTAAAATCCACCTCCAATAAAAACGCAAAGGAGAACTTTGATATTGCTGATTTTTCCTCAAAATATACATGAAATGAAGATTCGGGCTTAAACATTGCTTTCTTATTTCGAATGAAGAAAGTTTCTTTCCTGTGGCTCTATAAAAGTCTTTTTGAATGGTGGTCATAAAAAATTAAGGGATTAAGATATTAAGGAATTAAAAAATTATCAAATTATCAAATTGTTACATTGGTACATTGTTAAACTGTTACATTGGTACATTACTACATTGGTACATTGTTAAACTGTTACATTGTCTATAATACTCATTATTTTATTGACTGAATTTTCTAAATTAAAAGGCATTTCGTAGTGTTTGAGTTCGTTTTGGTAATTTTCAAAATGTTGTGGATTAGTCAATGCCTTTTTCATTCCGTTATAAATTCCTTCTTCCGAATTATCGACAATGAGTCCTAATTTTCCCTCTTCTAACATCTCTCTAACGCCTGATACTTCGGTGGCAATAATATTCTTTTTCAAAGTAATGGCTTCAAATAAAACCGTTGGATAACCTTCATATCGTGAACTTAAAATGTAGAAATCAGCATTTTTGAAATAAGGATAAGGGTTGTTGGTAAAGCCTAACATTTCTGCGGTTTCATCAACGCCTAATTTTGATTTTAAGTTTTTAATGTTTTCAAAATCGTAACCATCTCCCAAAATTTGAATTCGGTGTGGAAAGCCTTCCTCTAAAAGCCTTTTATGTACTTTTAATAATCGGTCAAAACCCTTTTGTGGAAAAACCGTCCCTACGGAAATAAAAGTAGGGATATTTGAACTTTGAACTTTGAACTTTGAACTTTTCTCAATGATTTCCTCCGTATTGATTGGGTTGTAGATACGAACGATTTTATTTTTTTCTTCTTGGTTTTTGGCTAAATTTTCAAAATCTTGTTGGATATGCTCGGAAATAACCATTATTTTATCATAACCGAAAAATTTACGAATTTCTTCATCGGTATAATCGTGAAATTCGGTTTTTCGTAAATCGTTATGAATCCACATTATTTTTTTTGAGTTTTTAAGAGGAGAATTTAATATTTCATCTCTAATACCGTGGATACCAGCGAACTCAATATCATATTTTTTATTTTTTAAAATGAATCGATACAATAATTTAGGAAACTTTTTTAGCAGTCCTTGATACAAAACTCGAAATGCTTTTTTCGGAATATCTTGAATACGATTGGTGGTAATCATTTCTCCTTTGTTGAGGTGCGAAACATTCACCCAATCAGGAACTTCTGGCAAATATTTCCCTGAATACAAATTGAGTAATAAATCAATTTCATATTTATCTTTCGGTACACTTTTTAAAAAAGTAACCAACACTTTTTCTGCTCCTCCGTGCCTTAATGAACCGATTCTAATGAGTATTTTTTTCTTTGCATTCATTTTTTAATGGGCTTATAGGTGTGAGGCAAATTTTCCTGAATGTGTTTTTCCAAGGCTTGTCTATCTTCTTCTAGCTCACGAGGATAAATAATGTTGTTGTGTAATGCTTTATCACCATATTCTTCGATAGTACAGATGAATTTTGCGGGAACACCTGCATAAACCGAATTGTCAGGTATCGAAGAATTGAGTACCGAGCCAGCTCCCAAAATACAATTGTCTCCCATTTTAGCACCTGGTAAAAATGTACAATTATTTCCGATAAAACAATTTTTACCGATTTTTATTCGTCCAAAATTTCTAGCATCTTGATATTTTTCCATACTTCTAATAGTGTACATCGCCCCATCGTGGTTGATGAATCTACAACCTGCCGTTATTTTGGTCTTATCTCCAATTTCGATTAAAAAAGGTTCTGACCCAAAATCAGGAACTTCTACAAAAATAACCTCTTTCCCAACTTTTAAACCTTTTGAAATACAAATTTTCAAATAAGCTTTCTGAATTAAACTTTGGTAAAGCGTATGGATTTTTAATATTATTCGGTAAAGAAAAATCATTTTTTATTTTTTTAGATGTTTACAATTGTGTTTTCTATTTCATTGAATATCTTTTGATTATCAAATTTTTTATCAATGCGTTCAAGATTGTTTTTGAATTTTTCAATTAATGCTGGTTCGGTTAAAAATCTTTTCATCGCTTGGTACATTTCGTCTTCATCATAATTGATAAGCAAACCTGTTTTGTTATGGTCAAGCACTTTTGCTACATCACCAGAATCTGTTGCAATCGTTGGTTTTTGAAGTATTAATGCTTCTGCTAATACCAAAGGCCAAGCCTCACTTTTGGAGGACAAAATGAAATAATCCGATTGTCTTACATACGGATAAGGATTCATTTTGTTCCCTACCAACATAAATGAATCTTCAACGTTTAAATCTTTTCGTTGATGGAGTAAATTTTCTTTTTCTTCGCCATCTCCAACAATAATAATTTGATGAGGAAAGCCATCTTTGATTAACCTTTGATGAGCCTTCATTAGTGTATGATAGCCTTTTCTGGTGTGCAACCTACCGATGGAAACGAAAGTTTTTAGCGAATGGCTATTAGCTCTTGGCTCTTGGTTCTTGGTTCTTGATTTTTGATTATCTTCAATCGGTTCTTCGCTTTTTCTTCTAATTTCTTCAATCGGAATTGCATTGACAATGACCTTTTCCTTTGGATAATCGAGTTCTGGATAATACTGGTGCATCAAATCTTTAATTTTTTGAGAACAATACACCATTGTATCAAACTGAGGAAATTGTTCCAAAATTTTCGGAACCAAGGGTTGTAGTTTAGGCAACTGAATTTCCGAATGAAACCAACCGATTTTTTTTGAATTTTTATTGGTGGAGTTCAGTACAGGCTCAAAATCATTGTAAGTCATTGCGATTTCTACATCGTAAGTGTCTTTTAAAATATCATTATCAATAATTTGAGGATTTTTATTGAGTTTGTCTAATTTTAATTTTCTTTGTAAAAGTTGAACTTTTTGAAGAAAAGGGTTTTTAGACATTTCTTCTCGTCCTTTTGCTAAATAAACTTTACGGATATGTTTGGGGAATTCGTTTCGTAATTCTCCTTGATTAATACTTAACAAAACAGTAATATCAAACTTTTCTGGATCTAAATGATTGATAATACTTAGCATTACTTTTTCGACTCCTCCCATTTCCATAGAGCGATGACGAAATAAGAGTTTTATTTTTTTTGCAGGTTTCATAAATGTTATAAAATTAATCCAAAAATTGGGTCACCTTTCTTTTTATTTTATCCATCAAAGTATTTTGCTTTTCAAAAATAAATTCAGGGAGTGATGGTATTTCATCAATAGGTTTGTTATACAACGTGTTGATATTTCTTCGTTTTAGCGTATTATAAAGTACAATATGCCAATTTTTATAGAGTTTTTCTTTTTTTGATTTCTCCTGTGAAACTCCTTTTTCGTGTAATCTATATAGGTATAAAGGTTTATTAATATAGGCGAAATTTCCTTTTTCGTATAATTTTAAATATAAATCTTGGTCAACAGATGAACTGATGTTTGGATCAATTTTGCTCGTTTCTTGATACGCAGACTTTCTAAATGTGAATAAATGAGCGACTTCAAATCTTACATTGAAAAATAAGGGATTGTGATTTTTTATTTTTCTTGTATGGGCAAAGAAGTTCAATGGTTTTAATGTTTGGTCGCAATTATAAAACTTAGAATAGGTAGCGATAATATTTTTTGAAGTATATTGTTTGATGCTTTCCTCCAAGGCATTCGGGAGTAGAGCATCATCTGGATCAACGAAGCCACAAATATCTCCATTCGCCAATTCAATTAGTTTTGATTTGGTGTACCCAACACCAGCATTGATTTCATTTTCGTGGAAAATAAATCTTTTGTCATCTCGAATTAAGTCTTTTACCGCTTCTTTTTCTTGGTTTTTAGAAGCGTCGTCCAAAATAACAACTTCCCAATTGTCATAAGTTTGAGCCAAAATGCTTTTGTAACAATCTTTGAAATATTCGGCATTATTATAATGAGCAACAAGTATCGAAAACTTCATTTTATCTTTCTTTTTGTATAAGTTCTTGTTTATTGATAACCGTCGTATGAGCAGGAATGTCTTTGTAAATGGTACAACCTGCTCCAATAATGCAATGATCGCCAATGCTAACGCCTTTTAAAACCGTTACATTACTTCCGAGCCAACAATTTTTACCAATTTTAATGGGTGCTTTGGTGAATTTTCGATGATGAATTTTTAAATCACCTTCATTTTCGTATTCGTGATTGTGATCATATAGTTTTACATTTTCTCCAAAAAGCGTATTTTCTCCAATGCTAATGCTCTCTAAACAATTGATAGAACAAAAATTGTTCATAAACACATTGTCGCCAATTTCTAAATGGGCATTTTCTCCAACAATGATGTGAATATAATTCCTGAAATTAATATTCTTTCCAAAAACCACTGATTTTAATCGAGGATAAAGAACGAAATGATTCTGTAAACCTATTTTCAGTCCTTGGGTTGATGTCCATTTCTGTAAGACTTTTATTTGCTTTTGTCTTTGTAGTTTTTCGATTAATCTTATTAGCATCATTCTTGTTTAACTTTACAAAGATAGTGTTTTTATAAGAATAATAAATTCCTTATTTTTGTAAAATTAAAAAATTCCAAATGAGCGAAATTCTACGAGTGGCGAAAACTTTTGTAGCCTACCTGAAAAGACCAGATTTATATCCTGAATTGGGAAGAAAAATATACAAGAATATCTTTAATCGACAGTCTGCTTTTAAGGGGAAAGAAAAGACCAATCAATGGGCATCTTCAATAGCGATTAGTCAAGAAGAAGCGATAAAAAAACTTTTCAATCTTGATTTTCAAAAATTTTCTGAAAAATTTTCTGAAAGATACCAAAAAGCCTTGGCTACACAGAATGCTTGTCCTATTAAAATGGGAGGTGCAGGTGCGTTGGAATTATTATATTCAGCGTGTGAATTTACCAATGCGAAATCGGTGATAGAAACAGGAGTGGCTTATGGTTGGAGTTCTTTGGCATGTTTATCCTCTTTAGAAAAACGAAATGGAACTTTGTACAGTTCGGATATGCCTTATTTGGGTCAAGATGGTGATAAGTTTGTAGGCTGTATCGTTCCTGAAAAATTAAAGCAAAATTGGAAATTATTTCGTTTTGCGGATAGAGAATCTTTACCTAAAATATTCAATGAGTGCGGTGAAGTAGATGTCGTTCATTATGATTCTGATAAATCTTATGAGGGAATGCAGTGGGCTTATGGTCAATTGTACAAAGTTTTGAGAAAAGGAGGGGTTTTTATCTCTGATGATATTAATGATAATGCGTCATTTCAAGATTTTTGTGAAAAACATCATATTCAGCCGATAGTCATTCGTTTTGAAGATAAGTTTGTAGGGGTATTTATTAAGTAGAGAAATCATGAAGGTATATATTGTTATTTCGGCGTACAATGAGGAAGGTAATATTTCTATTTTGATTAAAGAGTTAAAGAAATACTTACAGGATATTTCATTTGAAGACTATGAATTGGTTTTTGTCAATGACGGCTCAAAAGATAAAACACTATTGGTCTTGTTGGAAGAACAAAAAAATAACGAAAAAATAGTGATTGTTAACCAAAATAAGAATTTTGGGCATGAAATAGCGATGACCGCAGGTTTGAATTATGTAGCCGAACAGAATAAAAATAGTGATATTGATTATGCACTTATTTTTATGGATGCAGATTTACAACATCCACCACAAATGGTAGCCGAAATGATACAACTTTGGAAAGAGAAAAAACATAATTTAATACTCACTAAAAGAACAGATAATGAAGATAAAGGTTTGAGGTATCGTATTTTAGGAAACACTTATTATTGGATACTCAATGCGTTGTCTGATGTGAAAATTCCAAGAAATATGCCTGATTTTAGGTTGTTGGATAAAAAATATGTTCTTTGGATTAATAGTCTTAATGAAACGGATAGAATGTTCAGAGGAATGCTTTCGTTGGTGGGGATGGAGGAAGCCCATATTATTGATTTTGTAGCGCCTAAACGTAATGCTGGTGAATCTAAATACAACTTTTCAAAATTATTTGGGTTAGCAATAGATAGCGTGATACAGTTCTCGGTGAGACCCTTAAAATTAGCCACATTATTTGGATTTATAGGTGTTTTTTTATCCATTTTATTTTTGCTTTTTTCCATTTACAATAGTATTGCGAACCATGAGCCTAAAACAGGTTTTTTAACTTTATTATCAATTATGGTATTTTTTAGCTCTATGACGATTCTGTTTTTAGGGATTATAGGGGAGTATATTGGGCGAATTCATATTGAAGTGAAAAACAGACCTCTTTATTTCAATGAAATAATTAAGAAAGATGAAAAATAAATATATATTATACTCGCTTTTATTATTGGTAAATATTGGAGTCGTTGTATCTTCGTTTTTTTACCCTGATTTAAGGGACGAATTGTATTATTTGGAGAAGGACGAATTGCCTAATTTTTTGGAAGAATATTATAATTCTTATTTGTATATCAACCCAAGGATAGGGCAGTTGTTTTTTAATATGGTGGCGAGAATAAAGTGGTTAGAACTTATTTTTTCATTATTTGTTTTTAATGGTTTTATAAGTGTTCTTTATTTAAATATTTTTAGAAGTTTTCCCAATTTTAAAAAAACAAACAATCTTCAAAGGTATTTGGTTATTTCAGCCATTTTTATTGCGTTGATCAATTACTTTGGAGAAATGTTTTATTATACCGCTTATAGCGGTAATTACACCTTTACACATATTTTTTATTTGTTGTTTTTTTATTGGATTACAGCGTATTTTGTATTTCAAAAAGAGATGGTGTTTAAGAATTTAAGCCCTTTGTTTTTAGTGCCTTTGGGTGTTTTTATAGGAATGTCTAACGAGCATGTACCACCTATTTTACTTCTATTAACCGCTGTTTTGGGAATTGCATATATATTGAAACAAAAGAAAAGTTTTCATTATAAAATTTGGGTATTAGGTTGTAGTGTTTTTATAGGATATCTTTTATTGTTTTTTGCACCAGCAAATAAAATAAAACAAGAAAATGCAGGGAGGTCTGTTTTTGATATTTCAGTGATGGAATATGCAGATAATTTGGGGAGTGTATTGAAGATGTATTATTATTATAATTTCACTTTGTCTTTGGTGTTAATTTTATGTGTGGGTTTACTATTAGCAGTGTATAAAAAATTGGACAAAAATGATAAGATGTTAAGTTGGATTTTATTATTTTCATCGGTTGCTACGATGTTTATTGTTACTGTTTCTCCATTGATAGGAACAAGGCTTTTATTCTTTTCCAATGCACTTTTTATTATT
>PDWJ01000426.1_pt1 | contig 64786 bp, 65 predicted proteins | sample 1430881 | NCBI WGS metagenome assembly PDWJ01 (sample SAMN01162460, study PRJNA174530) | Oral metagenome, whole genome shotgun sequencing project. | biome: Marine environment; feature: Marine mammal; material: Swab sample of the gingival sulcus; isolation source: swab sample of gingival sulcus... | reverse complement strand
CCAAAACGCATCGGGATCCAAAACAGACGCCGCATACATCGCATCATACGTCGCAAGATCAGCATGCGAAGACGCACTCAGCGCAGATGAAGGTGGGTAGGTTTTATCGGTCATGGCAACAGCTCTGAATTGAATTGGAAAGAAAAAGGTGCCCGCCCTCCCCACAAGCAACAGGGGAGAAGGGCGGGCGATCTGGCTTAGATAGCCAGATATTCGGCGCGCAGTTCATCATTGGCAAGAACCTCTTCCGCCGAGCCGTCAAAAACGATGCCGCCGGTGTCGAGGATCACGGCCCGGTCCGCCAGTTCCAGCGCGCGGACCGCGTTCTGTTCCACGATCACCGTGGTGATGCCCTGTTCCTTGATCACGCGGAGGGTCTTTTCGATCTCGTCCACGATCACCGGGGCAAGCCCTTCATAGGGTTCGTCCAGCAGCAGTACCTTGATGTCACGGGCCAGCGCCCGGGCAATGGCCAGCATCTGTTGTTCCCCGCCCGACAGGGTCACGCCTTCCTGTTTGCGGCGTTCGCCGAGACGCGGGAACAGTTCGTAAAGCCGTTGGAGGGACCAGCCGATCGGTGGCGCGATCTGGGCCAGTTGCAGGTTCTCTTCGACCGTCAGGCCGGGGATGATACTGCGATCTTCGGGCACAAGGCCAATCCCGGCGCGGGCGGCTTCATGGCTGCTCATCAAATGCAGCGGCTGGTGGTCCAGCCAGATTTCGCCATGAGTCACCTGCGGTTCGCTCATCCGCGCGATCGAACGCAGGGTCGAGGTCTTGCCCGCCCCGTTGCGGCCCAAGAGCGCAAGGATTTCGCCTTCGTGCACGTTGAACGAAATGTTCTGTACGATATAGCTTTCGCCATAATAGCTTTCCATGTTCCAGATGGAGAGATAGGCGGGGGCGGTTTCGGCCAGGTTATGGCCCTTGGAAAAGTCGGGTTTGACGTTCATGATTTTTTCCTTTCTCACGCAACTGGTCCGAAAACCGGTATCCACTTTTCGGGTTGAGTGATGAATGCCCCTGTCTTACGCGGCTTCGCCCAGATACGCTTCGCGCACCTTGGGGTTGCCCTTGATGTTTTCTGGATTATCCTCGACCAGGGGCGTGCCTTGGGCCAGAACGGTGATCCGGTCGGCCAGCGAAAACACCACATGCATGTCGTGTTCGATGATGGCGATGGTGATGTCGCGCTCGTCCTTGATCTGTTTGAGCAGGTCGATGGTGTTGTTGGTATCGGCCCGCGCCATACCGGCGGTGGGTTCGTCCAACAGGAGCAGGCGCGGATCCTGGCTCAGACACATCGCGATTTCCAGCCGGCGTTTGTCACCGCGGGACATGGAAGAGGATTGCATGTCGTGCTTGTCGGCCATGTTCATCTCTTCCAGCATGTGCCGGGCTTTCTCCACGATCTCTTTCTCGCTCATCATGTGCTCGATGGCGTGCATACGGAACGCGCCGTCACGCTTGGCGAAACAGGCGATCATCATGTTTTCCAACACGGTCAGGTCGCCAAAGATTTCAGGTGTCTGAAATACGCGGGAAATGCCCATCTGGTTGATTTCATAGGGTGTGCGGCCCAGAACCGATTGTCCGTCAAACATGACCGAGCCAGTGTCGGGGATCAGCTTGCCCACGAAACAGTTCAGCAGCGTGGATTTGCCCGCCCCGTTGGGGCCGATGATCGCGTGGCAGGTGTTCTCTGCCACGCTGAGGTTCACGTCACCAAGGGCCTGCAGGCCGCCGAAGCGCTTGTTGACGTTCTTGACTTCAAGAATTCCCATTGAAGCGTCTCCTTGTTACTCTGCAGGTGTGGTGGATGCGGTGGTGTCGTCTTTCTTGCCACGGGTCTTGATCCAGCGGCCCAGACGTTGGCCCCCTTCGACAAGCCCGCCGGGCAGGAAAATCACGACCAGCATGAAGATGATGCCCAGGGTCAGGTGCCAACCCTTGCCAACGAAGGGGTGAACCAGCGTGACCATCAGGTTCTCAAGCCCGTCGGGCATGAAGCTGAACCAGCTGTGCAGGACGTTGTCATTGATCTTCGAGAAGATGTTCTCGAAATACTTGATCATGCCCGCGCCCAGCACGGGGCCGATCAACGTGCCCGCCCCGCCAAGGATGGTCATCAAAACCACTTCGCCCGAAGCGGTCCATTGCATCCGTTCGGCACCTGCCAGCGGGTCAACCGCCGACAGAAGGCCACCGGCCAGACCGGCATACATACCCGAGATCACGAAGGCAGCAAGCATGTAGGGCCGGGTGTTCAGACCGGTATAATTCATGCGTTGCTGGTTCGATTTCACCGCCCGCAGCATCAGCCCGAAGGGCGAGCGGAAGATGCGGATGGCCATGTAGAACGCCAGAATCATGACAACGGCGCAGAGGTAATACCCCACGTTGAACTGGAACTCCCAAGGGCCGACACCCATCTTGTAGGTGCTGCGCATGGAGAGACCAAACAGGTGGGGCAGGTTGGGCAGGTGTTCGCCATGGAACCATTGCGGATCATCTGCATAGACCTGAAGACCGGTTTCCCCGTTGGTCAGGTTGAACTTTGGGTTCGACAGAACCGAATAGGCCAAGGCAAAGGACATCTGTGCGAAAGCCAGAGTCAGGATCGAGAAATAGATGCCCGAACGGCGCAGGGACACGTATCCGATCAGAACCGCGAAGAGGCCCGACACCACCACCGACAACAGGATGCCGGGAAGGACGTTATAGCCCAGCAGTTTGAACATCCACACACAGGAGTAGGACCCCACCCCGAGGAAAGCGGCGTGACCGAAGGACAGGTATCCGGTCAGGCCAAAGAGGATGTTGAACCCGACGGCAAAGATCCCGAAGATGACGAATTTCTGCATCAGGTCAGGGTAGCCCGCGTTGAACTGGGCCAGCCCCGAGTCCGATGGGAACGGGTTCAGGATGAAGGGGGCCAGCATGGTCAAAGCGGTCACGACGAGCAGGAGGGTGAAGTCTTTTTTGTTAAGTCCGAGCATGGTTTAGTCCTCCATCACGCCTTTTTTGCCCATCAGACCGCGCGGACGGGTCAGAAGGATGATGATGGCGACAAGGTAGATGATGATCTGGTTGATCCCGGGGATCGTTGTTGTCGCCCAGGTGGTCGAGGCAAAGCTTTCCAGGATTCCCAGAAGGAACCCGGCCAGTACGGCACCAGGCAGGGAGCCCATGCCGCCCACAACCACCACCACGAAGGAGAGCACGAGGAAGTCCATGCCCATGTGATAATTCGGCGGGTTGATCGGAGCATACATCACCCCGGCGGTCCCGGCCACGGCGGCGGCAATGCCGAACATGATGGTAAAGCGACGGTCGATATCGATGCCCAGCAGGCCCACGGTTTCACGATCCGCCATTCCGGCACGGACAACCATGCCAAAGGTGGTGAACTGCAGAAAGGCAAACACGGCAAAGATAACACCGGCAGCAAAGCAGAAATACACGATCCGCCAGATCGGGTAGGGGGTCGATAATCCGAACCACGCCCCCACATTGGCCACGCCGGACAGCGCCTCGGGGGCCGGGGTCTGGATCGGGTTGGCGCCAAAGTAGTATTTCACCACTTCCTGCAGAACGATGGCGAGGCCAAAGGTCACGAGGATCTGATCCGCATGTGGACGCTTGTAGAAATGCTTGATCAGGCCGCGTTCCATGACAAAACCGACGCCGACCATGATCGGGATCGATACGAGAATGGCCAGAGGCACAGACCAGTCAATGATCGACGAACCCATTTCGGGACCAAACCAGCTTTCGAGATAGGGTGTTTTGACCTTGAGTGGGTTGCCGAGGAAGTCCTTTTGGGTCGGATCTTCGACGGTAAAGCTGAGGTTCAGAATCTTCGTCAGGGTCACGGCACAGAATGCGCCGATCATGAAAAGCGCCCCGTGGGCAAAGTTCACCACGCCAAGCGTGCCGAAGATCAGTGTAAGTCCCAGCGCGATCAGCGCATAGGCCGAGCCCTTGTCGAGCCCGTTCAGGATTTGCAGGATTAAGGCGTCCATGTTCCCCACCAGTTTCTGGATTTGCTGGCCGCTGCGGAATTGGTGTCACGCGGGCCGGGTGGTTGCTCTTGTCGGCGACAGGGCGGAGGCGATCTCCGCCCTGTGCGATTTGATGCCGGGGTGTCCCGGCAACCGGGGCGTTAGCCTGCGTTGCAGGTGCCCAACTGACCACCGGCGAACATCGGGTGATCCACGGCATATTCGACCTGGGCGCGCGGTGTGACTTCCACAACTTCCAGAACGTCGAATTCGCTGGTCGGGTTCTCTTTCCCGCGCACCACCAGAACGTCTTTGAAACACTGGTGGTCTTCGGCGCGATAGAGGGTCGGACCGTTGCCCAGCCCGTCGAATTCAAAGCCTTCCAAGGCTTCGGCAATGCCACAGGGGTTGAAGGTTCCGGCCCGCTCACAGGCGTCTGCATAGAGCATGGTCTGCACATAGCAGGTATGTGCGGCCTGGCTCGGCGGGAAACCGTATTTGGTGCCGAAGGATTTGACGAATGCCCTGGAGCCTTCGTCGGTCAGTGACCAGTGCCAGTTGGTCGAACCCAGGATACCCTTCACGTTGGCACCCGCACCGCGCGCCATCAGGCGCGAGTAAAGCGGAACGACGATTTCGAAGTTCTTGTTATTAACCAGCTTGTCTTTCAGGCCGAACTGAACCGCGTTGGTCAGCGAGTTAACCATGTTGCCGCCATAGTGGTTCAGAACCAGAACGTCGGCACCCGAGTTCAGGACCGGCGCGATATAGGACGAGAAGTCGGTCGCGGCCAGCGGGGTCAACACGTTGTTGACGGTTTCCCAGCCCATGGCCTCGGTCGCGGCGGCGATCGATTCCTGCTGGGTCCAGCCCCAGGTATAGTCGGCGGTCAGGTGATACGCCTTGCGGTCGCTGCCATAAGCGCTCTTCAGAACCGGTGCCAGCGCGGCACCCGACATGTAGCCATTGAAGAAGTGACGGAAACCGTTTGCCTTCTTGTCCTTGCCGGTGGTGTCGTTCGAGTGGGTCAGACCGGCCATGAAGATCACGCCAGCTTCCTGACACAGACCCTGAACAGCAATCGCAACACCCGAGGACGAGCCGCCCGAAATCATCACGGCACCGTCTTTTTCGATCATTGACTTGGCCGATGCGCGAGCTGCGTCCGATTTGGTCTGGGTGTCCCCAGTTACAAACTCGACTTTCTTGCCCAGAATGCCGTTGCCCTTCAGCGCCTTGGAGCTGAACGTGGTCATCATGCCAGCGTCGCCGCCACCGTTCAGGTGCTCAACAGCCAATTCAAATGCGCGTAGTTCGTCCGCACCTTCGTCAGCATAGGGGCCGGTTTGCGGGACGTTGAAGCCAAGGGTGACGGTGCCACCGGTGGGTTCATTGGTATAGGCAGCCGCCGAAGAGGCGGTAAAAATCGTCGGCAGCGCAATGCCGGCACTGGCAACGGCACCGGACTTCAGCACGCCGCGGCGAGTCAGATTGGTTTTGGACATGGATTCCTCCCATTTCGTGAAATTGTGGGAAGGGCCTCCTCTTGCACCTCCCCACAGGCACAATTGTGCAAATTCATTATCGGCGCGGGTAAGAAAAGTTCGCAACAATTGCCGGTGGTGAAAGAATTTTTTTGTAAAGAAGTGAACCGGGTGTTAATGTATGCTGTAAATTTATTCACATCGCAGTGCAGAAACGCGTTGAAAGAACACAAGAAAACGAATGCCGAAAACCGCGCTTACTGGAAGTCGTATCAGAGAATGGCGTTTGCAGCGAGGCAAACGGCAGGCAGAACTGGCCAAGGCGGTCGGGATCTCTGCGTCATATCTGAACCTGATCGAACATAACCGGCGCAGAATCGGCGGCAAGCTTCTGCTTGATCTGGCCGAACAGCTGGGGGTCGAGCCATCGTTGTTGTCGGAAGGTGCAGAGGCCGCGCTTGTCGCCCGTCTGCGTGAGGCGGCGTTGCGGTGGAAGGAAAACGGCAATGCCAGCCACGAGTTGGGCGCAGAGGAGGAATTTGCCGGGCGCTATCCCGGCTGGGCGCAGGTGCTGGTGGATCTGCAGGGACGGGTCACGACGCTGGAACACTCGGTTGAAACCCTTACCGACCGGTTGGCGCATGACCCGCATCTTGCCGCCACGCTGCACGAGGTGCTGTCCACGGTGACAGCGATCCGCGCGACGGCGGGGATTCTTGTGGATACCCGGGAAATCGAACCGGAGTGGCGTGACCGGTTCCACAGGAATATCAACGAAGACGCCCTTCGGTTGGCCGAAGGGGCAGAGGAGTTGGTTGGATATCTGGATGGGGCACAGGACGCCGCCAGCGAAATTTCCTCTCCGCTTGAAGAAAGTGAAGCCTTTCTGGAAGCCAACGGGTTCCATTTGCCCCAGCTGGAGAGCGAAGCCCCCAATATCGAGGCCGTGATCCGCGCCAGTGGCGATTTGAAAAGTGCGGCAGGGCGGGCCACCGCCCGTAAAATGCTGGAGCGCTATGTGGAGGATGCGCGCAAGCTTCCTGCCGATCTGTTTCGCAAGGCTCTTGACACGCATGGCGCGAACCCGGCGCTTTTGGCGGTTGAACTTGGGGTGGATATGACGGTGGTCATGCGGCGTCTGGCGTTCCAACCGGAGCTTGCCATTGGGCTTGTTATCTGTGACGCGTCCGGGACAGTGGTGTTCCGGCGTCCTGTCGAGGGGTTCGCCCAGCCCCGGTTTGGCGCAGCTTGTGCGAAATGGCCCTTGTTTCGTGCTCTGAGCCGCCCCATGACGCCCCTGTTGGAGTGGGTTGAGCAGATCGACCGGGGCGGTGCGCGGCATCAGTTTGTCGCTTTCGCGCTGGCGACCCCACGCGCACTGGGCGCGTTCAACCGGGATCCTCAATATGAATCTCATATGTTGATCCTGCCCGCGGAGATGGTGCATGAGCTTGCCCTGGACGAGGCCGGGCAGGGGGGGGAGCCATTGCCCGTGGGGTCTAGTTGCCGGATTTGTCCGCAGCCCGCATGTGATGCGCGGCGCGAACCCTCGATCCTGGCGGAGGGAGTTTAGCGTGATGGGTTTTGACACAAGCCCGGTTCTTGGGGATAAAGGTAAACAAAGACCTTGTTGAAAGGCAGCCATTGGGGAGGTTCGCAAGAGATGGACAAGCATGTCCTGCTGATCGAGGATGAGCCCAATATTATCGAAGCCGTGAGTTTCATCCTGTCGCGCGACGGGTGGCGCGTGGATACCCATTCCAACGGTCAGACCGCCGTGGATACCGTGTTGGAGCGCCAGCCCGATCTCGTCATTCTTGATGTGATGTTACCGGGAATGAGCGGATATGACATCCTGCGGTCGTTGCGGGCCGAGAAAACGACGGTCGACTTGCCGGTTCTGATGCTCACCGCAAGGGGACAGACGAAGGACCGCGAATTGGCCGAAAAATACGGAGCCTCGCGGTTTATGACCAAGCCGTTTTCCAATGCCGAAGTGCTTGAGGCTGTGCGTGAACTGGTAAGTGCGTGATGGAGGTGGACGCACCGGAGCCCCAGCCCGGGACAGCGGCACGGCGGCCAGAGGCCCGTCGGGACAAATCCCCCGTAGAGGACCCCGAAAAGATCGAAACCGCCCGCCGCCACGGTCCGGTGTTTCTTGAGCGAGACACCTATCGCGCCCGCCGCTGGATTGACGTGGCGCGTATCCTGCCCGTCGTGGGGGCCTGTTTGTGGAGCGTGCCGCTGCTTTGGCAACAGGCCGCCGTGAACACCTCGGTCGCAGGCCTGTTTATTTTTGGGATTTGGTGTCTGTTGGTTGTGGTCAGCTATACGCTGTCCAACCGGTTGCGTCGTAATTCTGTGATGACAGAGCCGGCTGACCCGGGCCGTGTGGAAACGTCGCGCTGATGGCAACGCTCAATGTCCTGATCGCGGTGTGTCTTGCCTATGTGGTGCTGCTGTTCACGGTAGCCTTTCTTGGCCAACGCGCGGCGCGGCGGGGCAACGCTCGCTGGTTGCGCTCTCCCCTCATTTACACGCTGTCATTGTCGATCTATTGCACGGCCTGGACGTTTTACGGCGCGGTTGGCTATGCCGCGCGGTCGGGGTTGGAATATGTGACGATCTATCTTGGTCCGTCGCTTGTCATGATCGGGTGGTGGTGGGTGTTACGCAAGATGGTACGTGCTGGGCGGGCACAGCGCGTGACCTCGGTGGCGGATCTGATTTCCAGCCGTTATGGCAAATCCACCTCGCTGGCGGTGATCGTGACGATTATGGCGGTGATTGGGACAACGCCTTATATCGCGTTGCAGCTGCAATCCGTAGTGCTGAGCTTTGCCAGCTTTGCGGATGCCAGCCCGGCCTCGTTGCCCGCGATCGAGGATAGCCAGTCTACCGCGCTGTGGCTGGCGTTGGGGCTGGCGCTGTTCACCATCCTGTTTGGTACGCGCAACCTTGATGCCAATGAACGTCACCACGGTGTGGTGATGGCAATTGCGCTCGAGGCGGTGGTGAAGTTGTTCGCGCTGTTGGCCGTGGGGATCTTTGTGGTCTGGGGAATTGCCGGAGGCGTCACTGGCATGATGGAGCGGATCGACGCAAGTCAGATCGGCAGGTGGGAAATGCAAGGGGGACGTTGGGCCGGTTTGATCTTTCTCTCCGCTGCCGCCTTTCTGACCCTGCCGCGGATGTTTCAGGTACTAGTGGTCGAAAACGAGGATGAAACCCATCTGCGGCTGGCTGCCTGGGCCTTTCCCTCTTACCTGATGCTCATGAGCCTGTTCGTGGTGCCCATCGCTGTGATCGGGCTTGAGCTTTTGCCGGCCGGGTCCAATCCCGACCTCTTCGTCCTGACGGTCCCCCTGTCCCAGGGGCGTGAGGGGCTGGCGATGTTGTCCTTCCTGGGCGGGTTCAGTTCGGCCACCTCAATGGTGATTGTTGCCGCGATTGCGGTGTCGACCATGGTGTCGAACCATATTGTCATGCCGATCTGGTTGCGGCTTGCCCGTGGGGGCGCGATGGTGTCGGGGGACGTGCGCAATACCGTGCTGTTGTCGCGGCGGTTTTCCATCGGTGGGGTTCTGCTGCTTGGTTATCTGTATTTCAGCTTCTCCGGCGGCAGCGCGGCGCTGGCGGCGATTGGTTTGGTCAGCTTTCTGGGCGTGGCCCAGTTTCTTCCGGCGATGCTTGGCGGGTTGTTCTGGCGCGGGGCCACCCGCAACGGGGCGATTTCCGGGCTGGCCGTGGGGTTTGCGGTCTGGGCCTGGTCCATGCTTCTTCCCTCTTTTGGCGAAGGCGTGGTGCTGTCCCGCGAGGTGTTGGCCGAAGGTCCGTTCGGGCTGGGCTGGATCAGACCCCAAGCGTTGTTCGGGATAACCGGTCTGGACCCGTTGGTTCATGCCATTCTGTGGTCCATGTCGTTGAATACGCTTGTCTTTACCATCGTGTCTCTGATCGGGTTTCCATCGCCGCTGGAGCGTCTGCAGGGGGCCCAATTCGTGGATGTGTTCGAGCATTCGGCCCGGGCCCAAAGCTGGTCCGGCGGGGTGGCGCAAAGCGAAGACCTGATGATCATGGCGCAACGCATCCTTGGTCCCAAAGAGGCGCAGATCCTGTTCCAAAAAGAGGCGAAGCGACAGGGGCTTGCCGGGTACCTGCCTGAACCCAGCCCCGGATTTCTAAGCGTGCTTGAGCGGGAACTGAGCGGATCGGTTGGGGCGGCAACCGCACATGCGATGGTGGGCCAGATCGTCGGTGGAGCCAGCGTATCGGTCGAAGACCTGATGGCTGTGGCGGATGAGACCGCGCAGATGATGGAGTATTCCAGCCAGCTTGAAGCGAAATCGGACGAACTGGCCCGCACGGCCCGACAGCTGCGTAGCGCGAATGAAAAAATGTCGGCCCTGTCCGTGCAAAAGGACGCATTCCTGTCGCAGATCAGCCACGAATTGCGCACGCCGATGACGTCGATCCGCGCGTTTTCCGAGATTCTGCGGGATACCGAAGAGCTGACCGGGGCGGAGAAAGGAAAATACAGCTCGATCATCCATGACGAGGCGGTGCGGCTGACCCGTTTGCTGGACGATCTGCTGGATCTGAGCGTGTTGGAAAACGGTCAGGTTAACATGAATATCTCCAGAGGTTCGCTGGGGCGTGTGATTGATCGCGCGATCGCAGCCACGGCAGATGGGGCCGGACTGCGTGTGGTTCGCAACCGGGAAAAGGAACAAGTCATGTTGGAAACCGATCTGGACCGGCTGGCGCAGGTGCTGATCAATATCGTGGCCAATGCACAGAAATACTGTGATGCAGAGCAGCCGAAACTGCGTATCAACGTAGGCGAGGCCGAGGGCGAGGTGTTGATTGATTTCATAGATAATGGCAGCGGAATCCCGCGTGAAAGCCAAGAGATGATTTTTGAAAAATTTGCCCGGGTCAGCGATCAGAAGGCCGGGGGGGCCGGACTTGGGCTTGCTATTTGTCGCGAGATCATGGGCAGGCTTGGCGGAGAAATCGCCTATCTTCCCGGACAGGGTGGGGGCGCGTTTCGCGTAACTGTTCCGCAAAAATCCGGACCGAAATCGATGGAGCCGCGCCGTTGATAAGCGGTTGGTAACCAATATCAGACTAAAGTGAATGCAAATTGACCCGCGACGAGGGCGGCGGAGGATATGAGCAACACTGGAATACAATCGGTTTTGCGTCGCAAGGCGCGTACAGGGCGCGAAGAACATGTCGCCCGTGTCATGACGCCATCGCGGGCGCTGCGCCTTGCGCTGGCCCGGGCTGCGGATGATCTGTTTGACCTTGCGGTGCTGGTCACCTCGTGTGAGGTGACCAAGGCGTCGCGCGAAACCGCGCTTGAAACCTTTCGTGACGAGCAATTGCTGCTGGTTCTGGATTCGGCGGAAGGGTCGCTTGGGGCCGTTGCGATGGATGTTGGGGTTTTGTCCGGTCTGATCGAAATGCAGACGATGGGGAAAGTGCTTCCTACCCCCACCACCGAGCGGCCAACCACCCAGACGGATGCTGCCATGGTGGCCCCCTTGGTGGATGAGCTTCTGAAACAATTTGCCGATAACGTCGCATCGTCGGAAGACGAGGCTGAATTGTCTTCGGTCGTGCGCGGAATGCGGTTTGGGGCGCGGATCGAAAGCTGCCGAATGCTTGGCCTGTTGCTGGAAGCACCGGATTTTCATGTTTACCAGCTTGAGCTCGACCTTGGCGAAGGGGCGAAACAGGGCAGGATGGTGCTGGTCTTGCCCGAATCGCAACCTGTTGCGACAACCGAACCTGCCGTTGGCAGCCACATGGCGGCTCCGTCGCCGGAGTTTGAGCCGCCCAGGCAGCCGTGTCTTGGCACAGGGGCGTTTCTGTCCGCAGAGGCACGGATTGACGCGGTATTGTATCGCACACATCGCACCGTGGCCCAGCTTGGCCAGCTTAAGGTTGGGGATGTGTTGGTAATTCCGCGTGATGCGTTATCCGATACACGTCTTGAGGTGGGCAAGGCCCATCCGATCGGCACGTCGCGGCTTGGTCAGATTAACGGCTTTCGCGCGGTGCGTTTGAATGGGACAGCGGGTTTATCCGGCACGGAAACGGACATGGGTGGCGATGGCGCGTTGATGTCCGACATGGATATGCCGGGTGTCGAACCCGAGACGATGTTGTCTGACCCTCCGGCGCTGCCTTTGGCCGAGTCGATTGAGCGAGGGGATATCAACCTGTCGCCCTCTCCTGACCTTGGGGACCTTCCGGAAATAGATCTGGGCGATCTTCCCGAGCTTGAATTGGGAGAGTTGCCGGACCTTCCCGATTTACCGGTCCTCCCGGATCTTCCCGACCTGCCTGATCTACCGACACCCGGCGGATAAGCCTGGTTTACCCGTTACCGCCCAGCATGGGGGCAATGCCCGACAGGTCGTATCCGGCCGAGGCCGCAACGGACAGAATTTCCGCCACCTGCTTCTTCCCGGCCTGTCCCAACGCCCAAAGATACGTGCAGCGCGTGCCCGAACGGCAATAGGCAACAACCGGTCCAGCGGATTGGGCGACCAATTCGGCTTGTTTGGCGATCTGATCAGGGGACATCCCTTGATGGGAAATGGGCAGATAGTGAAATTCAAGCCCCAGTTCACGCGCTTTGGCCGCCATAAACTCGGCATGAAGTGCGGTTGGGTTTTCCGCATCTGGCCGGTTGCAGATCACAGTTGTAAACCCGGCCTCCGCTATGGGGCGCAGGTCATCCGGAGTGATTTGGGGGGACACCGTCAAATGCTCGGTCAGCTGTCTCAGATCCATCCGGTGCTCCTGTAAGGCTTTGAACAAGTTCAGGGAAGCGTAGCAAGGCCATGGCCCTGAAGTCTTGTCAAATCGGTGTCTTGTCAAAAAGCACTCAAAGCTTGTTGACTGGAACTTTCAGGAAAACATCTCCGTGTTCATCCGGTTCAGGCATGTTGCCGGCGCGCATGTTCACCTGAAGCGATGGGATAATCAGCTTGGGCATTGCAAGGGTGGCGTCGCGTTCATCGCGCATCCGTACGAAGTCTTCGCGTTTCTTACCTTGGCCCACATGGACGTTCAGCGCCTTTTGTGCACCCACCGTGGTTTCCCAGGCGTAGTTGTCACGCCCCGGTGCCTTGTAATCGTGGCCAACAAAAATCCGGGTATCGTCGGGCAGGGCGAGAATTTTCTGGATCGAAGCGTAAAGCGTTTCCGACGACCCCCCGGGGAAATCGCAGCGGGCCGTGCCAAAATCGGGCATGAACAGCGTATCGCCCACAAATGCCGCGTCGCCGATCACATAGGTCAAACAGGCCGGGGTGTGCCCGGGTGTGTGCAGGACGTCGCCGCGCAGCTGGCCGATCATGAAGGCATCGCCGTCGGCAAACAGCTTGTCAAATTGTGACCCGTCCCGCTGGAACTCAGTGCCTTCGTTGAACACTTTGCCGAACGTGTCCTGAACCACTGTAATGCGGTCCCCGATCCCAATCTGTCCGCCCAGTTTTTCCTGAATATAGGGTGCAGCAGACAGGTGGTCCGCATGCACATGGCTTTCCAGCAGCCATTCCACGGTCCAGCCCGCATCCTTGATAAAGGCGACTATGGCGTCGGCCGAGCGGGTGTCGGTGCGCCCCGAAGAATAGTCAAAGTCCAGCACCGAGTCGATCACTGCACAGGCACTTCCCTGAGGGTCTCGTACAACATAAGAAATGGTGTTGGTGGCTTCGTCGAAAAAGGCGTGTACACCCGGTGTCATCTGTTGATCCTTCGGAGGGGCGAAGATTGGTCCTGATGGTGTATTTATATATTGAAAAGTGAATGTATCGCAAGGGCCGATGCCTTGATTTGCATCAATGCCGTTTGGGTGTAGGTATGACACGATAGTTGCGCATTGGGTGCAGCCTGTGGTCTGAGCCGTTTTCGGACGCTTTTGTTTCTCGGGTTTGACGGTTGCGCGACGTGCTTTGACTATGAATGGGAGATTGCAAATGCCTTCAATTGAAACTTATCGCCCCAGGTTGCTCAAACGCCTGGCCGAGCTGGACGGTCGTTTGCACGCCATTGAGAGCGAACTGGATGCACATCAGTCCAAGGATTGGGAAGAACTGGCCGTTGAACGCGAAGATGACGAGGTCCTGGAAGGGCTGGGGCGGTCGGGGCAGGAGGAGATCGTTCGTATTCGCGCCGCGTTGAAGCGGATGCGTGAAGGGGAGTACGGCTATTGCACCACTTGTGGGGACGTCATTTCCAAAGAGCGGCTGGATGTTTTGCCCGATACGCCGTTCTGCAAAACCTGTGCAGCTAAGCTGTAACCTTGGTGTTACATCACTATGTGAGGGTGGATTCCCAATGACCATAGAGAGAAAGAGGAGGATAGGATGACCGAACAGGAATTCCTGAAAGCACTGGACGAGTTGGAAGACCGTATTGAAGCTGTACCTTCGGACAAGCACCATGTTTTTCAGGCAGAGTTGCATGGGTTGATTGAGCGGATGCGGAACGCAGGTGTGGCGATCCCCGACCGTGTCCGCCGGATGGATGCGGCGCTGACCGAAGATGCGATCGAAGCGCAATTCGACAATATGCCGGTGTGATCGGCGCGTGACCGGTGTCTCCTTTTGGCTTTGCCCGGGCACGTGGTGCCGGGCAGGGTCTTGCGTTGCACCCTCAAACCGGACAGGCTGAGTAACAAGGTTTCTGCAACTGTTGGATTGCGGAATGTTTTTGTTGGGGGGCTTTGTGTCGGACAAATACGCTTATCGGATCGAAGGCGGGGTTGCGATTGTCAACCTTCCGCCCATGCCTCTGGACCCGGATGCCCGCAGCTTTTTCCTTGCGGCAATTGAACGTGCGGAAGACGAGGCATCAGGATTGGTGTTCAGCGGAAAGGAACGCGGATTTCCGGGGGGGTGGAGCGACGATGAGCTACTTGACGGAATAGTCTCTCCCGCATTTGCCACGCTGGCGGATCGCATTGAAGGCGCGCGCATCCCGGTGATCGCAGCAATGCGGGGTAGGGTCGTGGGGGCCGGTCTGGAGCTGGCGCTTGCTGCACAGGCCCGTGTGGCCGTGGCTGGAACCTTGGTGCAATTGCCCGATTTGCAGCGTGGCCTTTGCCCGGGTGCGGGGGGTGCCTATAGGCTCGCCCGACTTGTGGGGGCGGGCCGGGCGCTTGAACTCATTCAAACCGGGAGATTGCAGAATATCAATGATCCTAGGTTCGACAGTTTGTGTGACGAGGTGGTCAAGCACGACGTGATCGGCGCGGCTGTTAGATTTGCCGCTGGCTTTGGCAAGTCCCGGGTTCAGCGGGTTACGACGGATCCGATTGCCTATCAAAGAGAGGTCGCCACGGCACGGCAACACGCTCTGACGTCCGATGGGCGTCCTGCTTACCTTAGGGCGATTGATTGTGTGGAGGCAGGGCAGTTGTTGCCCGACGCTGCGATTCGCGCCTATGAACAGGAGGCCTTTCGCGAAATTCTTGAGCTGCCCCGCAGCCGGGCGCTGTTGCATGTGGCGCGGGCCGAAAACCATGCCAGACAGTATTTCGGAATGGCTGATGCGGCTGGTTCCGTGGTGGTGATGGGGGATGGAGCCAGCGCGGTTGCCTTTGCCGAAGCGGCATTGGACAGCGGTGCGCAGGTTACGATTGCAGAACGGCACGAAGGTGGTGCCCAAGCTGTAATCCGCACGTTGGAGGCGCATCGCGAGTTGCGCGTGAAGAAAGGTTACCTGACCCCCAGCTTGGCCCAGGCTGCAGCCCGGAACCTGAAAGCCGGGCGGCTGGACGAATATGTGGCACAGGCAGAGCTTGTCATTGAGGCCACCGGGGCGACACAGGCCGAATTGGCGGGAATTACCGACCTGTTGAGTCGTGACTTGTCTGCGGATGCGGCTTTGGTGCTCACTTCTGGCATGGCGCTTTATGCTGGCCAAAACACCAATGTCTTGGGGCCGCGCTGCCTTGGCGTCGCGGCCATGCCCGGCACCCCAATGCCCCAGCTGCTGGAGCTGGTGGTTCCAGACACCGTCGAGAACGACGCGCTTGACCGCGTTCGGGCCAGTTTGCACGCCATGTCACGGATGGTGGTCGAAGTTGCGCCCCAGAACGGGTTGATCCGCCAAAGGTTGATTGCGACCCTGTTTGCCGCAGTCGAATGGTGCTTGGCGCAAGGGGCTGCGCCCGAAGCGATTGACGCTGCGTTGGGTTGGGGGCGCGGACCCGTTGCTTTGATGCTGTCCGAAGGGTCGGCGGTTCAGGCGTCGCGACTCTCGCTTCTGTCGGGTGTGCCTGATGAAATCAGGGCGCTGCACCGGGGGCTGGCGGCATTGGCGGCTGACGGGGCACAGGGCAGAAACCCCGGGATGGACCAGCGGTTGCAGCAGATCCGGCAATGGCAGGCGTCTCAGCCAGAGCGCCCCGGGAAGATTTCAGCCCCCGAAATACGGCGGCGTGTGGTCGGCGCGCTGGTGGCCGCCGGTGCGGATCTGTTGGAGCAGGGGGTCGCCGCAAAAACGAGTGATATCGACCTTGTCGCGCTGCACGGGCTTGGCTTTCCCCGTGCACTTGGGGGACCGATGATGGCAGCTGAAACCGGAGGGTTGTTGGCTTGGCAACGGGATTTGCGCCGGTTCAAAGCAGACTCGCCGTGGCTTTGGCAAGACAGCGAGGCGCTTGCCAAAGCCATTCGCAACGGAGGGCGCTGGGGGCGTTAACCCCCCTTAACCCACCGGCACCCCGGCCACTTATTGCATCCGCAATGCGCCGTCGATACGGATCACTTCACCATTCAGATAGCCGCATTCAACGATGAATTTTGCCAGACGCCCGTATTCGGCCGGATCCCCCAACCGTTGTGGGCAGGTTACAGAGGCGGCGAGGCTGTCCTGGGCTTCTTGTGGCAGGCCCATCAGCATCGGTGTCAGGAAGATACCCGGCGCGATGGTCATCACGCGAATGCCATTGCGGGCCAGATCGCGCGCCATGGGAAGAGCAAGCCCGACCACGCCGCCTTTTGAGCTGGCATAAGCGACTTGACCACGCTGGCCATCAAAGGCGGCAATCGAGGCGGTGTTGATGATCACTCCGCGCGCGCCATCATCGGTGGGGTCGTTCTTGGCCATCTGCGCCGCAGCAAGCCGGGCGACGTTGAAAGTCCCGGCCAGGTTCACGTCCAGCACCTTCTTGTAAGCGGCAAGGTCGTGGATCCCCCCGTCCTTGTAAAGGGTCGTGGCGGCAATCGCGATACCGGCGCAGTTCACCGCAGCATTGAGGCCACCCATGGCCTGGGTTGCGGTTGCGATGGCGTTGGTAACACTGTCTTCGTCGCTGACATTGGTTTGCACGAAGGTTGCGCCGATGTCGTCGGCAACTTCGGCACCGCGCTTGGCATCCATATCAAGCAGCGTGACCTGTGCCCCTCCGTCGCGGAACACGCGGGCGGTGGCTTCGCCAAGCCCCGAGGCGCCGCCGGTGATGACGGCTTTGGTGTTTTCGATGCGCATGGGGTCTCTCCTCCTGATCCACGGCAGAATTGAACATATGTTCATTAACGCGTTTCGCGGGGGGCTGTCAAAACCTACCTGCCGCGCAACAGGGTTTTGGGCGCAATGCCAAGCCGAACACCGTGACGATGATGCGAAATATAGCCAAACGACATAATTCTGATTGTGCCTTTTGACTATAGGTCTCTGATTTTACGCTGATGCTTCGTGGATTTTGAGATCAAAATCCACTCCCGTCAGCTATACATGGCGCAAGGTGGCAAAGGCCGGGTTGGCGCGAAGAGACAGGGCGACATGCGGGACCGTGATGGAAGACGAGCCGGGCCGGGTCATGGAAGACGCCAGAAGCTTGGGCAGGGAGCACAAACCCAAGGTGTAGCGGGTGTTGGGCAAGCTACCAGTCTTGCATTGGCGCGCACAGATCCCTCAGGTCTGTGCAACCAGCCGCGCGGCCCCGACAAGCGGGGCGAACTCATCCTTGATGTCCCGGATCGCGATGTCCTTTACCAGATCGCGATAAGGCCCCCGGTCAAGATAGGTCGAGGTGAAGGCTGGGTGTCTGGTCCACTGAAACAGGGCAACACCAACCGACCCGGCCAGAAAAATCCCGTCGCGGGGCAGGTGGGTCAGGGCGAGTGTTCCCAGTGTGGCCCCGAATATCCGCAGGATCAGCTCCAGCGACGGGGTCCGGTTTGCGCGCGACAGGATATGCGCAGGCTCTTGGGTTTCCCCGGTCACCGCCCGGTGCAGGGCCGGCAGGTTCGGGCCCGAAAGGGCCGCTTCAATGACGGGGGTCCCAAACTGTTCCGCAAGCTTATCGAGAACGGGGGCGTAGCGAGCCCCAATATGAGGCAAGGCAATATATCCGGCCTCGGCGGGCGGGACAAAGCGGCGTCCATCGGACTCATAGAGCACCGCGCAATTCGTGCCGGTTCCAATGGCCAGGACAAGACGGGTTCCGGCCGGCTTGCGTCCGGTGAGGTCCTCATCGGCAAGGGCATATCCCATCGCCTGAAGGTCATTGATGAACCGGATATCGTCACAGCCGGTCAACGCGGCAATCTGGCCCGCGCTGATCTGCCAATTGCGGTTGGTCAGCGTTATGCGATCCCCCAGAACAGGCCCGGCGGCGGCAAGGCATACACGGTCGATCCGGGCCGGGTTGACTTTATGGACATAGCGGGTCAGCGCCGCGCCGGGGGATGGCATCCCGTCGTTGCGAAAGCTCGCAATCGTATCGCGTTCCAATGCCGCGCCACGGGACAGGGCGAAGCGGCTGTTCGTGCCGCCTATATCTGCCAATAGATATGTGAGGTTACATGTCATAGCCTGACGAGTATGTCGTGCAAATCACGGCTGCGCAAATCCGCTGACGTGTTTCTGTGCGACGACGTTGCCGTTCTGTGGTTCCTGCGCGCATCCGGCGGCCCTCTGTGCCGCCGTGCGGCCCGGTGCGACGAGGGAAAAGGCATATCCTTTGACCCGCCCTCCCAATCAAGCATGGGCGAAGCGTTCGAATTCTGCTGCACCCACGTTGGGTATATCCGCGGCAAGGCAGGCGGGGATTACCCAACAAAGGAGCGATCAGGAGGCGTTTGCGCATCAAAAAAACCCGCCCGGAAGGGCGGGGTGATGGGCGTTTTGGTTCGGGCGCGGATCAGGCACCGCGGCGGCGGCGGGCCCCGGCGCGGCCACGGCGTCCGCCTGCGGCCTCTTCACCCGGCTTTGCGGGCACCTTGTTGAACTTGATCCATTCGCCGCCCGACTCGTCGTTGTTGGTCAGGAAGTTGGCCGCACGGATGGCTTCCATTTCTTTGCCCGGGCGCGGCTTGGTCGACCCAAGGCCGAACATCTGGCAAAATGCTTCGTCATCCATGTCGGCGGGCAGGATGATCCCGGCGGCCTCGACCTCGGCCTTTTTCTCGGCCAGCTTTTTCGGGCCAACAGGCAGGGCAACGGGGTTCATGATCGCCGATGTCATACCGGTGGCCATGGCCATGGGCAAAAATGCGTTGTTGATGCCGTGACGGTTGGGCAGGCCGAACGAGATGTTGGAGGCACCGCAAGTGGTATTCACGCCCAGTTCATTGCGCAGACGCCGGTTGAGTTCAAAGACCTGCAACCCGGCGGTGCCCATGGCCCCGATGGGCATGACAAGCGGATCAACCACGATGTCATGAGCCGGAATACCGAAATCGGCGGCGCGCTCGACGATTTTCCTGGCCACGGCGAAACGGACCTCGGGGTCTTCGGAAATGCCGGTGTCGTCGTTGGAAATCGCCACCACCGGCACGTTGTACTTCTTGACCAGCGGCAGAACCCGTTCCAACCGTTCTTCTTCTCCGGTGACCGAGTTCAGCAGGGGACGGCCCTTGGCTGCGGCCAGACCGGCCTCCAGCGCGCCGGGAACCGAGCTGTCAATGCAAAGCGGGCAATCGGTTACAGCTTGCACGGTTTCGACCAGTTGGCGCATCAGTTCAGGTTCGACAAAGTTGTTATCGGCATAGCGCACGTCTTCGGCCATCTTGTTGGAAAACACGGCACCCGAGTTGATGTCCAGAATTCCGGCCCCTGCCGCGACCTGGGCCAGCGCATCGGATTCAACGCGGGAAAACTCGCCGCGCTCCAGTTCTTCGTTCAGGATTTTACGCCCGGTGGGGTTGATGCGTTCACCGATCACGGTGAAAGGCTGGTCAAAACCGATGATTGTGGTCTTGGTGGCGGATTCTACGATTGTGCGGGTCATTCTCTGATCTCTCTATCTTTAGCTTGCGGCTGCCGGAACGCCGGAGGCGCCGCCATGCTCTTTGGCCCAGTTGGCATTGGTTTTGATTCCCCCCAGCGGGAAGAAGTGAACTTTTTCAATGTTGAAATCGGGGTTCGCGGCCTTGTGTGTGGCAAGATCGCTCAGAACCTTGGTCGGCTCGTGGGGCACAAGAAGCTTGGACACGTCCTTGGCCCGTTTCTGGAGGACCTTAAGCGAGGGTCCAACGCCGCAGGCAATGGCGAATTTGATCATGGTCTGCAACTTCGCGGGCCCTGCAATGCCAATATGGACGGGGATGTTGATGCCCCGTTCGGTCAACGAATTGCACCAGTCGATCACCGGTTCGGCCTCGAAACAGAACTGGGTGGCCAGGGCCATTTGCGCGTCGGTGCGTTTGGAAAACTCCTGTTTCCAATCCAGCGCGGCAAAGGTGTTGGTGCGCCCGCCCTTGGGGTCGATATCCAGGTTGGGTTCGGGGTGGCCGGCAACGTGCAGGTTGGTGAAGCCGCCCGCGTCAAACAGGCCGGTGTCCAGCAACTGCATTGAGTTGTCGAAATCGCCCTGCGGGGTGGCCACGCCACCAGCCAGCAACAGCGCCTGTTTCACATCCGCTTCGCCCTGGTACATGGCGATCCAGTTTTCCAGCGTGGCGCGGTCCTTGATGATACGCGCAGGAAAGTGGGGCATGACGTCATAGCCTTCGCCTCTGATGCGCCTGGCGGTGGCGACCATGTCTTCGATGGGCGTGCCTTCGATATGGGCAATGTAAACGCGGGTGCCTTTGGGCAGAATCGCGGTGAAGTCTTCGACCTTTGCGGCGGTGCGGGGCATCACCTCGATCGAATAGCCGTGCAGAAAGGCTTCGAGCTGGCTATTGACCGGCGCGGTTTCTGCGTCACGTTTCCGGAAATTCAGCAAAGCCATCGCGGCCTCCCAAAGTCTATTGGGCATCCGCCCAGCCATCATTTGCAATCAGAACCTTCAGCCGGTTCTGATCGTATTCCGCATCCAGACGCGCGGCTTCGGCGGCGGCAACATCGCCATCCGCCCCGTCCATTTCGTAAGGGGGGGCTTTGCGCCATTCAGCTAGGTAAGCGTCGGAATCGCGCGCGTTCACCTTCATTGCAGCCCGGTCAATCGCTTGCTCAAACCGTTCGGGCAGGGGGTGTTTGGCCCCGCGACGGCCTTTGCCAACAATGACCTGAGCGGGAATATCCCGCCAATAAACGATGGTGACCTGTGCCATGTCCGACTCCTTCCTGTTAAACCCTCATATCCGCCGGAATCGCCCGTGCGCGGTCGAATTTCGACTTTGAAGGGGACAATGGCGACGTTCGGGGCAGGCTATGTCGGAAAAATGGCCGGAGCCATGGCAAGAGGGGGCTGAAACATCTCTGAATTTTCATGAAAAAGGTGACGTAGCCGACACGAAAAAACCGCGCCCGGTGTCCGGGTGCGGCCTGTTTTGTTTGCCCAAATGGGGCTTAACCGACCGGACCGCCGTCTTCGCGGGTCACGGCGATAATGGCCGACCGGGGCACCGATGTGCCGCCATCGGGCCAGTGGCTATTGCCTTTTTCGCCGGGGTGTTGGATGCCCACGAACATGGTGCGACGGTCAGCGGACCAGCACAGGCCGGTGACTTCGCATTCTTTGGGACCGGTCAGGAAGCGGCGGATTTCGCCCGTAACCGGGTCGCCCGCCAGCATCTGGTTGTTGCCCTGTCCGGCAAAATCCCCTTCGTTGCTGTATTTCCCGTCCGTCTGGATCCAGAGCAACCCGGTGCTGTCAAAGGCCAGCCCGTCGGGCGAATTGAACATGTTGTCGGCGGTGAGGTTGGCGGACCCTTTGCGGTCATCTTCATGCACGGTGGGGTTGCCAGCCAGCACATAGAGATCCCAGACAAACCCGTCGGCGGTGTGATCGCCGCCATGGGGTTTCCAGCGCAGGATCTGACCATATCTGTTGGCCTCACGCGGATTAGGGCCGCCCAGCGGGGTGGTGTCCCCCCCTTTGTTGGGCTTGAGACCGCGGTTCTTGTTGTTGGTCAGGGCACAATACACTTCGTCCGAATTCGGGTTGGCGGTGACCCATTCGGGGCGGTCCATAGTGGTTGCGTTCATTTTCGATGCCGCCTGGCGAGTGTGGATACAGATTTCAGCCAGCTCCATTCCGGTGGTCTCTGGGGTCAGGGGCAGCCATTCCCCGGCACCGGTGTCGTGGAATTGGGCCGCGTATAGCGTGCCATTTTCCATCAACTCATCGGTATCCACGCCGGGCGCATAAACCCCGTTGGAGACATAGCGATAGAGGAACTCGCCCCGTTCGTCGTCGCCCATATAGATCACGAGTCGGCCATCGTTATTGATCACGCATTCGGCATTTTCATGTTTGAACCGGCCAAGCGCGGTACGTTTCTTGGGGGTTGAATTCGGATCACGCGGGTCGATTTCCACGACATACCCGGCACGGTTGGGTTCGTTGGGGTTTTTGGACAGGTCAAACCGGTCGTCGATCCTGGCCCAGCCATAGCCCCAGTCCCTGGACGACACACCATAGCGTTTCAATTCGGCGCTGGTTTTGTGCGCCTCGTCTTCGGTCGAGAAATAGCCGTTGAAGTTCTCTTCACAGGTCAGATAGGTGCCCCAGGGCGTGCGGCCCGAGCCACAGTTGTTCCAGGTGCCCTTGGTGGTGGTGCCGGTGGGATCGGCGGCGGTCTGCATCAAGGCATGGCCGCGCGCGGGGCCTGTAATTTTCATGTCGGTTTGGGGCGTGATACGGCGATTGAAGGGGCTGTCTTTGACGATGCCCCAGCCCGCGCCGTCATTGCGCAACTCGACCACGGTCACGCCGTGAGCCAACATGCCTTTTTCCACGTCATCCTCTGTTTCCGCCTTGCCGTCGGCGCGGTTGCCCCAGATGGTCTTGCGGTTGGTATACTCGTTGTTGACGGTCAAAAGGGTCTTGCCCTGATGATGGAAGATTTCCATGCCATCGGTGTTGTCCCCAAAGGCGCGGGCCTGTGAGGCGGCGGTGCCACGGGTTTCGCCGTCGAACGCGACGCCATCCGACCACAGGGGATCTGCCCAACGGACAACCACTTCGGATTTGTACCCCTTTGGGACGCGGATCGCATCCTCGCCAGAGCTGGCAATGGCGTCAAAGGCAAAACGGTTGCCTGCGGCCTGTGCCCCGGTGGGAAGGGTCGCCCCACCCAGAGTGGCAAATCCGCCAAGGGTCAGAACACCTCCAAGGAACCCGCGACGGGACAGGGCCGCCTCGACAACATCGTCAAATTCAGTGTGTTCAGAGCGGGGTGTCACAGCTTCGTCAAAATCATCGAAGCTGATTTCGGAAGGATCGGTCATATTTTACAGGTCTCCGGGCGGTTGGATTTGGCAAATTGCTGTGACCCGTCCACTGCCCGACTCGGACAGGCTCACTGGCCAAAGGATTGGACCTTCCTTGTAAAATCCACATGACATGCCCGGTGAATTCTCTTGCGCCGGGCGGGTGGGGCAACTAGGTTCAGGGTAACTCAAAATGGAGGGCGTGACCATGGCGCCCAAGCGTCCCAAAGGTGCGGGCGCATTCCCGAAACCGGTTGAGAGCCCCGCGCCCAATCCGCCGGATCCGTCACAGCTTTATGCTGCGCTGGATCTGGGCACGAACAGTTGCCGAATGCTGATTGCCCAACCTAAGGGCAGTCAGTTTCATGTCGTGGATTCCTTTAGTAAATCCGTGCAGTTAGGGGCCGGGCTTGAACGTACCGGAAGATTGAGCCGGGCGTCGATGGGGCGAACGGTTCAGGCGATGCGGATTTGTCAGCAAAAGCTCAAACGTCACAACGTCAAACGGATGCGGTTGGTGGCAACCGAAGCCTGCCGCAGGGCTCGGAACGCCCGGGATTTCGTGCGGACGGTGCGCCGGGAAACCGGGTTGCAGCTGGAGATTATCAAACCCGAGGAAGAGGCAAGGCTGGCAGTGATCTCCTGTGCGCCGCTGGTCAGCACCAAGACCGAGCAATTGCTGGTGGTGGACATTGGCGGGGGATCGACCGAATTGGTGTGGATCGACCTGTCTATGGTTCCCCACCGTGACCGCCCTCGTGCGATCATGCGGTTGCATTCGGGGTTTCATACCAACGACAGCCCGTTTCCGACGGCCAAGGTGGTGGATTGGATCAGCGTACCGTTGGGCGTGGCCACGTTGAGGGATCAGTTCCGCGATGTCGAAGACGATTCCGCGCGGTTTGCCCTGATGAGCTGGTTTTTCGAGGAAAGCATGTCGGAATTCGCACCCTACAAGGATGAACAGGCGCGGGAGGGGTTCCAGATCGTTGGGACAAGCGGCACGGTCACAACGGTGGCCGCTTCGCATCTGGGGTTGAAACGGTATGACCGCACCAAGGTGGACGGGTTGCGCATGAGCAGCGACCAGATTGACCAGGTCATCCAGGGATACCTGCGGCTTGGTCCGGGCGGGCGGCGGCGCGATCCCCGGATTGGTCAGGACCGACAGGCGTTGATCATGAGCGGTTCGGCGATCTTGCAGGCCTTGTTGCGGGTCTGGCCCACGGATCGGCTGAGCGTGGCGGACCGTGGTCTGCGTGAAGGGCTGCTTTATGCACAGATGAGCGCGGATGGCGTGTTGGAAGACGGGCCGTTTTAAGTGAACAGGGTTGTGGTCGGGGACACGAATTTTAGCTAAAATTCGTGGGTTCGCGTGCAGAGAGGGAATGGCGAATGGCAAAGACACCCAGTGGCAAGAACACATCGGGGCGCGGGCAGCGTGACCTCAAGGTTAAGGTGAAGTCGGCCCGGGGGCGCAAGCTGAGCTCAACCCGATGGTTACAGAGACAGTTGAACGATCCTTACGTGAAACGCGCCCAAACCGAGGGCTATCGCGGGCGCGCAGCCTTCAAGATCATGGAATTGGACGATAAATTCCGCTTTCTCGTGCCCGGAGCCCGGGTTGTCGACCTTGGATGCGCACCCGGCGGGTGGTGCCAGGTGGCAGTTAAACGGGTCAACGCGCTGGGTGAAAAAAACGGCAAGCGCGTTGGCACGATCCTTGGCATTGATCTGCAAGAGGTGGAGCCGATTGCGGGCTGCGAAATCCACCAGCTGGATTTCATGGATGAGGGCGCGGATGACAAGGTGAAAGCATGGCTGGGTGGCAAGGCCGACGTGGTGATGTCGGACATGGCGGCATCGTCATCGGGGCACAAGCAGACCGATCACCTTAAGATCATGGCGCTTTGTGAAACCGCAGCCTATTTCGCCTTTGATGTTCTGGAAGAGGGCGGCACCTTCGTGGCCAAGGTTCTGGCGGGGGGCGCGGAAGGTGAATTGCAAAAACTGCTGAAGCAGAAATTCACCAAGGTTGCCAATGTCAAACCGCCCAGCAGTCGCAGTGATAGTTCCGAAAAGTTCGTTGTTGCAATGGGTTACCGCGGATAGTTCACATCAGTCTTCCGGTTTGATCAGCCCCAGGCCGCGTAGGTAAACTCCAATCCCGCTTTCCAGAAGGTCTTCGGGTGAAAACGGGCTGTGTGTTCCGGGAGAGTTTCGTGCGAACAGTTCGACCACCCCGTGGGACATGGCCCAGATATGGGCCGAAAACATTGCCGCGGGGGGGCGTTTTTCCGGCGGGATATGTTGTGACAGGTCTTCGGCTGCCTGTTCCTGAACCCGGCGTGCCCGTGCCGCCACGGCGGCAAGCTCGGGCGTGCGGTTCACGCTGATCCCGCTTTCGAACATCGCGATATAATGGCCCGGATATTTACGGGCAAAGGCGAGATAGGCACGCCCCGTTGCTTCAAATGCGGCCAAAGCCGAGGGCTGACCCTTGTCATAGGCAAATTGCATCACGTCGGTAAAGATTTCGTAACCCTGCCGCGCCGCTTCGGCGATCAGGTCTTCGCGCCCTTCAAAATGGCGATACACTGCTGCCGGGGTGACTCCGGCGGTTTTCGCCGCTTCCGAGAGCGTAAACCCGGTCGGACCCTTGGCTTCGATCAGCTCTAGCGCCGCATCCACCAGCGCCTGGCGCAGATTGCCATGATGATAGCCGCGTTTCTTGCGCATCAGCTGTTCCAGGTTTCGGGGCCGGCACAGATGCTTGTATCCTGTTTTCCAACACCCTTGGCGGATTTGTTGTCATAGTCGATCGCATCCAGAACCCGCCGGATGCCAGCCAGCCGGGCGCGCCGTTTGTCGTCAGAGCGGATCACGGTCCAAGGCGCGTGATCGGTGTGGGACCGGGTCAGCGTGTCCCTGATCGCATCGGAATAGGCCTCCCAGCGGTTCAACCCTTCAACGTCAATCCACGAGAGTTTCCATTGCTTTAGCGGGTCCTTTTCACGTTTGAGAAAGCGATTCAGCTGTTCCGCCCGTCCCACGTTGAGCCAGAGTTTGAACAGGTGAATACCTTCGTCCACCAGCATCCGTTCAAAATCGTTGACCTGGGCAAAGAAATGTTCGCGTTGGGCATCCGTGCAAAAGCCGAACACCTGTTCCACCACCCCGCGATTGTACCAGGAGCGGTCGTAGAACACGATCTCGCCGCCCGAGGGCAGGTGGTCGATATAGCGTTGGAAATACCATTCGGTCTGTTCTTTTTCCGTAGGTTTGGACAGGGCCACGACCCGCGCGCCGCGGGGGTTAAGGTTCTCCCGGAAGCGTTTGATTGTACCGCCTTTTCCCGCCGCATCGCGGCCTTCGAATACAATCGCGATGCGGACGTTTGTGTCTTTCGCCCAGGATTGCAGCTTGACCAGTTCGATCTGAAGCGCGGCCATTTCGGCCTCGTAAACCTTGCGCGGCATCTTTTCCGAATGAGGGTAATCGGGGTTCAGGATGTCGCCTTTTTCCGCGCGCTGGATCGCGTCCCGCACGGATTCTGGGGCCTTTTCGTTGAAGAACGCAGAGATAGCGCCGTCAAAGGGTTTGTTCTTGCTCATGACCGGCCTTCTTTTGTTGTGTCGGGTCGAAACCGGGCCTGATCGCGACCTGTTCAGAAGAGTATATAGTCCGTTTCACGTCAACGGAAATAGAGGCTCCTGAAAACGTCACGGAGTCAGGGGGGTGGGGCTTAGCCGCGCAAATCCGTACTTTCCAGACCGATTTTGGAAATGTCGAACGGGGTGGTTTCGTAGATTTCGGAAATCCAGTTGCCATAGAGCAGATGCGCATGGCTGCGCCAACGGTTTTGTGGCGTCTTTGACGGGTCGTCATCCGTGTAATAGTTCATCGGCACGTTGATCGGCACGCCCTCGGCCACATCGCGGTCGTATTCCTGTTTCAACGTGTCACTGTCATATTCGAAGTGGTTGAAAATATAGAGCGCGCGGTGGTTTGGGTCGCGGATCAGACAGGGGCCAACCTCGTCACTGGCGAGCAGGGTGGTGAGGGCGGGCACCGCGTCGACCTCGTCTTGTCTGATTTCGGTCCAGCGGGAGACGGGGATCACGCAATCATCTGAAAACCCTCGCAAATATTTTGATGTGGGGCACAGGTTGCGATGCCGGAAACAGCCAAAGGCTTTGTGGTCCAGCATGTGTTTCTTGATCCCGTGGAAATAGTTGATCATCGCCATGCCGCCCCAGCAGATGCCGAAGGTGGAATGCACATGGGTCTGGGTCCAGTCAAACACCTCGCGGAGTTCGTCCCAATAGGTCACCTCTTCGAACGGCATGTGTTCAATCGGCGCGCCGGTGATGATCAGCCCGTCAAATTTTTCTCCGCTTTCCTTAACCTTTGAAAACGGACGATAAAATTCGGCCATATGCTCGGCGGCGGTGTTGCGGGTGCGGTGTTCGCTCATGCGGATCAGCGACAGTTCGATCTGAAGCGGCGTGGCGCCGATCAGGCGGGCAAACTGGTTCTCCGTCTGGATCTTTTTCGGCATCAGGTTCAACAGCCCGATGCGCAATGGGCGGATGTCCTGACGTGCGGCCTGATCGCTGTCCATCACCATGACGCCTTCGTTCGTGAGAACGTCAAAGGCGGGCAGGTCGGAAGGCAGTTTGATCGGCATCGGGTCAGGTCCATCTACGTTTGGTGAGGTGAGAGATAGGCCATGGAGGCCCCGGGCACAAGGCGCGCGCGCGGTGCGTTAATCCCCGGTTCCCCCGGCACACTCGCGCCGATTCGGGGGGGGTGACTTTTGCGCATCGACACGGCACCGGGGCGGCATCGCGGTTGGCCACTCCATATACGCGGCCCGTGCAGGGCGAAATTGTTAACGCCGGTCAATCGCCGTGGCAATCAGCGCATCGAAATCTTCGGCGGAGGTCACGCCATGCACGTCTTCGGCGGTCACCGTCACGCCCCAGTTCGCCATCGCCTCGTATCGCGGCTGGCGATGGGCCAGCGCCCTGGCATAGGTCCAGCGGATGAAGGCGTCGGGATCAACCTTGTCTGCGGCCACCCCGGCTTCGGCCTGATAGGCGTGCCATTGGGCGTCGAGGAAGGCGGGTTCATAGCTCATCGGTTTGGGCGCGCGGTCAAAGCGGCGGATCAGCTCCTGGGTATGGGCGTCGTCGCCCTTGATCCAGATCATCAGGCAGTGTCGCGACAGTTCGCTCAACAGCGGGTCGTTGGGGTCTTTGGGATCGACCCATTCACAGATCGACCCGCCGGTGTCGCAGATGAAGTTGGGATAGCTGTAAAGCTCTTGCGCGCGGGTGATGAAATGGGCGGTGTCCATCAGGGCGCTGATCTCGGCCCTGCGAAACTGATCCTGACGTCGGGTGTATTCGTCATAGCCCAGCCCGCCGAGATCGGGATTGCCCGGTTTGCCCAGATAGCTGGACACGGGCGCAAGATTGTCAAAGGTGATGTTGGAGCCGATATAGATCGAATCCGACATCAGAAGTTCGCGCAGAAACGGGTTTTTCATCGCCTCGCGTTTGGCATTATCCGCGATCAGTTCGCCCATATAGCGGGTGCCGATCCGATAATCGATGGAATAGTGAAACCAATCGCCATGCTCGCGCAGCATGTTGGAGACATGGGTTTTGCCCAAGCCGGACATGCCAAAGAACAACACGTTCTTATGCGGCGCGGCGCGCCAATCCTGTGCGGTGGGATAGATCATGCCCGGTACCCTTTGCCTGTCAAATGCCTTTTCCGCTTGGTAAGGCGCGGGGCGGTTGGGGTCAATGTTGTCAGTGGTGTCGGCGTCGCAACGCCCGCCCGTTGATGATCAGAAGGCCAAGAGCAAGCAGGCCAAACCCGGTCAGCGCGCGCGGCGGCAGGGATTCGCCCAGCACCAGCGCCCCAAGCGCAATGGCAAAGGGCGGAATCAGCAGGGTGACAAGCATCAGGTTGCCGCTACCTGCCATAGCCAGCACCCGGTAATAGAGCAGATAGGCCAATGCCGTGCCGACCACGGCCATGTAAGCGATCGCACCCCATGTGGTGAGGGTCAGGGCAAGCCGGGGGGGGCCTTCGGCCCAGAACGCAAGGGGCAGGGCCATGGCCGCGGAGGCGGTCAACATGCCTGCGGCGGCCACCTGGGGCGGGTGTCCCGCCAGCATCCGGCGCGCCCAGACACCGGCAAAGGCATAAGACAGCGTGGCCAGCACCGCCGCCCATTGGGCAAGGTTGCGAGGGTCCAGCCCGCCAAGGTTGGAAAGGCCAATGGCGGTCACCACCCCGGCAAAGCCGATCAGCACCCCCGCCGCCTTGCGCATCCCAAGCCGTTCGTCGGGGAGCAGAAGTGCCGCCACCACCACGCCAAAAATCGCCGTGGACGCGTTGAAGATCGAGGCGAGACCTGATTCGATGTGAAGCTGGCTCCAGTTCAGAAGGCCAAAGGGGATCAGGTTGTTGAGCAGCCCCATGCCCAGAAACCCGATGGCCGCGCGCGGCGTCAGCGTGACCGGGAGCCGCATCGCGATGACCGCCCCCCACAGCACGATCATGGCCCAGAAGGTGCGCTGTGCCACCGCCCAGAGCGGCCCGATTTCATCAAGCGCCAGTCGGGCGGCAAGGAAAATGCCACCCCAGATGGCGGCAAGCAGGAAAAGTTCGCTCCAGGCGCGGGGGGATAGGGATTGCTGTGTCATGGTGCGGGTTTAGCGCCCCGTGGGGTGGGGCGGCGACCCGTTTCCTGCGGTTTGGTCATCCGGTTTGTTTATCGGCCACTCGCCGCGCCTTGCGGCGAGTCTCGTTCTGGCGCGCTTCGGTCAGGATGTTGAGGTAATTCCCGGCAAAGATGAGCGCCGCGCCCAGCAGGACGGACATCTCAAGCGGTTCGCCGTAGAGCAGCATTCCCACCACCGCAATCACTGGCAAGCGGATGAAGTCGATTGGAATAACCACCGTCGCCGGGGCCAGCGACAGGGCCTTGGTCAGACAGAAATGCGCCAACAGCCCGGCCAATCCAATCAGCACGACCCAGGGCAGGGTGGCGGCATCGGGCAAGGCGATATCTCTGTCAAGCCCGGCGCAGACAAGGCCGAACACCGCCTGCATCACGGTGAGGTGAAACAGGATCGTGCCGATGGATTCGGAGCGGGTCAGCCGTTTGGTCAGAATCCCGGTCAACGCAAAACAGATGGCCGAGGCGGCAGCGGCGAGCACGCCGATATTCAGTGTTTCGGCACCCGGGCGGGTGACAACGAGGATGCCGACAAAGCCAAGCATCGCCGCAGTGGTGCGGATCGCGGTCAGTCGTTCGCCCAGAAGCAACGGGGCCAACAGCACCACCCAGAGGGGGGAGGTGAATTCCAGTGCAAAAACCTGGGCCAGCGGAATCAGCGTGAGGGCAAAGAACCAGAGGTTCTGCCCCGTGAAGTGAGCCAGGTTGCGCAGGGCATGGGTGCCAAGGTGGCGGCGTGACAGGTTGCGCCAGTGGCCGGTCAGGCCCAGCAGGGTGATCACGATCACGAGTCCCACAACAGAGCGATACATCATGATTTCAAACGTATCGAGCGTGGCGGCGGCGCTGCGCCCGGCCACGGCCATGGAGGAAAAGGACAGGATCGCGCCGCTCATCCAGAGCGCCGCTTGCAGGATTGGTGACATTGGGGGAGCATTCGCGCAAAGCGGCGCAATGTCCATCCGGGAAATGACGTTGCGGCGGGCGGCTTGCCAAATCTTTCCGCACGGGGTTGGATGGTCGCAGACAGAGAGAAGAGGGAGGCGTATCATGGCAGTTGCAATCGAAGGGCGGAGCATTGACGAAGTGTTTCGCGACGCGGTGGGGCGGTGGCCTGAGCATGATCTTGTGGTGGCCCCAGCAATTGACGGCGCGCCGGTGCGCAGCCTGACCTATGGGCAGATGGCCGGGTTGGTCGAGGCCCACGCTGCGGCGCTGCGCGCTGCGGGGTATGGGGCGGGGCAGCGTGCTGCGGTTCTGTTGGGGGCGACGCCGGAACATTATGTGATCAAGCTGGCGCTGAACCGATTGGGGATGTCCTGTGTGCCGGTGAACCCGGATTACCGTCCGGCCGAGCTTGCCTATCTTCTGGAAGACAGTGACGCGGTGCTGGCGATTGCGGATGAACGGTTCGAAGCGTTGATGCGCGCGGGCATTTCAGAGGCCAAGTCAAACCCTGAATTTGTTTTGTATGACAATATTTTGTCGGGAATTCCTGATGCGCCACATGAACCAGATGATGTGCCGATTGGTCCCGCGACAGAGGCCAGTCTGCTTTATACCAGTGGCACGACGGGACGACCAAAGGGCTGTATCCTGAGCCATGAATACGAGCTTATGGTGGGGCAGACCTATCAGAATCTTGGCCCTCCGGTGGCGTTGCGGGAGGGGGCGGATCGCGTGCTCAACCCGCTTCCGGCTTTTCACATCAACTCTGGCATTCTGACCTTTTTCGGGGTGATGCAGACCGGAAATACGTTGATCCAGATGGAGCGGTTTTCCGGTGCCACATGGTGGCGCGATATTCAGCAAACCGGGGCCACCGTGTTCCATTATCTTGGGGTTGTGATTTCGGTTCTGCTGGCTGATCGTGACGTGGGCCCCGAGGTGTTGGGCAACCTGCGCGCCGGGCTTGGCGCGGGGGTGGAGCCTTCGCTGCATGTGGAGTTTGAACGCCGGTTTGGCATCCCGTTGATCGAGGCCTGGGGCATGACCGAAATGTGCCGGGTCGTGTCGATGTGGGAGGAGCCGCGCCGCATCGACACCCGCGCCATGGGCCGTGCCTTTGATGGGCTTGACGTGCGGATCGTGGGCGAAGACGGGGCCGAGCTTCCCCGCAACACACCCGGTGAAATGGTCATTCGCCATTCCCAGGCCACGCCCAGGAAAGGATTTTTTTCGGGCTACCTGAACAAGCCCGAAGCCACGGCCGAGGCTTGGGCGGGCGGTTGGTTCCATACCGGGGACACGGTGATCATGGACGAAGAGGGGGTGTTGTTCTTTGTTGACCGGTCCAAAAACATCATCCGCCGATCCGGCGAAAACATCGCCGCGGCCGAGGTGGAAAACGTGTTGTTCGAAGACACGCGCGTGATCAACGTGGCCTGTATCGCGGCCCCGGACGAGATCCGGGAGGAAGAGGTGATGGCCTGTATCGTGCTGGCACCTGATGTCGCGGCGACGGCAGAGACCGCCCGCGCGATTTTTGATCGGGCGTTCGAGAAGATGGCCTATTTCAAACCGCCGGGGTGGATTTTGTTCATCAAGGAACTTCCGGTGACCGGCACCCAGAAAGTGGTCAAACACCAGATTTTCCCGAACGACATGGACCCGAGGGACAGTGCCGGAATTCACGATTTCCGCAAGTTGAAGAAACGCGGTTAACCTTTGGCGATCTGGCGGGATGGTCCTGCGAATCCGGGGGGCGCTCTCCACGGTGCCGTTTGCGCGTGTCTTAGAGCGTTTGATACACCGGATACACTGCACGCCCTGGGGTAGGGCGCGGGTACTGCAATCAAAGGGGGAACCCAGGGTCACTTCAGGTTTTAAAACGTCCTGCCAAAACCCTGAATCACGGGGTTTTGGCAGGACGCGCGAAACACATAGCGAAACACATAAATGTCACGCTGCGTTCGCCCTTTTCCCGGTCTCAGGTTAAAGGTTAAACGCTTTAGTTGTTTTCTGGGACGCGCCGGGCGCTTATTCCCATTCAATCGTGCCCGGAGGTTTCGAGGTGATGTCATAGGTGACGCGGTTGATGCCTTTGACCTCATTGATGATCCGGGTGGCGGTTTCGCCAAGGAAATCGTGGGTGAAGGGGTAATAATCCGCCGTCATGCCATCCACGGACGTGACCGCGCGCAGGGCGCAGGCGTAATCATAGGTGCGCCCGTCGCCCATCACGCCGACGGTGCGCACGGGCAGGATGGCAACATAGGCCTGCCAGATCTCGTCATAAAGCCCGTGTTTACGGATCTGGTCGATGTAAACCGCGTCCGCCTCGCGCAGGATATCCAGCTTGTCCCGGGTAATTTCACCGGGGCAGCGGATGGCCAGACCGGGCCCGGGGAAGGGGTGGCGGCCAATGAAGCTGGCAGGTAGCCCAAGTTCGCGACCCAGGGCGCGCACCTCGTCCTTGAACAGTTCGCGCAGGGGTTCGACCAGCTTGAGCCCCATCTTTTCCGGCAAGCCGCCCACATTGTGGTGCGATTTGATCGTCACGGACGGCCCGCCCGAAAACGACACGGATTCGATCACGTCGGGATAGAGCGTCCCCTGGGCCAGGAATTCGGCGTCCTGGATCGTATCGGCATGTTTCTGGAACACGTCGATAAACAGCTTGCCGATGATCTTACGCTTGGTTTCCGGGTCGGACTGACCATCCAGTTCACCAAGGAACAGTTCGGTTTCATCGGCATGGATCAGCTTGATGTTGTAATTGTCGCGGAACATGGTGACCACCTCGTCCGCCTCGTTCTTGCGCAACAGGCCATGATCAACAAAGACGCAGGTCAGCTGCTCTCCGATTGCCTCGTGCAGCAGGATCGCGGTGACCGAGCTGTCGACACCGCCGGACAGGCCACAGATCACATGCGCATCGCCCACCTGTTCGCGGATCTCGCGGATCGCCTCTTCGCGGTACGCGCCCATGGTCCAGTCGCCGGTGAACCCGGCCAGCTTCACGAAATTCTCGAAAAGCCTGGCACCATTGGGGGTGTGATGCACTTCGGGGTGGAACTGCACCGCATAGAAATGACGGGACGTATCGGCGGTGATGGCAAAGGGCGCGTTGGGCGAGGTGCCATAGACCTCGAACCCCGGTGCGATGTCGCTGACGTGATCGCCATGGGACATCCAGACCTGCTCATCCCCTTCGCCAAACCAACCCTCCAGAATGTCGAGCGACCCCCTGGGGGTGACATAGGCGCGGCCAAATTCGGCGGTGCCATGGCCCGATTCCACCTTGCCTCCCAGTTGGGTCATCATGGTCTGCTGACCATAGCAGATGCCAAGGATGGGCACGCCATAGTCGAAAATCTCCTGGGGCGCGCGCGGCGACCCGTCGCGGGTTACGCTGTCTGGCCCGCCGGAAAAGATCACGGCCCGGGGTGCCATGTCGCGCACAAGGTCCATCGTGACATTCTGATAGGGGTGGATTTCGCAATAAACATTCAACTCGCGCAGACGCCGGGCGATCAGCTGGGTCACCTGGCTGCCGAAGTCGATGATGAGAAGGCGGTCATGGGATGTGGTGCTCATGCGTGATCCAGTAAATCAGGGGCCAGTGGGGTGCAATCCCCCAGTGCCCGTCGAAGGTGAAAAATCCCCGGTCAACCCGCGTCCCTATCCCGAGGAGGCGGCCAAAGGCCGACGAACGAGACATCCTGTGCGCCGGAACGGCGCTCCATTGGATCAAAACGGGGCAATGGACCCGACACATGTCGCATTTCCCCCCCATGCGCCGCTTCCTTGCGGCGCGCCTGCGGCCAAACTGCCTAGGGTCGGATCAAATCGCAATGTCACGCAGGACGATGACCATGACCGACACACCCACCCGCAAACGTGCCCGTTCCGGCGGTGGTGCCGCCCGCCGCGCGGCCCGCAATGCCGTTTCCTTTGACACGGCAAAATATATCGAACGCAATATCCCGAATTTCGAAGTGCTGAACGAAGAGGCGCTTGAAATCATCGAGACCAATGCGGAAACCGTGTTGGAAGAGATCGGGGTCAACTTCGTCAACAACCCGGGCGCGCTGGAGCGTTGGCGCAATGCGGGTGCGGATATTCAGGGCGAGCGCGTGCATATCCCGCGCGGCCTGGCCCGCAAGCTGATCAGCACCGCCCCAAGCCAGTACACCCAACATGCCCGCAATCCCGAGCGGAGCGTTGAAATCGGCGGGCGCAACCTTGTGCTTGCCCCGATTTACGGCCCCCCCTTCGTGCGCGATGCCAAGGGCGGGCGGCGTTATGCCACCATGGCGGATTTCCGCAATTTCGTGAAGCTGGGCTATATGTCCAAATGGCTGCACCATTCCGGCGGCACGGTGTGTGAACCTACCGATGTGGCGGTGAACAAGCGCCACCTTGATATGTTGCACGCCCATATGACTCTGTCGGACAAGCCGTTCATGGGGTCGGTTACCGAACCCAGCCGCGCCCGGGACAGTGTCGACATGTGCGAAATCCTGTTCGGCAAGGAATTTGTTCAGCAAAACACCGTGATGACCTCGCTCATCAACATCAACTCTCCGATGACGTTTGACGACGTGATGATGGGGGCGATGGAGGTGTTTGCCGAAAACAATCAGGCGTCGATCGTGTCGCCCTTTATCGTGGGCGGGGCCATGGCACCGGTGTCGGTGGCCGGGACACTGACCCAGGTTCTGGCCGAGGTGATGGCCGGGATCTCCTATAATCAGTTGATCCGCCCCGGGGCTCCTGTGATCATGGGCACCTTTGTCAGCTCGATTGACATGAACAGCGGCGCGCCCACCTTTGGCACCCCCGAGGCGAGCCTTGTCACCTATGGCGCGGGGCAGTTGGCACGGCGGCTTGGTCTGCCTTACCGGTCCTCGGGGTCGTTCTGTGGTTCGAAACTGCCCGATGCCCAGGCGGCGTATGAAACGGCCAATTCGCTGAATATGGGGCTGCTGTCGGGTGTGAACTTCATGCTCCATTCCTGTGGCTGGCTGGAAGGCGGGCTGGTCAGCTCTTATGAGAAATTCGTGATGGATGCCGATCAGCTGGGCACGTTGCACCATCTGGCCAAGGGCGTGTCCGTGGACGAAAACGCACAAGCCATGGATGCGATCCGCGAAGTGGGGCCGGGGGGGCATTACCTTGGTTGCGCCCATACGCAGGCCAATTTCAAAACGGCGTTCTGGAAATCCGACCTGCTGGATTACAAGCCTTTTGAAACCTGGGAAGACGAGGGTGCGCGCGACACGCAGGCCTTGGCCTCGGCCCGGGTCGAAGAGATGTTGGCAAGCTACCAGAAACCGGCGCTGGACCCGGCCATCGAAGAGGCGCTGGACGCCTATGTGGCCCGGAAGAAAGACTCCATGCCGGACGCCTTTATGTAATCCAGAGCGGACAGGACGGACGGGCCGGACGGGCCGACGGGTAATCGGCACCGACAATACGCCGCCAATACGCAGCAGCGCGGGCAAGGGATTGTCGGCGCTGTTTTGCGTTCCGGGTCACGCCCCGTAAGCGGCTTGCAACAGCCGCGCTTCGCCCATGATGGCGATCAGCACATCCACGTGTTTCACAAGGCTGTAATCCGCATCCCCCGCCACGCGGGCGTCGTTCAGCGTCTCTTCCATATCCACAAGCCGCATGATCGCCGCGCCGCTTCGGGGCAGTTTGCCAAAGCCAAGCAGGCGACGCAGATGGGGATCCCGGCGATAGTCTTCGGCCCCGGCGCGGGCGGCCTGGATCAAAAGGCGCGGACGTTTGAGTTGATTGAGGATCGAGAGAATGTCGTTCATGGCCGTTTTCCCATAGATATTGATGTCTGTGGGTAAAATTACACAACCAAAACGGGTGTTGCGCGGTTGGGGTTATCGGCGCGCGTTGGTTGAAGGATTGTTTATATTTTAGAAACAATAATAGCCAATATGGAAACAATTAACCAAAGCGTAACGAATGCACGTTTAGGTTGTGTCTGGCCTGTGGATAACTCAGGCGTCGATGAGCAGAATCAGGGGCAGTCCGCAGATGGTTGACATGACGACATATTGCGACTCTCCGGCAAGTTGGGTGCCGGACGCGGTATGGCGTTACCTTTTGCATACGGTCTGTGGTCTCTCTATCCGCGCAATTGCACGCGAGGTGCGATGCCATCCATCGACGATTATGAGACAGGTCCGGCGATGGGAAAACTCACGCGACGATGCTCTGGTGGATGAAGCGTTACGAAAGTTGGGGCAGCATTTGCCAAAGCCCCGGTCGCCCAAAGCAGACAAGGAAACCGAATTGATGGCCAAAGCGAAGCACGGCGTTGATGTAAGCCCTGAAACCTATGTTCTGGAACAGGAGGCGCGGCGGGTTCTGCGCCGCCTTTGTGAGGCGGGGGCCATACTTGCCGTCGCCTCGGAAATGGACAAGGCGGTGGTGGTGCGGGAAACACCAGACGGGAAAACCACCCGCACGGCGGTGGTGGACCGCGATATCGCCCAGGCTCTTGTGATCAAGGAGTGGATTTCCTGTGTCAGCAAAGGGCGGATCGCGCGCTATCGCATCACCAGCGCGGGGCGTATGGCCCTGTCGCAATTCATGGCCGAGGCCGAAAACGTCGCCAGCGGTTTTGCCGATGCGCAAACGCCGTTCACCCCCCAATCGGGCACATCCGTGACGGCGGATCTTCGCCGTGGCGAAGCACAGGGACAGGGATCGGAGCAGGTCCAGGGGCGGGGGCGCAAGCTGCGCTATGGGCTTGGCGATTCCCCGCTTGCCTCTCTGGCCCGACGCAAGGATCGGGATGGCAAGCCGTTTCTGAGCGAAGACCTTGTCAACGCGGGCGAGCGGTTGCGCGAGGATTTCGAACTGTCCCAGATGGGCGCGCGCACCACACAGGATTGGGATCAGTTTCTGACCGGGCGGGTTGGAGGCAAGGGAGGCGGTGCCGATGCGATGCTGACGGGGGGCTCTGCGGCTGCGCGTGACCGGGTAACCGGCGCGCTTGAGGATCTTGGCCCCGGATTGGGTGACGTTGCCCTGCGGTGTTGTTGTTTCCTGGAAGGATTGGAACAGGCCGAACAACGCATGGGATGGAGCGCACGATCAGGCAAGATCGTGCTGCGCATCGCCCTGCAACGGCTTCAGCGTCATTACGAAAGCCTTGGCGAGGCGGGGAGTATGATCGGGTAATCCGGGGGGCTTGAATTGCGCGGGCGGCGCGCGGGAGTGTTACAAAACGCGCGGGCCCGTACAACATGGGTTTGCGCGATGCGGTGTTGTGTTGCGCCACCGGGTTGGACCCGGGGCAAAGGGCGCGTTCCTGGCACGCCGGAAATGCCGGGGCAGGCGCGATTCAGGGTTGATCCCACGGGTGGTGCAAACTAGTAAGGCGCAAATTCACACAGGTCGCCCTTGGCGGCCTGTTCACCCATGCGAGGACGGACATGCAAGTCACCGAGACCCTGAACGAAGGTTTGAAACGCGCCTATACCATCACGCTCACAGCAGCCGAGCTGGATGACAAGGTCAACGAAAAGCTGGTCGAAGCCCAGCCCGACGTTGAGATGAAAGGCTTTCGCAAGGGCAAGGTGCCCATGGCCCTGCTGAAAAAGCAATTCGGCCAGCGCGTGTTGGGCGAAGCGATGCAGGAAAGCATCGACGGTGCCATGTCCAAGCATTTCGAAGACAGCGGCGATCGCCCTGCGCTTCAGCCCAAGGTCGAAATGGTTGACGGCGAAAACTGGAAAGAGGGTGACGATGTCACCGTCGAGATGTCCTATGAGGCGCTGCCGGAGATCCCCGAGGTGGACCTGAAAGGCATTTCGCTGGAGCGTATGGTTGTGAAAGCCGACGACGCGTCGGTGGACGAGGCGCTGGCCTCGCTTGCCGAAACCGCGCAGGATTTCAAGGATCGCAAGAAGGGTTCGAAAGCCAGGGATGGCGACCAGGTTGTGATTGACTTCCTGGGCAAGGTTGACGGCGAGGCCTTTGAAGGTGGCGCGGCGGAAGATTACCCGCTGGTGCTGGGTTCGGGCAGCTTCATCCCCGGTTTCGAAGAGCAGCTGGTTGGCGTGAAGGCCGGCGAGGAAAAAGAGGTTACCGTAACCTTCCCCGCGGAATATCAGGCCGAGGCTCTGGCCGGTAAGGACGCCGTGTTCGAATGCACCGTGAAAGAGGTGAAGGAACCTGTGGCGGCCGAGATCAACGACGAGTTGGCCACCAAGTTCGGGGCCGAGGATCTGGCCGCGTTGAAGACCCAGGTGTCCGAGCGTCTGGAAGCGGAATATGCGGGCGCGGCCCGTGCCGTCACCAAGCGCGCGTTGCTGGACGAACTGGACAAGGCCGTGTCCTTTGACCTGCCCCCCAGCCTTGTCGAAGCCGAGGCCGGTCAGATTGCCCACCAGCTGTGGCACGAGGAACACCCGGAAGTGACCGACCACAACCACGACACCATCGAGCCGACGGATGAGCATAACGCGCTGGCCGAGCGCCGCGTGCGTCTTGGTCTGCTTCTGGCCGAGCTGGGCCAGAAAGCCGAGGTTGAAGTGACCGATGCCGAGATGACGCAGGCGATCATGAACCAGGCCCGTCAGTACCCGGGTCAGGAACGCCAGTTCTTTGAGTTCATCCAGCAGAACCAGCAGATGCAGCAACAGTTGCGCGCGCCGATCTTTGAAGACAAGGTTGTCGATTACGTTCTGGAGATGGCTCAGGTGGCCGAAAAGGACGTCAGCAAGGACGACCTGCAAAAGGCGGTTGAGGCGCTGGACGAAGAATAAACCCTGTATTGGGTTAAAATGGCAAGGGTCGCCCCGGTGTTGGGGCGGCCCTTTTGCGTTGGAAGGGAGGTGGGGCGCTGGCTTTGCGCCGGGGTGTTAAAGCGTATCGAGTGCAAAGCCGATCTGTTGCATCAGCGGCGCGGTTGGTTCGACCCCGAAGCTGAGCCTTAGAAATCCGCCGCCCACGTCATCGCCCCAGCGTGCGCGCCGGTCGCCTGAGCTGTGCAGCCCGCCAAAGCTTGTCGTATTGGCCAGCCCGGCCAGAGACAGGAACCGGTCGGCGGTATGGGCGTCGGCAAAGCTGGCGCAGAGCAGGAACCCCTGATCTGCGGCCTGCGGGTGTGGGGCAGGGTAGATCACGCTCTGAACCGCCTTGGCCTGTTGGAAAAGCGGCAGCGCGGCGCGGGCATTGGCGCACATCCGGGCCAGACGGATTTCCAAGGTTTCAAGGCCGCGCAACAGCAACCACGCCTCATGTGGGCCGGGGATAGCTCCCATCAAGGTGCGCACCGCGTGGACACGTTCCATCAACGCCGCATCGCGCGCGCTGACATGGCCCATCAGCAGGTCGGAATGCCCGCCCATGGATTTGGTATCGGAACAGATCACCACGTCGGCCCCAAGGTCGAGCGGCTGTTGCAACAGAGGCGTGAGTACGGTGTTGTCCACGACAAGCCGCGCCCCCGCCGTCCGGCACCGCGCCGCCAGCGCCGCGATGTCCACCGTTTCCAACCCCGGATTGGACGGGGTTTCGATGATCACCATGGCGATACCGTCCAGCGACGTGTCGCCTATGTCGCGCGCCGCTGCTGTTTCAAGCACAACCCCGAACGGGCCAAGGATGTCGGAAATCAGGTTGCGCGCCGCGTAATAGCCATCAGACAGCAACAACACCCGGTCCCCCGATTTGAGCGCGGCCATGGCCAGCCCGCCATAGGCCCCCATTCCCGACGGGAACAGCAGCGTGGGCGCGTTCTCTAACGTCGCAATCCGGGCCTCGGTTGCCTGAACAGTCGGGTTGGCCACGCGGCCATAGGTGCGGTCGGGATCCGGTTGCGGCGGCAGGGCATAGACCGAGGATTGCACGAGGGGTTCAGGCACGGTTTCCCCGGGTGCCAGTCGCCCGGTGCGTTGGTGCAGCATGGTCAGGAAGCGGTCGATCGGGGTTTCGGTCATGGCAGCACCTCTTCGGGGTCGGTTTCTTGGGTTATACCGCTGTGACCGTGCGTCACAAGGGGGCGGGTGCGTTGACCGGGATGGTGTGGCTTGGCACGGTTTTGGCACGGCCCTGGTACAGCCATGGCACGGGCTTGATACAGGCAGGCAAAGGGCAGGCAAAAGGAGAGGAGCCACCATGACAGACTATACCGCATTCACCGGCGAGCAGTTTCGCGCCTTTCGCGACATTGACCGGGCCGGACCGATCCATATGCTGAACCTTGTCGCCTTGCGCGACCGGGCAGAGTATCCCGATGGGCGCAGCGCGACCGGCGCCGAAGCCTATGCCGCATATGGTCGGGACACCGCGCCTATCCTGGCCGAGGTGGGCGGGCGTATCGTGTGGCGGGGGCGGATGGAGTACATGTTGATCGGCCCCGGGGAAGAGGCGTGGGATCTGTGCTTTATCGCCGAATATCCCAGCGTTGAGGCCTTTGTCACCATGATCAAACGCCCGGATTATCAGGCGGCGATGGGGCATAGGCAGGCTGCGGTCAGGGATAGCAGGCTGATCCGTATGGAGCCGGGATCGGTGGGTGAAAGCTTTGCTCAGTAGGCGGGCTAAAGCGGTTCCAGTTCCTGTTGGGTCACAGCGATCGCCGGAAACACCCGCATCCCTACTGTGTTGCGCAGCGTTTCCACATCACGCTGGTTCAACGTCATGCGGAAACGCTTTATTACTTACAACGGCGACCAAAAAGGCAGGATTCGCCGCGCCGCATCCCCCCCGAGCCATGGGCACCCCGACGTGAGCTATTGAAATTGCTCCGTGAGTGGTGTGGAGGTACCCATGGCCCCTGGGGGATCGAAATATCTGGTCTGACCGGCGGGGTCAGGCCAGAAAACGGGCCAGAAGGCTCAAGCCAACCGGTGGATATCAGCGGTTTCCGGCAGATCGCGATGTTTGCCAAGCTTGCTGGCCAGTTCGGCGGACAGGGCAAGCGCGGCGGTCTGTTCTTCGACGCTATCTGCATTTTCGATCAGATCACGCAGATACACTTCCAAAGCGGTTTCCGGCATGGACTCCCCTTGCTGTTGCAGGATTGACTTTCCCATGGCGCGATCAAATGCCGCGCGCACCTTATCTTCGGGCGTAAAAACATCATGATCGATACCGGCATAGGCACGGATGGCGGAAATCCGTGCGTCCGAACAATCCATCAACGCCGCCATGGCGGTGACTTTGCCCATGGGTTTGGCTGTGCCCACATAGTCATAGGGGGCATTGCCCGACCGTTTCAGGACCCGATCCATGACCGGATCAATCACCGCAACCGCATCCAGAACACCAGCCTTTTGCGCATATTCGAACGCGCCGATCATCACCTCACTGGTGACATAAGAGATAGAATTGCGCGACAGGCCACGACCAAGCCGGTTGGTGTCAACACAGAACCGCGTTGCTTCCCAAAGCTGGGCGTTGCGCAAGGGGGGGGCACCGTCAAGGATTGAGTGGAACACATCCGAAAGCATGTGCGGTCCAGTGGTCTGTAGCAATCGCATACAGCCCACCACATGCCCGTCGTCATCCAGTGCAATCACATGGGCCGGATCCAGATTGTCGAACTCATCCCGTTCACACCCGTCTTCCACATTCACTTCCCAACCGAGCCGTCCCTCAAAGACCCGGGCGCGAAGGCGATGCATCTCGGTCAACAGGTCGCCGAACCGATGCTTGTTGAGCGCATCAACAACAACTATCATTTTTTCTTTTCCCCAAGAAAGTGCAATTAACACGGGTATCATTAACCATGTTTCATGAGGGCGCTATTGGGGGTTTCCCGTATAGGGGTTTCCCGTAGTCAAAAAGGTTGGGGGTGGATCAGCCGGGATGGGCAAGGCCGAGACCGACGGCGCGGCCGATCGCCTGGGCCGTGGTCAAAGCGCCCAGCTTTTCACGGGCGGACCGCAGATGCACTTCGACCGTGCGATGGGAAATGGACAGGATGTCGCCGATATCCTGTTGCGATTTGCCCAGAGCGGTCCATTTAATGATCTCGATTTCGCGCGACGACAGGGCAGGACGGTGCAGCGCCGCCGTCAGTACATTGGATTGCATGACATTGTCGTGCATATGCACCGCCGCCATCTGCAAATCGCCAATCACGTGGTTTTTGAGTTTGTCCCATTCCGTATCCCCGGTATCGCGGGTGACATTCAACACGCCACAATCCCCATAGGGGCCACGTACGGGCACGGTGATCCCCCGGTCTGTAATGCCGAAATCAGGGGCATTGCGGAAAACCGAGTTGAATTTGCTATCCCGTTCAAGCCGCTCCCAGTCCACCGGTGCGATGGAGCGCATGGAGATATGCAATGTCGGGTCAATCCGGTGAAATTCGTGCTGGGCGTAGTGTATGATCCAGTCTTCGGGATAAGTGGCAAACCCCTGTACGTCACCGGAAACAAGGTTAACCGTGGCATAAGAGGCGTAGTCAAATTCCAGCCGCTGGCACAAATCCTCCAGAAACCGATCAAATCTGTCATCGGTCTGGTCAACGCTACTCAGGTCGATCAGTTCCATTTGCACACTCTCCCGTTCGGAACAGGGCACCCCGGATTCGGGAGAGGGTCGTATGCCTCAGGAACCGAATTCGGGCTGCTTTGCTGCCTCGGAGTCTATCATTGATCTGACAATCGACAAGACCGCGTTCTTCTGGGCCTGGGGCAGGGTGCTGAACATGGTCAGCATTTCAACGGCTGCCTTGTCTTGAAGAAACCCAAGCGTGTCCACGGGGGTGGGTGTTTCAGCGGTTTGGTCCTGTACCGGGCGAATGCCTTCGAAGAAGAACACCACCTCGACATTCAACGCCTCGGCAATGGCCCAAAGGCGAGAGGCGCTGACCCGATTGGCACCGGATTCGTATTTCTGAATTTGCTGGAAACGCACCCCGGCCGCATTGGCAAGATCTGTCTGACTCATCCCCATCGCCTTGCGGCGGGCCTTCATCCGTTGGCCAACCAGACGGTCCACTTCATTGATCATGCTACCTCCGATCCTACGAAACATTTCTACTTAAACACATATTCCTTAATACATCCACAACTTGCACGAGGAAAAGTTTGTTCGCAGATTTTACGTTGGTTTCCGTGGGGTAAAGAAATGAAATCTGGAAAGCAAAAAGAGCCGCGCAACCTTTGATTGCGCGGCCCCGGATTGATTTTGCGTTGATCCCAAGGGGATCAGCCGGCGGTTGCCGTGTCCTCGCTTTCGCCGTCTTCGGCTGGGGTTTCGGAGGGCATGTCGTCGTCGTCTGACGCGGCGGCACCGATGTCGTCGAACAGTTCGGCGATCTCGAATTCCGCTTCGGCCTCGGCTTCTGCGGCCAGTTCCTGAATCGATTTACCCGACGCCTGAAGTTCGGCTTCTTCTTCCGAGCGGGCCACGTTCAACTGGATCGTCACATCCACTTCCGGGTGCAGGATCACGTGCACATCGTGCAGGCCCAGATCCTTGATCGGTTTGGCCAGAGCGACCTGTTTGCGATCGACCGAGAACCCGCCAGCGGTGGCCGCTTCGGCCGCGTCGCGCGGTGTAACCGAGCCATAAAGGGCACCGGCATCCGATGCGGAGCGAATCACGATGAACTGCTGGCCGGCCAGCTTTTCGCCCATCGCTTCGGCTTCTTTCTTGGTTTCAAGGTTCTGCGCTTCGAGTTGAACCTTGCGCGCCTCGAAATCGGCAATGTTGGCATCAGACGCGGTCAGCGCCTTTTTCTGCGGCAACAGGAAGTTGCGCGCGTAACCGGGTTTCACGTCTACGACGTCGCCCATCTGGCCCAGCTTGGCCACACGTTCGAGAAGGATAACTTGCATGTCAGTCTCTCCTTATTTCACGGCGTAAGGCAGCAGGGCGAGGAAGCGGGCGCGTTTGATGGCACGGGCCAGTTCACGCTGCTTCTTGGCCGATACGGCGGTGATACGGGACGGCACGATCTTGCCACGCTCGGAGATATACCGTTGCAGCAGTTTGGTGTCCTTGTAGTCGATCTTGGGTGCATTGTCGCCCGAGAAGGGGCAAACCTTGCGACGGCGGAAAAATGGTTTTGCAGCCATGGTTCAGTGTCCTTTCTTCAAGCGTGGATCAACGGCGTTCGCGACGGTTGTCGCGTTCGTCACGTTTCTGCATCTGGATCGAGGGGCCTTCGGCGTGTTCGTCAACCTTGATGGTCAGAACGCGCATGACATCGTCATGCAGGCGCATCAGGCGTTCCATTTCCTGAACCGCAGCCGCGGGGGCGTCGGATTTCAGGAAGGCATAGTGGCCCTTGCGGTTCTTGTTGATCTTGTAGGCCATCGTTTTGACGCCCCAATACTCGCTGTCAACGACCTTGCCGCCGTTGTCACCCAGTACGGTGCCGAAATGTTCGATCAGGCTTTCTGCTTGCGCGTTGGACAGGTCCTGGCGCGAGATGAATACATGCTCATAGAGCGGCATGCGATCTTCCTTTTACACGGGCGCATTTCAAAGGACGGGTCATGACACCTTCCGCAACCCGATCCACGAGAGACTGCGCGATTCATTGAAGAAACACGGAAGGACGCGCGCATATACGACGGAACGGGCTTTGGCGCAAGCGGGAAAGGGGAGTGGCGGGGGGGAGGGTGGACCGGATCAGTGTTTGCCGATGCACAGCCCCCTGCGCATTGCGCGGGTTGCGATTGCGCGCAGAGGCGTGGCGCGTTATCCCATGGCTTAACACGCGAATTCGATGCGAAAGGGAGGCCGTCATGAGCCGTGCATTCATTTTTCCCGGGCAGGGTGCCCAGACGATTGGCATGGGCAAGGCTCTGGCCGAGGCCTACCCGGTCGCGAAAGCGGTATTTGACGAGGTCGACGAGGCGCTTGGCGAAAAGCTGTCCGCGCTGATCTGGGACGGGGCGCAGGATGAGCTGACACTGACCCAGAACGCGCAACCGGCGCTGATGGCCACGTCATTGGCGGCCATGCGGGCGCTGGAGGCCGAGGGCGCGTCGATTGCGGATGCGGCATTCGTGGCGGGGCATTCGTTGGGGGAATATTCCGCGCTGGCGGCTGCCGGGGCGCTTTCCATTGCCGATACGGCGCGGTTGCTGCGCACACGTGGCAAGGCAATGCAGGCGGCGGTGCCGGTGGGCGAGGGAGCCATGGCGGCCTTGCTGGGGCTGGATTTCGCTGCGGTCAGCGAAATCGCGGTCGAGGCAGCGCGGGGAGAGGTCTGTCAGGCCGCCAATGACAATGATCCGGGGCAGGTTGTGGTGTCCGGGCACAAGGCGGCGGTCGAGCGCGCGGTGGAACTGGCCAAGGCCGCGGGCGCGCGGCGTGCGGTGTTGCTGCCGGTCAGCGCTCCGTTCCATTGCGCGCTGATGCAGCCCGCAGCAGAAGCCATGGCCGAGGCGCTGAGCCATGTGGAGCTGAACATGCCCGCGGTCCCGGTGGTTGCGAATGTGATCGCCGAACCTGTGAAGGATCCGGCGACGATACGCTCGCTGCTGGTGGATCAGGTGACAGGGTCAGTGCGATGGCGCGAATCCGTGGCCTGGATGGGCGAAAACGGCGTCAGTGAAATGTGGGAAATCGGCGCGGGCAAGGCGTTGGCCGGGATGGTGCGCCGGATTGATCGCAATATCATCTGCCGTGCGGTGGGCACGCCCGAAGATGTGGTCGCTGCGGTGGCCGCGAAGGGGTAAACGAATTTTAGCTAAAATTCGTGTGCCCGCGTTCACCGGGTGCGCGACATGAGGAAGGGCAAGAACATGTTTGATTTAACTGGAAAATCCGCGCTTGTAACCGGCGCTTCAGGTGGCATTGGTGGCGCGATTGCCAAGGCGCTTCATGGTGCCGGGGCGACCGTAGGGCTTTCGGGTACGCGGGTGGAGCCGCTGGAAGCACTGGCTGCGGAACTGGGCGAGCGGGCGCATGTGCTGCCATGCAATCTGAGCGATCCCGAAGCGGTGGATGCTCTGCCAAAGCAGGCCATAGAAGCGATGGGATCGGTGGATATCCTGGTCAACAATGCGGGGATCACCCGGGACCAAATTTTCATGCGCATGTCGGATGAGGAATGGCAAAGTGTTCTGGATGTGAACCTGACCTCGACCATGCGTCTGTGCCGTGGCGTGATGCGCCCGATGATGAAGGCGCGTTGGGGGCGGATCGTGAACATCTCTTCAATCGTTGGGGCCACCGGCAACCCGGGACAGGCGAACTATGCCGCCTCAAAGGCCGGTATGATCGGGCTGACCAAATCCATCGCCTATGAGGTCGCCAGCCGGGGAATCACTGCCAACGCGGTGGCGCCGGGGTTCATTGCCACGGCGATGACTGACAAGCTGACCGATAATCAGAAGGACAAGATCAACGCCCAGATCCCCGCTGCCCGCATGGGGCAGGCCGAAGAGATCGCGGCGGCGGTTCTGTACCTTGCCAGCCCCGAGGCGGGGTATGTCACCGGCGCGACCCTGCATGTGAATGGTGGCATGGCAATGCTGTAAGCGTTTGGGTGGCGTGGAGGAGGGCCTCTTATACTGAGTGCTGTCGCACGCTTTCCTTTTCCTGCATGGTCAGGCGGGGTAGACGTGGTCAGGCAAGGCTCCAGCGTTGGGCACAGTATTTTGCCGCATTTTGCCGCCGGGGTTGAAACGGACACCGCGCGCGCCCAGAGTTTGTGAAACCATTTGCCTCTGTCTCACCATGTGATATAGGCCACGCAGAATTGATCGGACGGGTGATGCCCGCCGGTTGCCCCTGGGTAAACGGGGGAGAGCCGTCCGCATATCCGGCAAGAGGCCGGGGGTGGGCAGAAAGAACCGACGACCCCGAGGGGCGAGGGCAAGAACCGGGCCGGATGGTCCGCCAAGTAAATAGAGGAACACGGATATGAGCGACGTTGCAGACCGCGTAAAGAAAATCGTTGTTGAGCACCTGGGTGTGGAAGAAGCCAAGGTTGTTGAAGCGGCTTCCTTCATCGACGACCTGGGCGCAGACAGCCTAGATACCGTTGAGCTGGTTATGGCATTCGAAGAAGAGTTCGGCATCGAAATCCCCGATGACGCAGCCGAAACCATCCAGACCTTTGGCGACGCGGTGAAATTCATCACCGAAGCGGCCTAAGCGCTCTTTTCCCTGACCGGGAAGTCTGAAAATCCGAAACGGCCTTCGCAGCGATGCGGAGGCCGTTTTGCGTCTCCGGTTGGGTCCGGTTGGATATGAGACCCGGTTCAGGAACGGGGCGTGACAGACACCTGTGGGGGGCGAAACCTTGCACGCCCGGGGAGGTGGGGCACGCGCGCCCTTGCCCCCGCACCCCTTGCCGCGCTATGACGCGGTTTAATGCGAAACGCGGCCAAGGAAGAGGGGCTTAACATGCGTCGAGTGGTTGTTACGGGACTGGGGCTGGTTACGCCGTTGGCGGACGGGGTCGAGGAGAGCTGGAAACGTATTCTGGACGGACAATCGGGCGCAGGTCCGATCACCCAGTTCGACCCGGAGCGGGTGACGACCAAATACGCCTGTGAGGTCAAGCATGGCGATGGCAGCGATGGCACGTTCAATGCCGATGCCTATTTGCCGGCCAAGGAGCGGCGCAAGGTTGACGATTTCATCCTCTATGGCATTGCCGCCGCCGATCAGGCGGTGCGGGATGCCGATTGGATGCCCGAGGGCGAGGAAGACCGGCTGCGTACCGGGGTGATGATCGGCTCGGGTATTGGCGGCTTGAAATCCATCGAGGCGACTACGCTGTTGTTGGCCGAAAAGGGACCGCGCCGGGTATCGCCATTCTTTATTCCGGGCGCTCTGATCAACCTGATTTCGGGGCAGGTCGGGATTCGCTATGGATTCAAGGGCCCCAATCATGCGGTTGTGACCGCCTGTTCCACCGGAGCCCATGCCATTGGCGATGCGGCACGCTTGATCCAGTTTGGCGATGCGGATGTGATGATCGCAGGCGGGGCCGAGGCTGCGATCTGTGAAATCGGCATTGCCGGGTTCAATGCGTGCAAGGCGCTGTCCACGAAACGCGAGGATGACCCGACCAAGGCCAGCCGCCCCTATGATGCCGACCGCGACGGGTTTGTGATGGGCGAAGGTGCCGGGGTTGTGGTGTTGGAGGATTACGACCACGCCGTGGCTCGTGGGGCAAAAATCTACGCCGAGGTGGCGGGCTATGGTCTTTCGGGCGATGCCTATCACATCACCGCGCCCAGCGAGGATGGCGATGGCGGGTTCCGCTCTATGACGGCGGCGATCGAACGGGCCGGGTTGAAACCCGAAGATGTGGATTACATCAACGCCCACGGCACCAGCACCATGGCCGACACGATCGAGTTGAAAGCGGTTGAGCGCCTGTTGGGTGACAAGGCGGCCAGCGCCACCATGTCGTCGACCAAGTCAGCCACCGGCCACCTGTTGGGCGCTGCCGGAGCCATCGAAGCGATTTTCAGCATTCTTGCGATCCGTGATCAGGTCGCACCGCCGACGATCAACCTCGATACTCCGGCCGTGGACACCCCGTTGAACCTTGCCCCCAATGCCAGACACGAGCGGGAGATCAATGTGGCGCTGTCCAACAGCTTTGGGTTCGGCGGCACCAATGCCAGCGTGATTTTCAAGAAGGTCTGATCCGACATGTGGCGGCATTTTGCCTCGAACGCGCTTACCATTCTTATGGTGCTGATTTTCCTTGGCGGGGGGCTGATCCTTTGGGCACAGTCCCAGTATTCGGCCAAGGGGCCGTTGGACCAACAGATTTGCCTGCGGGTTGAGCGGGGCAGCAATCTCAGCCGCGTGTCCCGCACACTGGAAGAGCAGGGTGCGGTCAGTTCGGGCATGTTGTTCCGCGTCGGCATGGATTACTCCGACAAGGCGCGAAAGCTGAAGGCGGGAAGCTATCTCGTGCCAGCCGGGGCGTCCATGTCCGAGATCGCCGAGTTGATCACCAAGGGCGGGGCAAGCACCTGCGGCACCGAGGTGGTGTATCGCATCGGCGTGACCCGGGCGTCGGTACAGGTGCGTGAGCTTGACCCTGCGACAAGCCGTTATGTCGAAAAGGCATCGTTCAACCCGGCCACCGACGCGGTGCCGGACGCATACACCAAGGTGCGCGCCGAAGGCGATACGCGCTATCGCATCGCCATGGCCGAAGGGGTCACCAGCTGGCAGGTGGTGGATGCGTTGAAGGGCATTGACCTTCTGAAGGGCGCGGTGGCCGAGATCCCCGACGAAGGGTCGTTGGCACCCGACAGCTATGAGGTGCGCGCCGGGGATGACCGCAACGCATTGATTGCAAAGATGCAGAAGGCACAGTCCGTTTTGCTTGCCGCCGCCTGGGAAGGGCGCGCCGCCGATACACCATTGAAATCGGCGGAAGAGGCGTTGATTCTAGCTTCGATCATCGAAAAGGAAACCGGGGTGGCCGAAGAGCGTCGGCAGGTGGCCAGCGTTTTCACCAACCGCTTGAAACAGGGAATGCGGCTTCAGACCGACCCGACAGTGATCTATGGCATCACCAGAGGCGAAGGTGTGTTGGGACGGGGCCTGCGGCGGTCCGAGTTGCGCAAAGCGACGCCCTATAACACTTATGTCATTCCGGCATTGCCTCCGACGCCCATTGCCAATCCGGGCCGCGCCAGCCTTGAGGCGGCGGTGAACCCGGATACGACCAAGTTCATCTTCTTTGTGGCCGATGGCACGGGCGGCCATGCCTTTGCCGAAACGCTGGAAGAGCATAACCGCAACGTTGCGAAGTGGCGGAAAATCGAAGCGGAACGCGCCAAAGAGTGACCGCCCGGGCTGCGGCCCGGTGATTCTTTCACAGTGAACACACAGCCCGTTCCGAAAGGAGCGGGCTGTGTGCGTTCTGGCGCAGGGTCGGGGGAGGGGCCGGAATGTCCATGGGTTCAAAGGATTGCCCCGGCTTTCCCTGTGTCCTGCCCCTGTGATGCCATCCGCGTATCACCGTCACAGAAGGGTCGCAGATCATGGGGGTTGCCGGAGCTAGGCCACGATATATAGTGGTGCCAGGCCAATAACATGTCTCATGAAAGCGGCAGGCTGAACGAACGAACACAGGAACAGGGCGGATCAGTCACCATGGACGGAGGTTTCAGAACCGATTTCGAACGACAGCCAAGCGGGTTGACACATCACCCGGCGCTGGTGTTGAACGCGGATTACCGGCCCCTGTCCTACTATCCGCTCTCGCTTTGGAGCTGGCAGGACGCGATCAAGGCGGCGTGGCTGGAGCGGGTGGATATCGTGGCCGAGTATGACCAGATGGTCAGAAGCCCGAGTACCGAAATCAGGATACCGTCGGTTGTTGTTCTGAAAGACTATGTCAAACCTCAAAAGCGCGTGGCCTTCACGCGCTTTAATCTTTTCTTGAGGGATGAATTCCGTTGCCAATACTGTGGATGCAAAGGGGATCTGACCTTTGACCACGTGGTGCCGCGCGCCGCTGGCGGGGTGACCAGCTGGCAGAACGTGGTGGCGGCCTGTTCCCCCTGTAATCTGCGCAAGGGGTCCAGAAGCCTGCGCCATTCGGGCCTGTCATTGCGCAAACCGCCGCGGGTGCCGACCGCGGAACAGCTGTGCAATACAGGGCGGAAATTCCCGCCAGATTTCTTACACGAAAGCTGGATGGATTTTCTTTACTGGGACGCCGAGTTGGACGTATAAACCGTTTCGAGGATGTGGGCGTTTCCACATCAGCTTCCCGTCTCGGGTTCTTCCCGAAACGCTTCGGGCGCGGATCACTTTGGGGATCACTTTGGGAAGTAACGCCAGTTGCTCCTGGGTTTTTCACATGCGCATAGCCAGACCCAACAAGGTCGTCATGGGCCTCATAGGGGCTTGCGGAGTGTTCTTTTTCCTCGGGTTTCACTTGCATGAACACGAAGGGTTTGCCGGTGGGTCGGTCAAGTGCTTGGGCATGGGCACGGCGGCCCTTTCAGGCATCGGGAGCCGCGTGCGATTCCCCGAATCCATCAGCATGGGGCCAGTCAGCCCACCGGGCGTTGAAGGACCCGGAGAATGGGCGCGGCCAGCTCAAAAGAGCACAGGTGCGCGGTTTCATCGTGGATCATGCCCGTGGCCATCGACTCGTCCGGTTGATATAGCTGGCCCCTTGGGATGAGAAAGCCAAAGACCAGGAGGACACGAAAAAAGGGGCCCGTGACAAGGCCCCTTCAGAAGTTTTCGTTACATTGCCTGTTGGGGCGTTTGTTCGCTCGCGCCAGCCCTAGGCTTTGGCGGCCGCAGCAGCCGCTGCCGCCGCCGGGGACGCAGCCTTGCCCGCGTTCAGCGGATCATCCTGACGTTGCACGGAGCCTTCGAAATGCGCGCCGCTTTCAATCGCGATGGTCTTGTGGATGATGTCACCTTCGACCCGGGCGGTCGAGGTCAGGCGCACTTTCAATCCACGCACACGGCCCACGATGCGGCCATTGACGACAACGTCATCGGCAATCACTTCGCCCTTGACCGTTGCGCCTTCGCCAACAGTCAGCAGGTGAGCGCGAATGTCACCTTCGATTGTGCCTTCAATCTGGATATCCCCGGTGGTTTTCAGATTGCCGGAAATGTGCAGGTCCGAAGACAGAACCGATGCGGGGGGCTTGGCTTTGGGGGCCGATGCCTTGAATTCAGTGCTGGGGGCCGTTTTCGGCGCAGCAGCAGGGGCCGCAGATTCGGGTGCGGCGGGTTTCGGAGCGTCGCCCGCCTTGGGGCCGGGTTCATTGATTTTGCTTTTAGAAAACATCGTTTGCAGCCTTGATATAGATCATTGGATTCACGGCCTTGCCGCCGACACGAACTTCGTAGTGTAGGTGAGGGCCGGTCACACGTCCAGAGGCTCCCATATCACCAATTCGTTGCCCGCGCGAGACCCTTTGACCGACCTTCACCCGAATTTTGTTCAAATGGGCATAGCGGGTTTCGATGCCGAACTCGTGCTGGATCTTGACCAATCGGCCATAGCCGGAACTCCACCCGGCATGGGTGACAACCCCGTCCGCAGTGGAATAAAGCGGTGTGCCGACGGGGCCGGCGAAATCGACGCCTTTGTGCAACCGCCGTCCGCCGGTCTTGGGATCGCGGCGATACCCGAAGGGCGAGGTGAAGCGGTAGGCGCTTTTCACCGGGGTTGCGAAAGGCGCTTTTTGCGCTGCGATGCGATAAAGGTTCAGCCGGTCCATTTGGTTCAACAACCGGTTGGCGCGGGTGGCGTCGGGCGAGGGGGCTTCGCCCCTGGTTGAAAACACCAAAGGTGTCATCGGGCCACCTTGGCCGGAATAGCCGCGCTTGACCGATTTCAGGATGCGGTCAGTGTTCATGCCCGCAGCGCGGAACATTTTGTCCAGCGGTTTGACAGAGACGGTCATCGCCTCTTCCAATTGTCGGAAGATCGCGTCGTTCTGGTCTTGCATGATCTTGATCTTGAGCGCCATTTCATCGGCGACGTGCAAGGCGTCCTGGGCATCGGCAATGATCTTGTCGCGCTCTTCGGCGGTGTCGTTCAGGGCGCTGGCAAGAATGTCGAGTGTCCCGTCAGAAAGGTTGCTACCACCAGCCAAGGCGACCGCGCCGTTGCTTTCGGCCATTGCGGTTTTCAGGGCATCGGCATCGCTGCGGGCCAGATCGCGTTCTTTCATGGCGGTGCGCAGGGTGGTCTGAATGACTTCGATCCCGGTCTCAAGCTCGCGCCGCCGGGTTTCCGAGGCGAGCAGTTCCGATTGCATCACTGAAATCTGTTCCAGTGCGGCGTTGAACCGTTCCTGAGCGGCCAACGCTTCTTCTGCGCGGGTGTCGCGTTCGGCGGACAGATGGTTGAGTCGGTTCTCATAGGTTCGCTGATCCCGCTTGGCCTGTTCGCGGAAATTGCCCGAGCCGATGGAATCCATCAACAGGATCGCCGTGGCAATAATGGCCCAGGCGACAATCGCCGCGCTCCCGGCAAAGCCCAGAAGCTGTACCCCCGGGCGCAGGCGGATAAACCGCGTGTCGCCATCCGAGCGCAGGAAAACCCGGCGTTCGGGAAAATAGCGTTCAAGCAACGCGTGAATGCGAATGGCCATACGAGTGCGCATGTATAGCTGTCCTTTGTCCCATCCCAACGAAAAGGCGAATTGCAACCCATTGGGCTGCGGTCCCCATCACCTGTTCGCGATGTGCATAGCGGGGGCTTGACCTGAGAGCAACATTTTTACGACAAACGATTCGTTTCGTTGCGGTTTGTTGCCTGTACTGGCAGAAAACCGCCTATGTGAAAGGGGTTGCGGGTTAGGTGCCGTGGACCATGAACGCGACAATCAGAGGCTCGGGCTCGGTTTCGTAAAGCCGGATGTCTTGGGACAGGGTTTTGTACATGGCGGGGCGCTTTGAAGGTGGAACCCGGGCGAGATCGGCCGCCTGGGTGGCGTGTGGCCCGCCCCGACCGCGCAATTCTGCAATGATCGCGCCGTGATTGGCCTTAACATAGGTGGCAACCCGCTTGCGCCGCGCAGTATAGTTTGCGTTCTGAATACCGTTTGTCACCGCGTGGACCGGTAGCAGCACCGGGTTGGGCAGGTGCCCGGTATCGCAGCCGCCAAGCGCCACCAGTGTCGCCACCGGTATCAGGGTGCTGAAACAGGGGGGAGAGTGCATGAAACCCTCTTGACTTGGACGACGTTCCCGAGGATAAGCGCGCATCCCGCCACAGGGCAACCCGTGTGTGGATTCTATGCAATGACGCCCCAGGGCGCGCAGTTCGAGGTGGGCAACGCCATGATGGCACGCCCCGAACGTCCCGAAAGGGAGGCCAGAGAACGCGGATGACAAAAAGGAAAGACCCATGTTCGCGGTCATGAAGACCGGCGGCAAGCAGTACAAAGTTCAATCGGGCGACACGCTCCGCGTTGAAAAACTGGCTGCAGACGCTGGCGAAAAAGTACAATTCAACGAAATTCTGATGCTGGGTGGCGACAAGGTTGTCGTTGGCGCACCTCTGGTTGAGGGCGCTGCGGTTCAGGCAGAAGTGGTCGACCAGATCAAGGGCGACAAGGTCATTCACTTTGTGAAGCGCCGTCGTAAGCACAGCTCCAAGCGCACCAAGGGCCACCGTCAGCAGCTGACCCTTCTGAAGATCACCGAGATCCTGGAAAGCGGTGCCGACAAGTCTGGCGTCAAGGCCGCCATCGGGGCCGGTTCGGTTTCCGGTGTGGCTGTTGCCGCTGCTGCGCCCAAGGCCGAAAAAGCCGAAAAGAAAGCCGCCCCCAGGAAAGCCGCGAAGGCCGAAGCGCCCGCCGCCGGTGGTGACGATCTGAAACAATTGTCGGGTGTCGGTCCGGCGCTTGAGAAGAAGCTGCACGATTCGGGTGTCACCACCTTTGCCCAGATCGCAGCATGGACGGCGGACGATATCGCTGCTATGGACGAGAAACTGTCGTTCAAGGGTCGTATCGAGCGCGAAGGCTGGGTTGACCAGGCCAAAGCGCTGGTCGGTTAAGCGGATAAAGGAGAAACGTTATGGCACATAAAAAAGCAGGCGGTTCATCCCGTAACGGTCGCGACTCTGCGGGTCGCCGTCTTGGCGTCAAGAAATACGGTGGCGAAACCGTGATTCCGGGCAACATCATCATGCGTCAGCGCGGCACCAAGATGTGGCCGGGCGAAGGCGTGGGCATGGGCAAGGATCATACCATCTTTGCGACCGTGGAAGGCAACGTCAAATTCCACAAAGGCCTCAAGGGCCGTACCTTTATTTCGGTTCTCCCGGTGGCGGAGGCCGCTGAATAAGCCGACCTTAAGGTTTTCAAGATAAAGGGGATCGGCAGAAACGCCGGTCCCTTTTACTTTTCCGCTCTCGCGCAACGGGGGTCTATCAAGAGGGCCGGAGCATGTCCGTCGCAGTGATCAGTTTCCTGGCCTTCGGGGCCAGTCAGGTGGGAACGCCGGGGCCGGCCAATATGGCCCTGATGGCCACGGGCGCGCGGTTTGGGTTTCGCGCGGCCTTGCCCTTCGTGGCGGGCGTCGCTCTGGGTAAACAGCTGATCATCTGGCCCATCGGTTTTGGCCTGATGGAGGGTCTGGCGCGCTATCCGGCGGTTTTTGCAGCACTGAAATGGGCCTGTGTGGCCTATATCTGCTGGCTGGCGTGGAAGGTGGCCAACCTGCGGCTTGCCCCCGGGGGCGAGGTGGAACAGGCCCCGGGGTTTGTGGCCGGTCTGTGGGTTCATCCGCTGAATCCCAAGGCCTGGGCGATGATTGTCACGGGATTTACCAGTTTCGTGAGCGCGGGCACGCCGACCTTGCAGGCGACGGCGATCATCGCCATCTGCCTTTTGAGTTTGCAGGTGATCCTGCATCCGATCTGGACTTTTGGAGGAGACCGGATCGCCCATTTTGTGGCTGGTACAGCTTACGAGACATATTTGATGCGGACATTGGCGGTATTGACCGTCCTGTCCGTGATGTTTGTGCTTTTTGGAGGAGAAAAAGCGCCATGAAATTTGAGAAAGTCATTTCCCAACCGGTGATTGAAACCGAACGGTTTGACCTGCGCCCCCTGCGCAATTCGGATCGTGGTCTTGTGCGGCTTTATGCCGGGGACGAACGGGTTGCGCGCAACACCTCGTCGATCCCGAATCCGCTGCCTCCTGGTGCGGTTCAGGATTTCGTGCGCCGTGCGCAGGAAAAGGAGCGGGCCGAAGACGTGTGGGTCATGGACGGGCTCAAGTCCGGCGGATCCGAGGTGATGGGGGTGATCAGCCTTAAACGGCTGGACCGTAACCAATCCGAAATCGGGTACTGGGTTGCGCCTGCCTTCTGGAATACCGGTTTGGCATCTGATGCGGTGGCGGCGATTCTGGCCGCCAATCCATTGAAAAACGAAACGGTTTTCGCCAGTGTGTTTCAGGACAACGCGGCCTCGGCCCGGGTGCTGACCAATCAGGGGTTCGAGTATATCGGCGACGCGGAAACCTATTCGGTCGCGCGACAGGCCAATGTGGCGACCTGGACCTATCTCAAGAAACTCGGTTGAGGCCGCTTGGGCCTTTGCGTAAGGAGACGATATGAAATTTCTTGATCTCGCAAAGGTCTATATTCGGTCCGGCGGCGGCGGCGGCGGTTGCGTCAGCTTTCGCCGTGAAAAATACATTGAATATGGCGGCCCTGACGGCGGCGATGGCGGCAATGGCGGATATGTCTGGGCCGAAACGGTTGATGGGCTGAACACGCTGATCGACTTTCGCTATCAACAGCATTTCTTTGCCAGGAATGGCCAGCCGGGTATGGGCAAACAGCGCACGGGCAAGGATGGGGATGACATTATCCTGCGTGTGCCTGTGGGCACCGAGATTCTGGACGAAGACCAGGAAACGGTGATTGCCGACATGACCGAACTGGGCCAACGTGTCCTTTTGGCGCGGGGCGGCAATGGCGGGTTTGGCAATCTGCATTTCAAATCGGCCACCAACCAGGCACCGCGCCGGGCCAATCCGGGGCAGGAGGGGGTGGAGCGCACCCTGTGGCTCAGGCTCAAGCTGATTGCTGATGCCGGGCTGTTGGGGATGCCCAATGCGGGCAAATCCACCTTTCTGGCCGCCACGTCGAACGCGCGACCCAAGATCGCCGACTACCCGTTTACCACGCTGCACCCCAACCTTGGTGTTGTGGGTGTGGATGGGGCCGAGTTCGTGATGGCCGATATTCCCGGTCTGATCGCCGGAGCGTCCGAGGGGCGGGGGCTGGGGGATCGGTTCCTGGGTCACGTGGAACGCTGTGCGGTGCTGTTGCATCTGGTGGATGGCACTTCCGAAACCATTGCCCAGGACTACGCGGCCATTATCCATGAATTGGAATCCTATGGCGGTCATCTGGCCGACAAGCCGCGCGTGACGGTGTTGAACAAGGTGGATGCGTTGGATGACGAGGAACGGGCAGAGGCGTGCGCCACGCTGGAAGCGGCGGCGGGCCATCCGGTGATGATGATGTCGGGCGTGAGCCAGGAGGGGCTGACAGAGGTGCTGCGTGCTGTGCGGGCAGAGATCACCGAGGACCGTATCCGCCAGAAAACAGCGGATGAGGAGCCCGAACCGTGGCAGCCGTAAGCGACGCCAGACGCATCGTGATCAAGATCGGATCGGCCCTTTTGGTGGACCGGGACAGCGGCGATTTGCGCCGGAAGTGGCTTTTGGGGCTGGCCGAGGATGTGGCGGCGTTGAAGGCGCGCGGAACGGATGTGGTTCTGGTGTCCTCCGGGTCGATTGCGTTGGGGCGCGGTGTTCTTGGTCTTCCGGCTGTGGAATTGCCGTTGGAACAATCCCAGGCGGCGGCGGCGGTGGGCCAGATCCGGTTGGCCCGTGCCTATGAAGAGGTTCTGACCCCTCATGGGATCACCACGGCACAGGTGCTTGTGACCCTGGAGGACAGCGCGGATCGCCGACGTTACCTTAATTCGCGCGCGACTCTGGAACAGCTTTTGTCGCTGGGTGCGGTGCCGATCGTCAATGAAAACGACACTGTGGCCACCGATGAAATCCGATACGGCGATAATGACCGGCTTGCGGCGCAGGTGGCGGTTACGGTGGGGGCGGATCAGTTGATCCTGTTGTCGGATGTGGACGGGTTTTATTCGGCCAACCCCCAACTGGACCCAACCGCGCGCCGCTATGATGTGATCGAAACCATCACCCCGGAAATCGAAGCCATGGCGGGGGATGCCGGATCGGGGTTGAGCAAGGGCGGCATGATCACCAAGCTGATGGCGGCCAAAACCGCGATTGCGGCGGGCTGTTCCATGGCGATTGCCGAAGGCTCGGTCATGCGCCCCCTGCACGCGTTGGATCAAGGCGCGAAGGCCACATGGTTCATTGCCAAGGACGATCCGCAACACGCCCGCAAACGGTGGATCGCGTCGATGAAACCCAAGGGCGCGCTGACCGTGGACAATGGCGCGGCGGCGGCGTTGGCGCGCGGCAATTCATTGTTGCCCGCCGGGGTTGCTGCGGTGATTGGCAGTTTTGAACGGGGCGCGCCGGTGGCGATTTTGAATGCCGAGGGGCACAAGATCGGGCAGGGGCTGAGCTGTTACACCTCGACCGAAGCCGATGCGATCAAAGGTTGTCGGTCCAGCGAGATCGAAAGCAGGCTGGGCTATTCGGGCCGGGCGGCGTTGATCCATCGCGACGACATGGCGCTTTGACCCCGAATTTGACCCCTTGCCGGTGCTTGCCCGCGCCGGGGGCTTGGGCTATCACCCATATCTGACCCAAAGAACAGGACCGGACCATGCGCGCGGAAATTCAGAATATCGTGGCGGACATTGAAAACTCGCTGGATCTGTTGGCCCAGCGTATGGATGCCGAAACCGCCCCGCACCGGTTGGAAGAGTTCAACGCGCGGGTCGAAGACCCCAACCTGTGGGACGATCCCGAAAAAGCGCAGAAGCTGATGCGCGAGCGGCAGAGCCTTGTGGATGCGATGGAAACCCACGGGTCGATCAAGCAGGATATGGAAGATAATATCGAGCTGATCGAACTGGGCGAAATGGAAGAGGATGAAGAGGTCGTGGCCGAGGCCGAGGCGGCGCTTACCGCATTGAAAATCAAGGCCGCGGAAAAAGAGCTGGAGGCGCTGTTGGATGGCGAGGCCGACAGCAATGACACCTTCCTTGAGATCAACTCGGGTGCCGGGGGTACGGAAAGCTGTGACTGGGCCAGCATGTTGGCGCGCATGTATGTGCGGTGGGCCGAGAAAAAGGGATACAAGGTCGAGCTTCAGTCCGAAAGCGCGGGCGAAGAGGCCGGGATCAAATCGGCCACCTACAAAATCAGCGGCCACAACGCCTATGGCTGGTTGAAGTCCGAAAGCGGTGTGCACCGGTTGGTGCGGATTTCGCCCTATGACAGCGCGGCAAAGCGGCATACGTCGTTCAGCTCGGTCTGGGTTTACCCGGTGGTAGATGACAACATCGAAATCGAGGTGAACCCGGCAGATATCCGCATTGATACCTACCGGTCTTCGGGCGCGGGCGGACAGCACGTGAACACCACCGATTCCGCCGTGCGCATTACCCACCACCCGACAGGCATCGTGGTCACAAGTTCGGAAAAATCCCAGCACCAGAACCGCGATATCGCCATGAAGGCATTGAAATCGCGGCTTTATCAATTGGAGCTGGACCGCCGCAACGCCGATATCAATGCGGCCCACGAGGCCAAGGGCGATGCGGGCTGGGGCAGCCAGATCCGGTCCTATGTCCTGCAGCCTTATCAGATGGTCAAGGACCTGCGCACCAACTATGAAACCAGCGACACCAAGGGTGTGCTGGACGGGGATCTGGACGGGTTCATGGCCGCTACGCTGGCCATGAATGTCAGCGGCAAAAGCCGGGCCGAAGCCCAGGGTGAAGGGTGAGGGCAGGGCGTTTCCTGCCCCTCCGGGGCGTCACCGCCCCTTGAACAACCCACCAAGGATGCCACGCACGATGCGGCGTCCGGTGGTGCCCTTGAGTTCCCGGATCACCGTTTTGGTCAATGCCTCGCCAAAGCTATCGCCGCGCCGTGACCGGCTGGATTTGGACGAGGAGCGCGCCACGCGCGTCCCGGAATAGCGCCGCCCGGCATTGTATTCGCGTTCGCGGGCTTCCATTTCCTCTTCTCGTGCTTCGGCTTCCTCGGCTTTTTTCGCCGCATCCGCGGCGCGTTTGGCCAGGATTTCATAAGCGGATTTGCGATCCTGAACCGTTTCGTATTTCCCGGCCAGTGGAGAGCCATTGATCAACGCGGCCCGTTCTTCCGGTGCCACGGGCCCCAGTTGGGACGAGGGCGGGCGGATCAGGGTACGTTCCACGATGCCGGGCACGCCTTTCTTCAACAACATCGAGGTCACCGCCTCGCCCACACCGACCTCGCGGATCGCCTCTTCGGTGTCAAAGCGCGGGTTTTCGCGATAGGTTTCGGCCGCCATGCGCAGTTCCTTGCGGTCCTTGGCGGTAAAGGCGCGCAGGGCGTGTTGCACGCGGTTGCCAAGCTGTCCCAGGATATCCTCGGGCACATCTGCCGGGTTCTGGGTGATGAAATAAACGCCAACCCCTTTGGATCGGATCAGGCGGGCGACCTGTTCCACTTTGTCCACCAGCGCCTTTGGCGCATCGTCGAACAACAGGTGGGCCTCGTCAAAGAAGAAGACCAGTTTCGGTTTGTCCGGGTCGCCCACTTCGGGCAGTTCTTCGAACAGTTCGCTGAGCAGCCACAGAAGGAAGGTGGCGTAAAGGCGGGGCGAACCCATAAGCTGATCGGCGGCCAGAATGTTGATCCGGCCCCGGCCATCGGGGTCGGTCATCATCAGGTCGGCAAGCTCCAGCGCCGGTTCCCCGAACAGCTGTGCGCCGCCCTGGTTTTCAAGTACGAGCAGGCGGCGTTGGATTGCCCCCACCGATTGCACCGAGATGTTGCCATAGCGCAGGGAAAGCTCGGCCCGGTTTTCCCCGACCCAGACCAGCAGCGATTGCAGGTCTTTGAGATCCAGAAGCGGCAGCCCTTCTTCATCCGACAGGCGGAAGGCGATATTCAGAATGCCTTCCTGGGCTTCGGAGAGTTCCAGAAGGCGGGCGAGCAGAAGCGGACCCATTTCGGCCACGGTGGTACGCACCGGGTGGCCCTGTTTGCCAAGAATATCCCAGAAGGTGACGGGAAATCCGGTATAGCCGAAATCGTCGAACCCGATCTTTTCGGCGCGTGACATGAAGGCATCGTGCAGTTTGAAATCTTCGCGCCCGGCCATGGCCAGCCCCGAAAGATCGCCTTTCACATCCGACAGGAACACAGGCACACCTGCGGCGGAAAACCCTTCGGCCAGAATTTGCAGGGTCACGGTTTTCCCGGTGCCGGTCGCCCCGGCGATCAGCCCGTGGCGGTTGGCATATTTCAGCGACAAGCCCTGTTTGACGCTATAGTTTTCACCGCCACCACCAATGAAGATACTGTTTTCCAAGGTTCATTCCCCGCAGGTTCAAAATAATCTCCCGTTGAAAATACAAACTTAACCAATTCATGCCAGTATGAATTCAGTTCCCACCTCATGTCCTCTTGGTGCGGAACTGACTTCCTCCCTGTCAGACTGGCCGCGCCCTTTGGGTGCGGCCTTTTTTTATCATCTATTCAAATATTTCCGGGATTTTTCTATGGCTTTGCCGGTTGACGGCCCTTTGGGAATGGCCTAGCTTTCCGGCAATGAATAAGTCGGCCTGTCCGACAGGGAGAAATCAGGGAAGAGGCCGCAAGGCCTCTTTTCTTTTTGTGCGGGTCTTTTGCGGGCGTTGTGGCGGATTACTCCACGTGCTGCCGCGCCACCGTCACAAGCAGAATTTGGCGCAAAACGGCCATTCTATTCCCTCTGGTTTCGTTTTCGTCCTGACACTGTGAAATCGGCGTGATAGATGAGGTCCCAACGATGATTTACTAATGTCAAAACGGGGGGCCTTATGCCCAAATTTCTGTCTACACTTTCTATGATTGCGGTTCTGGCGATGAGTCAGGGTGCTTTTGCCGAGCAAACCGCGGAAGCTGCCGAAAGCACCCAGGAAGCAGAGGAAGCCACTGCTGCCGGGGCGCAGGAGGAATCGACCGAGGCGACCGCAGGGGCGGCGACCGAAGAAGAAGCCCCAAGCACCGAGGATCTGAACATGGGAGAGCAAGTTGTCCCGCAGGCCTATGTGCGCGAAGAACACGGCGATTGGAAACTTCAGTGTTTCAAGGTCGATAGCGGCGAAGAACCGTGCCAGCTTTACCAGCTCCTCCAGGACGGACAGGGCAATGACGTGGCTGAAATCGCATTGTTCCGTCTTCCCGAGGGGTCCAAGGCGATTGCCGGCGCGACCGTGACCGTGCCGCTGGAAACGCTGCTGACGGGTCAATTGACCATTTCGGTCGATGGCGGCAAGGGCAAACGGTATCCGTTTTCCTTCTGCTCGCCCGTGGGATGTTATGCCCGGATCGGGTTGACCAAGGGCGATATTGCCGCGTTCAAGAAGGGTGCCAAGGCGGTTGTGTCCCTGGTGCCCGCACCGGCACCGGATCAGCGGGTCAAGCTGGACATGTCGTTGAAAGGCTTCACCGCCGGGTTCAACGCGACGACGGTTGGGTTGAACTGATCCTGAACAAGGGCAGGCGCATTCAGGCGCGGGCCTTTCGAGAGAACTCAGTGTCAACGGCGGCGTAAAACCTGCCAGCGGGGCGGAGTAAAAGTAGACCAGTTCGGTGCGCGCGCCTTGGGGCGCGCGGCCCTCAAATGGCAAGCACGTTCCAAGGCGCATTGGCCGTCAGGCCAATTGTTCATTTGTCAATTTGAAGGGTTTGCGAGGTGTGCGCGGCTTTGGTTCAGGCGATAGCTTTTGCCGTTCATCTCCAGGATGTTGACGTGGTGTGTGAGCCGGTCGGGCAATGCGCCCGTGAGACGTTCGGTGCCGAAGGTTTCCGTCCGTTCTTCGAACGGCAAATTGCCCTTGCAGGCCTCGCCCCGATGACCCGGCAATCGGGCCAATGGCGCGGCCAGGCCTTCATCCAGGGCGGGCGAAAATTCCTGCGCGATGCGCTCTATATGCCGGCACTGGTCGCGGTCCGGTTCAACCCGGACATGTCCGCAAAATACCGCAATATGTGCGCGCGCGGAAAGCCAAAGAAAGTCGCCCTCACAGCCATCATGCGCAAGCTCCTCGAACTGGCCAACACCCTTGTTGTCAGAGACCGGCGAAAATACTCGCCAAAACGGGCTTGATAAAGACGGATACTTTAACCTGACTTTTTCGCCGCCTTCTGCCCTTTGCGGTACCATTCGATAACGGTATCGACGTGGACGTTAGGGTCATTCCCCATGTATTCTTCGATGTAGCGCACCGCGCCAGCCTTTCGCCCGCTGACCAACGGGCCACCCGGTCGATCCGAGTCGATCCATGCGCTGATGATCGCATAGACGGACTCTGGATGATGCTTGGGCCTGCAAGAAATGGGCGGCGTGATCCGCGCCCGGAATGCCACCTACATGACGATCCCCCTCAAGGCGGCCCTGAAACCCGATGGCACACCGCGCAGGGTGGCACGCGAGTGGCGCAACACCCGCGTTATCCGCTCCAAGCGTGGCGTGCTGCTGATCGTGCAGCGTCGTGGCAGGCGTGATGTGCCCTTGTACGCCCTGAAGAAGCAGGTGCGGGTGCGCGCACGGCTGGGCCTGCGCAAAGAGATGGGCAAGCAGCAGAGTGTGTTCTTCCGGGAAATTGCAAAGTACATTAGAGGGCAACTCACTTAGGAGGGTGCGGACTAATGCAAGGGGCGGATCGTGTAGGCGGATGGAGAAACCACTTCAACCGATGTGAGCGCTGGCAAAGTCGCGCTCAGTCGGCACTGAACGATCTGTCCAACACTGAATTTCACGAAGCACTGGACTTCGCACTTGCCTACTTTGTCTGGTGCCATTCTCTGCGGGATTGGCTGTTGAAAGACGGGGCTTTGAAGAGAGATGATCTGGACGCTCAGCTAGCGAGTTATCCCCAGTGGAGTATCGTTCGTGACGTCGCCAATCGCTCGAAGCATCTCAAAATTACGATGAAGTCGAAAGATGCTGAATGGTCTATGTCCCGCGAATACGATCCGCTTGCGGTTGTGATAGAAGGGCGTGAGCGCTGCCATCTAAATCTATTTTTTGACGGTAAGAAACACAGATTGTCTGAGGTAGTGGGCTTGGCCGGTGAAATGTGGCGGAAAATCCTTTCTGATGAAGGGCTGATCTAGCAGCGGGCTGCATCATCCATCCTTCAATAATGTACAGAACTCCGAACTAGGGTCGGGACTCAATTGGTCCACCAGACGATGACAGCGGCCAGGAAGACAGCCGACAGGAAGATATCGGCTCTCTTGTCGTAACGGGTTGCTATTCTGCGGAAATCCTTGAGACGGCAGAACATCCGTTCCACCACATTGCGCCCGCGG
>PDWJ01000686.1_pt1 | contig 64801 bp, 54 predicted proteins | sample 1430881 | NCBI WGS metagenome assembly PDWJ01 (sample SAMN01162460, study PRJNA174530) | Oral metagenome, whole genome shotgun sequencing project. | biome: Marine environment; feature: Marine mammal; material: Swab sample of the gingival sulcus; isolation source: swab sample of gingival sulcus... | reverse complement strand
CGGATTGATCTGCCGGTGGAGCTGGTAAAAGAAGCAGATCGTTTAGGTGTGTATGCGGTGTGGACGGCTGAGGCGTATGGCTCTGATGCGATATCGCCGCTGGCCTGGATGGGGGCGCTGACGGAGAATATTAAGCTGGGCACTGCTATCATGCAGATGCCGGGGCGCACTCCTGCCAATGCAGCTATGACAGCAATGACGCTTAACCAATTGAGTGGCGGACGTTTCTTGATGGGGTTGGGGTTGTCTGGGCCGCAGGTTGTGGAGGGATGGCATGGTGTGAGTTATAAACGGCCGTTAACCCGCAGCCGAGAATATATCAACATTGTACGCCAAATCTTCCAGCGCGAAGACCGCCTTACTCATGATGGTAAAATCTACCAGATTCCCTACACAGGTGATGACGCGACTGGTTTGGGCAAACCGCTCAAAAGCACTTTGGAAGCTGCCCCAGACATTCCCATTTATCTGGCGGCTATCGGCCCTAAAAATGTGGAACTGACTGCCGAAATTGCTGATGGCTGGCTGCCCATCTTCTTTGCCCCAGACAAATACGATGCTATCTACAAATCTTCTATTGAGGCTGGTTTTGCCAAAGCTGGCCATGGCAAAAGTCTGGCTAATTTTGATATTGCCCCTACTGTCTCGGTGGTCATCAATGACAATCTTGACATCTGTTACAATATGCTGCGTCCCTTCCTGGCTCTTTACATTGGCGGCATGGGTGCCAAAGGGAAAAACTTTTACAATGATTTAGCAGCTCGCTATGGCTACGAAGCGGCCGCGGCGGAAATCCAAGACCTCTACCTGGCAGGAGACAAAGGAGCCGCTATGGCAAAGGTGCCTGGTGAACTTATCGACGAAGTAGCTTTGGTCGGTTCGCGTGAGCGCATTAAAGAGCGGCTCTCCATTTGGCTTAACAGTGCGGTTACCACGCTCAATATGACTGTTTTTGATGCCGCTACTCTGCGTACGATGGTGGCGTTGTTAGCAGAGGTGGCATAGCAATAATTTCTCGGCAGTTTGTTTGGGAATGATGTTGACTAGAAGGAAACAATTTTGTCGTATGATTTGATTTCTGTTCTTAGCAAAAGGTTTAGTCTTTGGTAGTTGATTTTTTATGAGTAAAAACAGAGCGTTTGCATACATTCCTGTGGTGGATTTAGATGAATCAAGTGCTGCGTGGCAGGCGAAACGGGAGGCGATTGATATTGCTGGTAAGGAAGATGTGCTGGTGGCGTTGATTGAGGATCTGGTGGGGAAACGGCCGTTATCCTCCAAGAAGTATTCGCGCACCATGCTCAAATTCGTCAACCAGAAAGGGCTGCCCTGGCTCTCCAAAAGCCAGGTGCTGCAAGCCTACCAGGATTTATGTGATGCTGGCTACCTCACTTTTGACCCAGAAGTTCGCGTTGCGCTGCAAACGAAACCCGTGCGCAGTCACTCTGGTGTGACGGTGGTGACCGTGTTGACCAAGCCGTATCCTTGCCCAGGAAAATGCATCTTTTGCCCCACTGACGTGCGTATGCCAAAGAGCTATCTCCATGACGAACCGGGGGCGCAGCGTGCCGAACGTTTCAAGTTTGACCCCTATGACCAAACCGTAGGACGTATTCGTGCCCTGGAGCAAATTGGCCATCCTGCCGATAAAATCGAACTGATTGTTTTGGGGGGAACCTGGTCTAGCTACCGTCGTGATTATCAGGAGTGGTTTATCAAACGCTGTTTTGATGCCATGAATGGTGTTGAGGCCAAAACATTGGCTGAGGCGCAAGAGATCAATCGGCACAGCCGGCGTCGGAACGTTGGCTTGGTGGTGGAAACGCGCCAGGATCATGTGACACCGGAAGAATTGCGCTGGCTCCGCTACCTGGGTGTGACCAAAGTGCAGGTGGGGATTCAAAGCGTTGATGAACGGGTGTTGGCGCTTAACGAACGGGGGCACGACGTGCAAGCCACCCGAGATGCGTTCCGCCTCCTACGCCTGGCTGGTTTCAAGATTCATGGCCATTGGATGCCCAATCTATTGGGGGCTACCGTAGAAAGTGATGTGGCTGACTTTGGCCGTTTGTGGAGCGATCCATCGTTTAAGCCAGACGAATTGAAACTGTACCCCACCATGCTGCTTGAAAATGCTGAGTTGTATGAATATTGGCAGCGCGGCGCATACAAACCCTACACGGAAGAAGAAGTGATTGATGTGCTTATCCGTTGTAAGGTGCAGACACCACGATATGCACGGCTCACTCGCATTGTCCGTGACATTCCTACCACTAATGTTGTGGCGGGCTTCAAGAAAGCAAACTTGCGCCAAATGGCGCAGCAGCGCATGGTAAAGCAAGGTTTGCACTGCCAATGTATTCGCTGCCGAGAGGTGAAACGGCAGCGCTTAACGATTGATGATTTACGCTTGACGATTGAGACGTATGATACTGATGGCACGACGGAGCATTTTTTGAGTTTTGTTTCGGATGAGGACAAAATTGCTGGCTTTTTACGTCTTTCTTTCCCAGATAGGGAGCAAGATTTACCGCTTCCTGAGCTAGAAAATCACGCGATGATTCGTGAGGTGCATGTATACGGGCCTGCGGTATCGGTGGGGGATGAGAGCCAGGGGGAAGTGCAGCACATTGGCCTTGGCTCGCAGTTGGTTGAAAAAGCCAAGGAGATGGCAAGAGAGGCTGGCTATGGCCATATTGCTGTCATCAGTGCCATTGGCACGCGAGAGTATTATGCCAGACATGGTTTTGCTGTTCATGGCCTGTATATGACTGCAAAGCTCTGATTTACTCCTGAAAAACGGGGAGTAAATTTTAGATGGTTACTCAGCAACTGGTACGCATCCCCGTGCCTTTTCTGGTTTGCGCATTGTCATTAGCGAAGCGCCAACGCCATATGTTATAAATTCTTTTACAGGAGTGACCTCGATGATGACTGAGGTGCTCTTGAACTCATCTGTAATGTCTATCCCCTGATAAACGGCCGTTATCACATCAGCTGGAATATTATCAGGCTCTTTCACTGCGGCTTTGCCAGAAAATGTGATGGTTGCTGCTGGTATTTTTATCCAGGGCATCAGGGGGATGCTTTTATGAATGGGGACAGTTAACGAGACATTGGTTTTTTTTTGGATACGGAAGCAGGAGAATTACCACCAGGTTTTGTAGGAAAGGACGGTGCTGCCTAAAGATGTTCCAGAGCCGTTTAAAGCGACAAGATTGACGGTTATCTTTTTACCTGGCGGAATTGCGTAGTCAAGGGGGACAGTCACTTGACCTAAATCGTCAGTTGGCATAGACCGAAATGAGAGGGTTTCATCCTCATAAGTCAAGGTGATTTCCAAAACCACATTTGAAACAGGATACCCTCCCAAGGTGTTGATCGTGGCGTATAAAACTTGATTTTCACCCGCGTATAAAATCGGTGCTTTGACGTAAGATGATAACTCAACTTCTGTGATGCCAGCAGAGGAAACAATCCGTGCAGGCTTCATTTCCTGGTAGGTTAGCGACATTTCGTTATCGAAATGGGTTTGCCCAAGACTTCCCAGCTGGATACGATGGTCGGCAGGTGCTTCAGGATGCCATTCTAAACGGCCGTTTTCGAAATATTGCACTCTTAGCCCTTCAACATTTAATTGAGGAGAAATGGGTAGCCCCAGTAAGATTTCACCATGATGGTTGTCGTAAAAGTTTAGGAATTCATCTTGTACCGTAAATGATGAGTGAGCAAAGCTGCGCACAGCACTGGTTTCAGAGACAGGGGCAAGAACCTGCTCATGTAAGCCGCCAAGTTCCCAAGCGCCTAATTGTGAAATATAAATATTCTCAGTTGCAGGTTCTTGTTCTAAGCGCAGGTTTTGAAAGTATTGGACGGATGGTTTTCCCGGGAACGGGGTAAACAACTCCGTAATTGGTTCACCTAAAACAACGCGGCCACCAAGGTCTTGATACGCTGCCTGAAATTCAGGGGCAATAGGGATGCCATTATCGGAAACGGCCGTTACTGGTGATTCCGCCTCGCCACAAGCAGCTAATAATCCTACAAGTAAAAAAACACTTACAGCCACAACCAGTCGATACTGCTGACACATTGACAATTCACCATTTACAATGAATAAACCCAAGTTGTTCAAGTAAAGCAGCAACTTGGGTTAATTATTAATAGGCTTTCTTATCTAGCATCTCATGTTCTTGCCACAAACGCAAGTAACTATCATAGCGGTGTTTTGAGATTTTGCCTGCCTCCACTGCTGCCCGCACACTGCATTTAGGTTCATGCTGATGGGTACAATCGCTAAATTGACAGTCAGAAACCAGCGGCGAGATCTCCCGGAAATAAGCGTCTAATTCGCGTGGCTCCACATCAAACAAAGCCAAACCACGAATCCCAGGCGTATCAGCTACATAGCCACCATCTTGCAACGGAATCAATTCTGCATAGCGTGTGGTGTGCAAGCCTTTCCCGGTTGCTTTGCTAACCTGGTTTACCTTCAATCCCAGACCCGGCTGAATGGCATTTAACAGACTAGATTTCCCCACGCCAGAGGAGCCAGCAAAAACGGTGATCTTGTTATGCAGGCAAGCCTTCAGTTCATCGACCCCAATATTTTCTTTCGCACTGGTATAAACAATATGATACCCAATATCAGCATAGACTTGAAATTTCTGCCGAACTTTGTCGAGTTTTGCCAAATCAATCTTGTTAATGCAAATAATCGTGGGCAAATTATTCATTTCAGACACAACAAGAAAGCGATCCAATTTTCGTAAACTAGGATGGGGCTTTTTCGCAGCAAATACTAAAACAAGCTGATCTAGATTAGCGACTAAAACTTGTTCCCGATCTGAGTTGAGGCGACGAACTTCTGCGGAGGGGCGAGTTCGAGAAAGGACAGCTTTACGCGGGGCAATATCCTCAATCGTGCCCGTATTGTCTTCGTTCAACGAGATAGTTACCCGGTCTCCCACAGCGACAATAGATGTATTTTGCCATTCTTTCTTCATGCGCCCTGGCAGTTGAGATACAAACTCCCCTTGCCTTGTTTCAACGGTGTAAAATCCGCTGATGGCTTTGATGACTAATCCATCTAGCTGTTGATTCAGAAAACTATCCTCCGCTTGCTTCAGCTTGCATTATACCAAAACCCTCACCAGGGGGAATTAGAAAATAGGGTGCAGATTGGCGAAATAGCTGGCTGATGGAGCGATGTGGTTTGTGATTACACACGTTCCACAAACCAGGCTGCAATGTATCCCTCAGTGCCTCCTTCCGTGCGCACATGAAGCCATTGACCCTTGACGCCTATCTTGGCAACCGGGTTTTCCGTTTCAATTGTGTATAATGTTTCATCCTGCCGCACATAATGAATGAGTGTAGAGTTTTCAACACGAGGTTCCTTACGAATGGCCAAACTGGATACAATAGGTTTCAGGATGGGAGGAAAAGGTTTTGTTCCTTTTCTTTTGGGATTTAAGTGATCGGATGAATTTAATGTCATGATGGAATCTTGAAAACTTATTCGCGTGCTAAGTACAATTGATTGGCTAGTTCTGTGCCATCTTCGGCAAAGGTTTTTAAACGAGAGCCATCAGGCCTAAACAAGCCAACTTCAACCTGATAACAACCATCAGCAGAAGTTTGTAAGAGGGGAATGTGCTTCACGTCTTGGATGGTTGTCCCTGCATCTAAGAACGTGAAGGGAAGCATTCTCTCTAAAGCAAAACCACTCCCTTCACCCACAAGATTTCCGGCACAATCAAAAGCATTGCGAAAAATTGTGGCTTGTGGATCCTCTCCAGTATACACCCAATCAAGGGTGATTGTTAAGGTATCATCCTCAACAAAAAAGCTGCTGTCTGTTAAATAGACTTTATTTTCGTAGTTAGCAAGGTAGTTTGAGGGGATCTGTGCCTTACCAGGGTTCACTTCTCCGGCATAGACAACTCGAGAACGGCCGTTATTCCCATACATTGTTAACCATACTCGTTTATGCCGGAGCGCCTCTTGCGTAAACTTCTCCATATGCCACAGTTGCTCGGGATCTTCATTTGCCGTCGCTAGATAATAATCCTCAAGATTGGGACGAATTTCAGGGAAAGTGGCCACCGTTGCGTGCCAAGCTATCCCGCTATTCAGTTCAACCAAATCCATTGAATTCAAATAAGGAGCCAGCACCGCCACGCCATCATTGCCAATCGGATACCAGGGTTGCTTGTAAGCCAACCAGTTGGGGGCATTGATGATGATGTCCTGCGCATCTGGAAACGACTGGGCAAGCTCGACCATGTCTGATAGCGGTGCTAACGCAAACTTATGTAGTGTCACCTCACGCCGCACATAGACTATCGGCAGCACAAATGTGAAAACAAGCAGCGTAATCATAACGGTGGTTTTGACCCACCACTGCTTCTCCAGGCGAATAAACGTGACCACACCCGCCGACCAAATCATGGCACCACCAGCGCCTGTAAAATAAAGCAGTCTTGGACTAATTGAGATGTAATCGTAAGGTAATGCCACCACGCTGGGGAGCATCGTCAACACCAGCCAACCCAGACCAAATAGCAGTATGCGCACCTGTTTACCACGCCACAAAACCAGCGCCAGCAGCACCAAAAACAGGCCGCCCACCAGCCAAATCGCGTGAATGTCGTGCCAATGCTGCGTTTGCATGAGCCACCTGGCTAATGGCTGGAAGGGATACGTTAACCCTTGTAAGAAAAACGACGTTTTCATCAGCACCAGTTCGATGTTGCCTAACTGGATGACAATGCTTTCATTATCTGTTTTGGGAACAGCATCCCAAATGGGCAAAAATAACGCACCCGCCAGTGGCAAACCCAAAAGCCACCCCCACTGGTGGCGAGCAACCCGCCAATCGTAGAGTAAATAGGCGAGTGCCATCACCGCCCCAGCCATAATGCCAGCCTCATGTGTAAATGCCGCCAACAAGGCAAAAACGAGCGCTATCGCCAGCCATTTTTTCTTTTCAGTACAGTGGTATTGTATAACGGCCGTTACCCCCGATAGCGTCAAAAATAGCACAAACAAATGAGTGGCAGAAGCAAAATGTGCCACTGGCAAGATGGCAAATGGATAAGTGACAAAAAGAACGGCCGTTAAAATCTCAACGAGCCAAATGATTAAAGCCTTTACTTGCCGTCCACTAGAAAAAAATGCCCCCACAATCTTTCCCATCATCATTGAATTGGCTACATGCACCAGAAGTAAAAACAAATGTGGCACCCATGAAACACCAGTCGGCACAATATCCGTGACCAGTTTGTTAAACGTGAATACAACAGGACGGTAATAGGGTAGACCCGTTACATTCGTCCACACATCAAAATAACTCTTTGCCTCAGCAAAATGAAAATTGGGGAAATCGTCCCAAAAATAAGGTAGGGGCAACGTCGGTGCATACAAGACCATGGCCAACACCAACGGCAGGAGTACGCGGCTCAAACTATATTGGTGGGTTCGCAAGAATTTCAGCATAGAAGTTGCAGCGCGGCAAAGCGGCAAGAACCTTCAACTTGCCCCCGACCGGGAAAGGCGGCTTCACCTTCTTCTTTGAGCTTGCGCTTCCATTTGTTGAGCAATCCATGTGTGATGCCGAGTTCACGCTCGATGGACATTGTGCTCTTGCCACTTGTTTCCCATAGGCGCACCGCTTCTTGCTTAAATTCGGCTGCATAGGTTCGTTTTTTAGTTGTCATTAGTTCATCCGAAAAAAGTGCACGCTGCTTTTTCTCTTTGTCCACTTTTTCGGGGGAAGGTCAGAATGTGCCAGGGCAAGATGTGTATGTATGTTCTGTTGGTATCTTGTATGCTTAAAGGTGATGGATAATTATAGGTGATTATCCCAAATCAACCGCAGCAACTGGATGAAGTTGGATTGTAACAGGGGCACAGACCTCGATATATAGATTCGCTCCCCAGTTCTCTGCTAACCAAGAGGATGGACGGTATCTTAGACTTTGATGATAACAAGTCAGAGAGCTTCTATTAGGCAAGTTAGTTCAGTGGGGCAGCATCTGCGGTACAGGTTAAATAGTGAAGCAATCGATTGAAGAAAGCCTTGCCTTTTACGATCGACAAATAGAGAGATTGGAGTCGCAAATCCAAGACCACATTGACAACTATCCTGAGGAGCTCAAAGCGAAACAGGAACTGCTGGCCTCAATCCCAGGTGTTGGCAGATGTCTTGCTGCCAACACCTGGGCGAGTTACCCGACATTTAGTTGTTCAAATCAGCCAAACAAGTAACTGCTTTTGCTGGTCTGATACCAAGGCAACTTCAATTTGGGCAAATGCATCACTATGGAAGCATTTACAAATTGGGGTCTTGTCGTTTACGCAATGCGCTTTATTTTCCAGCCATGACGGGATGCTTCACAATCCGATTTTGCGTGATGTGGCGGAACGATTAACTGAACGTAGCCTCACAGGTATGTCTGTGGTGGCGGCGCTTATGCGTAAATGATTGCCATTGGTCTACGGCGTTTTGAAATCAGAACGGCCGTTTGACCCTGAGTATGTTGTAAATGTTCAAGCTACTGCTTGACTTTGAACACCGTATCTGTATAGCAAGACGAAGGCTGGGCCTGTATAGCCACTATACATTTAACTTAATCTCTCACTAAACGCTTCAGACAAGGCGGGCAGCACCTCAAACAGATCTCCGACAATGCCATATTGAGCCAATTTGAAGATGGGGGCTTCAGGGTCTTTATTGATAGCTACAATTACTTTGGCTGTGCGCATACCGGCTTGATGCTGGATAGCACCGCTGATCCCCGCAGCAATATACAAATCTGGGCTAACTGTCTTACCCGTTTGCCCTACTTGATGTTCGTAGGGAATCCAACCGGCATCCACAGCGGCGCGAGAGGCGCCAACAGCTGCACCCAGCGTATCAGCCAACGCCTGCACTGGCTCAAAACCTTCTGGCCCACCGACACCGCGTCCACCGCTAACGATGATGCTGGCATCATTCAGGCTAACACCGCCTTCCTTAGCCTCAAAGCCCACAACCTTGCTGGCGATGTCATCTTCTGCGACGACAGCATCGACCATCTCAGCAGAGCCGCTGCCCCCCGTCGATTCAGCCTGCGGGAAAGCGCGGCCACGCAGCGTAATCACTTGGGTGCCTTCCGTGACAAAAACAGAGGAAAGCAGTTTCCCAGCATAAACTGGACGGGTTACCTTCACAATATCGTCGTCTACTTCAATGCCTATCCCATCAGCCACCAGGCCCGCATCCAAATCAGCAGCCACCCATGCCGCCAAATCACGACCACGAGTAGAGGCACCTGCCAGAATGACACGGGGCTCTTTATCTTGCGCCATGCTGACCACAACGGGGGCAACCGCCTCCACGCGGAAAGGAGCCAGCGTTTCGTCATCAGCGGCTAAAACTTCATCGGCGCCCAGGTCAAAAGCAGCCTCAACCACATCGTCTACGTCAGATCCAATGACTAGAGCCACTAAATCTTCGCTTAAGCCATCGGCAATTATGCGTCCGGCAGTCATCATTTCTTTGGCAATGGCTGGAATCTGACCACCAGAATTTTCTACAAAGACAAATACGCCGCTCATATCACCTTCTCCTCAAACAGTTTATCGGCGAGTTCTTCCGCCATATCCTGTGCTGAATCACCTTCAAGCATTTCCACACTGCCTTCACGTGGCGGCATGGCATAGACGTTGGACCAATCCACTTTGCTGCCCACGTCTTCGACGCCGATATCGGCGGCACTCCATACTGGAATTTTGGCGCGACCAGCTTTGCGAATGCCCATGAATGAGGGGTAACGAGGGTCGTTGATTTCTTTGACGACGCTGATGACGACAGGCAGGCTGGCCGTCACCGTTTCTTTGCCGTCGTCGAGGAGCCGTTCAACGGTGATGGCGCCATCGCCAACCTCTTTGATAGCAGAGACAAAGGTCAATGGTGTCCAGCCTAATTTACGAGCCGTCTGAACGGCCGTTTGCCCGGTATCTCCATCAATGGCACTCTTGCCAAAAATAACCATGTCCACATCACCCGCATGGTTGACAGCAGCAGCTAACACTTTTGCCGTACCGAGTGTATCTGCACCAGCAAATGCTTCGTCAGACAGTAACACCGCTTCGGTACATCCCATTGCCAACGCAGTTTTCAACGCTTCCTGGCTGTCCTCATCCCCCATAGTCATCGCAATGACATCTGTCACGCCATGATTCTCTTTGAGCAGGATGCCCTCCTCAATCGAGTACTCATCCCAGGGATTAACCACATTGGGTTTCCCACCTGGATCTTCCCAGCTCACATTGCCTGCCGCATCGACTGTCAGGTCAGCGGTCGTGCTGGGGGTCTGTTTGGTACAAACAACTACCTTCATGTAACAACCTCCGAATTTTAATGATGAAGGATGAAGGATGAAAGATGAATATGGATTGTGAACGTAACACAATTCATAATGCAAAACTCATCATTCGTCATTCTTAAAGTCTATCAACAAATCATTTTCTCAAAAACGCTTTGGCAGCGTCTCATTGACTAAAGGGTAGGGCAGCTTGCCCGGCTTTTGTTTCAGTAAGCAGTAAGAACAGTGGCTTGATTGTTCACTCTGTTTCATTTTGCCAAAACTCCGCATCATACGCTGGCAGTTCGCAGCGCAGCGGTTTATCTTTGCGGTTGCCGAAGGCGTAGGCAGCTTGCATCAGTTGATGAATTTCGCTGGTGCCTTCGTAAATGATAGCCCCACGGCTGTTGCGCAGGTAGCGTTCTACGTCATATTCGTCGGAAAAGCCATAAGCGCCGTGGATTTGGATGGCTTCGTGGGCGGCTTTGAAGGAGTAGTCAGTGGCATACCACTTGGCCATCGACACTTCACGAGTGTTACGCAGCCCTTTGTTTTTGAGCCAGCCCACTTTGAGATAGAGTAAGCGCGAGACATCGTACCATTGCTGCATCCAGGCGATTTTTTGCTGCACCAGTTGGTGTTGGGCGATGGGTTTGCCGAAGGTTTCTCGCGCTTTTGCGTATTTGATGGAGGCTTCCATGGCGGCGCGAATGAGTCCGGTGGCTCCAGATGCAACTGTATAACGGCCGTTATCCAGGCAGCTCATTGCAATCTTAAAGCCTTCTCCTTCCGCACCTATACGATTGGCTGCAGGCACGCGCACATGATCACAGTTGATCCAGCCCGTTGAGCCAGCGCGTACACCCAACTTGCCGTGAATGTCGCCGGTAGTCACGCCGGGCATATCAGTTTCCACCATGAAGGCGGTGATACCCTTGTGTGCCGGTTGGGCGTGGGGGTCAGTTTTGGCAAACCAGAGGATGTGGTGTGCTTTGGTGGCCAGGCTAATCCACATTTTTTCGCCGTTGATGATGTAATCATCCCCATCACGACGAGCCGTGGAAGCCATAGCTGCTACGTCGGAGCCTGCGCCAGGCTCAGTCAGGCCAAAGCCAGCATATTTTTCACCGCGTGCTTGCGGAGCCAAAAAGCGTTGTTTTTGCTCTTCATTGCCCCATTGCAGCACGCCCATACTATTCAAGCCCATATGCACAGACATGACCACGCGCAACGTCGTATCGATCCGCTCCAGCTCTTCACAAACCAGCCCCAACGTCACGTAATCGAAACCCTGACCACCGTAGCGCACTGGAATATTGATGCCGAGAATGCCGAGTTCAGCCATCCGAGGCAGCGCAGCCGGATTCATTTCTTGTTTCCGGTCATACTCTTTTATCGACGGATAAATTTCACTCTCGCCAAACTCACGAACCATGCGGGCCGCTTCCAGTTGTTCTTCGTTTAGGGAAAAGTCTAGCATTGTACCGGTTCTCATGGGCGCTGTGTATTTTTCTGGTATTCGAGCCAAAAACAGCTAACATCATTATAACGAGACGAGAAATGATACGCAACATGTCGCACTGCGTCATGAAACAGTTAAAGAATTGGTTCATCCAGATTCATCAATGGTTATTGTAAAAGGTGCAGAGCGTCGTTTATGGACAAAGTTAATGGCGCGGCAGGATGCACAAGAACGCTTAACTGAAGTTTTCTGCTTGGAATGGTTGAATAAGAAAGAGGCTGCCTGATGGGATGGGAATCATAGCAGCTTTGGGTAGATTTTTGTTAAAGCCCTGTTTTCTCTGCATCCCTTTAATTTTTAATCTCAAAAATGAAGACGCCATCTCTGGCGTAAAGTAAATCAATGGCTGGGTTTTGGTTGAGTTGGGCGGGGTTGAGGAAGCCGCCACGCGCACCGACGTAGAGGTGGGTGAAGCCGTTTTCACGGAGCCAGTTGGCGGCGGCCGCGGTTGACCAATCTTCAATGCTGCTGGCTTGCTGGTTGAGTTCTCGGTTGGCTGCAAATAACTGGCGGTTGTAGATGTGGTCAATGGGCAGGGCGTTGCTCATGCGTCTGGTGAGGGGATTGAGCCAGGCACCGCCATCATGGCCTGCCCAAGTGTTGCCGAGCCATTTCCAGGTGCTGGCGGCAAGAGTGGCTTCTGGGGGCAAGTTTTCATCAACCCAAGCTAATCCCTCTGCGTCTGGTCGCCAGGCGAGGATGGTGTTGCTGTTGAGAATGTTGATTTGGTAGAAGATGCCGAAGAGAAAGGTCGCCGTGAGCAATCCCCCAGCGATGAATGCCCCCAATATTTGCCCTAACCAATGCTGCCGCTGCAGCCAGCGCCAAATCTGGACAGCGACCATTGCCAGAAAAATTGATAAGGGTATAAAAACGGTGATGTACATGCTGTTGATGTTGATGAGCGCGGTGCCTGGCAAGCCCCAACGGTCAGCGCTGGTGATGAGGAAGAGGAGGGCAACCCAACCGGCCAGAGCTAACGGGACAGTTGTCCATGTTCTGCGGCGCAATGCTGGAATTATGAGCAACCAAAATAGTATACCGGCCAAATAGATAAACGGCCGTTCCCAGCCCGAGTTCAGGTAACCAACAGGAAATTCATTGTAGCCTTCGATGGTGTTGGTGATGGATTTGACTGGTTCGGTGACAAGCAGCAAGTTCAGGGCATGAGGTGCCACCAATAATGCACCCAGTCCTGCCGCCATTGCCAGCCAACGGCCGTTTCTGCCTACACTCATCAGCCATACCATCAAAGCAAAGGGCAAGAAGTAAAAGAACACCCGAAAGTGTACCAGGAACAAGCCCGCCGCCAACACGCCAACCAGCCACCACGTTTGCCGCCACGACGTGGCGCCACGCACCAGCCGCCACGTCAATCCAAGCAGCACTGGCATCAGCAGAACGGCCGTTAACTGCGTCATCCGTCCCCAAGAAACGTAATAAGCCGGGAAGAAAAAAGGCAGTGCCACCAAAAACGCTGCCAGCAGCCCCACCAAACGGCGGCGGGTGAAAAACCAGCCCCCAGCGTACACCGTCAACACCACCAACGCATTGAGCAGTTGTCCGAAAAGCAGCAGCAGCTGTGGCAAATCCCAGCCTGTCATCAGGCGCAGACTGGCCGCGAGGGCATGATAGCCAAAGTGGTAGGGGAAGCGGTCTACAGGCAAATAAGGTGTGTAAGCGGATGGTGTTTGACCCTGCTCCGCCATAACGGCCGTTATCAGGGCATGGCGGCTCGAATCAACCCAGGGCGGAAAAGCCAGGTCGCGCACCGCCAGCAGGCGCACGGAGAAGGCAATCACCAGGAGGATGAGAAGGGCGAGATGTTCCCAGTGGTAATTGGTAATCCGTGTCCTCTTTCTTTTGAACCAAAGCGCGAGAACCACCCCCCAGCCCCCAATCACGAATCCCCACAACAGCCAGCCGGAGAAACGGCCGTTTACCAACGATAACCATTGCCATAGCAGCGCCCAGCCAGAAACGCCCAAGGCCAAAGCCGCGCCGAGCCAGGCCAGCGCATCTTCATAGCCTTCCCCAGCTGGTTTAATGAGCAGCATCAACACGCCTGGCAGAGGCAAAAAAAGGAGCGAAACCAGGAGCAAAGTCCCTGACTGGAGAACGGCCGTTACCACAGCCACCAACGCATCTTGCCAGGTCAGTTCATACCAGGTGATAAACCGTAAATCTTTGGCAAAAGTAACGGGGGCATGGGTAGACAGAGCGCCGGGGTACACCACCACGTCACTCGCCTTGTAAACATCGAGGTTGTATCCCCATACGGAAACAGGATTGTCTTCATTGCCGCTGATGCGCAGCGTATAGCGACGCCCCGCCGAATCAGCTAAAGGCGGAAACTGAAAAGCAAAGGTCTGATCTGGTGATAGGGACGTGGTGGTGGCAGCTTTTTCGGCGACGACAGCCCCTGACTGATCGAGAAGCTGGAATTGCAAACGGCCGTTCTCGTGCCCTGCTGTGCCATCTCCCGCAATCAAAACCTCCACTTCGCGCAAGCCATTCCAACGAGAGAAAAAAGATTGCTCGAGCGTGAGGCCATTGGTAGGCACAGGTAACGGGGTATTGGCGCGATGTTGGTTGATGTCGTCGCGGATGATAGGCTCCTTAACAGAACGGCCGTCTACCCACACCCAAGCCACACATACCAGCACCCCCACCAAAAACGGCAGCCACAACCAGCGCCGCACCACTTTTTTGCGCCAAGAGAATTGTGAGGAAACGGCCGTTGTGTCAGTAGAATCAATCATTTGCCAGGCTCGATCAGTTCAATAAAAAAAGGCCGCCCTTCCGAGCAGCCTGTCTCTTTCTAGTGGCGCCAAGTGGATTTGAACCACTGACCTAGGGCTTATGAGTTCCCGATTGAGATTAGCGCCGATAAGCCGCTCGCGTTTGTTTTTGCGGCTGGTATTGTATCACTCGGCGCTTGATTCTTCATCTTCTGGTTCTTTGCCCTGGGTTGGTTTGAGCCATGAGTATTTGCGGTGACGTTGGGCTAGTTCTTCGTCGGCCCATCGAGCGTAAAAGTCGGCTGTGACTTGGATGCTGCTGTGTCCCAGGATTTGGGAGACGGTGGCTAAATCTGCGCCGTTTTTGAGTGCGCCGCGCGCCCAGCCATGACGGAAGGCGTGTGGGTTACAACGGCCGTTTACCCCAGCCCGTTTTCCCAATCGCTGTAGCATTTGGTACACGCCGCTATCTTTCAGCGGGCCGCGTATACCTACAAAAACGTGTTTGCTCCCTGTGGACGGCCGTTCCTGTAACCAAACTTCGATTGCTTCTTTTGTTTCTTCCATAAGATAAACGGTTCTGGCTTTGTTCTTTCCGCCTCGTCCTTTCTCTCTGACAGTGGCGCGGCCATGCACTAAATTGAGGTCTTCCAAAGTCAGGCCAATCAATCCCCCTACTCTACATCCCGTATCAGCTAAAAAACAGACAATCGCGTAATCGCGCGGGCTGGTGGCTCTGGCTTCTTTCAAGAATTTCTGTAGGTCTTCGTCGCTGACGGCTTTGGGCGGTTCTTCGGGTTTGGGGGGCATTTTAAGCCGCTGGGCTGGACTGCTTGGTAAATATCCTTCTTCGACAAGCCAGTTAAAGAAGCGGCGAATGGCGCGGATGTAACCGCGAATTGTCCAGGTGGATAGACCGCCTTCTTGCTCTGGTTTGTGGGAATGGGACGCCCACCGGCTGTTTTTCTCTAACAGCCAAACCCGCCAACGTCGTAGGTCGTTGATGGTGATTTCGGCGATGGCTACATTGCCCAGAAATTCCACCAATGACGTTAAGCGGTGTTTGTACCAACGTATCGTCGCCGGTGAGACTTCTCCAATCTGACTTAATTCAAAATTTTGTTGAGCCTGTTCAATTGTGATTGCGATTTGCATATCAACCTCCAAATAGTGAAATGAAATTTGGAGGATGCTAAAAGGCTTTAAGGAATTGCGTTATGAAAAGTTCATTGAGGAGTGGTCATGGGACAACGTAATGGTCGGGATGTGATTGTCCGGGTGCGAGACCGGAGGGCGCGGCATCAATTCAGTATTCACAATCGCGTCATGGATGAGTGGTATCCGATTGTCGGCGCGCCGGGGTTTGCTCTTTATGGGTTGTACTGCCGCATGGCAAACAAGCGGGATGAACGTTCCTGGATGCCTTATAGCACGATTCAGGCGCACATGGGCATGGGGCCGGGAACGATTTCGGATTACAACAAGCTGCTGGTTTGGTGCAAGTTGATTCACATTGAGGAAGGGGATTCTCGTCTGGCCAATGATTACTACATCTTGAATATACCTTTAGTAACGGATGAAGCTTTGGCGGCCGTGAGGGAAGCGGCCTTGGCCGACCAGGAACGCCGGACGGCCGTCCGGGAAGAAAGGGCGGTGAAGTTTGATCGGGGCGGCCTGTCGGAAAAAGCGGCGAAGGTTAGAGAAAAGGGCGTTGACAAGTTTGTCAATATGGTTTTGAAACGCCTGGATAAATGGGAACCGCTGCAAACGCAATGGAAGAAGAATAAGGAACGGCCAACGGTGGTACGGCCGCCTGCCCAAATGTCATTGTTTAGCGATGGCGATAGCGCTTCTCCTGCCGAACTCAACGATTCACAGGGCAAGAATGGCGCGTCTCAGGAAACGGCCGTTGAACCTGTCGAAACGGCCGTTTCTCCTCCTCCAGCGCCAACCAATGACGATTCAAATATAACCGCAATTTTGGACTGGATGGGCTTTAACGGCCGTCTGACAGAAAAAGACAAAAGCCCAACCGTTCACGTGTTGTTGTCGTGGGCGTATTGGGTGCGCGTGAATGATGAGGAATTGAAGAAGCAAGACAAGAACGCGGTGGGGATTGCACGGGCCGGATGGCGGCGCGGCGATTTGCCCGGCGGCGGCTTCTCCACATTGGCGCAAACATGGCTGGATTTAGACGACACCGGCCGGGAAGAACTGATGGACGTGGGTATGAGTTCGCCCTTCTCCGGCCGAACCCACATGACGCGAGATTTGGAAGAGTTAGGTGTTACAGAACCGGTATTGAATATTTTTTGTGATGTGTACCAGGCAACGGATGGGGATGCAGCTCCCCGCCCGTTGTTGCCAAATGATGAGGTGTGAAGGTTATGAATAGATTGGTTGTTGGTTGCTGGTTGCTGGTAGTCGGGGCGCTGTTGTTGGGCTGCTCATCTGAGGCGGATTCTGAGCGTCAAGACACGTTTATCAGCTTTGATATGGTGGATGCGGAGACGGGCGAGGATGACGATTTGATTTTGCAAAGCGGCGAACAGATCCGCTTGGAACTGGATGAGACGGCACCGGAAGATGTGGAGGAAAACCCGCTTTTGACTATCACGTTGTTTTTACAAGATGAGGCCACTGGTAAGCCTGTGATGGGCGATGTGTTCCTTTACCAAAAGCTGCCACATGAGTCGCTGGATGTGGTGGCGATGTTGCCAATGATTCCGTGTGAAGGGGTGCATGTGTGCTTTTTGCAGGATATACCGCCGCTGGCCGATGGGCATGTGTGGCTGATTCAGGTGCGGGCGGAAGGGTATCAGGATTGGGCGCTGGAGATGAATTTCAACTCGAAAAGTAGCCGGACTATGGAATTGCCGGTGAAGTTGAAGCGTGAAGCAGTTGGAATACTGGGATAGATATGAAAAATACCCGCTCTTGACTTAACGGGCAGAGCGGGCAAGTAGACCGACAAGGTTTTAGGTTTGTTGGCCTGGGGGAATTGTATTACTCCGCAGGCTAGCAGACAAATGGAGCAATACAAAATGATTGAATTCCTGGAAGTGATTAAGCAAATTTTGATGTTCATGTTAGACCTGTTTACGGTGGCGCTGATCGTGGGTGTGTTTTATGTGGTTGGGTTGTCTATGGCCTCGATGGTGCGTAACCGGCAAGCGCGATGGGGGACTATCTTTTTTATGCTGGCTATCTTGTTTTTGGGTATCTGGCTGCTGCAATGGTATCCGCCGCAGGTTATCCGCTCTATCCGGGCGGCGTTGGTACAGGCGCGGCCGGAAGCGGAGGCGTTGCGGCAAGAAATGGAGTTGTGGCTGCCTGAGCCGCCTGTGCTTATGCCTTCATCAACGATCACGGTTTCAGATGGAACGGGCGGTGGCGGGTTGTTATTGCACACGCCCGCGCCAACATTGGTTGTGCCTACAGCTGCGCCAATGTCGCTGACGTTTACACCGTCTCTGCCTACGCCCACTCTTGCCGCTACAGCAACTATGCCGCCGCCGACGTGGACGCCAACTGTTGCGCCTATCCCCACGCTTGATTTGACTATCTGGAACCAACAAACGCCAGCGCCCACGCCGCCAGTAGCAACAAGGAGTCCGTAGTCATGGAATGCACGGAATTTAGAACAATAAACAATTTGCAGGAATTGGAACAAAGGGAAAGGGTGGATGGCATGGTGCAATATCTGAAAAGTATCAAGTGGAAAGAGATTGAGTGGAAACGGCCGCATACTCAAGCTGTTGTTTTGGGGCTGGCTTTGTCTTTAGCTATTGGTTTCTTCATTGGTCTGGTTGTTTTTGGTTGGTGGTTGTGGCCAGTGGAATGGGTGGACGCTGGACCGCATGACTTGTCGGAGCGGCATCAAGCGCGGTATGTGCTGCTTGTTTCGGAGCTTTACGCTTACCAGCAGAACCGGGATGTGGTTATCAGGATGTTGGGGTATTGGGATGGCGATCGGGCGGCTTGCCGGTTGGCTGGTGAATCGGCCGATTTAGCGGCTAAGGCGCGGCTGGTGGCCACGGCTCATGCGGTTAATGGCGTGGGCTGCCCCCCTGCGGAAGTGGGGGGAGGCTTAAGCGGGTTTGATAATGAGGTGACGCCATGAAGGAACGAACATTGGTTAATGATACAACGGGATCGCTTATTGCGTTTGTGTTTCTGGCGGCTTTGGTGTTGACGGGACGGTGGGATATAGCTGTTGGCTTGGGGCTGCTGGCTCTACTGCTGGCGGCTGGGTACGTGTGGGGCTGGTGGGAACGGCTGCTAGGGGAATTGTTTCCCCGTTTCCGACGCGCCTGGGTGCCGTTTGCTATGTGGTTATCTTCACGCCGCGCGGCTAAACAGATGGCGGAATCGGGACGGTATGAACTGGTTTTGGGGTTTGATGAGCGCAGCGGCAGCCCGTTTATTGAACACCTGCAAGATTTGAAAAGTATCCTTGTGGTGGGGTCTACGGGGTTCGGTAAAACGACGTGGCTGCAATCCGTTCTGAATTGGTTGGTAAATAATCACAGCCCGGATGAGTTGCAGATTGCCATTAGCGATATTAAGCGGACTTCGTTTTCTATCTGGGGACGTATTCCTCACTTGTTTAAGCCCATCGCTCGTAATGCCGAAGAAACGGAGCGGTTGATTTTTGCTCTTCATGGGGAGATGGAGCGGCGGATCGGGTTGTTTGAAGTGTATGCCCATAAACGGTTGTGTGAAGATATTGACGATTATTTCCGGCTCTCTGGGGTTCGTTTGCCGCGTATTGTGGTTATCATTGACGAAAAGGATGGGGCGATAGGGGCGGGAACGAAGGCGGATCAACGGCTGATTTCATTGGCAAAGCGGGGTCGAGCTTACGGTATCACGCTTATCTTGGGAACGCAGCGGCCGAGCGCAGCGGTTCTTAGCGGTGAAATCATCAGCCAGATTGTGAGTGTCTTTTGCGCCTATATGCCTAACAGCCGGGAGTATGGCGTAGTGACGATGATTCCCCCGGAGATGTATAAGCAGATGACAGCTACGCCCGGTCGGTTTATGGCGTACACGGTGAAGGGGCAATGGCGGTTTATGCAAGGCCAATATATCTCTAAGGAGAAGCTGGAAAGCAGCGCGGCTAAAGTTTCGGGAAACGGCCGTTTTCGCTCCTGGGAACTGGAAGATGAGGCTATGGTACTTGAAAATCGGGGGTCGCATTTGGCAAACCTGACGGAATGGAGGGGCAGCATAGGGGATAAGATAGCGATGGTGAAGGCGTGGGCGGCGACGTTGGACGAACGGCCGAAAGCTGTGGACTTGGAGCGCCGCTACCGGTTGTCTAAGCCAACGGCTCTTAAATTTCATAAGCTGGTGTTTGGTGATGAGTAGTGGGGACAAGTTTGGTGGCTAGTGTAGATCCTGGTGTCCCTATGCTGTAAAGGGTCAAAAAAAAATAAAAAAGGGACTGTTTAGACGGCAAAGGGTAAAGAAATATAGGATCATTTTTTTTTATGGCCTGTTTTAGCGCACTTTTTTTGATTGGTTTTCCTCTGCTGATGGTTTGGTTATTCCGTCGCTTTTCGCAGCGTTGGCGAGATTGGCGGCTGTCATGGCTAGCTCTGATGATTTGGGGCTTGGGCATTATGCCGGTTTGCTATTTGCTGTTGGCTTTGATGGTAACGATCGTTGCTGAACAGCAGGCGGTTCTGTCGCCTTTTCCCTATCGTGGCGGCGTGGGTGAGATTTACCCGCAAGGGTACACAGTGACACAAGGGTATTTGCACGGGCTGGCCGGATGGGAAGGGGTGGACCTCAAGGCGGGGTGTGGGGCAAGCATCTATGCCCCTTTCGATGGTGTTGTCACCTACAACGGTAATGATGGTTATGTGGGGTTTCATTCTGGTGGTGAGGAAAACACGATGATAACGATTGTGGGAGAGGGCAAGGAGATAACGCTGCTGCACGGCCGTTACTCGGCGGCTGTAGGGGAGATGGTGGGGTATGGGGATGTCATCGGGCAGGAGGCGTCAATCGGGGACTCGACCGGCTGCCATAGTCATGTTGTGCTGAAGGTAAATGGCCGTCTTGTAAATTACTTGAGTTATGCCAGCGAGATAGTAATGGAAAACAAGCCCCTGAAGATAAGCTGGTATGACCCGGAGTTAGGTGGTATTAACTGCGCCCATCCATGCGATACGATGGCAAGCGGCGTGAAGGTGACGCCTGAGCGGTATGGCCGGACGGCGGCTTGTGTGCCGGAGTGGATGGGGCGAACGGTGGTTATTCCGGGTTTGGGGGAATTTGAGTGTCTGGATACGGGCGGCGCCATCGTGGAGCATCCCACTTTTATTTGGATTGATTTGTTAATGCACCAGCCACCGGCAGAGGCCGGGCAGTTGGTTAGTGAATGGTATTTGAGGTAGGCGGTGGCACGACCACCGCAGGCGAAAAATTTTTGTTTTAGCGGTATTGCTGGGTAGTTATTGCTGAGTAATACCAAAGGAAGAAAGTCATGATTAAAGCAGGTATTGATTTAGGATACAATGCGGTAAAGGTGATGAGCAGTCGGGGGGCGAGCATGTTTCCCTCTGTCATCGGCACGCCTGACCGGGCGCGGTTTTCGCTCAATGGGGTGAGTGATGATATTGTGTTGACTGTTCTGGGGGATGGAACCTGGCTGGTAGGGGAGGGGGCGATTACGCAAAGCCGTTTTGCTACCCGCCGCGAAGATAGGGGGTGGATTGAGAGCGCGGAGTATTACCGACTGATGCTGGCGGCGATGACGGAAGCGACGGCGGGATCGGTGGAAATGAAGGTTGTAACAGGGCTACCGGTGGCTTTTTATGATGACAAGGATATTTTGGTTAACTGTTTCCTGGGTGAACATCGGACGCAAAGGGAAGGGCGGCGTGGCCAGACAATCCGGGTGGTGGAGTGCCGGGTGATTCCGCAGCCGTTTGGGGCTTTGCTGGCGGTGTCGTTGGATGACCAGGGACGCATAGTAAACCGGGAGATGGCAGAAGGGGCGGTTGCTATTATTGATGTAGGCGGGAAAACAACAAATCTTCTTAGTGTTAACCGATTGGCGGAGATTGCCAGAGAGACGGCCAGTGTTAACGTGGGGGCGTGGGATGTGGTGCGCCAGGTGCGCGAATATCTGGCGGAAGTGTGCCCGGAACTGGATTTGAGAGACCATGAGATTGTAGAAGCGATTACGCGGCGACAGGTGAAGTATTTTGGTGAACCTGTTGATCTGACTGATATTGTGGAAACGGCCGTTTACCCAATGGCTGAACAGGTGATTGCTCAGGCTACGCAGTTATGGAACTCTGGAGCGCGGTTAGATGCGGTGTTGGTGGCCGGTGGCGGGGCGCATTTGTTGGGGCAGTACATTGAACAGTATTTCCGTCATGCGCGGGTTGTGGACAATCCGGTTTTTGCTAATGTGACAGGCTACTACCGGTTTGCTCAACGTTTGCGATGAGCTAGAGGGTAGAGCTAGAGATAGAGAGCTGCTTATGAAGATGACAGTTTCTTTTACGCTGGATACGGAACAAGACTGGGATTTGGTGCGTTGGTTATCCGGGCTGCCGAAAGGCGGGCGGTCCGAACGCATCCGGGAAGCGTTGCGTGCCAGCATGGGGCGGGGTGATGTGACGCTGGCCGATGTATACAGCGCGGTTTTGGAGCTGCGGCATTCCGGCCTTGCGATTGAAGGTGATGGGAAATGGAATGATGACGGTGACGAGCCGCCGGATGTTGCTGATAATTTGGATAGATTGGGATTGTAGGGGGCAAGGCTGCGCTGGCCGGGATGGTTGGAGGGTGCAGTATCGAAACGGGATGCTAAAATATGCTTTCTGTCTTTGCGGTAACGATGAGAAAAGGAAGTGAAAAATGGGCGATGAAAAGAGTCTTGTGCCGATTGAACAGAGGGAAGTTGATTTTTACGGGGATACGCTGACGGCTGTGCAAGCGGAAGATGGGACGGTTTACGTCCCGATTCGGCCGATTTGCGATTATTTAGGGCTTGATAGGTCTGGTCAAACACAGCGGATTCGCCGCGATCCGGTTTTGTCTGAGGCGGCGCGAATTATGTCTGGGGGTGTTACACCCCCAGACATCGCACCAAGCAGCAGGCGGCCGCGCACCAGTTCCATGTTGTGCCTTCCTCTGGACATGTTGAACGGCTGGCTATTTGGCATCAATGCCAATCGTGTGAAACCGGAAATTAGGGAAGGGTTGATTCGATACCAGAGGGAATGTTATCGAGTCTTGGCTGACGCTTTCCTGCTGCCACTAACGCCCGCTCCTCCAATGGACGCGGACGATCAGGTGTTGATGCAGCTGCATAACATGGCGCTGGTCATTGCCAATACTACCCGCGAGATGCTAGAAACAAAACGGCTGGCGAAGGACAACAAACGGCGGCTTGATTTGGCAAAGGAATATCTGCAAGGGCTGAATGAGCGGCTAGACGAACGGTTTACAGCTATCGAGGAACGCATACCAAAGCCGAGCGATGCGTTGACCAAAGACCAGGCGTTTGAAATTCAGGAGCGGGTGAAGCGGATCGCGCTGGCGTTAGCAAAGCATGATCCAAGCAAAACGCATTTCAGAGCTGTCTACGATGCCTTGAGTTTGCGAACGCACCGAACTAGTTACAAGGACATTCCGCAAGAGACCTACGAAGCGGCTATCAGCTTTCTCGATGAGTGGTTAATGGGCTTGTGGGAAACGGATGAATGATAAAGTTAGTAGCTCATAAACTAAAGTATGATGGCGTGACGTGGAACTGTTTGGTTTGTGGTTGGACGTGGCGGGAAAAATAGAAATTAAGGGCACGCGCTCCACAGGCCGCGCCCAGCTGCCTGCGCTTGGTCTTCGGCCTGTTGGAAACGGTCGGCGTAGCGGTCATTGGGTTTGATGATCAGAACCTCGCCGTATCCTCCCTGAAGCAAGAGTTCGTTTAGCATTCTCCCATCTGGTAAGTAAACGTAAGCAAGCAAACGGCCGTATCTATCCCTTTCCTCCTCCCCAATTTCCAGATACACAGTTGAACCTTTCTCTAACATCTCCTTGGTAAAGGCGCTGGCTTCCGGCCCGTAGCATTGGGTTGGTTTGTCGGGGTGGACGGTTTCGGGAGTGTCTACGCCAATAAAGCGGGCTGTTTCTTCCTTGCCATTAAGCGTAAAGGTTGCTGTATCGCCATCGGCCACTTTAACCACAACGGCTGGGATACCCAAAGCTTCGGCGGTGGGGTTGGTCGTTGGGGCTGGCGTCCACGTGGGCGGTATGGGGTCAAGAGCGGGATTGTAAGGAACAAGGATGGCGATTTCAACAATGGCTGCATTTCCGGCTACACTGACAACTTGAATACTGTGAACTTTGCCGCTAACAATGGAAACAATGATCGTTTCATCGGGGTTGGGCAAACCGTTAGGGGAAGGCGTGGGCGTGTAGGTAGCTGTTGGTGTTTGGGTCGGGCTGGGTGTGCTGGTAGGCGTAAGCGTTACGGGCGGCGTTAGAGAGGCGACAGCTTGTTGGTAACGGATTTCGGCTGCTTGCCATTGATGATAAGCAATGTTTACGTCTAATGGGTCAACGGGAGGGGAAGTTGCCAGAAGGGAAACGGCCGTTGCCTCCAGTTCATGCAGTTCCTTCTTGCAAAGCTCATTCCTCCAGTCTCCTGCTTCCGTGTTGTTGATGCAGTCTACCTTCTCAGCAATCGCCAAATCATACGCGGGAACGGCAGCTTGTTTGTTTGGATCTGGCGTGCCGGTGGCGATAGCGTGTTGGTAGTAAGCGTGGGCTAAGTCGCGGTTGTTTTGCAGTTCAGCCAGATATAATGAAGCTGGCGTTGGGTAAGGGGTTGGAGTGACATGGGAAATGGTAGTAGGGGACGGTGGGGGCGTTTGTGTGGGAATGGGCGTAGCGATGATGCGGCGGTAAGTCTTTAAATCGGCCACTACCTGACCGACTGTGATGCTATCGCCTGTTCTCACTAGTATTTCGTCCTCGATATTGTAAACGTTTTTGACTGTGATGTGTACCAGACGGGGCGTAGGCAATGGGGTAGGGGAAGCGGTGGACGTAGCTGTCGGATGGGGCAAAACGTCGGCAACGGTTTCTGCGGAGCGGGGTAAAGTAGAGATGACGATAAGCGCGGCCAAAATGAAAGCAATGATACCTTCCCCCGCGCTGGCCGGACGGATACGGGCGAAGTGGAAGCGGGTTTGATTAGGCCAAAACAGGGGAATGCCAACGTGACCCACAAGCATATCAATGATTAAGTGGCTGGCATACGCGCTGGCCAGCAACAACCAGGCATCGGGGAACAATAGGAACATGATGACAGCGACAACGGCTAAAGCAAGCAGGGAATGGGTGATTTGGCGGTGCCCGTAACGGCGTTCCAAAGGGCTGCTAATGAAGGGTAGGGCGCGGCCAAAGATGGAAGCCTGAGTGTCCACATCGGGGAGCAAGGCGACGACCATGCAAAGTAGGGCGATGGAAAGCAGGTTTTCCACATAGCCGACTGCGGCTGTGTACCAAGCTACGGCAAGGATGCTGGCTAATATGTGGGTGACGGGACCCAATGCGTTCAAGAAGCGTTGCATAAGGGAATTATACCGGGCGTTGTTGACCTCGGATATTTCACCCTAAAGGGGCGCAGAGAAAAAAATGTGTTGGCTAGGGACAGGCGAGATCTTCGACACGGTCGATTTTGTCCCTAGCCGTTTCAGAATAAGGTTTGGCCGCTGGATAGGGTAAGCTGGATTATGGTTTTTGTTTTCACGGGGGGATGTAGGGGGGGACGCCCTACTTTTATTTGCCGCGAATTGAGCGGTAAAACAGTGGCCGGAAGATGACGGTGGCGGCGATGAGGGCAAAGGTGGCAACGTAGCTGTCGTACTGGTAACGCAGCACGATAAAGGAGGCGATTAGGACAACCAGGATAACCCAAAGCAGAGAAACATTTTTAGCGGCGGTCTCCATCTTCCGCAGTTCTGAGAGCGTGCCTTTTTTTGCTTGACGGCATAAGGAAACGATTGTTGCTGGATGGCCTTGTCCCATTTGGATAATGCGACGCTTAATAGCGTCCCGGCGTTCCAGGATGGGCGGTAACTGTTCTTCGGCAAGCGCGGCGGCGGCTTCCGGCGTAAGCGGAGCGATGCGGATTACGTCGCAACGGGGAATGAATGGGTTTACTTTGCGCTCTTGGGATTCGGTTTGCGGCGGCTCGGCGCTCATGGCAACCTGGTAGGCGGCTTGTATCATCTTGTGGATAGACGGCCGTGCTTTCTCGCTGGCCTTGTCTATGTTGTCCATGAGCAACAAGGTGGGTTCGGCCTGCAAAGCCAGCGCGGTCATGGTTGCCAGTTGGGTAATGGTAGCGCGGGGCGGCGCACCTGCGCCGCATTGCTCGATGATGGCTGTTAACCAAGTTTTATGAGATTCGTTTAAGTCTACGTAGACGGTGCGTTTTGTCTTTGGGGCATGATGATTTTGCAAGCAGTAGGTGCGACCGCTGCCCGGCTTGCCCAGATAAAGTGTGGCGTTGGCTCTGGCTCCTGCGTCGTGTGGCCTGTCAGCCCCAAGTATTTTGAGTAGGTTTTCTTTTTCGACGCGCAAATTGGCCGTGCCATTCAAGGGAACGCTCAGATGGTTTAGCGTGTCCTGGGGTGTGGTGTAGGCCAACCGGCCGGATACGCTGGGCAAGCCTTCGGGTTGCAGCATGAAGAAACCTTGACCTAACATGCGTAGTTTGGCGTCGCAGTTGGCGCGGATGGCTGGGGGAACGCTGTTTTGTTCGCGTTGGCATGTCAATACCATCACATCGCCCAATGCGGCCGATTGTTCGGCAATTCGGGTCAGGCTTTGCTTGATAGAACGGCCGTGCGTTTTGTCCCGATTTCCTATCTGCACCTCATCGGCCAAAATCAGGATGGCCAGGTCATCTGGCGCGGCGGAGCGCAAGCCTTTGCTGGTCAATGCCTGAAAGCGCGGTTCCAAATTCGCGGCTACGTCGCTTAAAACTTCTGCCCATTTGTCTAGTTCATTTGGGCCGTAACAGACGATGGGTAGGGCGTTGGTTGCGTGCAACTCTTTATAATGGAAAAGCTCGACTCCTTTGCCATCCAATAAAATTATTTTTTTCCAGGGTCGGCGGAGCGCATCTTGCAAGAACGCATGAACGCTTGTGCTTTTCCCGCTGCGCGTTGAACCTGTGATGAGCAACCGAAGACCTGTAACCATGAGGCTCATTATACAACAATTGGGGACAAAGAAGGGTGAAGGTGTCCAAAAGTTGTCCCGAATTTCGGTTTATTATCTACTAGTGTTAATACTGATTAACACCAATATATGGTATAATTGAAGAAATGTCACCCTAGCCTACTGGCCGGGCCGGTGGCAAGCTGAAAAAACAGGAGAGATGCAAAATGCGAAAACACAACAAATTATTGCCGGTCACTGGCCGGAAAATCCCAAAGATTGAACCATTTGAAGATGCGCCGTTGTTCTTGCGCGATGCGGGGATGAACAGCCCCAAGACGGAGCGGACTTACCGCGCCGGTCTGCGGGCGTTTGCTGATTGGCTGCAACACACGGGACGCGACGGCTACACCATCGCCCATGATTGGCCGCTGCCCCCTACCCTGCTGTCAACATCGGGCATTCTGGCATTCCGGTCATGGCTGCTGGCGAACAAGTCAGTTTCGACGGCGCGGACGTATACGGCGGCCATTGTGGGGTATCTGTACTTTCTGGATGGCGCCGGGAAGCTGCCGGAAGGGGTTAGCCTGGGGAAGTTGGTCGGGCAGTTAAAAAGGCGGTCGGTGGATCGGAATCATGCCGCGGCCGTGGTTGATTTGGATAAGGCGCGGCAAGAAGGCATTCCGGCAATCATGGACTATTATGATGGCAAGCCATTACCGGCTGAAAATGACAGATACAACCGGCGACTATCCATTTTACGGGATAGGGCATTGGTTCATGTGTTGTATGCGACGGCGGCGCGATTGTCCGAGGTTCTGGCGTTGAATCGGGTGAAGGTGGCCGGGGGACGGTCGGACACGGCGACGATTACGGGGAAAGGGAACAAGAGCCGGACGCTGCACCTTTTGCCCAACGCCCAACGCGCCATCCGCGCTTACCTGGCCGAACGGACGGATAGCAACCCGGCTTTGCTGGTGTCTCATAGCAATTATTCGAGGGGGGCGCGGCTGTCAGAATCGGGAGCGACGGAAATAATCAAAACGGCCGTAAGGGAGCAAGGGTTGCATGAATCGCTGTCGGCGCATGACTTCCGGCATTACCGGGCTACGCAGTTGCTGCGGGATGATGTTCCGCTGCCTGTCGTACAAGAATATCTGGGACATGCCGACATTGCGACGACAAGGGGCATTTATGCGCCGGTGTTGGGGATTAAAAAGGTGAGGGAGTGGCTGGATATGGCAGCGGTTGAGGATGGGGTCATTGCTAAATGACCTGGCGGCCGTCTGTGTCCCTACTGGTGATGGGTGTCAGTTGTGCTAAAATGGTGCTCCTCATTTTTTCTGGCCTTTTGGCTTACGCAAAGACAGGTGAGGACTACCAACGGGCTGCGCCAGCGATGGAGCGCAGCCCGTGTGGTTTGGTTAGAATAGCTGTGACTGGAACAATAGATGAGCCGGGCCTGCTTTGCCTGGTTCGCCTACCCCCTCCCCCCAAGAACGGGCCGCGTTCAAAACGCGGCCCGTTTGTTTTCCCAATGACCTGCATAAAAACGGCCGTTTCGCCAAACAACGAGCGAAGTTCAACGGCAGGCGGACGCGGAGCTTTGCGGAGCGTCGGCCTGCCTTGAACGGAGCGGACTTCGATTAGTAAACGGCCGTTTGCGGGGCTGCCTGACTTTCAATGACCAAATAGCGGAGCGCGTTAGGCGGGAACGGCGTCGGCGTTAGCCGTGTCCCAGCCGTTCCCGCCAGCGCGAAGCGAAGACGGCCGTTTTGCCAAGATATTGACCTAAATTCCTGAGTTTCAAGAGAAACGAGCGTAGGACGTTGGCCGGGCGGCGATGTTCCGCCGTCCGGACAGACCGGAGCGGAGACGGCCACGTTCGGCTACGCTCAGTGCAGGCCGTTTCCCAAGCCCTGGAAGGGAAAACAGCACTTCTCTAGCCGAACCCTGCGCTTCCCTGGCCGAAGTCTGCACTATTGAGGCCGAAGGGTGGGCTACTGATGCCGAATAAAGCCCTTCTCACGCCGAACTCTGGACTTCTCCGGGCGTAGTACAACAATCCATAACAACAATCCAATACAACAATCCTGATCAACAAGCCTAAACAACAAAAATAACAACAACGGAAACGGCCGCCACGCCTTCGCGGGGGCAGGCTGTTTAGGACGCCCTGTTGTTCTTGTTGTTGGTGCTGCTTCATCAAATGGGATTTAACGGCCGTTTGAATAGAAAACCTGACTTTCAATGACCAGATAGCGAAGCGCGTAGCCGGGTGGCGATGTTCCGCCGTCCGATCAGCAGCGGAGCGGAAACGGCCGTCTCTAGGCGTTTTTAGCACGAAAGTTTCAGAACAATTAAATAGTTTCGTATAGGGACATATATCCTTATTTTATATTTCATAATTGACCTTATTTTTCCTTTTCCGCACCTTTCGCGCATTGTTTGCAAATGGCTGTTTTCTTTTTTCCCGGCCATTTTTCCGGCCAATTTCTTCCCGATTCCTGCCCTTTTTCTTTCTGCCCTTTTCTATCCTACCCTGCCCCATCTGGCCCAAATCAGGGGCGCGCAAGGGGCAAAAAAGCCGACATGGAAAAGGAAGATAGGGACGGAATTATTTGTATTTTTAGGATCATCTGTCCCTATGCGAAGTTGTAACTTATCCATAATTCATGCCGCAAAACGGCCGTTTATCAGAACCTTGAAAAGAAGTCTTGAGTTCCAAGAAAAACGAGCGTAGGACGTTGGCCGGGCGGCGATGTTCCGCCGTCCGGCCAGGCCGGAGCGGGTGAAGTAGGGACACGACTACCGACGGCCGTTAGCCGATCCGCGTATGCCGTGTCCCTATTCCCTGTTTTATTTGCTTTGGATGGGGTGGTTTTGGGCGTTCATTTTCCACCAAGCCGACAACATATCAGCATCGCGGGGCTTGACCTTATTCATGCGGATGAAGCAATCAAACGCCCATTTGCTGCCCTGATGGGCGGGAACGGCCGTTCCGTCGGCGTAGGCGTAATCCTGACCGGGTTGGGCAGTGGGCAAGCTGTCGAAGTTCAGCGACGCATCTGGGGCCGGAGGGGGCTGGATCGGGTTATGGTCGCTGGATGGCTCGGCGGCCTCTGGATTGGGTTGTGGGGGCGATGGGGACGGTAAACGGCCGTTTCCCATGCCATTACCGTTTTCCACGTCGCTTGTTGGATATGGGGAATAGCTGCGGCCGCTGTTCAACATACGGCCAAATTCCCAAGCCAGCAGGTAAGCGTAAACGGCATGACCCAAAGCCTGCGCGTCCCATCCGCTAAATTTCACATTAACGCTAACCTCCGCGCCGCCTCTGCCCCAAGCTGGCTTGACTGCCCCCTGCCCCACGACTTCGCCGCGTCCGCGCTCAAGCTCGATGTAGTAATCGTTGGCTTTGCTTTTATTCACTTTCAAGGTGTTGGCGATGGGCGGCTGCTTGTAGGCGTTTCCCTTGTGGTCTTTGTGGACGAAATTACGGCCGTGCGCCAGATTGGAAAATATCACCCGCGCGTCGGCCAGGTCTAAAAAATGGGCTGTGCTTTTTTTGGCTCCCTGCCCCCGGCCGTAGACACCGGCGAAGATGCGAATTTTGGGCGTGGGTTCGCCCTTACGGTTAGTCAGGTCTAGCGCGTCCTCCACATGCAAAAATGCGCTGCCGGTCATGTAACTGTAGATGCGGGTACGGGTGTAATCGGTCATTTTTCTTGTCTCCTTCATATCATAACACGGGCTGGTAAAAAATCGCCTCTGGAAGCGATGGCAACCAGAGGCGATGAGAAACGGCCGTTTTTATCCAAAGAACTCGTCGTTAAAATCATCCAAACTTTTACCGTTGTGATGACCATTGCCGTTAACCGGCGCGTGGCTGGCGGTTGCCCATGTTTTGAGCGCGTCGTAATCCTGGGGCGGCTGGCCGTGAGCCTCTGCGTAAGCGTCGAATGGTTTCCAATTGTTCTTGGAGCAAGTTCTACCGTTAGCGTAAAGACGGCCGTTTCCACCTTTGCCCTCATCGCCGCCGGGGATCGCCCACTTGGGTAGCGGCGGGATTTGGGCTAACTGCTTGCGTTCTGCGTCGTAATCCACCCATTTTTTAGGCAGGGAGTACAGATAGCGGCCAATGCCAAACTTGACGGCGGCGCGTTTCAAAGCGTCGCTGTAAGCGGCTTTGGCGGCCTCGGCGCTATCTCCGGCCGTCCCTACGTCGGTTTTGCTGACACCGCAGACGGTCAAGGTGCATTCAACGGCGGCTTGGTTGCCAATCTCCACCACGCGATAACTGTCTGACCAGTTCACCGGGGAAACAACAGAATCTAAACGCTCCATCACGTTACGAGCGTCAATGTAGGCGACGGCCAAAGCGCGGGTTTTGTCCCGGCTGACGGCTTGCGCCTTCCATTGCACAGTGGCAATGGGGAACGGGGCGGCCAACAGGTCTTGTACATCGGATAAATTCACGGTCATGGCTTTCTCCTTTTGGCGGCAATCCTGCCGCTTGGCTAATTCATATTCAAATTGGTCAACTTCATCTAAATGGGCATCAATCAAACATTCGGGGTACATATCAAACGGCCTCCACAAAGGCGCGTCCGCTGCGCTTTGCCAGCGAAACGAGCAGGCTATGCTTGCAAATCGGCCGTTCCCATCCATCAGAAAAAGGAATGTTTGGGGCTTTCCCGAATTGATGGTCAGGGCAGGAACAAACGTAACCGTCGCGCCATTGCACTAGATAACGCTCGTCATCGTCGCTAACGCTCTGGATGCGGGCAATGGTACTGGGGTGATCGTAAGGGTCAGGGGGCAACAAGCCGTCAGCCAACAGCATGTTAGCGGCGGCTACTGCCCGGCTTTTCAGTTCCGGGTGTTTTTCGGCCACGCGCAAAACCAAGCTGTGCAGGTCAGGCGCGTTGTAGGCTAAAGCGGCCAGTTCAGCGGTCAACTTGTTTTCTTTTCCAGCGGGGAACGTTTCTAAAACTGCGCCATTGGAAACTTCGTAAATACGCTCTGAAAAGTTGTAAGAAACGGTTACTAATTCGTGTACAATAGAACTATCTTTCGCGGTCATTTGCATCTCTCCTAAAATTTGCATATGGCTTGTTAGATAAACTCTTGTCCCTGGGAGCGGCCAGCAGACCAGGGGCAAACTTTTTCCCAAAGGGACTAAAACAAAGAGGGCTGCGAGGGGACAGCAGCGGCGGCCACCGGCGACAAAGACCAGGCGCGGGCAAGCGGGCCGGACGCAACCCGAACCCAAGAACCCCACGACGGCGGCGGCGCAACCCCACGCGGCAAGAAAACGAACAAAGGAACGCCCAGGCCAGCGGCCAGAGCGCAAGAAGCCCACGTGCCGGATCCAAACCCCGAAGACCAGGACGAGCCGGGCAGCAGACCGGCCGGGCAAGCGCAACCCGGAAAAGCAACCAGACAAGGCGAAGGCGAACCGGCCAAAGCACGGACGAAAGCAGCGGAGCGACGCGCCAAAGCAGCCGCCGAGGGCAACCCCGGACGGCGGAAGGAAGAAGCGCGAAAGACAACCGCCCCCGACGCGCCAGCTCGGGCAGCGGCGTCAGCCCCAGCCGCGCAGCCAGTGGAAACAACAGCCCCGCCCTCGGCGGCGGTGGCTGCCAGGCGACGAGCAAACCGCCAGCCAGCACCAGCGAGGGAGCGGGAACCAGAAAAGCCAACGGAAGCGAAGCCAGCGAACACGGCGCTTACCTAGCCCAACAAACGCCACAAGGGGCAGAAACGGGCACGGAGACGGCCAACCCGCGCACGACACAGGGAACGCCAACCGCAGCACCGCAGCGACGAGCAAAGCGGCCAGCAGCGACGGGGGAAGAAAACTGCACCACCGCCACCCAACCGGAGAAGGAACGGCGGGAACGACGCGCCACTGGCACGGCCGCCGCGCCAGACCGCCAAGAGGCAGAAACCAGAGAAGAAAAAGAAAAAGCTGAACGCATAAAACACCACCTGAAAAAGAACTAAACGGCTACCAAAACGCCCCCAAGGCCACCACCGCCGCGCCGAAGAACGAAGCACAACAGGGGGCAGGGAACGAAGCCGGAAAACAAAAAACGGAAACCAAACATGCCCACGCTAGGCCGCCACCAACTGCCCAACGCAGCAAATCAGCGCCACACGAACGCGCAGTGAGCGCAAGGGCTGGCAAGCCTTTTGGGGCCGATGAGTGAAGCGGCACCAGCCCGGAGGCCCCAAAAGGCGCAGCCAGAGAGTAGCGATCTCTTGCGGGAGCAAGCGCGTGTGGCAAGCTGTGGGCAAGTTGGTAGGCAGTTTGGTGGCAGGCTCTGAGCGTGTGGCATCGTGTTTAGCTTTCAACGTTTTTTGTCGGCTTTGTTCTCTCCTGTTGTGTGAAGTTTGGAGGCGCGACGCATATAGATCGGCGGTTCAGCGCAGTGAGCTTAGGGTTCCCGCCTTAGCACCGCAGCCGAGACGCGGAACTTGTGGAGGGTTCCGGCGAGGAGCGCAAGGCAGGGGCGAGCCGCTGAACTGGCGTTCCGATTGCGTAGCCTCGTGAGCGCGGCGACGTGGCCGTGTTGGGAGCGAACGGACGGCTAGCGGATGGCGGAAGGGTACGGCCGCCAGCCCGCCAGCGAAGGCCGGAGGCAAGGCGGCGAAGCAAGCTGCAGCGTCTGGCCGCAGCGATCAGGCGGGCGATCAAGGCGGCGGTGGCCTGCAGCCGATAGTGTTGGCCGGGGAGTGAGCGAGTAGCGGGCGGGGAGCAAGTGAACAGTGGCGGAGCGTTCTTCTGCCGCTGGATAGGGATAATTCGATTGTGCCTGCCGAATATATTTGTCCCTATGTCGAAACGGCCGTTTTCAGGCATTGGGGGTAGGCGAGCGAGGAACGAACGGAGCGGGGCAAGAAACGGCTACGTTCGTCTTGCTCAACGAGTTGAGCCTTTCAGTGCAGGCCGTAAGCGGGGTTTGGGGCTGCAAGCCCCATGCGGCCTGTCTAGGCCGCCTCCCCAAGCAAATCGGACGGCGGGGACCCGCGTCCGGCAGGAGCGGAGCGACTAGCGCGGGCGTGGGGCGGCTGCAAGCCGGGCCGGACGAAAAAGCCCCTTCCCCCAAGAGCGCGAAAATGCGCCGCAGGCATTCCGCCCCGCGCCGTCGCGCGAGCGAGTGGTAGGGTAGGTGGGAAGCGAGTGCAGGCGCAGGGGATGGGGGATGCCGCGCGGCGGGGGAAGGGGCGTTTTGCTTGGGGCTTCTTTGGGTAATTAGGGACAAGAACGGGGCGGATATCGGCATCTGAAGTAAAGATTTGTCCCTACTTTCTCTTGCGGAAGTTGCAATAGCGTGTTACCATGTTGAAACTTGCACGGTTGTACAGAATCAGGAGTTTGGCGAATGGATGAAACTAACTTGAGGTTGAAAGAGGCGGCTGAATTGATCGGCGTTCACAAATCAACGTTGCAGCGATGGCTGAATGACAGAGAATATAAGGAAAAGCATTTCCCGGCATCGTATCGGGTTAAGCCTGGCAGTAAGACATCTCCCTGGGTCGTGATGCGGGATGAAGTGGGGCAATTCATCGAGAAAAGAGCAAAAGCGAGCGCGTAACGTCATTTGGGAGGAATGGGGATAATGAAAACCAGCAAACAAGAACCAGTTGCATTGCCAAACAATAACGTGACTACCGAAACTTTATCATCTGCTTTAGCCCAACTTTTTGGTCTGGATATGATTGATGCTGACCGGTTAGCAGATGTTGGTCGCGTTTTGGGGGGATGGCAAAAAGAACTGATAGCTTTAGAAAAACGACTGCAAGATGTTGAAGAACTCCCTCGGTGTAACGCGATTCGGATTGACAAGGATAGACGATGCTTGCACCGAGTTGGTAAGACTTGCCCTCTGCACGGATCGCCCCCGGCAAACGGCCGTTTACGACCGTACATCAGAAAAGCGGATGTTGAAGCGACAAATGAAGCAATGGCAAATGATAATCTGTTCTATGAAATTGCTGGGCAGGTTCGGGATAAGCAGGACGAGATTGAGGGTTTGAAGGGGAATCTGGCTCGGTTATGGTACGGGGTCATTCCTGGCTGTCAAGGTTCGTTGTCGGGCTTTGGTGAAAACGGCCGTAATAAGTAGAAAACAAACAAGGCCGCGTAGCGTAGAAACTGAGCGGCCTTGTCTGTGGTTTGTGTACCTTTCCAATTGAATAGGCACAACAATTTGTTTTTCACCGAAAAATCGGCTGAGTGGCGCCAAGTGGATTTGAACCACTGACCTAGGGCTTATGAGTCCCCCGCTCTGACCAACTGAGCTATGGCGCCAAAGCGACGGGCATTATACCCAAATCAATTCGGCTTGCCAAATTTTCATTCCTGACGATAAACTTTCTCACGACGAACTTTCCCACTGCCACTGCCCATCCGTCAAATCTGCCAAAAACGATGATGGCAGCTGCCTATCATACGTCACAAACAGATGGCGCATAGCCCGAGTGCAGCCCACAAAAAAGAGGCGTCGTTGTTCTTGAAGGTGAGTCACTATCTCATCTGGATCCGTAGCATCCGTTTCACGAGGCAGCCGTCCCGCTTCAACATGCGCCACCACCGCAATGGGGAACTCCAGCCCCTTGGCTGCGTGCAGCGTGGTCACCTTGATACATGGTTCCTCCAAATCAAACTGGCTGCTATTCATGAACTTTGCAGGCAGCCCACACTCAGTCAAAGTATTTGCCAACGGTTTGCCCACACTGCTGGAATACACCAACACCGTGGCCGCATTGATGGGCAGACGCAAAGTCCGTGCTGCTTGATAGATTTGATTAGCGATCCAGCGTGTCTGATCCTCACTGCCAGCAGCACCATAAATCACTGGCTTGGTACCAACATGTACATACTCTTGTTTCATCACTTCGGCATCAAAGTCAGGGATGGGAGCCATGATTTCACAGGCAGCTGCGGCAATTTGACGGGTGCTGCGGTGGTTACGCTGCAAGATGCGCGTGCGTCCCTTCACATTGAGATTTTCATGGACTCGGGTCCAGCGGAACCCGCGATTATAAAGTGATTGGTTAGCGTCAGCCGTTAAGAATACCCCGGATGGCTCACGGCATAATTCAACGGCTAAGGCCAAAGCGGCCGGTGGTAGATCCTGCGCCTCATCCACGATGACATAATCCCAACGGTTGCTGAACTCCCCTGATTGCACTTGGTTCAGGGCAAACTGTATCAGATGCCCCCAAGTATATTTCCCTTGGGAGAGCAAGTTTTCTCGATATGCCGTATACAACTGCCACACAGCCTTCCGTTTGCCCTGGGAGAATGGAATGCCCCGTCCAGCACGGTCAGCAGCCAGATAATCCGCTTCACTATGGCAATCCTGCCCTTCAATGACCCAATCAAACTCAGCCAGCAAGTAATCTTCGCGCAGACCGTCAAGCGCATTGGCGGTGACAATTTTAGCCGCATCGCCCAATTCCTTAGGTTGCAAACTGGCCAGAGCGGCACGCAAGGCCTCTTCTCGCTGATTGTCCCACGCCATATCAAATTTTTCGCCACTGCGTCGGGCAATCCATTGGGCGGTTTTGTGCAGGGTTGTGATGCGTATTTCCTTGGGGAGGCTGCCATTTGATTTTAGCTTTAACACATCTTGCAATAATTGACGCAGCAAGGATTCACTAGAATTGATGAGAGCGTTGGTATAGGTCGTAAATAGGATGGAAGGCACTTCTCCCGTCTCGGCGAGATGATGAGTCACAATTTCACGAAGTCGGTAGAGGGCAACAGTTGATTTCCCGGAACCTGGCCCACCTTTTACCAGCGTAGGGCCAGCTAAGGCCCAATTGGTGAGAGGCTCTTGTTGTTCGTCTAGCTTGAGCAAAAAACCGGTCAGGGTGCCTTCCGCATATCGTATTAAATCTTCTGGATCAAACAGCACCTGGTCGGCTTGGGCAGCGATTTGGTTAGCTGTAGCAGGATACAGGCCATCCATAATCCGTCCCAACACGTCTGCTGGCACTTTATTGTCAGGAATATTAAGCAGATCCTCTGCATAGAGGCAGCGCATCAGCGGTTCTTGGAACTGGGGATCGATACGCCATTTTGCGAGCAAACTGGGCGTCAATTTGCGCGGTAATTTCTCTTTCTGTGATTTTTGTTCTTTCGGTTGGAACCATTCTGGATGGTTCATCCATTCTGGCTTGGCTGCTAGCTCAGGCCCAAATGATACCGCGGTATCTGGTGCGTCCCAGCTGTCAGGGACATTAAAACGCTGGTAAATAGCTCCCCGAGGTCCGATTGCCAGCAGTTGTATCAGCTTTGCTTCTGGCTTTACGGCATAAACAAGACGGAAACTTCCCAACCGGTACCGCCACACATTTTTCCACCCCTTCATCTTCTTAATCGTATCGCCACGAGGCGTCACGGGGTCTTGTTCCAGCTCCGTGACAGCTTTGACGACTGCCTGCTGCAAGTTCTTATTCAATTCTACAAAGTCTGACAGATACGCTGATTTCTGTACGATTTGCCATGTCGCCATTTTGTCCTCCGTTGGTTTTGCCACTATTCAGCTGGAAGTTGTTGCTCCCTTTTTCTCAATATCATATTCGGTTCATACATATTTAACCTGATTACCTGACTAATCTCAAGTGAAATTCCATCTGTTCTAAATCCCCGGCTGCCAGTTTGGTTACCCTGGCAGCAGACCTTGCACTTTGAGCAACTCTGCATTCAAAACAGAACCGCTGGCTGCGCCACGCAAGGTATTGTGAGCAATCGACATGAAGCGCACATCATTGACAGGGCACTGGCGCACTTTGCCCACAGTCCAGGCCAGGCCATTGCCGTTGTCGCGGTCTTTGCGCGGCTGCGGACGATCTGGTTCTGGACGGTAGATGAATACCTTTTCTGGCATGGTGGGCAGGTTCTGCAAAATTTCTGGCCGTTCCCAATTTTGGAATAACTCAATGACTGCTTCTGGTGATGCTGACTGGTTTAGCTTCACTGACACACTGGCAAGATGCCCGTCAATCACCGGCACACGGTTGGCCTGGGCGCTGACTTTGAAGTCTGCTAACTCAAACTTGCCATCCACGTAGGTGCCGCACAATTTACGTGGTTCAGATTCCAGTTTGCCATCTTCACCACCGATGTGGGGAATGATATTGTCGATAATGTCCAGAGAGGGCACGCCAGGATAACCAGCCCCAGAAATCGCCTGCATCGTTGTCACTACAGCAGAATGGAGACCATATTTCTCATGCAAAATCTTCATGGGCAGTACGATGCTGGTGGTCGAGCAGTTGGCATTCGCCACAAGGTAGCCGCGCCAGCCATACGCTTTTTGTTGATGTGGAATTATGGCTGTGTGGTCTGGGTTTACCTCTGGAATGAGCAGCGGCACAAATGGATCCATGCGGAATGGGGAGGCATTGGTCAACACGGCGTAGCCAGCTTCCGCTAATTTTGGTTCTAACTCACGAGCATCGGCTGTGGGTAGTGCTGAAAAGAGAACCTTTGGCTCGAGATTTTCCCCGGTTGGCTGCACAATCATGTCTGCCACTGCGGCTGGGGGATCGCCATCCAGCAACCAGTTGACACCCTCGCCATAGGGTCGTCCAGCTGTGCGCGGAGAACCAGTTAGGGCGGTGATTTCAAACCAGGGATGGTCAAGCAAGTGCATAATAAAGCGTTGCCCAACAGAGCCGGTCGCTGCCAGAATACCTACAGGAATTTTGTTACTCATCATGAATTACCTCCGGTCATTATTGATTTCAGATTTTTGAGTGATGATTAGTGCGCATCTATAAATAAGTGACGGAATTGATGGATGCGCTTCAAGTGACCTTTGTCCAGGGAAACGGGGACTAATTTTTAGGCGGTCACTCGGTGATTGATTTGGGTTCGGCATACCAATCGTTTATCTCCAGACTTTAAAACAAAAACGCCACCACCCACAATTTTGGGACGATGGCGACCGCGGTTCCACCCAAGTTCGGTGTCAGTAATCGGTATGTGGTGATTGGTAATCGGTCGTGTCTACTGAACACTTAATTTATTTGATTGCGGCACATTATAAGTATCCTGACGTGCTTGTCAAGAGGGGATTCATAATTAGGGGCATGCTATCGGGGATGAGGTTGCGTAGATGGTTATTTTTCTCTACTCAGCATTTAATTGTTGCGAAATTGTGCCATGGCCTGGGGTAAAAGGTCGCTGAGTTCGCTCATGAGCAGGCCGGATGCGTGTGGATAGTGAGAGGCGGCACTGGCATGGAGGTAAGCGCCCAGACAGGTTGCTTCGTATGTGTCTAGCTGCTGAGCCAGTAACCCGGCGATGATGCCACTTAACACGTCGCCGCTGCCGCCAATGGCGAGGGCGGGGTTGGCGAACGGGATGATGGTCACCCGTCCGTCTGGGGCGGCGATGACGGTGTATGCCCCTTTGAGCAGCAGGATGCAGTTCCAGGCTTGGGCTTGTTGCTGAGCCACGGTGACACGATCTATTTCTTTTAACTCTGATAGGGGGATGTTCATCAGACGTGCCAGTTCTCCTGGATGGGGGGTGAGAATGTTGTTTGCTGGCAATAACTCAGGCCAATCTGGCATGTCTGCCAGCAGGTTTAGACCATCTGCGTCGATAATGAGGGTGGGTAAGTTTTCATTTTGCGCGAGGAGAGCGGTCATGAATTCAGCCGCATGATCTAGGCCAGGCCCGATGAGCAGTGTGTTGGCTTTGGTCTCTTGAAGAATGGGGACGCTGGCGGGGCTTAACAGTTTCTCATCAGGAATGAGGGGGAATGTTGCTTCTGGAATTTGGGCGGCGATGGTGGCGCGAATGGCTTTGGGGATGGCTAGGGCGACCAGGCCTGCCCCGACCCGATACGCGGCTTTGGCGGCGAGGAAGGGAGCCCCCCAGTAACGGTATGAACCGGCGGCGATGAGAGCTGTGCCAAATGTGCCTTTATGCCCGGATAACGGCCGTTCTGGCATCATTTTTTGTGCATCATCAGGTGTCATGACCTGGACGGGAACTTCAGCTACCACGGGTAAATCGGGTGGGATGTCTATATCAGCGACGACCAGTTCGCCACAAGCTTCGGCACCGGGAAAGATGAAGTGTCCCCGCTTGGGCCCGGCAAATGTCACTGTCAAATCTGCGGGCAGCGCTAACTGGTCCAATGTGCCCGTGTCACAATTCAGCCCGCTTGGACAATCTACCGCCACGATAGGCAATTGGGTGGGGGCTGTGTGTCTCTGTGCTGCTGCGTTCGTCTGGTTTAGGCTTACCAGATTGGTTTGTTGGGGGGCAGCTAGTTGAGCAGAACGGCCGTTAACCCCAGCCCACACTTGCTCCATCAGCGCAGCCAACTCACCCCCGATTGGCCGTGTCACGCCTGTACCCAGTAAGGCATCAATTACTAAATCTGTGACGTTGAGACGGGCGCGTAAAATGGAGCAGCGCTGATCCAAAGCGGCTGTGGCAGCGAATAATCCCATGGCCATGATCTTGGCGTAATTTTCATCTTGTTCTGGGTCGCGGGCTTTGTAGAGATAGAAAGCGACATCTGCGCCAGCTTCTGCCAAATAGCGCCCGGCGACCAGCCCATCACCACCATTGTTGCCCGGGCCTACCAGTACCGTAACGGTAACTCCTGCAGCTGGATACCGTTCCATGATGGCATTTGCGACCGCTTTCCCGGCTGTTTCCATCATTTGCGGATAGCTGGTAACACCAGAAGCGTCAGCTGCTTTTTCTGCGGCAACCATTTCAGCAACGGTAAATACTTTGAGCATGAAATCCTCCGAGTTTTACTTCATCAAAATACCTTCACGACGATACCATGCCAAGGTCTCTGCCACTCCATCAGCAAATGGTGTTGGCTGAAATCCTAGTTCTGCTTGTGCTTTTTCGGTGCTGACGTGCCAATCCTGGAAGACGTAGGGAGCCAGGTTGATGGGATAGAATGGCTCGCGCCCTGTAAAGCGTGACAATGTTGTCCAACTTTTGGCTAACGCCAGCACCATCCAGGTGGGAAAATTGAAACGCCAGCGACTGATCCCAGCTATCTCACTGAGGGTATCGTTGACTTTGTTGTGTGTTATGGATTGGCTGCAAATGTTGTAGGTTTGGCCGCAACGGCCGTTTTCCAAAGCCAGCATAATCCCTTGTACGACATCCAGGGCATACACGGGGAAAGTGATGTGGGTGCCGTTGTTTACTTTGATGCGCCAGCCCCGCAGCGGTTCTTCAAAAAATAGGCGGTTGAAGGCATAGCGTCCCCAAGGTCCATAAAATGCTCCAGGTCGCAAAATGATGACAGGCAGGTTGTGAGTTTTGTGGTAGGCGAGGGCTAACTGCTCTGCCTCAAATTTTGTGCGTTGGTACGGCTCTTGAGGGTTGCAAGTGACGTTTTCGTCTACGACGCTAAGGTGCTGGGTTTTACCCACGACGACGATGGTGGAAATATGGATGAAGCGTTCCACAGAAACGGCCGTTGCTGCTTCCAGCAGTGCATGAGTACCCGCCACATTCGTTTGCCAGAAGGAGAGAGAATCCCCCCAAAAACGAAACTGACCAGCAGCATGAATCACCTGATCACATCCCTGGACAGCACTCAGTGCCGCCTCAGGATCACTGATGTCTTCAGTGTAAGCCAGTTCGATGTCATGCGCTTGGAGGAAGCGGGTGTTGCTCGTGGGGCGTACCAGCGCCCGAACCTCATGTCCGGCAGCCCGTAATTGGGGAATCAAATTATGACCCAAAAAGCCAGTGGCACCAGTGACAAGGATCATGTGGGTACTGCTCCTGTGCTCAAAGCGTGTAGAAAAAAATGACGAAGGACAAAGGACGAATGACTAATAGGTTGGTCATTGGTCTATTGTCTTTCGTCACAAGCAGGCACCCCAGGAGGGAATCGAACCCCCAACCTACGGATTAGAAGTCCGGCGCTCTATCCGTTGAGCTACTGGGGCAGGAACCATGCCGCAATTTTAGTCGGCCTGAGCAGGTTGGTCAACCAAACTTTGCTGGCGCACGAGTTGAGGTAAACGGCCGTTTTCAATATCAGCCAGCAATGTCTCCAAATCAGACACAATCTCGTTCGCAGTAAACTTAATCGCCCAATGATGGATGAATGGTGAAACAGCCACGATATAGACACCCGCATTATACGCTTCCCACATCTCCATGGCTGTGCCCATGCTCATCGCTGGCAAATAAGCAATCATTAAATCTGCCTCTTGCACCTTCCGTATCATGGTGTGGAAGGTATGGCGTGCCCGCTCTGCATCATAGTTGACACTGTTTGGGTTCAATGCCCAGGGGTCAATAATGCCAATTTCTGGGGCATATTTTTGAAACGCTTCCGTGATCTGAGTGCGGTATGATTGACTGTCAATTTGATTATCTTGGCGCTGACCTTGCATGATACCGCCGATAAATACTTTCATGTGAACCTCGGGAATGAACTGCCAGGAAAATTCTATAAACTATGAACAGCCTACAAATATCTTCCCAGAAGTTTGCAACAACAAACAAAACGGGCGATGGTGCATCCATCACCCGCGATAAAAATAATCGTCATGATACAGCGAGACGAAGGCTGAACCTGTGTAGTCACCCATAATCGTTTAAGTGGTGATAGATGTTAACCATCTTCCAAGATTGGTCTGATACCTTGATAGACCTTAGAGCCACCAAGCGTACGGATGACCATAGAAACAGGCTTTTCAACCTTACCTGCAATTTCACGCGCTGTCATGGGTTGATTGGCATTAGCCAAAAGCACACAAAAGACAGCATCGACGAAAGATGTTTGGGTGAAAAAGTTAGTCGGCAATTCTGTGAAATAAGATTGAATCATGTATTGAAAGCCGTCAACTCGACGAACCTCACCAGTAGAGGGGTCTACCATGTCAATTTCATCGGTTTCGCTGTCTAACTCAGCTTCCTGACCGATACCTAGACGAGAGAACAGGTAAGTTTTCAGGTCAATATTTGATTTATCCCACCATTCATAATCAACATAGAATCGTGTATCAGCATTCACCCGTTTCAGGGAACTCGATTTTAGTTGGGGACGCGGATTACTAGACAAGGCAACTCCTTCTTATTCTTTTTGCCAACGGCTGCTATCAAAACGCCAGTAGTGATCGCCAACGGGTTGGAAGGCAGGGTTACGCACCAGTTCTGCAAAAATTGGACCTGGTGGCAGACGTTTAAGCATGTTGATGGCACTGTATAAAGTTTTTGCGTGGACCGTGTTTTGTGGGTTAAGATTCGCCAATTCCGGGAAAAGCTCTGCCAGCAGGGAGGCCACAGATCGTTGATGGGAATCAACACGACGCCACAGGGCATCCACAGCAGCCACCACATCTGTGCCGACGATGAGCAAATCATCATAGCCACAGGAAACGGCACGACGCATCAACTCAAACTTGATGCGGTTATCAGAAACGGTGGCTAAGCGAACCCATTCCCGTTGCGCTTTCCTGCGGTCGAAACCAATCTTGACAATATCAGAATCTGGCTCCGGGGTTAAATGGACGAACCCCCCAATTGGAATTTTGTTCTTTTCATACCAATCTTTGAGGCCATAAATATAACGATGCTCTTTGACGATCCAGGTTACGATCTCTTCGCCAGTTTTGTCGTCTACGAGAACAGCGCGTTGACGGGGCGAATTGCTGAGAGGGAACAAGGGGCGAATCCGAGAGCTTAAAGGCAGTGCCCCCACCCGACGATGCGGATACATCAGTGTGAATACGACAGGCTGCACACCGCTGTCCTGGGGAATATTTGACCATTCGTCATCTAACTCCCGCTCAAGCAGCACGAATTGCGGCCCTAACAAGGCGCGATCAAAAGAGATTGGATCATAAGCCAATCTCTCTGGCACCTGCTTGACCCCTTCTGGTTCCAAGTCGTGTAGGAACCAGGCTACATGCCCTTTGGGAGCCACTTCGTCAAAGCGTTCATCCTTGAGCAAGGCATAGTTTAAGGAAAATGCTTGCACAGAGGCATCGACACCGGGATCCATGTCTAAGTGTGGCAAAATTTCACTGACGGGCAGAGGACCACCTTCGTACATCTCTAAAATAGCCTGGGAAAGATGCAAATGCCCAACGTTAACTTCGGCCATCAATGCCGTGACGAACCAACGACGCCCTAAACGCATAAATTCTTCACGAGCTTCCATCGCCGCTGCAATTTTGTCTTCGATGTCATAGCCGTAGAGATCGTATATTTCTTCAATTTGATCCTCGTCAATGGGAACGGTCAGATTTTCATGTGCTGCGTTTAGGGGATGATCAATATCCAGATCTGCTGCAAATTCACGCTGTTTCTTTTTGATATCTACCTGGATAACATTGAATTTGCCATAGCTGGGATTAAAGCCATCACGGATTTCTGTTACTTCACCATGAGCAAAGTTCATGACGGGAAATACGAGTTGTTCACCAACTTCGTAGCTCTTCTTGGGTTGGTAAATCGTGCGATTAGCCAGCAAGCGTGTAATGCGGGCGTTTTCTTCTGACAAACGATGGCTGATGATGATCAGCGCGATTTGTTCAACCGTTTGCGGTTTTTCTGCCTCAAGAAAATGATTGTATATCTGTTCGATGTCAGAGTCGGTTATCTTGAATTCGGACCCCCAATAGTCCGGGTTTTGTGTTTGGGGTTGTATCACAGCTAACTCCTGTTTAGGGGGAGGATTTTAAATTTTCCAGGCAAGAATTATACCAAGTATGGGATTCGTTGCCACACAGTTACGGTAAATGGGGATAGCGAGAGGTCGTGGGGAGCAATAAATGCCGGGCAGGGGGCGCATGATTTAGGGTGAAGCAAGGTTGTTTGCCCTGTGCCTGGCACGCACCCTCTAGGGATGAAGATTAAAAGAGGTACTGTTTTTTTGTTTTCTTTGCGAGGTTGTCCCTGTGTTTCTTTGCTGTTGGCTTTTTATGGGAATGGTTGGGTTAACCAGGGCATGCCATCTACTGCCACGCCATTGACACGCAAATCCCAGTGGAGATGGGCACCGCTTGAGAGGCCGGTGTCACCTCCTAGTCCGATTTGCTGACCGGCTTCTACTCTGTCGCCTACGTTGACGCTGGATTCTGAGAGGTGGAAGTAGGCGGTCATGATGCCTAAACCGTGATCTAAAATGACGGTGTTGCCGCGCAGTTCTAGCGGTTCGCTGTAAACAACGATGCCGGCACCAGGCGCGAGGATTGGTGTGCCTATGCCGCCGGCAAAGTCAATGCCTGTATGAAAGATTTCAATGGGACCTTCGTTGTAAGAGCGATAGTCACCATATTTGGCGGTGATGATGGTGGTTGTTACGGGATATTGAAAGACACCTTCCCAATGTTTTTCTGGGGTGAATTGGGTGTAGATGTCATGCAGGAAAGCATCTTCGTTGGCGCGGATTTCAGGTGCCAGTAAATGGGAGAGGTTTTCTGGAATGGTGATGTATTGGGTGTCATAGTCATGAGGTGCTACTGTGACGTTTTGGGTGAAGGGGCGCCACGGCCGTTTTCCGGCACCACTGAGTTCTAACGTATAAATGCCGGAGTTAGCGAAGGCATCTAAGCCGACTAGGGCTACAAACCCGTCTTCATATGGGGCAAAGTGCAGATGCTGCTCGCCAAATTGCCCGGTTGGTTCGCCGTCTAGCAGATTGTCGATGTAAATGGAGAAGGTGGCACCGGGATAAAGGGGGAAGGGGCTGATACGCAGGTCGGTCCATTCGCCGGGGAGTGTGCGGTAAGGTTCTGCGCTGGGGATGCGTAATCGTTGACCAGGGAAAACGGCCGTTTCTCCTGCTAGGCCGTTCTCTACAGCTAAAGCAGCTGGTGTGTGTGTGTGTTGGGCGGCGATCATCCACAATGTTTCCCCCGGCGCGACGATGTGGGGGGTTCCTGTGATCACTTGTGGTGTGGTTGAGCCAGTATAGCTGGTGATGGAGATGGTTTGCCCGGCAACTAAATCGAGCTGTGGGTTGATGAGGCGGTTCGCTTGAGCCAGGGCAACGGCCGTTGTGCCTAAAGAGTTGGCTAATCCGGCTAAAGAGTCTCCTGCTTGAACTGTGTAGACACCAGGAATTGGCTCGCCTGCCAACCCTGGAATGATCAGGGGTTGACCGATTGCCAGAATGGCATCAGGAGCTAGATTGTTCCTTGTTAAAATCTCGGCTACCGTGACGTTGTAGTTGGTGGCAATAATCGTCAGGTTCTCCCCTTCTTGCACGTTGTGGATATAGGGGATGGCTGGCTCAGTAACGGCCGTTTCTGCTGTTGGCTCTGGTGTTGGTTCAGCCTGCGCCCAGGTTGTGATCGGCAGCAGGTAAAAAGAGAGCAGCATGGCTAACGCAATGCCGACTGCTCGTGACCAGTATGTTGAAGACCTGAAGGGTTTGTTGATTCTTGGCATGAACTTACGTGTAGCAAAACTTTATGGTGACAACCGGGATTTAGAAACGATAGGGGCGCATCCATAAATAAGTTATGGAATGGATGGATGTGCTTCAAGTGACCTTTCCCTCCTGAAAAACGGGGACTGATTTTTAGACGGTCACCAGGATTTTTAGGGCGAACATCCATAGATTTCTAAATTCTTGTTGTCTTTTCGCTTCCTGTTGAAGTTTCCTCTAAAAATTGAATAGTATCGCCAGTTTGTACTGCGTCCAACAAAGAGGGATGCAGTTCGATGACGTAGCGAGCCGCCTCTTGGGGAGTGTATGACAAGCGCCACGGTTTCGCCAACGCTTTATCGACGACCTGACCTGCATCATTCACCCAGATGACACCTAAGTCAAAAAAGACAAACAGCATGTGGATAGCGGTATTGACCCGGCTATCTTTTTTCTCCACCAGGACAAGACCATCAGATTTGCCCAGGTGGCGCCGGAAGGTGAAACCACGCAATTTGCTGCCAAAACTATCACACCATTTGGCAGAAGTTAGGAGAGAACGGCCGTTGTCCCCAATCAAAATTTGACGATACTTACTCATAGCAAAAGAAGTATAAACAATCTCTTCCTTGGAGCAAACCTGCGGTGATTTTTCCGCTTTCTGCTTTCCTCCTTCTAATTTTTACGAAGATTGCCTGAAGCGAATCACGTTTATTTGGGTTACAATACTTAGAATTCGTTGAGGATAAAATAAGGAGAAGCCTAATGAGCAAAGCAAAAGCGGCCGTTGTGGTAGATAGCACCGCGTATATCCCCGAAGCACTGATTGAGAAACATAACATCCACACTATTCCCCTATGGGTTAATTGGTCTGGCGAAAGTTTACGAGACAATGTAGACATTACTCCAGACGAGTTTTATAGGCGCTTGAAATCAACCAAAGAAATGCCATCGACATCACAGCCTTCAGCTGGTGAGTTCTTTGATTTGTATTCCAAGGTAGCAGAAGAAGCTGACAGCATCATTTCCTTGCATATTTCTTCCGAATTAAGTGGTACCGTCGCTTCTGCTCATGCTGCTGCTAAACTAATGGAAGATTTCCCCATCGAGATCATCGATTCAAAATCTACCTCAATGGGCTTAGGCTTCATGGCCTTGGCTGCCGTGCGTGCCCTGGAAAATGGAGCCACGGCTAAAGAGGCTGCTGAAATGGTGCGAGCCATGCTGCCGGACGTGCGCATCGTTTTCATGGTTGACACACTAGAATTTTTACATCGTGGTGGGCGTATTGGGGGTGCGGCTCGTTTGTTCGGTTCGATGTTATCGATTAAGCCGCTCCTGGAATTGCAAGATGGCAAGATTGCCGTGTTAGAAAAAGTACGAACTAAGAAAAAGGCAATGAAACGCTTGTTAAACATTGCGAATGAAGCCTGTGCCGGTAAAAACAAGGTGTTTGCTGCTGTTGCTCATGCTGGTGCCCCGATAGGTGCCCAATTGGTTGCAGACGAAGTGCAAAAAAGCCTTAATCCAGAAGAGTTGTATATTGTGAGTTTAAGCCCGGTGATTGGCACGCATACAGGTCCTGGGGTGGTAGGTATTACCTGGTACGCTGAAGATTAGCTGTTCATATTGCCAAAAGGGCAGTGCCTTGTCTGTGGTGCTGCCCTCTAAAAACCCCGTCACGTTTCTTGACGGTCTCCCTTGTCACACATACAATCCAATTTCGCATACAGAAATCTGGTTAGAAAATCGTTCCTTTAACGATTTGACCCATAACCCAAGACTGATGACGAAAAATCACACATTCGTCTTTTGTCTTTCGTCAAAGTTAGTAAGCATATGTTAGAAAAAATTGCGCAAGTCGTCACTCGTTACGATGAAATTGAAATGCAAATGGCTGATCCGCAGGTGGCTGCGGATTACAATAAGCTGACGGAGCTGGCACAAGAACACTCAGATATTAAGCCTTTGGTGGAGGCTTATCGTTTGTATCAGCAGAAACAGCAAGAGTTGCTCGATGCGACAGAGATGCAAACGATGGAAGATGACCCCGAGATGCGAGCCTTAGCCAGCGAGGAAATCACGGAGCTAACCAGTGAAATTAACGAGCTTGAACGATTTATGCGTAAGCTCCTGATCCCCAAGGATCCTCGTGATAATAGAAATGTCTATATCGAAATTCGGGCAGGTACCGGTGGTGACGAAGCTGGCATATTTGCGGGTGATTTGTTGCGCATGTATACCCGTTATGCTGAATCGGTTGGTTGGAAAACGCAGCTTCTGGATGAAAATCGGACAGGGGTGGGTGGTTACAAGGAAGCGGTGCTGGGCGTCAAGGGAAAAGGTGCCTTTTCTCGCTTGAAGTTTGAGAGTGGTGTGCATCGTGTGCAGCGTGTCCCTGTCACTGAATCGCAAGGGCGTATTCACACCAGCGCCGCTACTGTCGCGGTGATGGCTGAAGTTGATGAGGTGGAAATCACCCTGGATGAAACTGATCTGGAAATCACCTCTACATTTTCTGCTGGTCCTGGTGGTCAACATATGCAAAAAAATGCTACGGCAGCACGGATTGTGCATAAGCCGACTGGGATTGCTGTTAAAATCCAGTCGGAACGCAGCCTGACGCAGAATAAACGGCTGGGTATGGCGATTATTCAGGCGCGGTTGCAGGAGATTGAGCAGGAAAAACAAAGTGCCTCGCAAGCTGCTGACCGGAAATCGCAGGTGGGCAGTGGGGATCGCAGTGAAAAGATTCGCACGTATAATTACCCGCAAAGCCGGGTGACGGATCATCGCATTGGGTATTCAAGTTACAATTTAACGGCCGTTATGGATGGTGATCTCGATCCTTTCATTGACCGGCTCATTGTGGCTGACGAAGCCGAAAAATTGGCAGCGACTGATTCTTAGGAGTTCTCATGACAGAAGTGAAATATCAGCCGCGTGGTATGTATTACGAGGAAATTGAAATCGGTCAAAAAATGATGACTGCCAGCCGTACCATTACCGAGGCAGATGTGGTGAACTTTGCTGGTTTGTCTGGTGATTTCAACGCGGTTCACATTGATGCCTTGCATGCGGCTCAAGGCACCTTCAAAAAACGAGTGGCGCATGGTCTGTTGGTGCAGTCGATTGCCACTGGATTGGCTGTGCAAACTGGCATGATTGAAGGCACTACGCTTGCTTTCCGTGAACTGACCTGTAAATTTAGTTTGCCTATTTTCTTTGGCGATACCATTCGTGTGCAAATGGAAATTATCAACAAGAAACTCTTCCGTCGTTTAGGGGGGGGGAACATAACCATGAAGTACAACGTTCTAAACCAGGAAGATAAGGTTGTACAACGTGGCGAATGGGTCATGTTGGTTAAAAGTAAGGAATAATTTTTCAACGGCTATGGGGGCAGGGAACACAAGGAAAAATGGTGTTCATCTGCATTCATCCGTGTCCTAAACAAAATGAATGACGAGAACGAAAAGAACGAACAAGACACCCAGAACACCGAACCCACAACACCTAATTCCAAACCTGAAAACATACGTGATGAAGATGAGATCCAAACGATTTCGCTGTTAGATCTCATGGCAGAAGCAGCTGATGAGGAGTCATCTGAGTCGGAAATGCCGCCTGCGGATGAGGCCGCCACACAAACTATGTTCCCCTCGTCCACAGAGGGGGATGCGGACGAGCAGCCGACGCTGACAGAGGCTTTGTCGCCAGCCCAACCAGCCTCCAGAGAGCCTGTGCCGCTGCCCTTAGCGCCAGAGGAAATGCCCCCCCAGGAACGGCCGTTTGAGACGGATCTGGAAGCGACCAGTGTCAGCCCCCGGGTGGCAATCCCTGGTGGCCTTACACCAGATGATGAAGCGCCGACAATTCAGTATCGACCCGTTCCCGAGCCGCCCGAACCAGATGAGATGCCCACCCTGGTATCTGAGCCGGTTCATGAAGCTCGTCCACCTCGGCCCGTGCGCGAATATGCTCCACCACCGATCCGGGATGCAGAACGGCCGTCTTCGCCACCGCCTACCCGAGTAGCTGTACCGGCGCGGCGGCAAACACCCCGACCAAAACCGAAACGACGCCGGGATTACCGGGGGTGTTTGCTGAAAGGGGGTGTCATTGCTTTGATTCTGTTCTTCCTTTTTGCGTCTGTGGGCATTGTTGCGGCCTTTATTGGTTATCGCAGCATAGCCAACGACATCTCCGTTGGTGATTTGGAGGAGAAAGCCAGCTCATTCCAAACAGCTCGAATTTATGACCGGTATGGGAATGAGATTTACTCGTTGGCTGATCCCAATATGGGGAACCGCACCCGCGTCACTCTGGATGAAATCTCACCTTATCTGATTCAAGCCACCATCGCTACCGAAGACTCACGCTTTCAGGAAAATCCAGGCTTTGACCTCCTTGGCCTGACACGAGCCATCTTCCAGGCGATACGGGAAGGGAGAGCCCCAGCTGGAACCAGCACCATTACCCAGCAGTTGGTACGGGCGGTGTTGCTCGATGAGGAAGAACGTGCCCAGCGCACCGTACGGCGGAAAGTGCGCGAAATTGTTTTAGCAGCAGAGTTAACGCGCACCTACTCTAAAGAAACGATTTTGGAGCTGTATCTCAACGAAATTTACTATGGCAATTTAGCGTATGGCATTGAAGCAGCTTCCCAGACCTACTTTGATAAATCGGCCAGCGACTTGACGCTGGCTGAGGCTGCCTTGCTCGCTGGTTTGCCCCAAGCTCCCGCAGCCTGGGATCCGTACACAGCGCCCGATTTGGCTATGGGGCGCATGTGGGAAGTCTTGACGCTGATGTATAACGAAGGTTATGTGACGTATGATGAGGCCGCCGCTGCGCTTCATGAAATGAATACCCGCGTGTATCAGATGACACCCACTGTGCAAGAAATTGACTATCCACATTTTGTGTTTACCGTATTGAAGCAAGCAGAGGATCTTCTTGGCGCTCAGGCCATTTATCGTGGTGGTTTGCGCATTTACACCACCATGGATCCCCACGCCCAAGATTTGGCGATTCGTACCCTGGCTGATAACCGTGGTGCCATTCAGGCTGGCGGCGCCAATAATGCGGCTCTTGTCTCGGTGAAACCAGACACAGGCGAAGTGCTGGCTTTGGTGGGTAGTGTGGATTTCTTTGACGAGACGATTGACGGGCAGGTGAACATGGCGCTGGCGCCACGCCAGCCTGGGTCGAGCATTAAGCCGTTTGTATTCCTTTCTTCTATGGAGCAAGGGTGGACGCCCGCCACTCTTATCTGGGATGTTGAAACTCAATTCTCTGATAATGGCGCTAATCCCCCCTATGTGCCTAAGAATTATGACGATGAGTTTCATGGTCCGCTGCGGCTGCGCCCTGCTTTAGGCAATTCTTATAATATTCCGGCGGTTAAGGCTTTGGAGTTTGTAGGCGTATGCAACTTTATCCACAATGTGCAGAAAATAGGTCTGACGGCACTGTCGGATGAGGGTTGTATGGAGGTGGGACAGCCACGAAATTATGGCTTGTCTTTGGCTTTGGGTGGCGGTGAGATTCCGCCTCTGCAAATGGCGGGAGCGTATGCTGCCTTAGCTAATGAGGGGCGTTACATTGAACCGTTTACTATTTTGCGCATTGAGGATAGGCAAAAGAATGTGCAGTATGAACAGGTGCTGCCCAATGCAGCGGATGCGCAGGTTGTCAGTGAGGAACATGCTTATCTGTTGAGCAGTATTTTGTCTGATAACAATGCCCGTCAGCCGGAATGGGATGTCAATAATTTGCTGCAAATTCCAGGTCATCGAGTGGCGGCTAAAACGGGCACGTCTGGGTCTACGGCAAATGATGTGCGGGATGCCTGGACGATTGGTTATTCACCGCATGTGGTAACGGCCGTTTGGGTGGGCAATACCAGCAATCAACCGATTGGCGCCGGACAGTCTGGCTATCAGTTAGCTTCACCCATTTGGCACAGCTATATGAGTCAGTTCCATGCCGACAAGCAGCCATTAGACTTCGTGCGCCCGCCGGGCATTATCGATGTGGAAATTTGCGCCGAATCGGGAACGAGACCGGGCGCAGATTGTCAACAACGCATTATCGAGCAATTTGCTGGTGGTCAACTGCCGCTCCCTGCTGATCAAGATTTTCTACAAAAGGTGAGCATTGATTTGTGGACCAATCTGCGTGCCAATGATAAATGCAATGAATCCGTGCATGAAGCCACCTTTTTCCAAATCCTGGTTAACGGGAATGAAGATATCCGCGACCGGGAGCAGATCAATGCCCAGCGTTGGCTAGAGCAGACGCTGCCAGGGCAAGCCTGGGCCGCCCAACGCAGCCTGACCATCCCGTTGACACTGCCGCCGGAGCAGGAATGTGACGATAACACGCCGCGTCCAGAAGTCGTTATCAGCCAGCCTGAGAACAATGACGAGATTATTGATTCTGTAGAAATCTGGGGCACGGTGAAAGGGCCAAACTTTGCTGGCTATCTTGTTGATTGGGGAATTAGTCATGATCCGGGCGGGTGGGGCAATATTCAAGAGCGCCGCTCAGAACAGGTGGAAAATGGATTGTTAGCCACTTGGGAGTTGGCGGAGAGTGACTACGATGGCCCGTTGACGGTACGGGTGACTATTTTGGGACCCAATAATCCGTATACCCCAGAAGATGATCCTGTTTCTTTGGAAGCAAAGGTTCTTTTACTGCGTACGCTGCCAACCCCCACACCGACAGTCACACCCACTGAAACGCCGACAGCGACAGTAACTTTGACGCCGTCTCCAACAACCACAACGACATCCACACCGACAGAAACCCCGACGGTGGGCATTACCCCAACGGCGGAAATGACACCGACAGCAGCCGTGCCAACGGAAACACCAACGCCAGATGAGCCTGAGCCAACTGACGAGCCTGGGCCAACTGAAGAACCTGAACCAACTGAAGAACCTGAACCTATTGACACAGAAACGCCATTGCCTACGGAGACAGCTACATCTGAAGCGTAGTTGGAGCCAAGGTTTGTTCTCAAGGGCAAACCTTGGCTGTTTTTTATGTTGTCCGCAAAGAAAGCGTGAAATCTAGCCCATGCACGCTAAAATCACGCCCTTTGCATAGACATTCCCCTGGCCACTTTATAGAATGGCGCAAAAAAAGATAGTCAAATTCAATCGGCTTGGTAGTTTTCAAGTCGGGCTCATGCCAGATTAGGAATAGACGTATGGGTACGAGTAAATTTAAATGTGTATTATTTGATTGGGATCTGACCTTAACGCGAGTTGTGGGGGATGTTTCCCCTGAAGAACGATTGACAGCCCTTTTTCAAAAAGAAGGGTTGCCTTATACGCTTGCTGAAGTTGAAAAGGCGATACGTTCTTATAAGCGAGAGGTGAAAACAGGACAACTTAAACGCATTGGCAAAAAACAAACACAACGAGAAATCGCCCAATATTACCGTGATGTGTTGACTCGATTGGATCATATGGATTTGGATTGGGAGTTGATGAATCGTTTATATGATGCATATTCATACTTACCGCACAGTTTGTATGAAGATGTGCTGCCTTTGTTGAAACGGTTAAAGAAACAAGGTTTTAGATTAGGGATTATTTCTAACCACTCACGTTTAATACGTCCTGTCATAGAAAAAACGCTGCGGGATTTTGTACAGCCTGAACATATTATTATTAGTCAAGAAGAGGGTGTGCATAAACCGGCAAAGACCATCTTCAAGCTGGCTAGTAATCGTGTGGGTCATTTGCCGGAAGCCTGTGTTTTTGTGGGAAATGACCTCTATGTTGATGCTGTTGGGGCGGTCACTGCTGGGGAGTATGGTTTAGGACTTTGGCTTGATCGTGATTTAGATTCCAGGAGCCTGTCTGGGCTTCCTGGGCGGGTTTATCGAATCAATTCTTTGATGTTGGTTCTTGATTATCTTACCTCCTCATGAGTTTCATAATTTTGTCAGGTTCTTTATAATGCGTGCATGTTTGCTAGGTTTGCCATGCAGAATTATGAGGAGCCTGATTCTCCCAAGTTTGAAGGGAAATATGCTGCTGCGAAACCCAAATATGCGGGAATGATAACGGCCGTTTCCTACAACATTAACTTTGGGGAGTTTATTGACGAAGCAATTGAGGATCTATCCCACGTGCCTCTCCCCGATATCATCATGCTGCAAGAGATGGATGAAATGGGGACGGATCGCATTGCCCACGCCACTGGCATGGATTATGTTTACTATCCAGCATCAGTTCATAAGCACCACAAGAATTTTGGCAATGCTATTCTCTCTCGCTGGCCTATTATACGCACCCAAAAGCTGATTTTGCCCAGACGCCACCCTGCCAATAATCAAATGCGCATTGTTACCAAAGCAAAACTCGACGTGGACGGAACGGCCGTTTGCGTTTATTGCGTCCATACTGAAGTTTACCTAACCACACGGCAGTATCGCCGGGATCAGATTCAGGCCATTACGGGCGATATTCTCAACGCGGGAACACATGTGATTGTTGGCGGTGATTTCAACACAGTGCGGCGTACCAGTATTCGCCGTTTAGTAGAATATTTTGAGGCGTTAGGATTCATTCGGGCTTCCAAAGGGGTGGGGCCGACTGTCAAAAAATTGTGGGTTTCGCCATCTGCGGCGGATCATATTTTTTCACGAGGGATGTCTGTGGTGCAAGCGGGGCGGCAAAAGGAGATTAGCGGCAGCGACCATTATCCTATTTGGGGTAAAAAATAGCGCACTAAAGTGCGCACTACGAACTTTGTGGTATGCGTTTGAGCGCGTAAGAAATGGCGCACGACGAGCCTGAGATTCGTTTGTAGTACGCGCTTTAGCGCATAAAAAATAGCGCACTAAAGTGTGCCCTACGAACTTGGTGATATGTGTTTGAGCGCGTAAAAAATAGCGCACGACGAGCCTGAGATTCGTTTGTAGTAGGCGCTTTAGCGCATAAAAAATAGCGCACTAAAGTGTGCCCTACGAACTTTGTGGTATGCGTTTGAGCGCGTAAGAAATGGCGCACGACGAGCCTGAGATTCGTTTGTAGTACGCGCTTTAGCGCGTAAAAAATAGCGCACTAAAGTGTGCCCTACGAACTTCGTGGTGTGTTGAGTTTTAACAGCCTGCCCGGTTCAGGGTTGTTTTTGTTCCTCTGATGGCGTTGTGGGCAGGGTGAAATAGAAGGTGGAGCCTTCGTGTAATTTACTGGTGAACCCTATTTTCCCGCCTTGAAGCTCCACAAGTGTTTTTGTGATGTTTAAACCAAGGCCTGTTCCCGAAACGGCCGTTACGTCAGCTTGATTGGTGCGGAAAAACTGGCTGAAGATTTTGCTTTGGTCCTCGGCAGGAATGCCAATCCCGTTGTCTCGAACGGAAATCTCAACAAACGTTTGCCCCTTTTCAGAGCGTGGTCGAGCCGTGATCCACACACTGCCTCCCCGCGGGACATATTTGTAGGCATTTGATAGGAGATTGTGCAATATTTGCGTAACCCGTTTATGGTCAGCACAGATTGGCGGTAGATCAACAGCGATATCAACATGGCAAGTTTGCTCTTTTTCTGCGAATTGAGCATGCATCGAGGAGAGAACTTCTGATACAACGGTTGACGTATGGACGGAGCTAAGCTCCAATAGAAAATTATTGCTCTCAATGCGGGTGATATCGTCTAGCTCAGAGATGAGATTGCGCATCCGGGTTACAGATTCTTCCATTGTGCCCAGAAAAAGTGTTTGTTTTTCCGTCAGCTTGCTATCATTAATGATGGGGAACAACTCCAGGTATGAATACATGATTGTCAGTGGTGATTTCAGTTCGTGCGAGACCATAGCCACAAAATTGGTTTTTGCATGATTAGCGGCTTGCACTTCTGCATGGAGCTGTGCATTGTGTATCGCTATAGCAGCATGGTTACAGAGGCGTGAAATAAAGCGTTTGTCTTCTTCTGAGAAGGGCAGGCGGCACTCCAGAAGGATTAAGCCGAGTGGTTTATCTCCATCACGATAAATCGGAGCGCACATGCGGTAGGATTTTCCCTCATTGATGGGCATGGTTTGGATCTGTTTCTTGGCGTAAAGATCGTCATATAAATCTGCATGCTCAGGGCAAACGGCCGTTTCCGCTCCCGTGATGGCCCATACCTGAAATTGGGAATCTTGCCAATGGCCAATTGCTCCCTTATCCGACCCCGTTTGTTGAATGGCCCAGGTGAGGGTGATATTGGCGACTTTTTCCAGATCGAGGGTTTTGTTTAATGCCCTGTCGAGTTGTTGAATGGTGGCCAGCCTTTCAGCAAACTGCCGCTCACGATCTTGCAAAATTTTTCTCTCGAGGATGGCATTGACCCGTGCCCACAGGAGGCTGGTATTGATGGGCTTAAACAGACAATCCTCGGCACCTAGCTCAATACACTGCACTAGTTTTTCACTATCTGAGACAGAAGAGGTCACAATTACAGGTGTCCGGTTTAGCTCTGGATCTGTTTGCATTGTGCGCAGCACATCAAACCCATCCATGATTGGCGTCATGATGTCTAACAACATGAGATCAATGGGGGTCGTTCGCAGAATATTGATGGCTTCCAGGCCGTTTTGTGCAATTAGAACCTTGAATCCTTCTAACTCCATGCGGCTTGCCATTAAATGACGCAAGGAAGCGTTGTCATCGGCAATTAAGATGATGAATTGAGAATTATCCATGATTTCAACTCGTTAAATGCAAAATACTTTCCCATTTTCACCCAATGTGGATAAAACACAAATTAGAAATTAGCAGTATCTCTAATTTCTAATTTCTTGTTCACTGTACAAGAACGCCACGCGCAAGGTTCTATTTTGTCAGGCGTGTTGAAGTTGAAATATATAGGAAGGGTATGTATGCAGGGGAGAACGAGGTTTTCTTGTTAAGGTAGTTGAAATAAGAAGGGCATAACAGACTGCTATCGTCAGTCCTAGGGTCTATTATGCCCTCATTGAATGTTTGCCAGATGAGGGAAAACAACTATTCAATTACAACAGCCTTTTCATAACCGCGCCAGTTTGGCACGATTTGGAACCAGGTGTTGCCGATTTGGAGCGGAACGGGATTCCCGGCTCCATCAGAAAAGGTGAGTAAGTCATAGCGCCCTTCACGGTGCCAGAAGATGGGGAACTGCTGGCCATCGCGCATGAGTATGCCAGGTCCAGAGCCCCACAGTTGAATTTGAACTGATAAGGCCAAACATTCGCCTTCTTTGCTTGCTTGTTCGCAAATGTTTGCATCCTGGACATGGTAAGGGGTGATAATGATGATGTTGGCGGTGTGCGCTTGTTCACCATCATTGGCGTCGTAAATGGGTTCGCCATCTGCCCATCGGTTATAACGGCCGTTTTCCTCATCATATTTCCATTCCACCACTTCCCAAATGTAATCAATTGTCAGATGGGTGGCCGGTTCACCATTTTCCGGTGGTTCGCTAGCGAAAGCCATCACTGTGTTGAAATTGGGCGGTGTGTTCAGGTCTCTTTCTGCCAGCGTGTCGTGCAAACCTGTTGGGTTGACATAAAGCGTGTGCTCGATATCTCTGTTTTCTTCGCCAGAGCGATAATAACCTGCTGTGTTTGAGCGTATGATGCGCGGACGGAAATCTGAGGAGAACAAGCGCTGGCTCACACCGACGCTGGCTCCTGAATAGGCCAACCCGGCATCATACATGGCGGGCAGTTCCAGGTCGATCAGGCGTGCGCTGCGCACGGGGCCTACTTTTTCTGGCCAGTTGCCGTAGAAAATGCCAGTTAAGCGGGTGACGGCGCCTTCAGCTAAATGTTCGACTATGATGGCGGCATCATTCAAGCCGGATTGCGGGCGGACTTGTCCTGGGGGGGAGTTGGAAATTTTGATGGCTAACGGCCGTTGCGCTAAATCTTCCAGCGCTTCCACAAGTTCACCCGTGAGCGGGTTGCGGTTATCACCAAAGTCCGCAGCTGTCATTAAGACGACTGGCTCATCAGCTGCCGTTTCTTCTGCCGTAATTGGCGTGCTAGCGGCTGTCGGTGTTATGATCAATGGCGGGGGCAAAGTTGGTGTTTCTACGGGAGCTGGTTCTGTTGGTTCTGTTGCTTCTGCTGTCGGTTCAACCACTGTTTCTTCTGTGGCTGATGACGGTATAGGTGTTGGCAGGGGTGTTTCTTTCCCACATGCTGCTAACGCAGTTAACAACAGGGTTGTCATCAATAATAAAAACCATTTCTTCATGTTCAATCTAAATCCTGTGCAAAAAATATGGATGTGCTTCAAGTGACCTGACCCCTCTGTAAGAAGGGAAATTATTTCCAGACGGCGCTTAAGGTGCAGCGTGTAGCCAGCTGACGATGTTGTATTTGTCAGGTGTGAGCGGTTACAAAGTGAGTATAAAAGGATACTATTTTATGAGAGTTCTTTATTCAAGCAAGAAAAAATCCGCAAATTGATCTTCATAACCAACCGGAGTGTATTCACCGGAGGCACTGTTTAAGATGTATTCGCCGCGGTAATCACCGGCTGCAATTCGGTGCAGCATGGTAACCAGTTGATCGACATCTTCTTTATTGTTATAGCAGCCAAAACTGGCGCGTACCATACCGGGCATCTCTGATTTATCACCGGATAGCAGCTGATCACGCCACGTTAAAGCGGTTTCCTCATCTAATTGCAGCAAATGAACCACATAGGGGTGGGCACAGAAACAGCCGCTGCGCACACCAATGCCGCCTTCGTAGCCCAAGATGGCTGCTAATTGGAAATGGGACATTCCCGCCAGGTTGAAGGGAATAACCCCAACTTTTTGATTGGCACGGGCAGGATCTGTTTCGCCGTAGATTTTAATACCGGGCACAGCTGCCATCTTTTCTAAAGCGTAGGCTATCAATTCTTCTTCGTGTGCCGTTATGGCATCCATGCCCACGGCCATCAACACTTGAGCGGCGACAGCCATGGCGACTGCCCCGACTACATTGGGGCTGCCAGCCTCATCACGGTCTGGCATGCCTGCCCAGTGTACCTCGTCTACTGTGACCACGTTAACGGTGCCCCCGCCAACGTAATCTGGTATCCCTCGCATAAAAATTTCTTTGGGACCCACTAAGGCTCCTGTGCCGTAAGGGGCATACATTTTGTGACCAGAGAGTACTACAAAATCGAGATGCTCGGGATCGTTATCTGGGCGCATGTCAACTTTGCGGTGGGGGGCGAGTTGGGCGGAATCAACGAGAATCTTGGCTCCCGCAGCATGGGCTTTGCTTGCCAGCCGGTGGATGGGCTGCAAGAAGCCGCTAACGTTGGAGGCTCCTGTGACGGCTACTAAGGCCACGCGGCCAGCGTATTTTGCTAGTTGTTGGTCGAAGTGCTCTTCATCAAAACGGCCGTTTGCCAGCGCCCGAACGTGCACACAATTGGCGTGCGCCCGCCAGGGCAGGTCATTAGAGTGGTGTTCTAGCTGTGTGGTAATCACGACTTCATTTTCTTTGATAGGGAAGCGGAAGGAGAGTTTATTGAGGGCTTCGGTGCTGTTTTTGCCAAAAATGACGGTGTTGGTAGATAAATCAGCGTTTACAAATCTCCCGATGATTTCCCGAGCCTGGTCGTAAGCGACGGTGCTTAGGCGAGATTTGAAGCCGGTGCCCCGGTGTACGCTGGAGTAGTATGGCACAAACTGGTTGATGGCATCCAGGACTTGTTTCAAGGATGGTGTGCTGGCGGCGTTGTCGAGGTTTATGTAGGGGGCAAGGGTGCCATCTAACAGGGGAACTTGCTTGTCTAGGCCGACGATGTGTTCTCGTAAATTGATGGTTGTTGGGTTCATGGGGGATTCTCCTCAAAGCATGAATGATGAAGGCTGTGGAAACTGTTTCCCAGCCTGATGATTGACAGATAGTAAATGTGTGAACCTGGGGGAAGTAAGGATAAGGGGGGGAGATAAATGAGATGGAAAGTGTGAGCAGCCGTGCCAGGATTTATTCTGACACGGGCTGATACAGGCGCAATCGGTGCAATATCTCCTAACCATGGGCGTGATTATATCACGCTCTGTTTTAGGGGCGATGGGACGCAGTGCCTGGCATTTAGTTGGGAAGAAGGAGGCGGGGAGGTGCTGGGCATTTGCCGATTGATGGCTTTGGCGGTCAGTTTGACACAGGCAGACCACAGGCTATAATACCAGTCGCTTAAAATAGCCCAGGTGGCGGAATTGGCATACGCGGCAGGTTGAGGGCCTGTGCCCTTTTGGGCGTGGAGGTTCGAGTCCTCTCCTGGGCATGAAGAAGCTGAAGCATTGATTGCTTTGGCTTTTTTTGTTATGGGTTAATTGGTCGAGTAGGCGGTTGGTTAAAACCAGGCGATGACTGGATTACAAGATTGCCAGGCTAAAACGACGATCTTCTTCCAGGATGCGTTGCAATCCAGTGGCTAGATTGGTTTGAGGGCGAAAGCCAAGTTGGGTTTGTGCCCGGCTGATGTCTGCTACCAGTCGGGGGACGCCTCCTGTTTTTTCTCGATTGTAAATGCGTTTGGCAGAACGGCCGTTTACTCGTTCTATTTCGTCTACTAGCTGATTAACACTGGTTTCAACACCGCTGCCGATGTTGATCATTTGGCGGTTGATCCCTTTGGCGGTGGCGGCGCTGATTAAGGCGGCGACGACATCGTCGATGTAAACAAAATCTTTTGATTGTGTGCCATCGCCAAATATCACAACGGAGCCGCCTGTAAGTGCTTGCTGCAAAAAGCGGGGGATAACTGGGGCATGGGATACCGGCAAACTTTGATAAGGGCCATAGGCGTTGAAAATGCGCAAAGCGACGGTTTCGATTTCCCATAAACTGCCAATGGTGTGAATGTATTGCTCGGCTGACCATTTGCTGACAGCGTAAGGGGAATCAGGTTTAGGCGGGTCTTCTTCATGGACGGGTTGCTGTGGTTGGTTGCCGTACACAGCGCCTGATGAGGTGAACACGACACGGCTCACGCCAGTATCACGCATCGCTTCCATGAGGCTAACGGTGCCGCCTACGTTGACACGATTGTAGTCCCGGGGATGGAGAATGGATTGCGCCACAGATACCCGAGCAGCTAAATGGTAGACACAATCTACATCCTGTAACAATGACCAAAGCAGGGGAATGTTATCGATGTCTCCCTGCTGAAACTGAACGGCCGTTTTCAAACGATCTGGCTTGCTGTTACTCAAATCGTCTAAAACGATGACGCGGTGACCATCATGGGCTAACCTGTTGGCTAAGGCTGTTCCTAAAAAACCGGCACCACCTGTGACCAAAAAATGCATAGACTGACCTCTCTTTTGATATTCCTCCTGATAATTATAGCAGAGCGAACGGGTTGAGGGTCATTATCCCTAAGCTATGCACTCTGATTAACGAGAGGTGAAGCCGAAGGTGTTTTCCTTGTATCATGCGAGACCCGCGTTATGATCCGCCTATGTTGAAAAAACGCATCGCTACCATAACGGCCGTTGGCCTCATCTTTTTGCTGCTTATTTTCCTGTTGGTGCCTAACTGGCCTAAGTTTGCAGATGAAGAAGTGCAGCTCGATATGATTACCGGTCGCAATGCTTTTGACTTTGTTTCTTGGGAAGTGGATGCGCTCCTGGCAAAAGCAACGGCCGCTCTTTCAGATGGCGCCGCTTATTTAGATGAGGAAACGCAAAAAGAGATCGTCCTCGATTATTTAGAGAGAATTCGCCAGAGCAATTATTTAAACTGGGAAATCGAGCAAATATACACAGATCCAGAAATTGAAAATCCAGAAATTGTTTCTCAAGAAGCACAATTGGAATTAGCCACGGTTCGCAAAAAAACACAACGAGTGCAGGTATTGGCAGAGGCGATTATACAAGACCAGGTAGCCACAATATTGGCAGAAGAAGGCTTTTCTCTTGCGGGGCAAACGTGGCCCCCAGTTATGATGCACATGACACCGCTGCCGACCATGATGGTTGTCTCTCCTCGTGATGAGATACAGAACAAATATCAACGGCCGTTAACACCGGGTCTGACAACTGTCGAAAAAGATGCCATGGAAACGGCCGTTTACGACCAGGCCAATCTCTCAGCGCTAATTGTTCCCATTGGCGGCATGGCCACCTATCCCGCCATGATCATGGAATCAAGCAGCATCCTGTGGCTGCCAGAAGTCACCGCTCACGAGTGGGCACACAATTGGCTCTCGCCATATCCCCTCAGCCTCAACTACATGACAGATCCAGACGTACGCACAATCAACGAAACCGTCGCCTCCATCGTTGGTAAAGAAATTCAGGAACAGGTAATAGCTCGATATTACCCAGAATTCATCCTCCCTCCACCGCCTGCCCCCTCCGATGCCGCCATAGAAACGCCTACCGCCCCCCCTCCCTTTGATTTTCGTGCAGAAATGGCAAAAACACGCCGTGTCGTTGACAAACTCCTGTCAGAAGGAAAAATTGACGAGGCAGAAACCTACATGGAACAAAGGCGTCATATTTTTGTAGAAAACGGATACAATATCCGCAAAATCAATCAGGCATATTTCGCCTTCTACGGTGCCTATGCAGACGAGCCTGGAGCAACAGGTGACGATCCCATTGGCCCCACCTTGTTAGCAATGCGTGAGGTCAGCCCCTCACTAAAAGCCTTCATGCAATCAGTGGCAATCATTGGTAGTTTTGAAGATTTTGAACAAGCAGCTGCTGAATTAGGTATAACAGTAGCCGCCAATCAAGAATAATAGGGCGGCTGAGGATTGACGATGAAACAAAATACAGAATTACATCGTCAGTTTCAAAAAACAGGTAAGGAAACGACCTCGTCATATCATTTAATTTCTGTTCCCCAGTAACTGAGACGCGCACTCAATGATGATCTTCAGAAAGTATCGCTTGTAAGATTTCACGCATTCGGAGCGCTTCATCATAAAAACTATCCTCAGGCATTTCCAAAAACAAATCTAAATCAGCAAGTGCTTCCGAAAATTGGGCTTGGTGTTGGTGCAGAATAGCTCTGTTTAAGAGAGCCAAATTACTATAATCAGACTTTTCAGCCAACAAAAAATTAAAATCAGCTAAAGCCTCATCATGTCGCCCCAGCTCCCGAGATAGCAAAATCCCACGTTCCAACCGAACACGATGGAACGAGGGATCTATTTCAAAAGCCTTTGTGAAGCAACGCACAGCAGCTTCATGCTCACTGCGCATACTGTTTTGGTTACCAAACAAGCGGTGCAAACCACCCCAGGTATAAACAAGATAAGCCCATAAAAAGCGTAACATGGTCAGATCCTAACATAGAGACCGTCTAAAAATTAGTCCCCTTTTTGCATGGGTAAAGGTCACTTGAAGCGCATCCCGCAATTCCGTCACCTATTTATGGACGCGCACATAAGTTGACACAAAATAGTGACAATTCGCTATCCATCTCCAGCATAAACCTCGGCTGGCCGCCATGGATGAAGTGACAAGTGGGATCACTCCCTTTCGCTGAGCCACTTCTCTGTTTGCATAGCGGCGGCGACACCTTGCCCCACAGAAGTGCCAATTTGCCGGTAAACAGAATCTTGAATTTCGCCAGCGGCAAAAACGCCAGGCACACTGGTTCGCATAAGTTCATCAGTAATAACGTACCCATGCTCATCCATTTCTATTTCACCTTCTAAAAATCTGCTATTAGGATAATGTCCAATGAAGATAAAAACACCATCAATAGCTATTTCTTTTTCTTCACCACTCTTTACATTGCGAGTTTTAACAGCCTGTACAGTGCCATTCCCTACGATCTCATCAACCGTGGTATCCCAGATATACTTGATTTTTTCATTGGCAAAAGCCCGTTTTTGCAAAGCAGATCCAGCACGCAGCTCATCACGACGATGAACCACAGTCACTGTGTCTGCAAACTTCGTCAAAAACAAACTTTCTTCAATAGCACTATCACCACCACCCACAACAATAACATCCTTACCCCGAAAGAAGAAGCCATCGCAAGTGCCGCAGTAGCTGACACCACGCCCCAGAAACGTTGTTTCACCCGGTACACCCAGATGGCGTGGCGAAGCCCCTGCCGTTACAATCACAGCATCTGCAAGATACACTTTACCATGAGTTGTTACAGTGAATGGAGATCCTTGGCTAAAGTCAACCGAGACAACCTCGTCATATTCAAAACGTGCCCCAAAATGCTTTGCTTGTTCCTGCATCACCTCAACAAGGTCTGGCCCTGTAGGAACCTTATCAGCAGACCAAAAGCCTGGATAATTTTCCACTTCAGCAGTTAAAGCAATTTGTCCACCAATTTGAGAACCTGAAATAACCAAAGGATTAAGTTGCGCCCGACCCGTGTAAATAGCAGCTGTTAAGCCTGCTGGGCCGGAACCAATAATAATAACATGTTCTTTTTGTGTCATGAGTGATCCTCCATCTGATTGCTCTGCTAGACTATTTTCTCATTAGATGAGCAAATAGTTTAAATTGGACTTTTGACAATTAATTCAGCATAAATAGATTTGCGCAAAAAGCGAAACTGCTCCATTGATCATGTATGATAACCAAACCGTACACAATCAAA
>PDWJ01000409.1_pt1 | contig 64827 bp, 40 predicted proteins | sample 1430881 | NCBI WGS metagenome assembly PDWJ01 (sample SAMN01162460, study PRJNA174530) | Oral metagenome, whole genome shotgun sequencing project. | biome: Marine environment; feature: Marine mammal; material: Swab sample of the gingival sulcus; isolation source: swab sample of gingival sulcus... | reverse complement strand
CCTTGTGGTGGAAAAAATCAACCACAAAGTCACAAAGTCCACAAGGAATATCATCGTTTAAATGCGAGTGAGATCATCAAGAATAACCACTTTCCGTCTGTGCATTCTCCGCGGTAAAGCCAAACACAGCATTGTGTCTTGACTCCGTCAAGCCCGTGTCTTCGTGGTAAAAAAAATAAACCACAACGACACAAAGTTCACAAGGAATATCATCGTTTAAATACAAGTGAGATCATCAAGAATAACCACTTTCCGTCTGTGCGTTCTCCGCGGTAAAACCAAACACAGCTTTGTGTCTTGACTCCGTCAAGCCCGAGTCCTTGTGGTGGAAAAAACAAACCACAAAGTCGCAAAGTTCACAAGGATTCCTATAGCTTAAATGAATGTTGAAGTATAAGAAGTAATTAATTCAACCAACACCTTCGCGCTTTATTATTTTTTGCTATAAAACCAAACACAACTTTGTGTCTTGACTCCGTCAAGCCCGTGTCCTAGTGGTAAAAAAAATCAAACCAACTTGGCGTATCGTACAGCCTGATTAAAAAACGAATATGTAAAACTCGTAGATCGCAACACAGAAACCTTCCCATTTGATCGCGCTTCAATTTCAGTCAGCTTCGCTGGTGGATTGTAATACGAAGGAAAGACGTTAAACCCGTGTGCCTTCAACACCGCATTTTGCTCAATCAATTTCCGATCTTTCAATCGCTTGGTGATCGCTTCCAGAAGCACTTCATGACTCGATCCGTGATATTGTTTGGCGTGAATTCCAACACACAGCAATTTTTCATTCGATTGAAGCTCATCTTCTACTTGGGATGTCATATCACTCACTCGGTGAATGTACAAGTCATCCATCCAACGCTCGTACGAAAAGGCTTTCGGAATCGACGTTTCCATCAAGAGGTGTACATGTATGTAATCGATCTGCTTCGTTTCAGGCATCATCACCGACCCATCTTCAAAAGTAATTTTCTCAATGGACGAAAGCGAAGTCAATACGAGTTCGTCGCAAGCGATCGTTTCTCCATTTCTGGCGTAAAGCTTGAGGCCATTTTCCATGATTTGAACCGATTGTACCTTCGTATTCAACGAAAGTTCCAATTGTTCCGACTCAATTTTACGCATCACTTGCGTGTGTAACTCATTGGCTCCACCTTTTGGATACAAGTACTTTCTAGGAAAAAGGGTAAAGGTGCGCGCGGGCGATTTCATGCCTTCTCCGAACTCTTTAAATCGAAAACGAATGAATTTAGAAGCAGCATATTTTCCCGTGGAAAGGTTCATTTTCCAATCGTAGGGGATCGATACACCCCTTTTCAGAATACGCGGTTGTGGTTCCAGCGGGACTAAGTTGAGATCGAAAAATTGATGCAGAAAATCGGTTGCTCCTTTTTCTACTTCCCAAATGTGACAGCCGATTTCCACCTCAGGAATTCCTTCATGCTTGATGGTTGTCCACGCTCCTCCCGGCACCAACTTATCGTCCAGATTGATGACAGTCTTACCTTCCGATTTTTGCCATACAGCTTCGGTAATCGCCAAAGGACTCGTTCCTAGAATAACTACGTTATGATGTGGATGTTGGCTCACCGAGCGAAGTTAAAAAGTTATTCGGTATTGGAATACGGGAAGGAATCCATTTTGATAAACCGTTCGCACTTTTCCTGTGTAAGAATTGTATTCCTGATAGAAAATATTATCGCGATCTGTGAAGTTCTGAAGATCAAGCGCCCACTCCTGTGTCACATTTTGTCCAATCAGTTTATAGGCGAATCGAGCATTTCCTTTGATGTAATCTTTGTACGATTGCTCGTAGGCATTGTTCCAATCTCGGATTTCCTCTCCAAAGAACTGACTTTCTTCAACCAAAATTTCACTGTATCGCGCACCACCATTCCACGTGAATTTCAAATCGATACTCAATGCAGACTTGAATTTCGCATCTGGATTTTTGTCACCAAATCGGAACTCATATCCCGCTAAGGTATTGAGCGTATGATTCCCATTGAAAGCGGTATTTCTCCATACCTTGTCGCTTCCTTGATATTTCGAGTTGAAAAGCGAGGCAGTTACGAGGAAGTAGAACCCATTGTCGAGTGGTTTTTCCAAAGTGATTTCAATTCCGTAGTTGTAGCCCAAACCGTTGTTCACGAGTGTATCGGGAGTGCCTGTCAGGAAGGTGGCGCCAAAATTCAACGTTGAATAGCTACTACTTTTTGCTTCCACAGGAACGTTTGTGAGGTATTGACCGTATGCTTCAACCTTCGCTCGAATTCCATGTTTGAATCCTTTTTGATAGCCTGCGATGAGGTGATTACTGCGTGTGAACCCAATGGTTTTGTTAGGAGTGATGTAACTTCCGTCAGCGATCTGAACTTGATCGAAATAGGTTTCAATCGGTGCCATCTGGCTGTGCAATCCATAGCCAAAAGTGAACTGTTGCTGATGCTTCATTTTGTATTCCAAACCAATACGCGGTTCTATCGCCCATTGCCAATCGAGATTTAAAAATTGTGCGTAGACGCCACTAACCAAGGTCAAATCTTCGTTTATGCGGTAGCGATGTTGAAAATGAGGTCGGATCAAGGCCATGTTTCCTTCAAAATCACGTAATCTTCGGAAATTATCCGTGGCAGGCGAGTACAAGGAATCAGCAAGCTTGAGGAAATAAAGATCGAAAATGAGTCCAGTTTTGATCAAATGTCGACTGGAGAATTTATTCTGGTAGTTAAAAACCGTCGTTTGCTTTCCAATGGCTGAATTTGAAAGAAAAGTTGTGAAGGGATTTTCTCCGTTCAAATCGAGGGAGTCATTTCTAGCTTGACTTGTAGCAATTTGTCCACCCAACATCACTTCGAAGAAGGATTTGGAATTGATACGTTGCTTGTGATTAACGCCAGCCATACCCGTATTCGTTCCGAAATAGACGTCATTTCCTTGAAATCCCCACAAATCGTTGGCGTCTTTGGTGTCTGATGCGAGAATGGCAATATCACTTATCCCACCAATTCCAAATACTTTGGTCACGCCATTTTTGTGAGGAAAGTCGAGTTTGAAACTAAGATCTTGATACTTCGGAAGTGCGGCTGTTCCAAATTCCAACCCCATTAATTGAAACAATTCAAGGGTCGAATACCGATAATTGACCAGAAATGAGGAGCGTTTTTTCCGAGAAATAGGTCCTTCTGCCATTCCTTCCACCCCGTTGAATCCAATTTGCCCCATGAACTCAAACTTTTCGTTGTTTCCTTTTCGCATGCGCAGATCGAACACACCAGCTAGCGCATTTCCATATTCCGCCGGGAAAGCACCTGTAAAGAAATCGGAGTTCGCCAAAACGTTGTTGTTGAGCATGGAAATAGGACCTCCAGTTGTTCCAAAACGCGCAAAGTGATTTGGGTTGGGGATATCAAGTCCTTCCATTCGGTACAAAACACCAGAAGGTGAATTTCCACGAACGATAATATCATTACGCGAATCGTCTGCACCTTGCACGCCAGCAAAGTTTTGCGCCATTCGTGCAACGTCGTTTAAGCTTCCCGCGTAGCGTTGACTTTCTTCTACGGAAAAACTACGAGCACTAACCGTCGCCAACTTGTTTACAGTTTCTCCATCTTCTTTCGCGACAATTTTCACTTCTTCCAAATCCGTCACTTCTTCCGTTAACTTAATTTCCAAAACGAGTTCTTTGGCAGATGTCAATTCCAAATTGGATAAAACAGCATGTTCATAACCCATCATACGCGCAACAATCGTGTAACGCCCGACAGGTACATTTTCAAAACGAAATCGACCTTCGAAATCGGACAGTTGACGAAGGGTGTCGGATGTCCCCATCAGGTAAATTTTTGCCTCTGGAAGTGTGGTTTCAGAATAGCGATCAATCACTTTACCTCGAATGGTCTGATTGATTTGTCCAAAAGAAATGGAAGTCGAAAGAAGGAATAATAGTAGTGTAACAATTTTCATGTGACGTGCATTTTTCGCAAATCTAATGACAAAAGTAATGTTCAATCAGTAAGTTGTGACGAAAAACACGAATTTGTGATGACCGACAAGCGAGAGTGATTAGGATAACGCTTTTAGGTATTCATCACACGCTCAAAATCAGGAATCTGCTTTCGCGAAACAGGAACTTTTTCCAAATCATTTCCAAATTTCACCATGTAGCCTTGCGAATTTCCCTCATAGCTCAATACTTTATTCGTATTGATGATGTACCCTCGATGCGTTTTTAATGCGGGGAAGTCATGTTCCATGAAAAGATGATTCACCTTGGCTAAGGTAATCCGTTGTAAATCTTTGCGAATGCGATCATCATCTTGAGAGTAAAACTCTACATAATTTCCTGCTGATTTTGCAAAAAGAAAATCATTCGAGCTTAATTCGATGGAGCTTTCCTTTCCTTGGCCACAAATTACTACAGAATGAGCGGGAGCCAAAGCATCTTCTTCTTTCGCAGTATGTGTAATAGATCGAGATTCAAGCTGGCGATAGTTGGTGAGCCCAGCAGTAATCAAGAAGAAAATGGAAATCGGAAAAAAACCAACTGCATAGGTCATCCACATACTCTGAAAAAAGGCTTCCAGTGTTGTGTAAGAATGGTAAACTTCTGGAGATACGATGAACTCCATGATCGTATAGTTGGTAATTCCTATGCAAGTGAGCACTATAAAAGAAGAGAATAGTTCGTGCCCAATCGTCCAGCGGTTTTCCCAACGTTCGCAAAAGTACTTTGTAGAACCAAAAAGCATGATAGACACGTAAAACAGGGCAATCAGCGCAAAGCAAAAAGAAGCGAGAATGGGATGCATGCTGGATTTTTCATACAACTCAAAAGGGCGAAAAATAGCGAGGAAAACAAACACAAAGAGTGATATTCCGATGGAAACAGCCCATCTGGATTTCACTGAATGTTGTATCGGACTCGGACTTTTCAGTATGCTCAACATGGTATAAAAATGACAATAATTCTAAGAATAGGCAAACGAAAAGAAGCGTCTAATTGAATAATGGCTACATTTGTAAGACATGGATACTGAAAATCGAATTGCGGTTATTGGAGGTGGAAGTTGGGCAACAGCGCTTGTGAAAATTCTTTGCAATAATGTTGACCAAGTGAATTGGTATATGCGAAACGAAGTCGCTGTGGACCACATTAAACGGTACCGCCACAATCCGCACTATTTGCAATCGGTTGAGTTCGATTTAAACAAAATCCAAGTAAGCACGGATTTGGTGAAAATGATTGAATCGGCCAAAACAGTGATCATTGCCACGCCATCAGCGTTCCTCACGAAGCTATTTGAAGATTTCCCTGAGGGATTGATGGAAAACAAGATCGTCTTTTCTGCGGTGAAGGGAATTGTGCCAGAATACAATGCGATTCCTGCTCGATTTATCCATAAGACCTTTGGAACGCCCTACGACAATATCGGAATCATTTGTGGTCCGTGTCACGCGGAAGAAGTTGCGTTAGAACGACTTTCGTACCTCACGGTGGCTTGTCAAGATGAAGATATTTCGGAGGAAATGGCGGATACGCTTGCTTGTCGCTACATCAAAACGACCACATCGGACGATTTATTCGGAACGGAATTGTCGGCGGTATTGAAAAACGTGTATGCCATCGCTTCAGGAATTTGCGCAGGCTTGGGTTACGGAGATAACTTCCAGGCTGTATTGATTTCGAATGCCATTCAGGAAATTGAAAACTTTATCGATGAGGTAAGTCCCATCCACCGTGATGTGAAGTCATCGGCGTACTTGGGTGATTTACTCGTTACAGCTTATTCTAAGTTCTCCCGAAACAGAACCTTCGGTTACATGATCGGAAAAGGATATTCTGTGAAAACAGCTCAGCTCGAAATGGACATGATCGCAGAAGGATACTACGCAACGAAAAGTGTCATGGCGATTAAAAAGAAATTCGACGTTGAAATGCCAATCGTGGAAGCGGTGAACAATATCATCTACGAGAAGATTTCCCCTGTGATCGAAATGCGCATCTTAACAGATAAGTTAAGTTAAAAGGGATTCAAGGGTTTTTTAATTAGCTACACTGCCTGCGGCGGTGAAAAACGGAAAGCTGTGCTAAATCTTATTGCGGCATCATCAAAGAAAAGCATCCTTGTTACAGCTTTCATTCTCTTGTTATTTTCGTTGGCTCAACCTCAAATTGTGATGGTTACCAAATTAGGAGACTCCGTGCGTTGCGCTGAATGTAGCATTCTTGAACAAATGTTTCTAACAGCCATTTTGTATGTTTTCCTTCCGATGTTATTGGTGTTTTTCGTTCTCCAACAATTGAAATGGAACAGATATGTGATCAGTGGAATACTAACGGCGTATTTTACGATAACCTCGTTTTTGTTTTTATCGGTTCCGTTGTTTAGAGATAGATATGCGGCTTACAGCACATTCGCGGATGATGAAATCATTGTGTCCGCAGTCTTGTCCTCTTTTTCAACACAGCTAATTGTTTCAGGGATATTCTTTCTGCTGATCCAAAAAACAGTAGAATTAGAGAAATAGAAAACAGATGTTGTATCTCTACGAATTCGCAGCCTCGTTTACATCAGAAGAAGCACTTAAATCCAGCATTTCTTTGATTGTTTTCACGATTCCATTTTTGTCGTAACCGCAATCTGCCCACAACTCTTGTTGCGTTCCGTGGTGAATGTACAGGTCTGGAATTCCGAGTCGAACGATTTCTGCGTTGTATTTCTGATCGGCCATGAATTCAACAATGGAAGAGCCAAATCCACCCATCAAACAACCATCTTCAACGGTAATAATCTTGTCGAATTTGGTAAATACTTCGTGGAGAATTGTTTCATCCAATGGTTTCACAAATCGCATGTCGTAATGAGCAACAGATGCTCCAGCAGATTTCAACTCATTGATTGCTTCTTGCGCAAAATTTCCAGGATGACCGATGGTCAAAATTGCCAAATCCTTTCCTGAAGTCAGCTTGCGACCTGTTCCCACTTTGATTTTTTGAAGTGGCGTTTTCCATTCGTTCATTACGCCTTTTCCACGCGGATAACGAATCGAGAACGGCCCCATGTTCTCTTGCTGAGCCGTAAACATCAAGTTACGCAATTCGGCTTCGTTCATTGGAGCACTTACCGTCATGTTTGGAATGCATCGCATGTACGATAAATCGTATGCACCGTGGTGAGTTGCTCCATCGGCACCAACCAATCCGGCACGGTCCAAACAGAATACAACGTTCAAATTTTGCAGAGCAACGTCGTGCAATACTTGATCATACGCGCGCTGCATAAACGACGAGTAAATATTACAGAAAGGAACCATTCCTTGCGTTGCCAATCCTGCTGAGAATGTCACAGCGTGCTGCTCGGCAATTCCCACATCGAATGTACGATCTGGCATTGCTTCCATCATGATGTTCAACGAACTTCCCGTTGGCATCGCAGGCGTCACACCCATGATTTTATCGTTCTTCTCTGCCAGTTCCACAATTGTGTGTCCAAATACTTCTTGATACTTTGGAGGTTGAGGAGATTTCGGGATGACCTTCACAATCTCACCTGTATCTTTATTGAACACGCCAGGAGCATGCCATTTTGTAGGGTTTCCTTCTTCAGAAAACTTATATCCTGCACCTTTTCGCGTGATGCAGTGTAAGATTTTTGGACCTGGAATTTTCTTTAAATCTTCCATTACCTTGGCCAAACCAATCACATCGTGTCCATCAACAGGACCGAAATAACGGAAGTTCAACGACTCAAACAAGTTACTTTGTTTTAATAAGGAACCTTTGAGAGCATGCGAAATCTTCGACGCGATTGTTTGTGCGTCAGGACCAAATTTGGAAATCTTTCCAAGTAACTTCCAAACATCATCTTTCACCTTGTTGTACGTGTGAGAAGTTGTGATGTCGGTTAAATATTCTTTCAACGCGCCAACATTTGGATCGATTGACATACAGTTATCGTTCAATACAACGAGCAAGTTTGCATCGTTTTCGTATCCCGCATGATTCAATCCTTCAAACGCGAGTCCAGCTGTCATCGCACCATCACCAATCACGGCAATGTGCTGACGATCTTTTTCGCCTTTGTAGTTGTTTGCAATGGCCATTCCTAGCGCACCCGAAATGGATGTAGAGGAGTGACCTACGCCAAATGTATCGTATTCACTTTCCGAACGTTTTGGGAAACCTGAAATTCCGCCCTTGGTGCGGTTCGTTGGAAAGCTGTCTTTTCTTCCAGTAAGAATTTTGTGTCCATACGCTTGGTGACCTACGTCCCAAACCAACTGATCGTATGGAGTGTTGAATGCGTAGTGCAAAGCTACAGTCAGTTCAACTACGCCTAGGCTGGCACCAAAGTGACTGTTTCCGATCTGGGAAATCACGTCGATAATGTACTGACGTACCTCGTCCGAAACTTGGGGTAAATCCTCCAAATTGAATTTCTCACGTAAATCATCTGGATAATTTATTTGAGAAAGAAACGGTCCTGTTTGATATTTTTTCATAAACGTTAAACAAAACAAATGTAGTCCATCGCGTTCAGAAGAACAAACTTTTCATCTGTATATTGTACAAAAGTACGAATTTAACATACGTTAGTAAAAACAATTGGTGCTTCTTATTCGTGCCAGCTTGAATTGAATTGATGCACCCAGCGCTTTAATTTTGTTTGCTCGGCATTCGAAAGAAGGGGGTCGGTATTTTCCGTTTTGGTTACATCACGGTTGAATATTCGCTCATAAAACAAACAGGCCGATACGAAAGTGCCTTTTCTGTTGGGGTGCGCTCCGTCTTCAGCGTACAGGTGTACCTTTTCACGAATGGCCTTCCAAAGCAATCCTGCAGGAACAACTTCAGCATTGATCTCTTTAGCAATTTTTGAATATTTCTCATACAATCGATCCTCCATGCCCTTCGCACTCTGGTAATTCCACGTCGAAAAAAGGAGAACTTTACCGTTCATATTCTTTGAGCTTAGTTGATTCGCCCATTTTTTGACATACTTCTCAAATTCAGCATTTTTTTTCAAAGGTCCAGATCCCCATTCTTGTAGAACAATTTTGTCCCATTTTTTAGAGGAGAAAAGAGCTTGAGTTTCTGGGTCATCCCAGTGATTCATCAGGTGATACCTTCCCTCTGCGGCTCTATCAGCATGGGCTTCTAGATTTTTAGTACCCTGAATGAGATAGTTGAGGTGCTGATCGACTCCTTCGTTTTCGTACAAATAGCTATTGCCAATAAACAGAATGTGCTCTATTTCTTTTGGTGTGCTTGGACCAGTACAACCGTGAAGAACAAATGCAGTAAGCAGTAACAGAAAAGCTTTCATGTTTCAAATATAAAATGATCGGAATAAATTGAGCTTAAAATTGAACCCTTTTGTATTTTGCTTGTACGGAAGCACAGAAACTTAAACACACAGATTATGCGTTTGATTATTACTTTTTGTTTAATTCTTGGTTCTTTTTCGCTCGCTGCTCAATCCATTAGTGGAAATTTAAACTCGGCAGCAACGGAAGACGTTTTGGGATATGGAAATGTCGACATCTACCAAAATGACAAGCTCGTCGCTTCCGTTCTAACGGATAAAGCAGGAAATTTTACTGTAGCGCTCGATACGGGAACATATCAATGTGTAATCAACTATGCGGATCATCTTCCCGTCAAAAAAGAAATTCGTGTTGAATCCGACGAAGTGGCCGATTTCACATTGGAACGCGATCCGTCGGCTCCTGTAGCTCCAAAATGGGAAGAAATCGAGAGCATAGAGATGAAATCGGTTGCCGTTAGCGATATGGAGTATTCAACTAGACGTGCTCCGAGATTGCGAGGAAGGAGGGAAAAGTCATCAGCATTGGGCTGGGATGGTTATGGAAGTTACGGAAGCGAATCAGACATGGGTGGCGGAAGTGGTTTGGGTGAAGCAATGTCAGGAAGAAGTGGAGCGCTCACCGCAGGAGAAATCAACGATTATTCGAAATGGAAAATGTGGCAAGATTTGACCGATTCTGAGTTAAAGGCGCACGCTGATGCATGGAAAATTGCTCCAAAAGGACGCTACACACTTGAGTTGAGAAGTCAATCTGGGTTACCATTGGCAGACGCATTAGTGAGGTTAATGGTGAATCGCTCCAAAGAAGTGTATGCTGCGAGAACCGATAATACGGGTAAAGCAGAACTGTGGTTGACAACGACAGGAGAAGAAGTCGCGCGAAAAGACGTGTCGATGGAAGTGGAATACCAGGGACAAAAGGAAACCGTGAAAAACATCACGCCATTTGAAGAAGGTGTCAACCACTTGATGATGCGCGTAGAATGCTCAGAAATGAACAATGTCGATATTGCGTTCGTGGTGGATGCAACGGGTTCGATGGGTGATGAGTTGAATTACCTCAAGGAAGAAATGAATGACATTATCTTCAAATCAAAGCAGATTAGCTCAACCTTGAACTTCCATTTTGCGAATGTGTTTTACCGTGATGAAGGTAGAGAGGAGTACCTAACGAGGGAAATGGATTTTAGTCGTGTATTGTCAGAATCGGTGCAGTTCATTAATCAGCAGAGAGCTGGTGGAGGTGGCGATTACGAAGAAGCGGTTGAGGTAGCTCTGGATAAAGCCATCAACAAGTTGAGCTGGAATGAAGAGGCAAGAGCGCGAATCCTATTTCTAATTTTGGATGCGCCTCCCCACAATACGACGGTAAACCTAACGAAATTGAACAAGCTTATCCGCGAAGCAGCGAAAAAAGGAATTCGAATTGTTCCCGTGGGAGCGAGTGGAATCAACAAATCCACAGAATACTTGATGCGCACCATGGCGATTGCCACGAATGGAACGTACACCTTCTTGACAAACCATAGTGGGATTGGGAATTCGCATATTGAACCAAGTACGGACGAATACGAAGTGGAAACCTTCAACGATATTCTTGTGCGCATCGTGAAAAGCTACACGTACATGCCAGATTGTGAGCAAAACATTCCAGATTTGGAACTCGATTATCCCGATTCGCTCGTGAGCTCAATCACACCTATTGACACTTTGGATACGGATACAACAGCAACAAATCCAAGAGATACCATCGATGTGGTGAACAATCCTGATCCTCGTCCTGAGGTGAAGTGGTCGTACTATCCGAATCCAACCAATGGTATCATCAACGTAAAAGCGGATACCGACATCGAAGAGTTGTTCTTGACAGATTTGACGGGCAAATTGCTTCAATCGATCAAAAAGTTAGAGAAAGATCGTGTATATCAGTTTGATCTAAGTCAGTACGTCACGGGAATTTACTTGATTCGCTACCAGCATGATGATAAATGGATCTCCGGTAAGGTAGTGCTGCAACGATAGCGATGAGGAATTTTCTCCTGCTTATTTCATAGGAAGAGAATGATTCGCTTATGACTAATTGATCTCTAGTTGAACATATATTTGTTGCTATTTGCTACGCAGGATTTGCAAGCTACGCAGGATTTGCAATCCTGTGTAACGTAGTAATTGTACAGATAAAATGAAAATATAGGTCGCTTGAATTCTTTTCAAGTGGCCTTTTTTTAAGTTTGCCTTTGAAAATCGATTCAAACAGAACATCATTCGATTATAACATTTTACTCAATGATTCATATGGCTCACACTAATTAACATTGTGCGACAGTTATTTTCGCTGTATGAATGTACTTTTAGACTTCAAATGAAGAACGCTTTAAACAGAGCCATACACAAAAAAGAAATGCATCAGCTATTTAGAAAACAGGTACCATTGGTTAGATCTACAGGTATTTTTGCATTGTTCACACTTATTTCACTTTCCTCTCTTGGTCAGAATAGAACAATTTCAGGTTACGTAACAGATAAATCCTCAGGTGAAGCGCTTTACCTCGCACGAGTATACGATACGCTGAGCAGAACGGGAACTGTTACGAATGAATATGGATTTTACAGTCTTACAATTCCAGAAAATGATGCTTTCTTACGAGTAAGTTACTTGGGGCTCAACACGAAATATGTGGCTGTTCCCGCAGGGAAAAATGAATTAGATATTCCATTAGAAAGTCCAGATTTACAAGATATTGAAGGAGTGGAGGTGAGCGCAGAAAGCTTAAGGAAATCTACGGAAGAAACAAATTCAGGAACGCTCGAACTTTCCTTGGATAAAGTGGAGAAATTACCCGTTTTTATGGGAGAAAAGGACGTGGTAAAAACCTTGCAATTGATGCCGGGTGTTAGCTCTGGTGGCGAAGGATCAAGTGGATTGTATGTTCGCGGTGGAGGACCCGATCAAAATTTGATTTTACTCGATGGAGTACCCGTGTACAATGCATCACATCTCTTTGGTTTTTTCTCCGTATTCAACAATGATGCGCTTTCGAAAGTGACAATGATAAAAGGTGGCTTTCCTGCGCGATATGGTGGTAGAACTTCTTCTGTTCTCGATATGAGAATGAAGGAAGGGAACATGAAAAAGTACAATGTTCAAGGGTCGGTCGGACTTATTTCAAGTAAATTATTGGTGGAAGGACCAATAAAGAAAGATAAAACGGCTTTTATTGTGAGTGCACGAAGAACATATGCAGACCTTTTGGTCAAACCGTTTATTGCAAAACGCCCCAATCGTGGAGGTTATTACTTTTATGATCTCAACGCGAAAGTGCATCACAAAATAAACAATAAACACCACCTCTACCTAAGTGGATATTTTGGTCAGGACAAGGCGAAAATTATTAGTGAATACGAATATACAGTAGATGACTTGGGCAATAATAAAATCTACGACGGACGAGATGAAAGTGGCCTACAATGGGGAAATGCGATTGGAGCGTTTCGATGGAACTATAGGATTGCGCCAAAGTTGTTCATGAATACAACAGCCACGTTTTCTCGATACAAATTTAACATTGGAGCCGAAGAAGACGTTAACATCTCGGATACATCAGGAACGAAAAATTCACTTACGAAGATCGACTACTTCTCTGATATTGAAGATTGGTCTGGGAAATCAGATTTCACCTATATTCCCAATGCACGACACTACATTAAATTCGGAGTGGGAAATGTCTACCACACCTTCAGACCAGGAGTATTTTCGTTCAAGTCACAATTGGGCGATAGCACAAACGATTTCACACCAAATAGCGCGACAATTCAATACGCCAATGAAGCTTCCGCCTACGTCGAAAATGATCACAAAATCACCGAATGGTTGAAAATTAACTACGGACTTCATTTTAGTGCGTTCTTCGTAAAGGAGAAAACATATACCTCTCTGCAGCCACGACTTTCAGGGAATGCCGTCGTATCAGACAATAGTAGCATTAAGTTCTCCTACGCACGAACGGCTCAGTTCATTCACTTGCTCTCAAATACAGGAGTTGGATTACCAACCGATTTGTGGGTGCCAGCGACTAAAAACGTCGGGCCAATTATTGCCGATCAAGTGAGTTTGGGCTACAATCATCTTTTTCATGAACGCAAATACAATTTAGTGGTAGAAGGCTACTACAAAACCATGGACAATCTAATTCAGTACAAAGAAGGAGTGAGTTTTATCGGAAGCAGCTCCAATTGGGAAGATAAAGTAGAGATTGGTAGAGGATGGTCGTATGGAGGAGAAGTTTTCCTCGAGAAGAAAAAAGGAGCGCTAACAGGTTGGTTGGGTTATACCTTGAGTTGGACAGAACGCCAATTTGACAACATCAATGGAGGAGAAAAATTCCCATATACCTACGATAGAAGACACGATTTAAGCATCGCAGCAACGTACGAATTGAATAAAAAGTGGGACTTCGGAGTCGTGTTTGTTGCGAGTACAGGTAGAGCTGTTTCACTTCCAAGTCAACAGTATGGAGTAGCACAAAATCCAATTTTGACAAACAACATTGGGTTCGGACAGGTGAACTATTTATCATCAGTAAATGGCTACCGAATGCCTGCGTACCATCGATTGGATGTCGGCGCGAACTATCATAAACAAACCAAATGGGGAGAAAGCACTTGGTCTTTTTCCATCTACAATGTATACAGTCGCCAAAACGCATTTTACATTTACATCGGTACAAGTGATTTGGGCAGTCCAGCATTGAAACAAGTAGCACTCTTTCCAATTATTCCATCTGTGAGTTGGAAATTCAAATTAACGCACCTAAACGATAAACATGAAAGCAAAAAGTAAATACATAGTATTCTTCTTCTTATTATTGGGTACTCTTTGGTCATGCGAAAAGGAAATTCCTTACAAAGGAGATGATTCAGACAGCTTACTCGTGGTGAATCAGATTATTGAGAAAGACTCAACCTTCTCGGTAGGCATAGAACGAAGCCGATTCTTTTTAGAGAGCTACATGTCGAATACCTTCTTGGATGATGCCGTGGTTACCATCAAAAATACAACAACGGGTGCATCAGAAACACAGTCCGCAGGAAACAATGGTCAATATATCTTTGCGATGACTGCACAAGAAGGACATTCCTACGAAATAACAGCAAGCCATAGTAGCTATCCCACGGCAACAGGAAGCACGGTGATTCCAACAAGTGTTCCTCTTATTTCTGTCGATACGCTTTCCTATGACGACGAGAACATGCAGAAAACAATGCAAGCAAAACTCAAGTGGAACGACCCCGTTGGAAAGAATTATTACATCATCGCTATAAAATCCAATACGCTTTTTCCAGAAGCAATGTTTCTCAATTCAAGTGATGTATCCATTGCAAATGGCGGCGTCAACTTAGATGGCAGCCCAACCTACGATTACTTTTTTGCCGTGAACGATGAAAGTTTTGAAGGTACGCAAAAGGAGTTTACGTTGGAGTTTGATCACTACTTCTATGGAACAAGCGTGAAATATCAGTATCAATTGTACAATTGCACCGAAGATGCCTACAAATATTTCGTTTCGGTGAATTTGAATCAAAATGCTGGATCTGGGCCGTTTGTGGAACCCGTTAAGGTGCATACGAACATTGAAGGAGGATACGGTATTTTTGGAGGGATCAATAAATTCCAGATTATTAAGTAGCATCATTCCAAGGAATGAATATCTACGTCATTCCAATAGGTCAATCCCTACCAATTCATTAACTTTGTGCCTTCAAAACACCGAGAAAATGAGTCAAACTGACGTAGTTAAATATCCTACATACAGCGGATTGAACTTGCCGAATGTGGCAAGCCGCGTTTTGGAACAATGGGAACGCGAGCGCGTTTTTGAGCAATCCGTTGAGAAACGTGAAGGCGAAAAACCGTTTATTTTCTTCGAAGGACCGCCCTCTGCAAACGGACTTCCTGGAATTCACCACGCAATGGGACGCTCCATTAAGGATATTTTCTGTCGCTACAAAACACTCAAAGGCTTTCAAGTAAAACGGAAAGCAGGATGGGATACACACGGACTTCCTGTTGAGTTAGGTGTGGAGAAAGAACTCGGAATTACAAAAGAAGACATCGGGAAGAAAATTTCCGTTGAAGAATATAATGCTGCTTGTAAAAAGGCAGTAATGAAATACACGGACATCTGGAACGACCTCACACAAAAAATGGGGTACTGGGTAGACATGGACGATCCGTACATCACCTACGAATCCAAATACATGGAATCGGTTTGGTGGTTGTTGGGTCAGCTGTACGACAAAGGATTGATGTACAAAGGATACACCATCCAACCGTACTCGCCAAAGGCAGGAACAGGATTGTCATCGCACGAAATTAACCAGCCGGGATGTTACCGAGATGTAACAGATACAACGGTTGTGGCACAATTCAAACTTGCCAAAGGACAAACACTTCCATCCCGTTTGCTGAGCGGAGCCAGTGAAAAAGAGGCACTGAGCGAAGTCGAAGTGCATTTTCTTGCATGGACAACCACTCCTTGGACACTTCCTTCAAACACAGCGTTGACGGTTGGACCGAAAATTGAGTACGTCCTAGCGAAAACATTCAACCAATATACCTTCGAGCCAATGCACGTAGTGTTGGCGAAAAACTTGGTCGGATACCAATTCAAAAAGCCATACGTATTGGCCGAATCGGATGAAGATTTCGCGAATTACAAGGCTGGAGACAAAAAGATTCCTTACACAATTGTGGGTGAATGCCTTGGAGCTGATCTCGCAGGATTGAAATACGAACAATTGTTGCCTTACGCGCTTCCAATGGAAGATGCAGACAAAGCATTCCAAGTAATCGTGGGTGATTTCGTAACCACAGAAGACGGTACGGGAATCGTGCACACGGCGCCAACTTTCGGTGCGGATGATGCCAAGGTAGCCAAAGATGCTGGTGTCCCAGGACTCTTGGTGAAAGACGAAAATGGAAATGCTGTTCCATTGGTGGATTTGCAAGGTCGTTTCCGCCCAGAAATGGGTGAATTTGCGGGAATGTATGTCAAGAATGAATACTATACCGAAGGTGAAGCGCCTGAGAAATCAGCAGACATCCAATTGGCGATCAAATTAAAAACGGAAAACAAAGCGTTCCGCGTAGAGAAATATGTCCACAGTTACCCACATTGTTGGAGAACGGACAAACCTGTTTTGTACTATCCACTCGACTCGTGGTTCATCAAAGTAACTGATAAGCGCGATCGCATGATGGAATTGAACGATACCATCAACTGGAAACCAGAATCAACAGGGACTGGACGTTTTGGTAAATGGCTCGAAAATGCCAACGATTGGAACTTATCTCGATCGAGATATTGGGGAATTCCAATTCCAATCTGGCGCACGGAAGAGGGAGATGAACAAATTTGCATTTCATCTGCAGAGCAATTGAAATCGGAATGCGAAAAGGCAGTTGCTGCCGGTTTGATGGACAAAAATCCTTTGGCTGATTTCGTAGTTGGCGATATGTCCGACGAAAACTACGCGAAAGTAGATTTCCACAAAAACTACATGGATGAGGTAATCCTCGTTTCTGATTCTGGAAAGCCAATGAAGCGCGAGGCAGATTTGATCGACGTTTGGTTCGATTCAGGTTCGATGCCGTACGCGCAGTGGCACTACCCATTCGAGAACAAAGAATTGATCGAAAACCGTGAAGGGTATCCAGCCGATTTCATTGCGGAAGGTGTCGATCAAACACGTGGTTGGTTCTATACTTTGCATGCGATTGCAACGATGGTCTTCGATTCTGTAGCCTACAAAAACGTCGTTTCGAATGGACTCGTTTTGGATAAAAACGGACAAAAAATGTCGAAGCGTTTGGGCAATGGTGTTGATCCTTTCGAAACATTGAACAAATACGGTGCAGATGCTACGCGTTGGTACATGATCACAAATGCGCAACCGTGGGACAACCTCAAGTTTGATGTTGATGGAATTGCAGAAGTACAGCGTAAATTCTTCGGAACTTTGTACAACACGTATTCCTTCTTTGCGCTTTATGCGAACATCGACGGATTTGATGCACAACAACACACAACAGATTTCAAAACAGAAATCGACCGTTGGGTATTGTCGAAATTGAACTCACTTGTTGCAGACGTAGATGAAGCATTTGCTTCGTACGAACCAACAAAAGCAGGGCGATTGATTCAGGAATTTGTAGGAGATCACCTTTCGAACTGGTACGTTCGTTTGTGTAGAAAACGTTTCTGGGTGGGTGATATGACGGAAGATAAAATGGCCGCATATCAAACGCTTCATACCTGTTTGAATACGATTGCAATCATTAGCTCACCGATCGCGCCGTTCTACATGGATCAATTGTACCAAGATTTAAACGGAACAACGGAGTCTGTTCACTTGGCAGATTATCCAGCGGTAAATTCAAACTTGATCAACAAAGAACTGGAAGAGCAAATGCAAATTGCGCAACGAACTTCTTCAATGGTTCTCGGATTGAGAAAGAAAGAGAACTTGCGTGTACGTCAGCCTTTGCAAAAAATCATGGTGCCTGCGTTGGATGAAACTTTTGCCGCGAATTTAATGCACGTAAAGGAATTGATTTTAGCTGAAGTGAACGTGAAGGAACTCGAATTACTCGGAAAAGACAACGATGTATTGGTGAAATCAATCAAGCCAAACTTCAAAACAATCGGACCGAAATACGGAAAGCAAATGAAATCCATTGCGGCAATGGTGAGAGGTTTCTCTGGCGATGATATTGCAACCATTGAAGCGAACAACGGATGGAGTGGAGAAGTAGACGGCGTAGCTGTTGAACTCGACTTGAATGATTTCGAAATTGCGGCACAAGATATCCCTGGGTGGACAGTAAGCTCTGATGGAAACTTAACGGTTGCATTGGATGTTACCTTGACCGACGAATTGAAGTCCGAAGGAATTGCTCGTGAATTGGTGAACAGAGTTCAAAACTTGCGTAAAGATTCAGGATTGGAAGTAACGGATCGAATCTTACTCAAAGTAGACACAAACGAATTGATTCAGAACGCAATTGAAGCAAACAAAGAATACGTTTGCAACGAAGTATTAGCGAACGATGTTCAGTTTGAGTCGCTAGATGGCGATGCTTTGGTAACGGATTTGGTAGAAGCAGAAGACGCGAAGATCGGATTGGTAAAAGCATAGATATTGCAAAGAGATCGGGCTTCGGCTCCGCTCAGCCCTCGGTGTGATACAATAAAGTGCACGCGGGCTGAGCAGAGCCGAAGCCCTTTTTGCATTAAGTGAATCACCATATTTAGCTCAATGCCAACTCATAAAAACGATTATTCAAACTGGAGCCAAGAGGAAAAGGACTCATTTCGTCGTGCGAATAGAATTAAAGCAAGTTATCTTTTCACAAAAGGCACTTTTGGAAAGAATCGTTACTTGATATTCATTTTCAGTTTGGTTGTGTTTGTCATTTCAGATGAGAAGGTAAATCAGAACACCATATTCTCATACTTTACGCTAGCTCAAGGAATCGCATTAATTCCATTCTATATATTGGTTAAGCGGACTGATCACTACCAGCATGTAAGAAACGCCTTTATTGCGTATATGCTTATTTGGCTAATTGAAGTCGTTCTTTTCGGGTTTCCCAATGAACTTTTAGCGGCGTACAATACGATTCAAATTGGTGGAGGAAATACCATGAAGCCATCGATAAAGCTGTTGTATCGCGAAAAGAATGCAAATCGTGATGTTTACGAAATCTTTCCCTTTATCTATTCCGGGGTTAAGTTGTTTTTTGGAGGAGTGCTCTTTTTCAATTTTTGGGCCTATTATCGTTGGGCGAAACTACCTGAATCGATGAAAGAAAGTGTGATGTAAACCTATTTCGGCTGTTCCCCAACCATTTCACAAATAGAGCCGTTTCATAATCGAGCTAACTTAACAACATGAAACAACTTTTACTATTCATAGTGCTTATTTCGGCACTAAACCTATCAGCACAAGACACAACTTATACCATTGTTTACGAAAACGCGGAGTTCAATAGTACTAAACAGATTACTTCGGCGGTTGCTCTTGACGGAGGGTTGATCACTACCTCAAATCTTATCGGCCAGACTGGAGATGTCACACTTCTTCGTACACACCCTGATGGTTCAATTTTGTGGGAGAAGAGGTATAGTGGTTATGCTTCGCCTGAAGGGATATTTATTAATGATATCATTGCCACTTTTGATACATGCTATATAGCATCAGGAATTCTGATGGATAACGGAGCAAATTACTACCCTTTCTGCATGAAAGTGGATGACACCGGAACAGTAGTATGGGTGAAGTCTTTTGATTTTGCTACGCCGATTTCGGGCAATTATGATGTCCTTATAGATCAGAACCCTTACGTCTATGAAACCAAAGACTCGTCGATTCTTATGGCTTGGCACCATTCAACGTATGCGAGTTCTGGCACTGTTCCTGATCATCTTTGTATTTCAAAAATTGCCTCAGATGGTAACCTTTTGTTTGAGAATTCAATCGAAGTTGACAGTACCTTCTACGTTTCAGACGTCGTTGAAAATTACGATGAATCTATTTTTGTTTTGGGAAATACCGATATCCAAAATGGAAGTGGCTATGTGGTTCACTTAACTGATTCCGGATTGTTTGATTGGGCGAAAAGATATGATGACGTTGAACTTGATGAAATCATTGTAGATTCCTCTGGTTTTGCCATTAGCTGGATGGATTGGGATCAGCAAGAATCAGGCATCATGAAGATGAGTTCTGGAGGGATTAATACCAAACGGATAGGGTTCAATCATTGGACGTATGATGTGAGTACGTCTTTTGATAGAAGAGACAACGGTAATTACCTGTTTTCTAAGCGAGGAGATAATTACGGAGGCGGATTATTTTTTGAGGTAAACGATACGTTAGAACTTGTGTCTTCTCATGCGATTATGATGGTTATTCAAACCGTTCGAAGTATACCAAATTATGGAATGTATGCAATAGGATATGGTCCAATGTATGGAGTGAAGACTGTTGGGAACGAAATTGGAGTAGTGCGTTTCGATTCGTTATTGGGAGTAGATACTTGGTGTTCCTGGATAGAATCCATCAATTTAGACCAATATCCTATCATAAATGGGCAAACGGTTTACTTTGCAAATGCTGATTCGATTACTACTACCTTGGGAACGATTGATGAACATTTCACTTCATCTGATTCTCAAGTGGGATGTGTTACCTTTTTGGGATCGGTTTCCGAAATTCCTGGAACATGGAATGAAACAGTTTCACCGAACCCATCTTCTGGTCAATTCACCATCAATTGGAATGAATACCGCGATGCCGAATTAGTTGTATACAACGCACTCGGCTCAAAAGTGTATCAAGCAAGGGCTAAAAATTCCTTTGTTGAGATCAATTTGCAATCAGAAAACGATGGCGTGTATTATTATCAACTAACAGATTCCAATGGAAGTCAATCTAAGGGAAGATTGGTATTGATGAAGTAGAGGAAAACGCAACTATATAGAAATAAAAAACCCAGACAGAAATGTCTGGGTTTTATCATTACAACAATCAATTATTGCTTATCAGCATTGTTTGATTCTTTCATGCTTTCTTCAAGAAGCATTTGTTTTTCAATCGCTTTTTGCTCAGAAGCTTCAGGAGATGCTCCGAACAATTCTGGATGAATGTATGTTCCTTTGTGTTCTTTTTCCATTTCTGGCTCAATGCGGTTCGCGTCAGCAAACTTATCAGCACGAACTCCAGTTACAGACCAGCTAACTTCTACGTTTGGTTCGCTTGTTTGAATTTTGAACGTGTTTCCTGCAATTTTCTCTTTAATAATCGCTTGAGCCAATGTTCCGATTACAGTCAATTGGTAACGGAAGTCTTTGTTTGCTGCTTCGAAGTATCCAGGTAATTCAACAACGGCATATCCGTTTGCATCTGTTACAGCGTTTCCTGTGTAGATATTCATCATGTCAGGAGACTCAACGAAGCTATGAATCAAATATTTGTTCGCTGGATCTTGTGGGTGATCAATCTTAAATGTTCCACCACCTTTAGAAATGTTTCCAGTGATGTTTACGTTTCCGTTTACTTGAATATTACCATCTACTGTTAAGGTTGAAGTTGCGTTAGCCAGAACTTGATTACCAACTCTCAATGATTGTAAATTAGATTGACCATCTCTGTTGAAGCGTCCAATAGTATCTGGAGTTGTACACCCACCAATGAGGTGAAGGTTATTTGTGCTTCCGTTTAACTGAAATTTGATTCCACAAAAATCCGAGTATTCAAGGTCTTCAGAGAAGATCAATTCTCCTGAATAAACTTCGTTGAAATTCCCCATGTGACCGATAGCCATTACTGCATTCGTGTCTGTACTACCTACTTCAACAAAGTGAATAGGCGTTGGACTACCCATCCCAATGTTTCCTGTGTTATTGTTCACGATTTCTGTACCTGTTAGTGTCCAGTTACCACCTCCACCAGCTAGCGGAGAAAGGTCAGTAATAATTGTACCGCCACCATCAGTCGTTTCAAGGTCTGTTCCGTTTAACACAACTGAAGTATTGTATTCATTCGAAGGATCAGCATCTGCGTCATCAGGACTTGTAATATAACCTGAGTCATTCGTCAATTCAGATGTCAAAGTAGGAGTGTTTCCTGCAGACTTTGCATATAAAGAATAAGGTACGCTCATCAATTGACTTGTTCCGAGAACAGAGTAAGATGTTCCACCTGTATTGTCAATCGCAGTTTCCATGAAGTAAGGTCCATTTCCCCAATCAATAAGTGAGAAATCGTCGGTAGTTGTTCCTGAACCAATCTCAAGATTAATCAATCCGAAATCATTGGTTGTAGCAGCAAATGTTTCCGTGTACACGGCTGTACCTCCAACTGAACCTTGTTGAATGGTTAATTGAACACCAACAGCTTGGTTCGTAAGAATGAGGTTAGAGGCGTCGCGAACAACTGCTTGATATTTGAATCCTTGTGGTGCTTGACCAAAAGAGGTAACTGCAAAAGCTGCAGCAGCAAAGAATGTTAAAAGTATTTTTTTCATGTTTGTAGAAATTAATTTGTTTTGATCAATTTGAATGTTTTCAATGCTTCGTTTTCAGCATGAAGTGAGATGGAATAATTTCCAGGTGCAAGGTCTTGTACCTCGATGATTGTTGATTCGGACAACAAGGGAGCTGTTGACACCAACTTTCCCTGTCCATCATACAGCGAATACGAAAGGTTTTCGAATGCTGGAACCTGAACGGTCAGGTCTGCATTCATTGGATTTGGAAAGACAGTAGCTGTCAATTTTGGCGAATGATCTTCCAAACCAACAAAATTCCAGCTGCTTTGATGAAATCCTTGCGTTAGTGTGGTGACACCGTCTGTTTCTGTGTTAATAATCGTTTCTCCGATGGTGAAGTCAAGACTTCCATTTGCGTTTGCGTAGGAATCCCCTTGTGTGGAGATTACCTCCTGCGCACTCACGTTGAATACCGAGATCAACGAAAAAAACACAATTGCGTTTTTCTTCATATCAATAGTTTTAGTAAACATATGCAAACGAAGCTAATGAAGCGCTTTTTTAGAAAAAAGCATTGCAGAATACACAGAAAAACAGGTAGAAATACGGGGCTATTTTGGGTAAGATAGAACCCAGCGAACCCCAAGCCGATTAATCATCGGAATGGGGTGCGATAAGTGAGATAAATAGATCTTGTGTTCGCTTTAGTAAACACCGAGTTCAGACGAGGAGATGATCGATCACTCTCCAACAGTTACCCGTACTCCTTCAGAATGTGAGGTAAACTCAGGTGCGTACATGCACTGAATGGTTGTAACTCCATTCGAGAAATCTCCTTCATGACTCACGCGTAAATCGTATTCAAACACATATGTCCCTTTTGGAACAAAGTCCATGAAGAAGTTCGTAGCGGCATCGCCTGTGCTTTCGTAATATCCCAAACCATCTTGCCACTTGTAGCGAGAGATGACATTAATTGGTTCGAATCCAGCCGCACGCATATCTTTCATGTGAACGTACTCCATATTTCGATCCGTTCTCAACTCAATGCGAACGCGCACTTTGTCACCGGGTTTCAATTTCGTTCCATCTTGGATCGGCGTAATGACTGGTCCATTGTCGGTGTTTTGTACCAAGAACAATTTTTGCTGCAATTTCAACGGCGTTTCGGCATGGGTAATTTTATCCAAATCTTCGAAATATTGCCAGTACATGGCGCCCCAACTTACACCTTCGGTAGATCTCGTAACGGTCACGTTCCCCATTTCGGGTACAATTTCTTCGGAGCCCCACGATTTTTTGAAGTAGCCTGTTCCAGCTTCTTTGTCTTCAGCATCAATCAAGGTGTTGTTGACCTTAATCGTCACTTGTTCGTCGTTTTCTAGCAATTCCGTTCCACGAAGTAAAAGGGCATAACACGCCTCAGCCGTCGCTTTGGTCGTTTTCCAATCGGTGGTTTGTTTTTGTTTGAGCAACCACACTTTCAATTCTTCCACAGCATCCTGATCGTCTGCAACTTCGTCGAAGGCTTCAATCATCATGGCTTGCGTTTCGATAGGCGCCTGGTACCAGTAGTATCCACTAGTATTTTCCTTCCAGTACATTCCCAATTCTTCGTGTACAATAGAACGTTCTTTCAAGGACTTCGTAATCTTCGTTGGAAGCGTTTCGATATCGTTTCGCTTCGCTTGAAGGGCAATCATTCCCTGTCCGTAAATGTTGAACTTCAACCAGTAGGTTTCTGCTTGATCTTGGTAATAATCGAAAGCTTCTTTCAAATCCTTGTCCATCTGAATATCTTTGAAATAGCTACGTGCGTACAGATATTGAACAACGCTTTGAGAGATATGTTTCTCATCCAGATAGTTCTCATGACGCGCCTTCGTTCGTTTGTATTCTTTCACCACCTCTCGATCCAAGTAAGCAATGGCATTTTGAACCATACTCCACGCTTTTTTGTCTTCACGAACGCTTTTCACACCCAAATGATCCAAGTGTCCCATTCCAGTAACAATGTGCTGCGTGATGTAACGACTTTCTGGCATTCCAGGGAACCACGGCCATCCACCGTTTGACACCTGCATGTTCTCCAACTTGCGAAGGGCTTTGTTGAGTTCATTGTCCATTTTATTCAAATCGAAGAGAAGAGCTACGCGCTTTTTGCGTTCGCTTTCATCTTTGGCATCGAGTACCCATGGTGTTTCTTGCAAGATCACAGATTTCAACTCTTGGTTTTTCTCCAAATTCGATAGGAAAGCATCTGGACTACTCTCTTTCCATTGCTCAAATACCGATTTGATTTTTGGACTCGAATTCACAATAGATGAAGCCAAGGCATTCGAATAATAACGCGTGAATGTTTGTTCGGCGCATTCATGTGGATATTCCATCATGTAGGGCATGGCTTGAATCGCATACCAAGCTGGATTCGAGGTGTATTCCAAGGTCAATCGATGATGCTTCAAGCTCGAAGAACTTCCGCTGTTTACCAGTTTATCGAAAGTAAAGTTCTTTGTTCCGATTCCTTTACTTGGCAATGGTAATGACTCTGTGACCAACATGCGATTCGACAGCACGGGCAAGGCCATTTCTTCTCCGTCGGTGAAAACTCCTGCTTGCGCCACTACGCGATAGGTTACGGCACTGATTCCAAACGGTACTTCGATGTCCCAGGCAAGTTTAGCACTTTGACCTTTTTTAGCCGTAAAGTTCACCGTTGGATTGTCGTTCTTGAATTCCGCATCAATGGGTTCCATTGTAAGCGAGTTGAACAACATCAACTTGGCAGATCCGCCTAAATCGCCTTCGGAAAGGTTCGAGACTTTCGCTGTGAAGGTCATGTGATCTCCTTCACGGAAAAAGCGTGGTGCATTCGGCATCACCATCAGTTCCTTTTGTGTCACGACTTCTTCTTGAATCGTTCCGATTTTCAAATCCTTTGTGTGTGCCAACCCGAGGAATTTCCATCGTGTTAAAGCTTCAGGAACAGTAAATTTCAGGACCACTTCGCCTTTCGCGTTTGTTTCCATTTGAGGATAGAAGAAGGCGGTTTCGTTCAAGTTTTTTCGTGCTTTCACCTGATTAAGATCGACACCGTTCTTGTCTTTGTTGCCCATCGGACCGCCAGCTTGCGATTGCTTACCAGTGGCAATTGAACCATCTTCCTCGTTCTTTTGAACTGAAACCTCCTGTTGTACTGGAGCAGGCATTTCCTCTGCTTCTGCTGAATCCATCAAATAAACTGCTCCATCTTGATCCATACGTTCTGCGCGGGCTGTTCCACCTACTAACTGACTTTTGAAATAATAGTTTCGGTAGCGATCGTATCCGCTGAAGCCCCACCAATTCAGAGCATCATAGGAACGACTGGGGAACGACACGTATTCGTTCCAGTTGTCAGCATGTGCTCGCGCACGTGAGCTACTAAAACTTTGAGAGTTGTAATGTCTGTATGAATAGCTCGTTCGATACGGATCAAGCGAGAAATAATTGGATGCGAATTCATCCAGAGAAGCATCGTACATGGTCGCGAGTAACTCAGCAGCTACTGCAGAACCATTTGGACCTTTGATGATTAATTTCCATTCTTCAGGAGACCCTGGAACGAGTTTGTTTCTGAAGGTCTCAAAGGAGATGTCTAACTTTTTATTCGAATAAGGCACCATGATCACTTGCTTCGTAGTGTGCAAACGGCCGTATTTAATCGATGTGAATGTCACACTGAAGTTACCGCGATATTCCTCACGAACAGGGATTTTAATGGACTTTTGTCCTTTACTGAGCTGAATAAAGTCTTTTGAAATAACTTTTCCGCGTAATTCTACTTCGTAGAGTATTGTTAAATCTTCGGTAGCGGTAGAAATGAGTATTTCCGCTGTTTCGCCTGGCTCACACAACACGTTGATGGGTGTCATTGTCCAAATCTCACTTGTCGGATTTTCACTCGCCTTTTTATCGAGCAGCGTGATGTATTCAATCTCCTCAACCGTTTCACCGAATTTATCAACCGATTTGGTTTCAACCACGTAACGTCCGGGTTTCCAATTGTTCATTCCTTTAAATACAATGGTATCCGAAGTTTTTGTATCAAAGGCAACATTCAATACTTCTTTTCCGCGCTTGAAGTTTTTGACATCGTCTTCATTCGCGTATACATCATGCGGGAACAATTTATCGAACTCACTTTCCGCAATCATCGGCAAGTCAGGACGGTCCCAGTGTTGCGTTCTAAAAACCTTTTCGGGCTCAATGAGTTGCGTCACTTTTACCGTTCCCGAAGCAGGTGTTTTCTGTCCGTTTAGATTGGTAGTGGAAATCGTGAACACATTTTTCTGAGTACGATCAACCACGTCACTAATCTGCAAATTAAGGTTCAAACAATTGTAGCCAACTGTTACCCACTGCGATCCGCTGCGCGTTTCACCATTTACGTCAGTGACATCTGCATGAATTTCGTAGGTATACAAAGGAGAATACTTCTTATTGATGGTTGGATCTTCCAATGCATCAAACGTGATGGTAAATTCACCGTTTTCGTCTGTTTTGAGGGTGCCATTTTTAATCTCGATGGGAGAAGATTGACGTGGATAGAATCCCCAACGGTAATAGGTCCACGGATTGAATCGTGAAGATCGGGTTACGCGGTACTGAACATCTGCGCCGTCAATATTTGACCCTGCGTAGGCTTTCGCATTTCCTTTCAATTCTATGCGCTCACCCAGTTTGAATGACCCCTCAATAGGGGAGAACTCCACTTCGAATTTTGGACGTTTGTATTCTTCTACACTGAAATATTTATAGTCGTTGCCATCCTTGATGTGCATGCTGCCCAAAAGTCCTCCTGTTGGAGCGATAAACGATCCCGAAAACGTTCCGTATTCATTCGTACGAACAGACACTTCGGCTACTTTTTGATAGTTCACATCGAGCAGTTGCACCTTCGATGAAGAGTTGGTAACGAGTGTATTGGTTTCTCCTTTTTGTCGAATCTTAATTCCTTTGAAATAGATTTTTTGTCCAGGCCGATAAATCCCGCGATCAAGGAAGAAGTAGGTGTTTGTTGCATCGGAAACGCGCTCTTTTGCCTTTTTACTTTGACTCACGTCATTCCCCGTGTTGAATTCATCGTTTGCATCAGTTAGGTGAAGTAGAAAATTGCGGTAGTTCGACGTGGGAGCGATATTCAATCTTCCATCTGAACCTGTTCGGAGCGTTTGCTTGAGTTTGGTTTCGTATTGCTGCTTCGAATAACTGTATGAGCGTTCAAATAATTCAACTTTTACGCGATTGATGGGCTGCCCCGTAGATCGATCGGTAACGAATAGTGTGTGAGAATTGTCTGAATTTGTCGTGTAGGTGTAAGCCAGATTGGTTACCCAATACGAATCGTGCAAGATGGTATTGTGATCTTTTACAAAGGATTTTTTCGGAGAAATAAGAATGGCGTAAAGTCCAAGATCGAGGTTCGGAAGCGCAATTTCCGTTGAGTGATCTTGGTAATCACCGGGATTTTCCAATTGAAAGGTGAGCTCTTTGCTTACCTCTTTTTTTAGCAATTGATTGAGCAATTCATCATCGTAGTAACGGTAATTTGAGTAGAAATCAGAAGGAACCTTGATGAGGCGCACGTATGCACTATCTACATTTCGGTAGGAAATCTTCACACGTCCGTTTTCGTTCTTCGCGTAGGCAATTTCGTTTTCAGAGGATAACGATTTTGATTCAATAGTAGAAGCTAGTCGCTTGCACATTTTTGCTCCATACGAATCAGGAAATTGCTTGATCGCTTCTTGGCAAATCGTCAATGCTTTTTTCTTATCCCAGCGCGTTTCGGGTTGCTCTGGCGTGTATGTTTCGCCTTGTTGATTGTAATAATCGGCAATGTAGTAATGAACTTCTGCGGTTGCTTGGTGAGTTGGATATTTGTTCGCCAATGCATTCAGTGAAGCGAGGTACAACTCGTCCTTCTTCGGAGAAATAGACTGGTTGCGCATGAACTTCAATCGCTCGATTTCCAAATCGATAAAGGGCGCTACTTTGTTGTCGCTCAAGCGAAATGCTGTGAGTTCTTGGTAGATTTTCGTTGCCAAATAAAGATTGGACGTTTCTGTTTTCGATTCGATATTCAACGTGACAAAATCACGAGCACTTCCCAAATAGGTTTCGTTGTCAATCACAAACTTGACCTCTGGTCGGACCAATTCAGATTCTGAATTTGCAAAATAATTGATGGCACGGTGAGCGAGAAAATCATACAAAGTTGGGCGTAGATTTCGAGCCGTTATGTTTTGTACGAGAATTTCACGGAAATCGTATAAGTCGGTATGTTGCAAACTATCCGCATTCTCCAATGAGAGCATGTATTGCGTGCGAACGTGCTCAGAAATTGTTTTTAAATCCCATGTGCGAACGTCGTTATTCTCAAAATTCACCGTTTGACTTCGTTCTATGAATTTCCATCGATTAGATTCATAGTATTGCCAATAAACTTCTGCAGTTACGGAGTGAATTAATTGTTTGATGGGAAAGCTGTTTTTTTCAGAGAGATTGTTCAACTCAGCAAGCGCCAAAACAAAGTCATCTTCTTCCAAATACGCATTGTACTTCATGCGGTGAATAACCGATTTCACAACCTGCGGAGCGTTTTCTTCCTGTTTCGCTTCAGCAAATATGGAGTTAACAACTTCTAGTGCGCTTTTGAAGAGACCTTGCTTCTCGAGGGAATCAACTTTCACCCATAAATTGGAGTAATCTCCATCAAAATTATATTTCAGCATGGGCATTTCAGGTTTTTTAGCGGTGTGTATTTCACTCGCAATACTTTTATTTTCTGATTGCTTCTTCTCCTTTTCGCACGATTGTGACATGAGAATTAGCGAAAATGCAACGAGGCAAGTGGTATAAATAAATGATCTTATCATGGGTGTAATTATTCAGTAATCAGTGAAAATGTGCTACGTTCAACAAAGAACTTTGAAGAAAGTTGATCGAATTCTTCCTGAGTTGGAGAAAGCACGATAATGTTTTGCGAATTCTCGGTTGTTTTACGTTGAGATTCAATAAAGCTAAATGCATTTTGATCGGGTTCGTAATCGAAATCACTCATGGTCATTTTCCCATTGGAAAACACAATTTTTACAGGCAAGAACTTACCGTTTTCATCGAAATTGAGGATATATTCCCGATCGTTGATGCGTGTCAATTTTGCACTTGAATAGGAAGAAATAACCGCATCACGGTTGCGAATTCCAAAGTGATAATAGCCTTTTTCATATACGCATTGAAGAGAATCTCCTTCTACGACACCAAAAATGTAGTCGCCTTTGATTGTGTATTTGGAGGATTCACGAACTGACTTTTTACTAATAGAAGACACTTGTGTAGAAACAGCCGTAATTCCTTCTTCTGAAAATACATACGAAAGTGAACGCTCACTATCGTTGTATTCGCCAAACCATTTTTTATCGACGGTCGACACCTTTTTCTCTTCCGTAGGAAGAGGGTTCGAGAAATAATACGAATTTTGACAAAAAGTTGGGGAGGAAAGGAAAATACAGGCGATTATCGTAACTATTTTCATAACTTAAATTAAGAGTGTCCGTTTTTGGTACATTTTTAAAATTAACAATTAACCTACCCTTAAACACAAAGACTATGCAAAAAAGATGGTTTGTGCGCGCACCACAAGATAGTACAACCGTAGAAGCGTTTCGTTCAGAATTAAAAGTAGATGCCGTTGTGGCCGAACTATTGCTTCAGCGTGGCATTGATAGCTACGAAAAAGCGGAAGCTTTCTTTCGTCCTAAGCGCGAGCATTTGCATGATCCGTTTTTGATGAAAGATATGGATGTCGCGGTAGAACGTCTCATTGGCGCCATTGAACATCAACAAAAGGTGTTGTTGTATGGCGATTACGATGTGGATGGAACAACGGCGGTGACCTTGCTTTATCATTTATTGAAAGATCGAATTGAGCACTTGGATTATTACATTCCAGATCGCTATTCGGAAGGATATGGTGTCAGCAAAGCAGGAATCAATTACGCAATTGATCAAGAGGTTGATTTAATCATCACGCTCGATTGCGGAATCAAAGCGAAGGAACGCATTCAAGAAGCACGCGATGCAGGTATTGACGTCGTTGTGTGCGATCACCACCGCCCTGGCAGTGAATTGCCCAATGCGATCGTACTCGATCCGAAACGGGAAGATTGCAGCTATCCATTTGATGAATTGTGCGGGTGCGGTGTTGGCTTTAAATTTATGCAAGCCTTGTTTCAGCAAAAAGAATGGAACACCGCCTTGTTGTGGGATCAATTGGATTTGTTGGCACTGAGCATTGGAGCCGATTTAGTTCCGGTTACAGGTGAAAATCGTGTGCTGGCTATGTTGGGATTGGAACGACTGAATACTTCACCACGATTGGCCTTTCGTGAGATGTTGGTGCTGGCGAACCGTAGTTTCCCTGTCACGCTAACGGATGTTGTGTTTACCATTGCTCCGCGAATAAATGCTGCGGGGAGATTGCGTTCAGGGAAATATGCCGTTGAGTTGATGATTTCGAATAACCGCGAGGAAATTGAACAACTAGCAGCTGAAATAAATGCAGACAATTCCGAGCGAAAAGAGTTGGATAAAGGCATTACGGAGGAAGCGTTGGAAATGCTCGAAACGTACCCGAAGAACCGTACAACGAACGTCGTGTTTAGTCCGAATTGGCACAAAGGCGTAGTGGGAATTGTGGCTTCACGTATTATCGAAAAGTCGTACAAACCAACCATCGTTTTGACAAAATCGAATGGGGAAATTACCGGTTCGGCACGATCAGTTGACGGGTTCGATGTGTATAAGGCCATCGAAAAATGCTCCGACTTATTGGAGAAGTTTGGAGGACACAAATACGCTGCAGGACTTACGATGAAAGAGGAAAATGTACACGAATTCATGTCGGCTTTCGAAGCAGCTGTTTCGGAAAGTATTGACCCCAAATTATTGATTCCAGAAGAGAAAATTGACCTCGAACTATCTTTTGATGATGTCTTTCGAAAGGAAGAAAATCGAATGAAAATCCCAAGATTAAAACGAATTTTGCGACAATTTGAGCCACACGGCCCTGGAAATATGAAGCCTGTATTCGTTTCCACGAATGTTTTTTCGACCAATCTTCGAGTATTGAAGGATGCGCATTTGAAGCTTTCTGTCACACAACCCGAATCGGATGTGGTGCTCGAAGCCATTGCCTTCAATCAAGCGGACAAGGAAGAAGATGTTGCTTCGGGGATACCGTTCGACGTGGCCTACACATTAGAAATCAATCGCTGGCAAGATCGCGAAACCTTACAGTTAAACGTGAAGGATATTCGCCCTCACGTTTAGGCATTCAATGCTTGATCAATATCTCGAATCAAATCGGAATAATGTTCCACTCCAATCGAGAGACGAATGAGTTTTTCGGTAATATTCATGATCGATTTTGCCTCTTGATCTACGTCAGCATGCGTCATCGTTTGTGGATGTTCCGCCAAACTTTCGGTTCCTCCCAACGAAACAGCGAGTTTGATCAACTTGAGGTTATTCAAAAAAGAAAAGGCTTCTGCTTCCCCACCAATAACGTCAAAGGCGATCATGGCTCCGTGCGAAGTATATTGTCGTGCAATCAATGCTTTTTCTTCTTCTGTTCCATTTTGGGCCGTATTTCCTAAATAGTAAACGTGTTCAACCTTCGGGTGATTGTTCAAGAACTCAGCTACTTTTTGTGCGTTGCTCGCTTGTTGATCCATGCGGACTTTCAATGTTTCCAAGCTTCGCATCAGCAACCAACCTGTCCAAGGTCCGGCCATGTTTCCAAGGAAGGTGCGTAATCCTTTCACGCGAGCGATAAGTTCTTTTGATCCGAGACAAGCGCCAGCAATAACATCTGAATGACCACCAATATATTTCGTAGCTGAATACAATACCAAATCGGCTCCGTGTTTCAACGGGTGCTGCCAAAGTGGTCCCATGTAGGTGTTATCTACGGATAAAACAACTGGTTTTTCCTCTGTTGAGAAGTGTTCCTTAATGCGCGCGCACATTTCGATATCAATCAATGCATTGGTTGGGTTTGCAGGCGTTTCAATATGAATCATCGTTAAGTGAGCACCTTTTCCTGTCGCTTCGATGCGCTTGATGATTTCTTCTTCCGATTCGCCAGCCATGAAACCAATTGCTTCGATGTTCAACTTTTTCAAAAAGTGATTAATGAAATGGTCTGTTCCACCATATACAGGTCGGCTGTAGAGTAAAAGATCTCCGGGCGCCATGAATTCCATAATCGCAGTCGAAATGGCTGACATCCCACTTTCGAAAACAGCACAATCTTCGGCTTTGTCCCATAAACACAATCGGTTTTCGAGAATTTCCAAATCGGGATTGTTCAATCGACTGTAGATCAAACCTAATTCTTCATCTTCCTCTTTTTCACTGAGTCCGTAAGCGACTTCAAAGAAGCGTTTTCCTTGCTCGGCCGAGTCGAATACAAAGGTGGATGTTTGAAAGATGGGACATTTTATCGCACCTTCAGAAAGGGCGGGTTTGTATCCATAACTCATCATTAAACTTTCGGGTCGAAATGAAGAATAATCCATATGCTGTTTTTGTGTAAACATATACAATCATCTGCTTTGAGTGGAAAGGACAGAAAATAACTCTAAATTTGAAAGATATACAGATGATTTCATCTAATTAATAGTTTAGAATAATGCCAACAAAAGAAAAAACATCTGCGGATGTTAAGATTGATGAGATTGATCAAACGATTCTCATGCTCTTAAGCGATAACGGAAAGCTGAGCAACAAAGAAGTTGCCGATAAAGTGGGATTAACCGTAACGCCTACCTACGAACGCATTCGCAGACTAGAAAGATCGGGCGTGATTAAGGGATATCGTGCCGTATTGGATTCTAAACTGATGGGGAAGGACCTTCATGTTCATTGCCACATCACCTTGAAAAACCATGAAAAGGAATCAATTTTGGATTTTGAAGAGAAGATTGTTCAGCTGGATGAAGTGGTTGGGTGCTACAACATTGCAGGCGATTACGATTATACTCTTCATGTGGAGATTTCGGATATGGACGCCTATCATGAATTCATTCGAAAAACCTTGACATCGATCAAAAACATTGGGAATGTCCGAAGTGCATTTGTGATGAAAACAATGAAACGAAAATAAAAAACTCCGCCCCAACTATTTGGGACGGAGCTTAAATTGAATTGTGCTAAATTTTACTCTTTGTGTATACTTCGGAGTATAGCGTTTGCTCGCATAACTTGTACGTGCGTTTCTTTTACTTCTTTCTTCGACATTCCTTCGAGTCTACCAGAATAACCGTTAAACAAGTGACTAATTTTCAATGGAGAGTTCTTTCCTGCGTAATTGGCATTGTGGCAAGAAAAACAGTTGGCAAGATCCGACACCGTTGTTGAATAGATGTTTGATGTACCAAAACCAAATTGGACATATGTTTCCATTGTAATATTGTAGGCGGCAACAGATCCACGTGTAAGATCGCCAGGAGATGAACTGCTCAATTGATAGCTGAGCGAATCAAGCAATGCAGCTTGCGCTTCTACCCCCTCATAACCTTCCGTATTGATCCAAATTGAACCGTTTAAGAAGTAATTTCTCCAAACGTCTGACAATTGATCTTTCACGCTTGCGTTCAAGTCTTGAATGTTTTGCAGGTTTTCCAGGGCATTAGTCTGACTTGTTGCCATGTACTCTTTTTGGCCAGCAGCGTTAATTTCAACAGGAACACCATGGTCATATACGTTGAAAACATTCGTGTTTATTCCAGCTCCGCTTGTTATGTTTTCAGTTGTTGCCTTAGCATTGGCAGTAAACAATGGGTAGCCAGTACTGCTTGTAACATTCGCATCTGAAGTATGTGTCGCCTCTGACCAATCATACATTGGGGCAAGTTCATCGTGTTCAAAAGTTGCCCAAATGAACTCTGGATGATTTTCTACAATCCCAACTACGTGAATTCCCAACAGTGCCACCCGTGCAGGTTTTCCATTAATTTCTCCATCAGTAATGTAGTAGGTGGATGAATCGGCACCAAGCGCTGAAGCATTCAACCAAGATGTTTTCATTTCAAGCGCACCAACGGGGAACGTAACCCCTTCCAACTTATTTGAGTCTGCAGGGTTGTTAGCCATAGGGGCGTAGGTTTTTAGTGTGTTCAACAACACATCATTCGCTAGAATAGAATAATAAACAGTGTTCTGGTAAGTGGCAGCATCTGTGTTTGATTTCAAAATGTCACTTATACCACTCGCCTGACTAGTATCTGTTAGAATAACCGTACTTCCTTTTCCAAGTGTGTCCCCAATAGAACTTACTTGTGTCATGTTTTCGAGGAAGAAAGGTGTTCCGTTTACGTCGTTTGTAAGCCAGAGAAATTTTTGCCACGACCAACGCTGAAAGTCGCAGTTGGTTACTGTTGCATTGTTAGCGAACACACTTGTTGCCCCCTCATTTGGAGCTGGTGTTTTCCGAATGCCATTATTGTCTTCAGTAAACCAAGATGCCGGAGCTGTTGAGCAGTCCGCAACAGGTTGGTCATTTTCTGTGACAGCAACGAGTATGTTGTCCGTTGTGAGTTCAGTGTTTTCGCATGAAGCAAAAAGTAGGGTCGCTGAAAGCGCGACGAGAATGTGGTTATGTACCTTCATAGCTGTTAGTTTTTAGCGAGTCTTGTGGTAGAAGACATCGTAATAGTTAGCCTTACAAATATCAGGAACACATCTTGAATAAAAGCGCGTAGAAATACCCGAATCGAATATTACCCATGGAAGGTTGTTTAACGTAGAAAGCGTCAAAATTGTGAGAATTAAAGCTCATTGTCAGCTTGAAAATATATATTTACGTAGCAAACCATACTCACTATGAAACTAATTGACGTCCTAGATCAAACTAATACAATTGAAAAATCTTCTTTCTATAAAATACTAAACAACCTCATTGAGGAAGGTGAAACTGATGAGATAGAAGAGATTCTAAATAAAAATCGACATGTTAAAGAAATTGATCACTTTAACATCAACAAAGTGTTCATGCATCTCAGGAAAGAGTTTAAAAAGCATATTCAGTTTGAACTGGCAAGTAATTTATCTCAATTAGACATCTTGATTGATATTCTTATTAGGGATGGAAATGTCATCATGAAGGACCGATGGTTCCATGATTTGTATAAGAAGGAGATTGAAGCGTTAAGTGAGGCAAGTGAAATATTTACTGGACTAATCAACACCGAGTCAAAGGAACTAGAAAGTCATAGGAGGAGAGATTACGTCATCTACCGTGCATGTGTAGAAACGGCTTACACAAACGATGAAGCCAATAATCAAGACAAGAAAGTGACTTCTGACGAGTATTCGCTGCTTCAAACGTTGTCAGATGAACTAGAGCTTTCAAATGAAGAAATTCGATTGATCAACTTTAGTATAGTTCCGATAGAGCCCTTGGATCAGGATGTTTTGATTAAAAACCTAAAAGATTTAGGGATAATTTTCTACCACAAGAAGGACTATTGTGTGTATGTGCCTGATGAAATCGTAAAGATTCTCAGAGAGATAAGAGGTAAAAGTATTGCCGATAAATACCTGAGAAGAGTTTTGAAGGTTTTGAAGGGACCAGAACTAAATTTGGTGTGTAAAAGACACAACATCAATCAAAGAAGTGGTCTCGAAGAGAAGGTGAAAACGATCATCAATCAAGGGATTTCCCTGAAAAGTCTTTTGAAACAAGGTATTCATAAGGAGGATACAAAACTGAATGATCGTAAAAAGACCGTTAATCGAATAATGGAAGACCTTGGCATAGAATCAAGGGGATCAACAATAGAAGATAAAATTGAGCTAATTGTTCAACATTTTAATATAGTTGAGAAGGATGAGACGATAGGCATTTCTATGGATGGTTATGAGTTGCTTTGTAAAGACTTAAACGAAGTTTTACCACATATCAACAATTATTTGAGAGACGAGTTTCATTTTCAAGAAAAGGAAGTTTTAAAAGCGCAATTTCTTGCAGACCACAATATCAAACCACGTGATATTTTGGATTTGATTGTAGAGGCAGATCTTCGGTCCTTTTGCGACTCGAAAGGCGTTTCGTTTAGGGGAGATGAAGTACAGAATATCTTAAACTCGTACACTGACACTGAGAGCATCTACATTGAAAACTTCGTAAACATTGGAAATCGCGATTTAAATGCGTTAAAGACGAACAATATTAATATCACATCTGCTGAGATTGGATTGAAGTACGAAGAGGTAACGAGAATCTTATTTCGAGAGTTAGGTTTCAATGTGAATGAAGACCTAAAGGCGGAGGTAAATAGTAGTAAGGATAAAATTGATATCCTCATTGAAACGGGAGAAAAAGAAGTGATAATTGTTGAGTGTAAAACGGCAAAATCTACGAAGTATAATAAGTTTTCGGCGTGTTCAAGACAGATTAAATCGTATCAAAAGCATCTTGAAAAGAATGGATATCGAGTAATCAAAACACTACTTGTTGCTCCCGATTTTACGCCTGATTTTATTGAGGATTGTGATCTAGATATTGAGCTGAACTTGTCACTTATCACGAGTGAAACGCTCTACAATATCTGGAACGGATTTAAGCATGCTCCACAACAAGTATTTCCAACGAACTTGTTGATGCGTGATGCATTGATTAGCGATCAGAAAATTTTAAAGGCGTTAAAAATCAAGTAAATAAAAAAGCCCAGATCTCTATGGAGACCTGAGCTTTCGATATAGTATTCTACTGCTTACATTTTCGACAAGTCTGGAGCCTCACGTGTAAATGCAGGAATTCCAGTTACGTCCATTCCTGTAATCAACAAGTGGATATCGTGTGTTCCTTCATACGTTACAACCGATTCGAGGTTAGCCATGTGTCGCATGATTGAGTACTCATCTGTAATACCCATTCCTCCGTGAATTTGACGTGCTTCGCGTGCAATGTCCAACGCAATTTCAACGTTGTTTCGCTTCGCCATGGAAATTTGAGCTGATGTCGCCTTTCCTTCGTTTCGAAGTTGTCCCAAACGGAAAGTCAACAACTGAGCTTTCGTGATTTCGGTGATCATCTCCGCCAATTTCTTTTGTACCAATTGGAAAGAACCGATTGGAACACCAAATTGTGTACGTTCTTTTGAGTAGCGAACAGCTTGATCGTAACAATCCATCGCTGCACCTAACGCTCCCCATGCAATTCCAAATCGAGCAGAATCCAAACAACCAAGTGGTGCTCCTAATCCTGATTTATTCGGAAGAATATTTGCTTTTGGGACACGTACGTTGTCGAAAATCAACTCTCCAGTTGCAGAGGCACGAAGTGATAATTTCCCATGCATTTCAGGTGTAGAAAAACCTTCCATTCCTCGCTCAACGATCAATCCATGGATGCGTCCTTCTTCATTCTTTGCCCAAACGACAGCGATATCTGCGAATGGAGCATTTGAAATCCACATTTTTGCACCGTTCAAAATAACATGGTCACCATCATCTTTGAAATTGGTAATCATTCCTCCTGGGTTCGATCCATGATCAGGCTCTGTTAATCCAAAACATCCAATCATTTCTCCTGTTCCCAATTTTGGAAGGTACTTCATGCGTTGCTCCTCGTTTCCGTATTTCCAGATCGGGTACATAACCAAAGAACTTTGCACAGAAGCTGTAGATCGTAAACCAGAGTCACAACGCTCCAACTCTTGCATAATCAATCCGTAGGAAATCTGATCCAATCCAGGTCCTCCATATTGTTCTGGGATGTACGGACCAAAAGCACCGATTTCACCCAAACCAGGTAAAATATGACTTGGGAAGGTTGCTTTTTCATAGTGCTCGTCGATAATCGGCGACACTTCTTTCTTCACCCAGGCGCGCGCAGCGTCTCTTACAAGTTTGTGTTCTTCCGAAAGAAGATCATCCATATTGTAATAATCGGGATGTGTATATAAGTCAGTTCTCATGTCTAATCTTTTTATTGGATCACAAAATTAACTATATTTTTGAGGAGTGTTAAAAAAGTCGGAGTCAAGCCTTAACTTTGTTTAAAAATTCGATAAATACGCAATTGTAAGTGGAATTCTACCTGAGTATTTCTAGTGATATTATTCCGAATGAGTTAATTCCTCGTTCGCATTCAACAGGCTGGCTGATGGGATACGCCTTGTTTGCGTCTTTTATTGCCTTATCGGTTGCTCGTTTTGCAAGGGAAGAAGTTTTTCAGGGGCTTATCTTGGCGAATATGAAATTCAAAGGAGTTGTTTCTTTTGTGAAAGAAACCATGCCACTTGGAAAACCGAGTTCGCTAATGCTGATGTTAAACTATGTGTTGGCATCAGGAGTGATTTGCTACTTCTTTTATATCCAGCATTTTGACGAGGGAGACCTTGGTACAGGAGTGGCTGTTTTCTTGTTGCCACTGGCATTATTGTTCTGGAATATTTTGTGTTTTGTCCTTACAGGATGGATTTCAGGAGCCGCACACATTTTAACGGGACCCATCGCTTTAAAAGTGATTGGAGCACAATTTCTAGGGTTATTTTATTTCGTTTTAGCCATCATGTGGTTGTTCAGTGCTGGAGAGGCAAGTCTTTTTGGTCAACTGGCGCTGCTTTTGTTTTTTGTTGAATCCTTCTTTCGAATTGTGAAGAGCGCGAACCTTGTTTTAAAGCAAGGTGTTTCTTGGTATTATTTAATTTTGTATTTTTGCACCCTTGAAATTCTACCCTTGTTAATGATTTACATAGTGTTAACAACGGTTTAAGGTAGGAAGTTTGATTAAAACGAAGGATTCGTGGCAGTAAAAACAATATTAGTATCTCAACCCAAGCCTGAAGGAACAAAGTCTCCGTACTTTGATTTGGCAGAGAAGTATAAGTTGAAAATTGATTTTCGCTCTTTCATTCATGTTGAAGGAATTAGTGCACAAGAGTTTCGTACGCAGAAGGTTGAATTGGACAAACATACGGGAGTTATTTTAACCTCAAAAAATGCGGTTGATCACTATTTTCGAATTGCTGAAGAATTGAGGTTTGAAGTGCCGGATTCAATGAAGTACTTCTGTATTTCTGAAGCAGTAGCTTATTACCTTCAGAAATATGTAACGTACAGAAAAAGAAAGATTTTCTTTGGAAAGCAGCGTATTGATGATCTCGTAGATATTTTGAAAAAGCACAAGAAAGAAAAGTTCTTGTTGCCATGTACAGATCGTCTTCGCGACAAAATTCCAGATACACTTGCTGAAAATAACCTGAACTTCACGAAAGCTGTTTTGTACAGAACTGTGGCGTCAGACCTTTCTGACTTGGAAAATGTGTACTACGACATGCTCGTGTTCTACAGTCCAGGAGGTGTAGAGTCGCTGGTAAAGAATTTCCCTGACTTTAAGCAGAACGATACAATTATTGCTGCATTTGGTCCAACAACAGCGAAAGCAATTGTGGACAACAACATGCGCCTTGACCTTCACGCACCACAACCAAATGCACCGTCTATGACTGGAGCAATTGAAAACTTTGTGAAGAGCTCGAAGAAATCGAAATAATTCGGCTCACTTCAGTTATTTTCTCATCGATTTGATGACACTGGCAATTCCTTGGCTAGCCGTGGAATTAAGCTTGATGAAATCACTCGGGACATGCAATTCGTCTGCCTTCGGATCGATAATGTATTTGGTATGAGCATTGGATGCGTATTGAATCAGTCCAGCGGCTGGATAAACCTGTAGCGAAGTTCCTATCACAATAAGGATATCTGCATCGTGAAGTTTCAGAGCGGCTTTTTCATAACACGGAACATCTTCACCGAACCATACCACATGCGGTCGCAAGCGATAACCTTCTGGACAGCGTGAGTTGTTATCCAGTTTCCATCCATCAATTGGATAGTAAGCCTTCTCTTGGTTGGGTCCCGAACTTTTTGATTGTCGAATATTACCGTGAAGGTGCAGTACGTTTTTACTTCCAGCCCGCTCATGCAAATCATCAATGTTCTGGGTGATCACCAAAACATCCCCAAACTCTTCGAGTTGAACAACGCCTTCATGGGCTTGATTCGGAGTGGCTTCAATAATCGTCTTTCTCCGTTGATTGTAGAATTCTGTGACTAAATCCGGATCTCTTTGCCATGCCTGTGGTGTAGCCACTTCTTCAATCGCATAATTTTCCCATAAACCATTTGAGTCGCGAAAGGTTTCAATACCACTTTCGGCACTCATTCCGGCACCCGAGAAAACAACAATGTTTAACGTACTATTCATCTCCAATTAACTTTAGCATTACAAGAGTATAAGTAATAAACTGTCTAGCAAAGAGGGTGTTTCCCTTGTTTTCGCTGATTCAATAGTCTATATTTGAGTGTGATTTATAGAACTATATAAAAACAATTTAAACAAAAACTATGAAAAATTTATTACTCTGTGGAAGTCTTCTTTTGGCAGGTAGCGCTTTCTCGCAAGTGCTGACAGAAGATTTCGAAGGTTTATCTGGTGGAGCTCTTCCAGCTGGATGGACTACCGCTTCAACGACACCAGGTAGTGGTGATTTTGTGACGGGTAACGCTGCTGCGGCTAACGCAGGTGGATACTGGCCTGTTGCACCTGGCTCCAACTTTGCTATGGCAAATGATGACGTTTGTAACTGTGACATGTCGAATGTGACGCTTGTAACTCCCTCTATGGACTTTACTGGTCTTTCAGGTGTTGTTGTTACGTATGATTTCGTTGATGATATGTCTTATGGACCATCGTTACCACACGAAGTAGAGGTATCTACGGATGGGGGGGCGACATGGACAAACATTTACACGCACAATACAAACAATCAGGGAAATCTTGATTGGGCAAATCAATTAGTTCCTTTGGGGGCTGCAACGGATGGAGCTTCTAATGTTCAGGTTCGTTGGGTATACAACGATAATGGCACATGGGCTACTGGTCTAGCAATCGACAATGTAGTGGTTAAAGAGCCATTCCAAAATGATGCTGAATTAACTGCTGTTTCATTGGATCGTTTCGCTTTGGTCAATGCAAACTCTGTTCTTTCTGCTGAGGTATCGAACGTAGGAGGAAACGTAATCACTTCTTTGGAAATTGATTGGAATGATGGTACAAGCCATGTTCAAACAGTATCTGTAAACATCGCTCCTGGTGCTTCAGCTTCTGTTCCTCATCCAGATAACGTTACATATGCTACAGCAATTGAGCAAAACATTAACGTAACAATTTCTGCTGTTAACGGTGGTGTTGATGGAGATCCTTCTAACAACGCTGGTTCTGCAATGTACAATACATTGAGTCAACAAACGGATAAAGCAGTAGTTATTGAAGAGGGTACAGGAACATGGTGTGGATGGTGTCCACGTGGTGCTGTTGCAATGGATTACATGGTTTCAACTTATCCAGTTGATTTCATTGGTATTGCTGTTCATAATGGTGACCCAATGACAGTAACTGAGTACGATAACGGTGCAGGAATCTCTGGTTTCCCAGGGTGTAATGTAGACCGTGCTTTACTTGGTGAGTCTGTATCTCAATCATTGTTCGAGGCTTTCTACAACGATCGTGTTGATATGGGGGTTCCTGCAAATGTTGATGGAACTGTTTCTGGATCAGGATCAAACGTAACAATTGATGCATCTGCATCTTTCTACACTCCTATGTCAGGAGCTGATTACCGTTTGGCTGTTGTGATTTCTGAAAACGGAGTTACAGGAACTTCTTCTGGTTACAACCAAGCGAATTACTACTCAGGTGGTGGTTCAGGACCAATGGGAGGATACGAAAACTTGACAGATCCAGTACCAGCTGCTGATATGGTTTACGATCACGTTGGACGTGCATTGCTTGGAGGGTATAACGGACAAGCTGGTTCGGTTCCTGCAACAGTTACAGACGGAACCGTAGCAAACTACCAGTTCTCATACACTGTTCCTTCATCTAGTAACAAAGCGAATATGCATGCTGTTGTATTGTTGCTTGACAACAACACAGGTGAAATTGTAAACGCGAAAGAGCTTCCTCTTTCATTGGCAGATGTTGCTGATGTTGAAGCAATCAGCATGGAGGTATATCCAAACCCAGCAACTGACAACGTAACTGTTTCTTTTGAAGCTGCGGGAGATTACACAATTACAATCACTGATATGGCAGGAAGAGTTGTTTCTACAAACGCTTACTCTAACTTGTCTGGTGCTCAAAACATCGCAATTCCAGTTGCTGATTTGATGAGCGGAAACTACATCGTTAGCGTTGCTACCGAAGGAGCTTCTTACAACGAAGTGCTTGTGATCAAATAAGTAATTCAAATTTGAACTCGCTTTGAAATGAAGTGAGCCATCAATTTAAATGCCGCCTGTTCCGACTCTTCGGGGCAGGCGGTTCTTTTTTGCGAAGCACTATCACTGACTCGAACAGCCTGAACCAAAATGAAATCAGGTAATTCCGCCCTTTCCCAAAGCATTTTCGTATCTTTGGCAGCTTGAAAAGCGACCAACTATGGCGAAAATTAGAAAACAAGACGCACTGGACTACCACTCAATGGGGAAACCAGGTAAAATCGAAGTAATCCCAACAAAACCCTATGCCACGCAACGTGACTTGTCACTGGCTTATTCACCAGGTGTAGCGGAACCTTGTCTCAAGATTGCTGAGAATAAAAACGATGCGTATAAGTATACAAGTAAAGGAAACTTGGTAGCAGTAATCTCCAACGGAACAGCCGTTCTAGGTTTGGGAGATATTGGACCTGAAGCTTCTAAACCAGTAATGGAAGGAAAGGGGCTTTTGTTCAAGATTTTTGCGGATATCGACGTGTTTGACATCGAGGTAGATGCAACCGATCCTGAGAGATTCATTCAGACAGTAAAAGCAATTGCACCAACATTTGGTGGAATTAACCTGGAAGATATTAAAGCGCCCGAGGCATTTGAAATCGAGGAGCGCCTAAAAGCAGAATTGGATATTCCGATTATGCACGATGATCAGCACGGAACAGCGATCATTTCATCGGCAGCCTTGTTGAATGCTTTAGAATTAGCAAAAAAGAAGATCGAAAAGGTGAAAATTGTTGTTTCTGGAGCAGGGGCTTCTGCACTTTCTTGTGCAAAGCTTTACCATGCACTGGGAGCGAAGTTGGAAAACATCTACATGTTCGATTCCAAAGGATTAATCCATAACGGAAGAACAGATCTCGACAAAAACAAATCACTTTTTGCGAAGCATAAGAAAGATGTTGCCTTCAAAGATGCGTTCAAGCGAGCGGATGTTTTTCTTGGACTTTCGAGAGGAGGATTGGTAAGCAAAGAAATGATCAAGGCGATGTCCAAAGATCCAATTGTATTTGCTTTAGCGAATCCAGAGCCAGAAATTTCTTACAAAGATGCTACATCTGTCCGAAAAGATATCATTATGGCAACAGGACGTTCCGATCATCCTAACCAGGTGAACAACGTTCTCGGTTTCCCTTTCATTTTTAGAGGAGCACTCGATGTACGTGCAACAACAATTAACGAAGAAATGAAACTCGCTGCCGTAAAGGCAATTGCATCTCTGGCAAAGGAAACAATTCCAGAAGAGGTGATTGAAGCTTACGGAGAGAAAAATATTTCCTTCGGACGCGAGCAAATCATTCCAAAACCAATCGATACACGTTTGATCTATTACGTTGCACCAGCAGTAGCCAAAGCAGCAATGGATTCAGGTGTAGCACGTGAACCAATCGAAGATTGGGAAGCGTACGAAATGGAATTGAAAAACCGTTTGGGACTCGATAACAAGCTGATTCGTACAATTACCGAAAAAGCGCAACGATCGCCGAAACGTGTTGTATATGCAGAAGCGGATAATATCAAGATTTTGAAAGCTGCGCAAACAGCTTGGGAAGAAGGTGTGGCCTACCCAATTTTGTTGGGAAGAAAAGATGCAATCGAAGGATTGATCGAAGAATACATGATGGAATTCCCAGAAGTGGAAATCATCGATCCAAAGTCGGATGACGAGATCGAACGCAGACGCGAATACGGTCAAAAGTTCTTCGAAAGACGCATGCGAAAAGGTGTGACGGAATACGAAGCCTTCCAAATCATGCGCGAGCGTAACCACTTTGGCGCCATGATGGTGAAATTGGGTGATGCTGATGCGATGATTTCTGGTATTACACGTAACTACAGAGATGTCGTTCGACCTGTTATTCAGGCGATCGGATTGCAAAAAGACATGAACGTAGTCGCAGGAATGTACATTCTTGACACCAAACGAGGACCACTCTTCTTGGCTGATACTACGCTTAACGTGAATCCTTCAGCAGAAGACATTGCCGAAATCACAGCCAATGTAGCCAAGACCATCCGTAAGTTTAAGGTGACACCACGAATTGCGTTATTGAGCTATTCAAACTTCGGGTCAGGAACGGGTGAAGACGCAACAAAAATGGCGCAAGCAGTGGAAATCATCCACAGAGAAAATCCAAATTTGATTGTAGATGGAGAAGTGCAAGCAAACTTCGCCTTAAACAATGATTTGATGAACGAAAAATTCTCTTTTTCAACGCTGTCAAATAAGAAGGTGAACACCTTGATTTTCCCGAACCTCGCATCAGGAAACATTGCCTACAAATTGATGCAGGAAATGAATGATGATGATTCAATTGGTCCTGTTTTGGTCGGATTGAGAAAGTCGATTCACGTCCTTCAAATGGGAGCTTCTGTTCGAGAAATAATTAACATGGTAAAAGTGGCGGTTGTAGACGCTCAAAATAAATAAGTATGATTGCTCAATTGAATGGTCGACTTGTCGAGAAAACGCCTACGGAAGTGGTTATTGACTGTGCAGGTGTTGGTTACGAAGTAAAAATCTCATTGAATACCTTTTCCACAATTGGAAGTGACGAAAACATTAAACTTTTCACCAAGTTAGTTGTACGTGAGGATGCTCAAATTCTTTACGGATTCGCTGACAAAACAGAACGTGAAATGTTTAATCACTTGGTTTCAGTTTCGGGAATAGGCCCCAATACGGCAATGATCATGCTCTCTTCACTGGTTCCAGAGGAAATTGCAGGAGCTATCCAAAATGAAGATGCACGAACCATTCAGAGTATCAAAGGAATTGGTGCAAAAACAGCGCAACGCGTCATCATTGACTTGAAGGATAAAATGTTAAAAATGACCTTTTCGTCTGAAAATATGTTCAATGCAAACAATACAAGCCGATTTGATGCGTTAACAGCATTGATTTCCTTAGGTTTCGATAAAAAATCTGCGGAAAAAGCAATTGATAAAATAGCAACTGGTGATGAATCAGTTGAAGAGTTAATTAAAGGGGCATTGAAAATCCTTTAGTTTGTAGAAAATTTTGAATACGAGATTACTAACTATGAAGTACGTTGGACTACTACTGTTGTTTTGCTTGACTTTCGGGTCGGTTTGGGCGCAAAATGATCCGGATACGAATCTGATCTGGCCGCTGAACCCCACTTATGATCCAACACAAACAAGTGAGCAAAGTTTCGACTTGGGAGACCCAAACTCTGTTGAGCGAACCATCGTTTACGATCCAGTTACTGGAAAATATATCTTCAAAGAAGTAATTGGCGAATCAGGACTGAACTATCGAAACCCTTCGATGATGACGCTCGAAGAATACATCGAGTACGAACGTCAGAAAGCACTTGCAGATAACTGGAAAGAAAAAATTGACGAGCAAACAGCGGAAAATCAACCTTTTGAATTCCCAATTAAGGTAGGAAACAAAGTGTTTGAGAACTTCTTCGGATCGGATCAAATTACGATTAGAACAACAGGAAGTGTGGAAATTTCTCTTGGGGTAAACTCTTCCCGATACGACAACCCGATTCTTCCAGTACGCCAGCGTAGAATTACACGTTTCGACTTCCAACAGCAAATTAACTTGAACCTTGTCGGTCAAATCGGAACCCGTGTAAAACTTGGAACAAGCTACAATACGCAAGCCGCATTTGATTTCGATAACATCTCAACGCTTGAGTATACAGGAGATGAAGATCAAATTATTCAGAAAATCCAACTCGGTAATGTTGCGTTTCAACCACCAACTTCGTTGATTCAGGGTTCACAAACCTTGTTTGGAGCGTACGGACAATTGAAATTTGGTAATACAACGGTCGACTTGATTGGAGCCTCTTCTCGTGGACAAAAGAAAGAAATCAATATTCAGGGTGGAGCTCAGGCACAACAATTTGAAGTAACGGCTGACAATTACGAAACCAACCGTCACTACTTCCTCAACATGTATCACCACGATCACTATGATGAGGGAATGTCAACGCTTCCAATTCCTAACACAACGATTAACTTGACGCGAATCGAGGTGTGGGTAATGAACCGAACGAATGAAACAGAAAATACGCGAAACATCATTGCTTTTGCGGATTTGGGTGAAGCGAAACAAGAAAACTGTCAGGGAGATCCAGGTGGATATTCTGCTTCTGAGCTCCCAGATAACAATGCCAACGATTTGTATGACTGGGCAGCGAATCAACCATTGGTTCGTGGCTTCAACAATTCGGTACAAGCGCTAGGATCGCAATTCGCCGCTCCAGGACCTTTCCAGCAAGCCGTTCACTACGAAAAGGTGGAAAATGCAAGAAAATTGAACGATAGTGAGTTCTCGTACAGTGCTCAACTTGGATTCGTTTCTTTGAACATGCCACTCAACAATGATGAAGTATTAGCGGTAGCATACGAGTACACGTACAGAGGTGAAACGTATCAAGTGGGTGAATTTTCAACAGATGGAATTTCTGGACAAGAAGCCTTGATGGTGAAACTGTTGAAACCAACCATCACTAACCCAAAGAATGCTGTTTGGGACTTGATGATGAAAAACGTTTATTCAATTGGAGCTTACCAAGTAGATCAAGAGGGTTTCCGCTTGAATATCTTGTACAACAACCCATTGACATCGGTAAATGTTCCATTCTTACCAGTATCAGACCTAGTAGGAGGAAATCCTCCGTTCCAATCGAATTTAGATGATAAGCAGCTCGTTACGGTTCTTGAAATGGACAGATTGAACCAGAACAATCAGCTTTTCTCAGATGGGGTGTTCGATTTCGTTCCGATTGATTTTAATGGAAACAGAGCAGAGTCAGCAGGTACGATCAATCGCAGAAACGGTCGAATCTACTTTTCTACTGTCGAACCGTTTGGTAAAACATTAGCGGATAAATTATTGGGAGATGGTGTGCCATCAACGATCGTTGATCAATATGCATACACAGAGCTGTATGATTCTACCAAAACGGCAGCACAACAGATTCCAGCAAAGAATCGCTTCAGTTTCTTTGGAGAATATAAGTCATCCATTTCTTCAGACATTCCATTGAATGCACTGAATGTTCCAGAAGGAGCAGTTACCGTTACGGCAGGAGGAATTCTGTTAACCGAAGGTCAAGATTACACGGTCGACTACAACCTTGGACGTGTAAAGATTTTAAATGAGGCTTACTTGAGCTCGAATACACCAATCAAAATTTCGATTGAAAGTAATTCTGTATTCGGTTTCCAGTCCAAATCCTTACTGGGATCGAGGGTGGCTCACCGATTTAGTGATAAATTAAATGTGGGTGCCACATGGATGCGCATGATGGAACGTCCTGTTACGCAAAAAGTGGACATCGGAAGTGAACCTTACAAGAACAACATCATTGGATTCGATCTTCAATACCGAACAGATGTTCCATTATTGACAAAACTCGTTGACCTCCTTCCTGTTATTTCAACAAAAGAGCGCTCTACGTTCTCATTTAAAGGAGAATTTGCCCACTTAATTCCTGGTTCGCCTCGTGCCATCAACAAAGAGGGAACGTCGTATATCGATGATTTTGAAGGGGCACAAAGTGCGATTGACTTACGTTCAGCAACAGCTTGGCATTTGGCATCAGTTCCAAAAGGTCAACCGGACTTATTCCCTGAGGCGAACAACCTAGATTTATCTGCTGGATTTAAACGTGGACGATCTTCATGGTACGTTGTAGACCCTCTATTTGCTCAAGGAACGAATATCACTCCGCAACACATCAAGGACGATCCGACACTTATCAGCGATAGTCGTGTACGTTTGGTAAGTCAAACAGAAATTTGGCCGAACCAGCAACTTGCACTCGGAACAATTGGAAACATTCCGATTTTGGATTTAGCGTACTATCCGAAAGAGCGCGGAATGTACAACTATGATACAACTTCGGTTGATCAAGATGGATTGTTTACTGATCCACAAAATCGTTGGGCTGGAATCATGCGTGCATTAACCACGAACGATTTCGAGCTAACCAACATCGAATACATTCAGTTCTGGATGCTTGATCCTTTCAATGAGGACGCAGAGGCAGTAGACCCAACTTCGAATCATTCAGGTGGAGATATGTACTTCAACCTTGGAAATGTTTCGGAAGATGTATTGCCAGATTCGCGACGTAGCTTCGAAAATGGATTGCCTCCTTTTGATAATTCTTCGCAAGATAATGTGGATGAAACGACATGGGCGCGTATCTCAACTTTACAGCAAACAGTGAACGCCTTCGATAATGATCCTGCGGCACGTGTAAACCAAGATGTTGGATACGACGGATGGAGCAATGCTGAGGAGCGATTGTTCTACTCGAGTTACGTTAACTGGGTGCAAAACTCAACTACATTATCGGCAGAAGCAAAAGCACGCATGCTAGCCGATCCATCGAGCGACGATTACCGTTACTACCGCGACGATGTATACGACCAATTGGAGGCAAACATCCTTGAACGATACAAGAAATTCCGTGGATTGGAAGGGAACTCTCCAACCATCGAGATGTCTGATACGATGAATGCGGAAGGATATCCTACGCAAGCAACGAACCAGCCAGACATGGAGGAGTTCAACAACAACAACACTTTGGATGAAACGGAAAGTTATTTCCAATACCGTGTGAGCTTGCGTCCGAATGATTTACAAGAAGGACAGAATTACATCACCAACATTCAAACGGTTAAGAACGGAACAAAAACGGAGCGTTGGTTACAATTTAAAGTGCCGATTCGTGACTTCGAGAAGCGCGTGAATGGGATTCAGGATTTCAGAACAATTCGTTTCATGCGTATCTTCCTGAAAGATTTCAACGAAGAAGTAGTGGTTCGTTTTGCCCGATTGGAATTCATTCGTGGGGAATGGAGACAGTATCTGGAAACTTTGGTTGAACCAGGTGAAGGAGTAACCACAGATCCAAACCTTACAACGTTCAATATTGGAGCGGTAAACGTAGAAGAAAACGATCAGCGCGAACCAATCAAGTACGAAATTCCACCAGGTATTTCACGTGAAATTGATCCATCGCAAACGTTCCAACGTCAGTTGAACGAGCAATCGTTGACACTTGAAGTATGTAACTTACAGGATGGAGATGCCAGAGCGGCGTACAAAAATGTTCAGTTCGATGTTCGAACATACAAGAAATTGAAAATGTTCGCTCACGCGGAACGAGTAAAAGATCAATCAGCCTTAAATGACGATGATTTGACACTTTTCGTGAGAATGGGAACCGATTTCGTAGACAACTACTACGAATACGAAATGCCGTTAAAATTGACGGACTTCGGAGCAAAGCTTCCAGAAGATATCTGGCCAGAAGAGAACAATGTTGAAATTACCTTCCAAGATTTCTTAAACTTGAAGAAGTCGCGAAATGAAGCGGGTATTTCAAACTTGATAGAATATACAACGATTGATCCTGCGAACTCAACACGCGTCCTTAAAGTAAAAGGTAGTCCAAACTTGCAGGGAATGAAAACGATCATGATCGGTATTCGTAACCCACATATCAACAAGGATACACCGTGGCAAGACGACGGTTTGGCGAAGTGTGTGAATGCATGGATCAATGAATTGCGCTTGACAGACTTTGTGAGTGAAGGAGGTTCTGCTGCAACAGCGCAAATGCAAGTTCAATTTGCTGATTTTGCCAACCTGAACATGTCGGCAAACTATTCTGGAATCAACTGGGGATCGGTAGACAGCCGCGTACAAGAAAGACAACGTAATCAGCAGATGAATTTCGACATGAATACGACAGTACAACTCGGACAGTTCTTCGGGAAGAAAGCACGTGTTCAGTTGCCACTCTTCTACAGCTACTCCATAGGAGTGGTGAACCCAGAATTTGACCCATTCAACCCAGATATTCGATTGAGCGATTATGACGACGCCAACTTGAGAAGGGAACGGGCAAAACTTGGACAAGACTATACAGAACGAAGAGCCTATAACTTTACCAATGTGCGGAAAGAATTGAAAGCCGGAGCAGACAATCATTTCTGGAGGATTTCCAACTGGGCACTTAGTTATGCCTATTCAGAAGATTTACGTAGAGACTTCAATACCAATTACGATCGTACAAAACGATGGACGTCGAGCCTAAACTATAATTACTCGTTTAAGGCGAAGCCAATCATGCCGTTCAAAAAGGTGAAGTTCATGCAGAAATCGAAGTGGTGGGCAATTGTTCGCGACATGAATTTCTACCTCACACCAAAGAACGTTTCCTTCGGAACAGATGTGATGCGTAATTACAACGAACGTCAGGTACGCAACAACTTGATTCCAGCTGGTTCAGATCCAGACGACTTCCGAATTGCACCCGTTTACCTCAAGCAATTTAACTGGAATCGTACTTATGCCTTGGCGTACGACATCACCAAAAAACTGAAATTTACGTTCGATGCAAACAGCCGTTCCATGTTCGAAGAAGGAGACGGGGCTGTTGAGCAAAGTTCATTCAGAGACACCATTGGTTCGCAGTTGATGACATTCGGTCGAGCAATGGATTACTCACACAACTTTACTTTCAAGTATACGCTTCCATTGAACCAATTCCCAGCAACGGACTGGATCAGTGCAAATGCTACATGGAAAGGATCGTACAACTGGCAACGTGGACCGTTGGCTCAACCTGATTTCGGAAACGTAATTCAAAACAGTCGTGATATTAACATGACGGCACAATTGAATTTCACATCGCTTTACAACAAAGTGAAGTTCTTCAAAAAAGTAAATAACGACGGAAGAAATCCACGTGGACGTGCTTCTGCTCGTGATCGAAATGGAGACAGAAGAGGTGGGTCGAAGAAGAAACCAGAAGCGGAGGAAGAAGAGGATCCAAACTTGACAGAGAAGCAAAAGGAACGTAAGAAGCGCCGTGAGGAACGTAAGAAGTTGAGAGAAGAACGTGAAAAAGCTCGTGGTGGAAAAGTTCACCCAGTAGCTGGATTCCTTGCTCGTGCGTTAATGACGGTTCGAAATGTGAATGGAACATACTCGATCACAGACGGAACATTGCTTCCAGGATACAACCAACGTGCAGGAGTGCTCGGATTCGATCCAGGAAACAAGGCTGGGATCGGTGGATTTGTATTCGGTCAGCAACAATTCAACGTGTGGGGACAAGAAACAGGGTACAACATCGCATCACGATTAGCATCCAATAACTTAAACGATACGTATATCGTTCACAATGCGAACTTGAACCAGCAATACACGATTACACACAACGAAAACATCAACCTTCGAGCGACCTTAGAACCATTCAAGGATGTGTCGATCGAGTTGACAGCAAATCGAGTGTACAGCAGAAACTCTAGTGAGTTCTATCGCTTCAATGATTCAACATCTGCGTTTGAAAGCCAAAGTAAAGTGGAAATCGCCACGTTGACGTACTCAAATGTATCGATCGGATCTGCGTTTGCCATGCTCGGAAAAGAGTACCAGTCGTCGGTGTTCCAGAACTTGTTGGACAACCGTCAGGCGGTGTCAGAATTACTCGGTCAAGAGAACGGAAATTCTAACTTGTTGACTTCTGGATACTACGACGGTTACAGTAGAACGCAACAAGAAGTTGTACTTGGAGCCTTCTTAACATCGTATACAAACCGTGGAATCAACGAGAAGAACATCAACCCAGTAAGAAACTTGCCATTACCAAACTGGTCGATTAACTACAACGGATTGAAGAACTTTAAGTTCATGAAAGATGTGTTGAAGAACTTCGTTATGCGTCATGGATATAGTTCTTCGGTAAGTGTATCAGGAATTCAAACAAACCTGAATGCAGAATTCGATGCGAATGGAGATGCAACGGCACGTGACTTGAATAGCAACTTTATTGCTCAGAATCAGATTCAAAATGTGACGGTAACAGAGCGTTTCTCTCCATTGATTGGACTAGATGCTACATGGAACATCAAAGATCAAGGATTGATTACGAAATTTGAGTTCAAAAAGGATCGTAGCGCAGCACTTTCATTGAACAACAATCAGGTAACGGAAATTCTCGGTAGCGAGTGGGTTATTGGAACAGGGTATAAGTTCTCGAAAGTGAAGCTTCCAATCCAGAAAGTACCAGCGAGTCCGGTGAATGTTCGAGTGGATATTTCCTTCCGTGATAACTTAACGGTAATTCGCAATATCGACGAGAACAGCAACCAGGCAACAGCAGGACAGCGTGTGATTTCAATCAAATCGTCTGCAGATTACAATTTGTCGAAATACCTCGTGGTTCAGTTCTACTATGATCATACATTGAACACACCGAAAATCGCTACGTCTTACCCTACGGGTAACATGAGCACAGGTCTTCGTCTTCGATTTAACTTAGCAGGAGTTCAGTAATGAGTTGTACCATTCGACCAGCAGTTCGCGGTGATGAGTTCGTTTTGATCGATCTTATCAAAGGCTTGGCGAAATATGAAAAAGAGCCATTGGAGGCCGTTGAAAATACTCCCGAGAAATTGGGAGCAGATCTATTCGATTCCAAGTTGTGCGAAGCGATTATCGCAGAAAAAGATGGGGAAGTAATCGGCTTTTCGATTTACTATACTTCATACTCGACGTGGAAAGGGCCTTGTATGTACCTAGAGGACTTGTATGTGATTCCTGAAGCACGCGGAACAGGTGCGGGCGGAAAACTGTTCGATCGAATTGTGGAAATTGCACAAGAACGAAACTATGCGCGAATGGACTGGCAAGTGCTGGACTGGAACACTCCGGCGATCGAGTTCTACAAAAAACGGGGAGCCACCATCGATGAAGAGTGGTTCAATGGTCGACTGTTCTTTTAATAATTCTCGCACGACCTTCTGTCAAACACGTATCATTTTTCAAGCAAGATCCTGTATCCATTCTACCTAGAAATCAGAATGAAAATATTAACTTAGGAACGGATATTGAATTATCGAACCTAAGCAAAGGGTTTTACTACTGCAACTTAGACGAAAACCCGTCTGCAAGAAAATTGAAAAAATGAACTACATGAATCGTTTGAAGACATCCGCGCTTCTCACTTTTGTTTTGCTGATATCGGGAGCATCTTTCGCTCAAGATACCATTGTACAAGCAACGATATTAGACTCCGCTCAAATTCAAGCTGATAAACTTTATAACAGCGGAATCAGCTTCTATCAAAAGAAGGAATATAAATCGGCCATTGATGAATTCTCAAAATCGTTGGAATTGCGAGAAGATTTTGAACCCGCTTACTTCAATCGTGCGGTGTGTAAATACGAAAATGGAGATGTATCGGGTGCTATTACCGACTTCGACAAGGCGATTTCTTTGGATGAAGCAAATCCCGAATCGTGGTACCTCCGTGGACAAGCCAAGTATAAATCGGGAGATTCACAGGCGGCAATATCCGATTTCGATCAAGCAACGAACTTGAAACCCGATCATGCACAAGCGTATTATTACAAAGGCGTAATCAAATTTGAAGCACAAGATTATCCAGGAGCCATTGATGATTTCACTAAGGCAACCAATGCTGATAAACGACATGCATATGCCTATAACGATCGCGGTAGTGCAAAACGACAACTCGGAGATATCGACGGCGCTATTATCGATTACAAAAAGGCACTCATGATTGACAACAATATGGCGTTTACGCACAACAACCTGGGAAGTGCCCAACGCAAAAAGGGAGATCTTAAAAACGCAATTGTGTCGTATTCAAAAGCCATTTCACTGGATAGCGATTACTACATCGCCTACAACAATAGAGGAAGTGCCTACTTCGACGCAGGAGACTTCGATGAAGCAATTGATGACTTTTCAAAAGCAATTGAGTTGAAGCCAGATTATGCCTTCGCGTACAATAATAGAGCGGGAGCGAAATTCAAGAAAGAAGATTACAAAGGATGTATTGCCGATTGCGACAAAGCGATTGAACTCGACAAGAACTATGCGTATGCATATCAAAACAGAGGAAGTGCAAAAGAATTGATGCGCGACGAGGCTGGAGCTTGCGCCGATTGGAAGAAAGCTGTTGAGCTTGGAGCAGAAGGTGCTCAATCATTCGTAGGAATTTGTAAGTAATCATTAGAGAAAGAAAATGATGATCAAAACATACACATTAATCGCAGGTTTGTTGCTCACGACATTTGCAACGCTTGCACAAGGAGTTGAATTTGATAAGAATAACTTCAAAGACGACAAGGAAGGACTCAAAGAAGCAAAGAGCAACATCAAAGAAGGAGATAAGATTTATGAACAAGGCGCAGTCTTTTTCAAAGAAGCGATTCCTTACTACGAAAAAGCGAATGCCTTCAATCCTGAAAATGCTTTGCTGAATTATAAATTAGGAGAATGCTACTTGTACTCCGTAGATAAATCCAAAGCGAAAAAGTACTTGTTAAAAGCCTATGAGCTGCAACCGAATATTGATCCCTTGCTCAATTTCTATTTGGGGCGAGCGTATCATCTCGAAAATGAATTTGATCGCGCCATAGATTTTTATACGAAGTATAAAGCATCCATTCAAGATATGTGGGAGCGCGAAGATGTTGATTTGAAAATCAAGCAATGTCAGAATGGGAAAAAGATTGTAGCGAATCCAATTCGTGTATTTATCGACAACTTGGGGCCTAACGTCAATACGAAGTATCAAGAATACGGAGCTGTAATTTCTGCGGATGAATCGGTGATTATTTATACATCACGTCGTGAAGGATCAACAGGGGGGAAAATTGACCCTGTGTTGAATGAACCATTTGAGGACCTCTATATTTCTACCAAGAATGAGGATGGAACTTGGTCTCCTGCTCAAAACATGGGTGATAACGTGAACACCAACGATCACGACGCCGTTTCGGGAATTTCAGCCGACGGTCAGAAGATCATTTTGTATCGAGGAAGTTCGGGAATGGGAGATTTGTTCGAATGTGTTTTGGAAGGATCTGAATGGAGCAAGCCTCAAGACTTCGGGAAAAACATTAACACCAAAAACTATCAAGAGCCATCTGCCTGTTATTCGCCAGATGGAAATATTCTGTATTTCGTATCGGAACGCCCTGGAGGAATTGGTGGGCATGACATTTACCTATCACGCCTCGATGAAAAAGGGAAGTGGGGAGAAGCTGAAAACTTGGGACCAACGATCAACACGAAGTATAAGGAAGATGGAATTTACATGCACCCAGACGGAAAAACATTGTATTTCGGTTCAGAAGGTCACTCCTCGATGGGAGGAATGGACATTTTTAAATCGGTGTACGATGCTCAAACAAAGACATGGAGTACACCTGTCAATTTAGGGTATCCCGTAAACACAGCGGATGAAGATGCCTTCTTCGTGATTTCTGCGAGCGGAAGACACGGATACTACATGTCAACAGCGCATGAAGACAACGAAGGATTGCGTGATTTGTACATGATTACTTTCCTCGGACCTGAAAAGCAAATGGTATTGAACAATGAAGACAATTTGCTCGCAAGTGCGGCTGCACCAGTGAAGGATATAGTGATTGCTCCGCAAGTAGAGGTGAAGGAAGCACAATTGACGTTATTGAAAGGAGTGATTTCGGATTATTTGACGAAAGATCTACTCGAAGCGCAAATTGAAATCGTAGACAATGGAGCCAACGAAGTGATTGCAACATTTACGTCGAACAGTAAAACAGGAAAATACCTCGTTTCGTTGCCTGCGGGTAAAAACTACGGAATTGCCGTGAAGAAAGACGGTTACCTCTTCCATTCGGAAAACTTTGACATTCCAAATACGGCTGCGTTCCAAGAAGTGGAAAAGGATGTGGAATTGAAGAAACTCTCGGTTGGATCAAAAATTGTCCTTCGCAACATCTTCTTCGACTTGGATAAAGCAACATTGCGACCAGAATCTACTGCCGAGTTGAACCGTTTGATTGCGTTGATGAACGAAGTTCCTTCACTTAAAATTGAGTTGGGTGGACACACTGATTCCAGAGGTTCTGATTCTTACAACATGAAGTTGTCGGAGCAACGTGCAGCTGCTGTAGTTGATTACTTAACGAAAGCCGGCATCTCAGCCGATAGATTGAAATCGGCGGGTTACGGTGAAACGCAGTTGGTGAATGATTGTGGAAATGGCGTGAAATGTTCAGATGCACAGCACCAAGAAAACCGTCGTACGGAGTTTAAGGTCTTGGATGTTTAATGGATGAATTCTTCTGGGTGTTTTAGGAAACTTCGCAAGGGTTCGTAAGGAATGACAATGCGATATGATCCATAATCGCCTGGAAAAAACACAATACCATCAACGGTTAAAACAAAGTCGTTTTTCGCTTTCATCAGTAGGTCATTCAAATTGACGCAGCTAATGCCATACGTTTGTCGCTCATTGATGAAGTCAGTAATGAGGCTGTCGAGATGCGGTGCATATTGAGCTGAATTGAACAAGGCATCTAAGTTGATTTTCTGGAGTTGTCCGTTGAACCACCCGTAATTGTAATACTGAGTGCTTTCTCGCCTTTTGTAATCACGAATGCCCCACTTTTGACTACTGGAGTAGAGTCTACAGGCATAATACGACTTACTCATGAAAGAGGGAGATTCAGACTTTTTTCGATCGGTATCGTTGAGCGTGCGAATGTATTTCGGATCGCTATAACGCTCAATTCCGAGCGGCATCACGTCGTTATTCGTTGTTTCAAAACGGGAGCCTTCCAGAATGATGCGATTATTGATGTTTCTCGCCTCTTCTTCATTCGTTTTCGACACAATCGGAAATTGATTCACCTGTTCTTTTTTCGTATCGTACAGCAACTTTGCCAAATCGTATGTTGAAAGCAAGGTCTGTTCATCTGTCGGTGCGATAAGCTCTTCGTTATTCTGATCAATTACACCAATGAGTCGATCCTGAAATACCAATCGTCCTTTCGGATAAAACCGCGTTGAGATGCTTGTGTATGCTTCTGAGGCCATCGTATGGTTGGATCTCGAAATAATCCATTGATTGTTTTTCCGGAGGAAAAGAGCCTGCTTAAAGTAGGAGATGTAATCGTATTCAGCAGGGATCAGCAATTCGAGGGAGGACGACATCACGCCCATTTTCCCATTGATGCGAACCACATTTGATGATCCCATTTTGGAAATAGCATGATCGAGCGCCAGATCCGAAACCAGATTTCCATTTCCAGTGTACAATTGCCAGTTCGAATTCGTCTTGATCCGTCGGATACTGTACTTGGCTTTTTGTTGAATTCCCTTGATAGGAACGATTCCTTGCACAAGAAGAGGAATATTCCATTGAGCCGTTTGCGCGTTGAATATCCCTTGTCGTCCATCTCGTAGAGTGCAATGAAATAGATAATCTCCAATGAATTGACATTTATCCACGAGGTCTAGGTGCAACAGAACACCACCATCGAGTGATAGGATTGTGACTTCATCGGCTTTCTTTGCAAGAAAACACTGACCGATTTTTCGCACACTTGTGCCTTCTGGTGATACAATGGAACCCGATCGGTCGATCAAGGCGTCAAATTGGAAATGAAGCTTGTTTTTGAATTCGTAACGCGTGGAGTCCGTCGGTAGAAACTTCCCATCTACGAGTTCAAGCAATTGTTGATTGCGAAAGGCAAAAAGCGGATAGTAGTTTACACCCGTTTTGGAGAATTGAGTGGACCAATCTGAATTCAATGCGTTGTATTGAAAAGCACGTGAGCAACTATCTAGAACGACGTCGTAATTCGCATTGAGAATCGAGGTGTACGTTCCACTTTTCGCAGCGTAGTAGCCTTCACAGAGCGGATAAATTTGGTTGAAGTTCAAGGAGCGAATGAGCTCACCGTTCATTGCATAGTACGCAAGAGATGTGTCATTGGACAGTTCGAAGTAATCGGGTGTTTTTAGATAGCGTAAACGTTTATGAGGAAGTTCCTTGAGTACGACGCGTGCCTTCGTATAGATTTGTGGAATTACTTCGTCTCCACGGGCATTGAAACCTCCTAAAAGATGCTTTTGATTTTCCAGAATCTGAATCGATAAATCAAAAGGGACTTCTTCCTCTTCGAGTTCTTCCATGACCATAGAAAACTCTTGGACTAAGCTGTTTACTTTTTCTAGTTGCGAATTGTAAATGGTTATTTTTCCGTTGGATGATGTCCAGCAAAACGATTCGTCACCCAAGTTCAAGCGCATCAGCCATCCAGATTCTTCGGAAGTATAACGTCCGCTTCCATAATGAAACAACAAACTGTTGTGTTCAACAGGCCGTTTGGAGTTGGCCTGAACCATCACGATGCTATCGTTTGTACTCAGCGTTTCTTCTTCTGGATACCAATTCTTTTTCCCTTTTCCGATCGAGCTTCCGTTGGAGTCAATCACTGTCCAGTTTCCGTTTTTATGCATACCAATTGCCTTTCCTCCAAACGGTCTGATTTGATGAGAACTTTCGGAATGCTCTCCCGTCGAGAGGTTCCAAAATGTATACTTTTTCTCGGCGTAGGACAAAGCGGTTGGGAGTTGATCTCGTTGATAGTAGCGTTCTATTTCTGTAAGATTGATCCATTCGTATTCGAGAGGAATAATCTGTTTTCCACCAATTCCGTAAAGTCCGGTTAAGTCATTTTTCGCGACTTCTATATACAGTTGATCCTCTTTGAAGTAGTTGTCGGTTCCCTTCACCCATACGCGTTCAAATTCGAAAGGAAGAATGGGAGTAAAATCTTCTTTGAGAAGACCAAAAAGGCCATTTTGTTGAGCGGTATAAAACGAGTGAAAAAGTATCGTGTCCGTGGTGTAATCTCGGATTTGGCGATAGGAAATCTCTTCGTACTTAAAAGGGACAAAGGGGTTGAGAGAGCTATCCAAGAGGGCAACTTTTCCGAAGGAATCATATACTTTTAACCATTTTTCGTAGGGCTGAATGTTGGTGTAAACGCTCGGCAGTAGTGCTTTTCCTTCTAAATCGATTAGTCCGTATCGCCCTTGTTTGACTTTGATTAACCAATTGGAAGGGAGGTAGCGGTTGGAGTGTTCATAACATGGGTGAATGGTATCGTATTCGGGCGTCAATAGGTATTCTCCTTTTTCATTCAGAACGCCATATCTTCCTGCTTCTTCTACAATCCAACAATAGCCAAGGACATTGTTTGGGTGGGATCGAACAACATGGACATGTGTGAATTTCGCTTCGTGAATGGTATCGCCTTTTTTATTCCGAAATCCCGTGTAGCATTGCCGATAATCTTCAAATGGATAAATCTGGTCGACTTGAGAAAAAGCCTCAAACGATAAAAATTGAGCACAGATACTGGCAAAAAGTAGGATTGTTTTCATAAAGCACTACCATAACAATGCTCGTTGTTTTTGTTACAGGAGGAAGTTGTTGAGAATGTATTAATTTCATAGAGTAGATATAAACAAATGATTGGTCAATGAAAGGTGTTTGGTGGGTGTTCCTTGTAGGTGTGTTGGTGGCGTGTGAGTCAGGAAAAATGGACAAAGTCAAGGTAGCGCCAAAAATGGATTCGGAGATCGTTGAAACCATGGATACGATTACTTATTTTAAGTTCACACCAGACTCATCTACTTATCGTTCGAATCCTAAAATAATGGTGGATTACGCCTATCAGTTGGATACCTTAACGGTTGTTGGGGGTTATGATCCAATCATTGATTGTGGACAATTTTTGGTGGATGATACCATCAACGGTTGGGGCGATCGCCTGTATGTCTTGAACGCGAAAGAAGAAATGATTTTCAAGGGTAAAGGAGTTGGCGATTACTATTTGTTTGAACCGCATTTTTACAAGAATAACACGAATGATAAGATTGTTATCGTCTGCCAATTGGGCTTTGAGTATTTGGCTGGAGGAGAGGTCTACCTTTTGGAAAACGGCGAGCTGAGTTACCTCGGAAACCTTGACGTAAGTGGAATGAACATGGAAACAGGAGTGGTCGACATCCTACGAATTGCGGAAATGGAAGATGAATTGGTATTTACGTTTCAATCGGATTCTGTGTTGTTGAATCCAGCAACGGGTGATCCTGAGTTTGTGTCTAGCAAAGGGTTGAATTATCATTACCAGAATGGTAAGATGAAATCGAGTCGTTGATGTTTTTTTTGTGGGCTGATAATCAGAGTTTAAGGGCTAGGTAAATACACCAAATAACATTAATCAACCATGTGATTAACCAAAGTGGTCGATATGTTCTCTGAGAAATCTCAAATAGAGGAAGAAGTACCGCTACTATTCCGAAAGGAATGAAAGTTATAAGAATTATGATGATTTCGCCCAATTGGAAGCTAGCAATCTGTAATAGTAGGAGATACGCGATAGAACTGACAATTCTGATCCATTTGGAGTGTTTCTGCAGTAGGATTTGAATGCCGAAAACGTTAAACCCGCTGATAAATAGGTGAGGAATAAGTAAAAGGACAGCCCAACCAATAGCTGAAGGGTCTGTATCGATTAAATCAAAAGAAATGTAAAGTGAAAGAATCGTAGTAATCACCATTCCTATGCCTACGAGCGGGTTGATTGTTTTAGTATCTATCTTCATGATTATTGAATCTTTCCTCTTATACAGTGCTTTCACAAAGAAAAGGTTTTTAAACATACGCTTGCTCGGCCAGGGAGAAGGGGGATAGCTTGTGGGTGTGAATGGCGTGTGATGCTGAGTTTGTTTCCAGTAAAGGGTTGAACTATCGTTATCAGAATGGACGTTTCAAGTTGAATCGATGAATGATCAATCGTATCGTTTGGCGGTCTACTCTTTTGAAGGTGTTTGCATGAAGACAAAAGTACCTGCGACTGAAGAAGCTTTTGGTTTCCGAGTTTCTGGAAATGAATTGCGTATATTTGAGTGAGAAGCCCAGCCGTTGAATGTCGCTTGTACGCGTTTGTTGTCGGTTTGTGGGACTTATATACAAGTTATATGCAAGCGACCAGCAAACGAAAACCATAAGTGTTGCCCTCTACAAATTGATTAACTAACTTTGAAGAAAAACTGAATGGAATTCTCTACCGCCAAGTATGAAAAAATTCTGAAAATGGCTATTAACCACTTTTGGAATACTCGAAATAAACAAACAGTTGGTAGAACTAAGACTGACCAAGGAAATAGAAGTGCAGTTACAGGAGGCAAACAACTCGATGGATTTATTGAATTAATGACCAAAGTTGCAATAGACTTGGGTATTCCTAAGAATTGCATTTATACTAAAGGAAACAACATACCTGGTTACTTTAGACCTACCAAAGATTGGGATATTCTAATAATTTCTCCTAAAGGAAAATTGATTTCTGTGATTGAGTTTAAATCACAAGTAGGTTCTTTTGGGAACAATTTTAACAACCGAACCGAGGAAGCATTGGGTAGTGCTGTTGATCTTTGGACTGCGTTTAAAGAAGATGGGTATCCACAGACTCAACCTCCTTGGGTTGGATACTTAATGCTAGTTGAAAAATCAGAGAAATCTACGACGCCAGTTCGGATTCAAGAGCCTCATTTCAAAGTAAGAAAGGAGTTTAGCAATACCAGCTATATTGATCGATATTCAATTTTTTGCAAAAAATTAATGCAAGAAAGACACTACTCAGGAACGTGTTTGATTTGGACAGATTCCAAAAAGAAATACGGAATGGTTGATGATGAATTGTCTTTAAATAGTTTCTTATTATCTTATATGGGCTTTCTACAAGGAAAGCTAAATGAATTCAAATAAGATGTACGGAAATAGATCAAATGGAAATCAACATGGAATTGTCTTAACTAAACTCAGTGTAGTTAGGGACATGCTTGATTCCGTTAATTACACTTCTTCTAGAAATCTAAAAGATGTCAGAATTACTGAGCCAGCTTCTGGCGATGGTGCTTTTGCGGTTGAAATTCTTAATCGTCTGTTTAAATCTTCTCAAAAATTCAGGTTTGATTTTCGCGAGGCACTATCCAATGTGGCCTTTTACGAAATTGATTCAAAGAAGGCTTGTGAATTAAGAACTAATGTTGATGCATTTTTAATTTCTGTCAATTCAAATAATAACCCAAATATTGTTTGCGAAGCTGACTTTTTATTGGCTGATACGTCTAACTGTGACATAATTATTGGCAATCCACCTTATGTTAGACATGAGAAAATACCAAGGGATTTAAAGGCCAAGTACAGAAAATTATTTGGAACCTTTAAACACCGAAGCGATCTTTACATTCCCTTTTTCGAGAAAGGTCTACAACTTCTGAATAATAAAGGAACATTGTGTTTCATTTGTTCAAATCGTTGGTTGAAAAATCAATACGGTGAAACGCTAAGATATCTGATTAGTGCAAAGTACTCTGTTGATTGGATAATCGATTTAGAGAACGCAGATGCTTTTCAAGAATCAGTGATTGCCTATCCATCAATTATTAAGATTGATAATCATGCAAGAAGAACCAAAACTCGTTTCTACGAAGCAAATGACGTAAAAGAACTATCGAGAATTATTCAAGGCAAAGAGTCTTTTCAGACAGAAATCATGATAAACAAGTCTAATTGGTTTATCAACAAACCACTAAATGGAAAAAGTGATACACATTTGGATCTAATTGAGAATCAGGGGTTCAAAATAGGAATTGGTGTAGCCACCGGATGTGATAAGGTCTTTATCAATGATGATTTTAGTGGTAAGATTGAAAAGGATCTCCTGCTTCCAATTCTTATGTCTAGAGATTTAAAAAATGATACTTTCCGTTGGCACGGAAAGTACATCATTAATCCATTTGACTTGAATGGAAGCCTAATCAATTTAGACAAATTCCCAAAGGCTAAAAAATACTTCACTGAACATAAAGAGCTTCTGGAGAAGAGGCATATTGCGAAGAAAAACCCACAAAACTGGATTAAAACTATCGACAAGATAAAACCCGATCTGAAATCTAAAGCCAAGATTATATTGCCTGATATTTCAGGAAACAAATACATCTTCATAGATGAGGGCAATTATTATCCTCATCATAACTTGTATTATATCACGGGTGATAGTCTACCTAGACTAAAAGTTCTAGCTTCCATTTTGCTATCTGATTTTGTAAGACTGCAGTTATCAAATATTGGAAACAAGATGAACGGAGGTTATCCAAGATGGCAAAGCCAATATTTGAAAAAACTAAGGATTCCAAAAATCAATTCTCTTCCTGAGGAGTTCATTAACGAGCTCATTTTGTCATATGATAATTTAGACCTTGATCGAATAAATGCCTTGGTCAAAGCTGAAAATATTGAGAAATATAATATTGTAGAAGGACAACTCATGTTGTTCGAGCCGAAGGAAAAGTACCATACAGCCAGCATATAACATGCCCTAAGCGTTATGCCGAAAAGTACTATATGCGAGAATCGGCACGAAAGCGTAGCTTGATCCCGTTATGGTTAATAGACATTTATCATAAAATGCACTCAATTAAATCAAAATATACATTTTTCGGAGGATTGGTTTTGCCAATTTTCTTGTGCTTAATGATATCATTCTTAGCATTCATACTATCCTTAAAGTTTATGGAATCATCTAACAATGTGATGATTTTGTCTTTTTCTGGTTTAGTGATTGGATATATCCTTTTTTTACTCTTCGTGCTCAGTCAAATCAAAATTATAAAACTGAATAGTGATAGTATCACCTCCATAATTCCCGTGTTTACTTTTTTGCATAAGGTACATAGTTGGAAAGAGAATGATTTTTACATAACCATAGATGAATATTCTAGGGCTGGTACTCACGAAGCTGTTTGGATCATCCGAAATGAAAAAGTGATTCAAAGGTTCTCAAGCTTCTATTACTCGAACTATAAAGAGCTAAAAAACAACCTTCAAATTGAATATAAAGGCAAAACAGATATTGGTGCATATCGTCAAGTATATTATTTATTGGGAGGGCGATTGAGAAATGAACATAACAGATAAGCCAACCGCAATAAGCATTATATTTACCTTCGGTGCTGCTACCGGGTGTTAGGCGCCTGTGCCTACTTGCGGGCCGTCAAACTGTCTAATAAGCTTGTTCATAACCTGAACTCCTTCTGTTCAAATCCAATCCGATTTATCCGTATCTTAAACCATGAAATTCATTCAAGGA